>Ga0335081_10006617_pt1 | contig 18469 bp, 14 predicted proteins | sample Lox_Sample_35_FD_206713 | JGI IMG/M metagenome (GOLD analysis project Ga0335081, IMG submission 206713) | Soil microbial communities from Loxahatchee National Wildlife Refuge, Florida, United States - Lox_Sample_3.5 | ecosystem: Environmental > Terrestrial > Soil > Wetlands | place: USA...
GAGTTGGTGCTGATTCCCCAGCTCGCTTTCGCCCCGGCGTCGTAGCTCAACTTGTGCCTGTTTCGGACAGAATCTTGAAACATAGGTACTAATAATCGGAGCAATAGGACCCCGGGTGGGCAAGGCGAAGGCAAAGGAGGCGCTTGGGCTCTCCGCTATTCCCGAGGGAGCCTCCCGACCGGCTAAACGCAGACCGGAGGTCGTGCTCATAACTGGTCTTTGCGGAGGTCTATCAGGTTCCTTGTCGGAGACCCAGATTGTCACCTATACGGACTGCCTGTCTACCGAGCCTGACAAGCCTCATCTACGATGCTCTCCGTCCGTTACCGACCGTCTACTCGATCTTCTCTCATCTCACGGCATCTCCTGTGACCCTGGGCGAGCAGTTCCAGCTCACCGAGGACCGCCTGCTTGGCTTCGTCCTTTCTGCCTCTGGAGCTCATGGGTAAGTTATCCCTTGGCCCCAATGGCGCGAACGAAGGTATAGCGCAGCTTGTCGCCGACGCTCTCAGGCCCCGTGATCGAGGCCGTCGCCAACTCCGGATACTGGAGGCAAAACGCCATTTTCACTTCCTCTGGCGACATCCTGCTGTCCGGATCTGGGAGCCGAACGCCACCCTCGCGGAACAAGTGCGCGAGCGAGAATTGGAGCGCGCCCTAATTGATCACCTCCGCGACTTTCTGCTGGAGCTCGGCATCGGCTTCTCCTTCGTGGGCAGCCAACATCGACTTGAAGTTGGCGGGCAAGAATTCCGGTTGGATCTTCTGTTCTATCACTTGCGGCTGCGCGCCTTTGTTGTGATCGAAGTGAAGGTGGCTGACTTTCAACCGGAGTTCAGCGGGAAGATGAACTTCTACCTCTCAGCGGTTCACGATCTGCTCGGTCACCCCGACGACCAGCCGAGCATCGGGATCATCCTCTGCAAGTCCAAGAACAAGATCGTCGCCGAGTACGCCCTGCGCGACATCCGAAAGCCAGTCGGCATTTCCGAATATCGGATCACTGCAGCTCTGCCGAAGCGCCTGCAAGGCAGCCTGCCTACAATCGAAGAGCTCGAAGCTGAACTGAAGGAAAAAGGCAAGAAATAATTTCGACTTGTCGCTCATCACCCGAAGTCAAACAGGAGATGTTACAGTATGCAAGGGAGAATGGAATTGACGCACCTCGGAACAAGTGAAACTCATGCAACAACCGAATCCGAACTGCGGCGACTGTCTGGTGATCCGCAGAGGATCAACCGAGAATGGCTGGGCTTGAGAGACTTGACTTACTACGCCGATGTCTCCGAGCGAACGATTCGCTCGTGGATTCATTCTCCAATCCATCCCCTCCCCGCCGTCAAGGTGTCCGGCAAAGTCTTGGTTCGTAAGGCCGACTTCGACGCTTATCTTCGACAGCACAGTATCAAGCCGCTGGAGCAACTCAACTTAGATGCCATCGTACGAGACGTTATGAAAGGAGAGGCAAATGGGCGTTAAGATCAGAAAGAAGGGTCGGCTCTGGTACGTGTTTATTGACCACCATGGCCGCCGGAGAGCGAAGAAGGTCGGCTCTCGTGACACGGCGGAAAGAGTCAAAAGGGAGATTGAGGCGCGGCTGGCCCTGGGCGATATGGCCTGTCTCAAGCCCGAAGACAAATCCGAACTTCCGACCTTCAAAGAATACTCCGACAGGTGGATGAAGCAGTACGCAGAACTCGCGTGCAAGTATTCCACTGTTTACGGGTACAAGCTGCTCCTCAAACGCCATCTCGTACCGGAGTTTGGCGCTCTCAAACTCGATTGCATATCCCGCGAGCACGTTAAGGAGTTTGCCGCGAGTTTGGCCAGCAAGGGCCTCTCACGCAACTCCGTCCGCCGAGTTGTCACTCTTCTCACGGGAATTCTTAATGCGGCGCTTGACGACAGGCTTATAGAGCGGAATCCAGCGGTGCGAATCCTGCGTTCACGCCAAGGGCAGGAGGAAAGGTTCCGCCCGACGCCTCTCACACCTTCCGAACAGGCGGCCTTGTTAAAAGCGGCCCGAGCGGACTCGCTGGAACAGTTCGCCCTGCATCTTGTAGTCCTACGGGCGGGGCTTCGACGAGGGGAGATCGTGGCACTCCAGTGGGGCGACATTCAATTCGGTGCCGATGACACCAATGCGGACAGATTCATCGAGGTCAAGCGGAACTACGTGTATGGCCGGTTCACATCCCCAAAGAGCCGGCGCCCACGGCGCGTCGATCTCTCGGCGGAGTTGCGCCGTACCTTGCTTGAGCTGCAGGACGACCAACTTCTCAAGGCATTTTCCACGGGGAAGTCGACCATCGCAAAAGATTTTGTTTTCCCGTCCAACACCGGCGGGGTGCTTGACCCCGACAATATGATTCGGGACCGGTTTCTGCCCACGCTCCAAGCCGCGGGCATCCGCGCTGTTCGCTTCCATGATCTGCGCCATACGTTCGGTGCCATGCTGATTGCTGCGGGCGCACCCCTCAACTACGTCAAAGAACAAATGGGTCACGCAAGCATTCAAGTGACTGTGGACACGTATGGGCACCTGATACCGGGAGTCGGGGAAAGGTATGTGGACAGGCTGGATTCCAAAACAAGTCCGCAACAATCCGCAACCCAGCCGCAACCAGCGTCAGAACCCGACCGCCTGGAACCCGTGCAACTTACTGAAACGATTGGTAGCGGGGGGGAGGATCGAACTCCCGACCTAGGGATTATGAGACCCTCGCTCTACCACTGAGCTACCCCGCCGCGCCCGCATGCCGTTGCCTTCCCCGGAACAATCGAGGCACGCGTTTCTTAAGAGTGTAGTGGATGGCGTCGCGGCAAGTCAAATGCGCACCGTTCCCTTTCGTGACTTCGAAGACAGCGGAATACAATTCTGAGCACCTGGTATTACGAAGATGATGGACGAAGACGACCCTGAAACCCGACCTCGGCTCAAAAAACGCACGACGAGATCGGAACTTAGGCGAAATCGGCGGGGGTCATGGGGGTCACCGAGTGAAGAAACAAAGATGAGAGGTAGAGGAACGCATGCTCCGGCAAAAAGATTTAGGATAGACAATTCAGGGGGGAAATGACGATTCAGGCGCGACGGGAGCGGGTGGCCGATCACTCCGCTGGTCAAGCGCCGTCGAACGCAGGAGATGCACTTGTTCTTACGTCCCAAGGTCCGAGTGGAGTACTTCGAGGCGGCAGCGATGCCTCATTTCCCAGACCTCTATCGGACGGCCAGGTTGCTGGCCCGTGACTCCGCGGAGGCCGAGGATCTGGTGCAGGATGTCTACCTGCACGCGTGGAAGTCGTTCCATCGGTTCCAGATGGGAACGAACTGTCGCGCGTGGCTTTTCAAGATTCTTTTTCATCGGCTGCATCATTTTCGGCGGCGTTGGGTGAGGGCAGCGAAGATGGAAGCTTTGGGAAATCCCGGGAAAGAAGACAGCATCATGGCAGAACCGGCGGTTCCGCACGAGATCCGCGATGAAGACGTGTTGAACGCATTGAGCGGGGTGCCGGTCGAATTCCGCGAAGTCGTGCTCCTGGCGGACGTGGAGGAATTCTCGTATAAAGAGATCGCCGAAACCATGAAGATCCCGTTGGGCACCGTCATGTCGCGGCTGAGCCGGGGAAGGAAGCTATTGCGGCAAGAGCTGGCCCATGTTGCCCGGTCCTATGGGATCACGCCGCCCGGCCCTCAGCCGGCTGCAGGTGAATCCGCATGAACGTCCTGAACTTCGACTCCAGGCAGTGCGAGCGCATACGCCGGCACCTCGATGCCTATCTCAGCAACGAGCTTCTGGTGGAGACCACCAATGACGTTCTGCAACACCTGGAGAGCTGCGAAGCCTGCTCGCGGGAGTTGGAGAGCCGCACCCAGGTGCGCGACGCTTTGCGCCGGGTGGCAGCGCGCCAAATCCCTCCTGAGGGACTGCGCCAATCCATCCAACACGAGCTCAGGAAGACGCGACTTGGTCCGTTTGGAGCTTCTCGAAGGCTTAAGCTGGTTGCAGTCTTCGCCTGCGTGCTGGGTGTCATCCTCGGAAGTGTTGCCACGGAGCAGTGGAACAAGGTGCTGCGGGGGAGGCAAGTTGTGGCCCGCGTGCTCGCCCTGGGAGTATCGGACCATGTCCAGTGTGCGATCAAAGCCCACAGCTATCCGGATGTCCCCAAGCCACCCGACCAGCTGCGGAAGCAACTCGGGCCCCAATATGCCGGATTGCTGGAGGTCGTGCAACGAGAGCTTCCCGGGTTTGAAATGCTCGAAGCGCACATCTGCTCGGTTCAAGGCAGCCCGCGCCAGTACGTTCATTTCATCGCCCGAGGCCGCGGTACGATTCTCTCCGTCATTCTCACCCGGAGAGAGGGAGAGGAACTCCCGAACGGGATCGGGTTCCGGTCGGGCGCCGCCGGGAGTGTCCACTTGTATGAAGCTCATCTGGAGGGTATGAACGCCGTAGGATTTGAATCGAGAGAGTACTGGGGATTTGTGGTCTCCGACCTCGATCGGCAGACGACTGTGCAGATTGCCCACCAGCTTGCTCCGCCTCTAGAGGCCGCCCTCGACGCCGGCCGTGGATCCCATGTTTGAGCGGTCTTAGCCCCCTTATTGCCGGGAAAGCCTTACGCTGCGCATCATGCTCAAATGCCGCACGGGCCGCCCTCTCTCTCCCTGCAACGTGTTCTTCCTTCGATGCAGCACTAACAGGATCCGGAAAGAGGGTCTCTGTCACGCTGAGTGTCACATGGGCCTTCGGCCCATCAATCTGATGAAAGACGACCTTTTCATGTCATCCCGAGCGGCAGCGAGGGATCTCGCTTCGAGCTTCTCGGTTGCAAGAGCAAAGCAAGATCCCTCGCTGCCGCTCGGGATGACATGAACGGCCGACATTCTGGCTGCCCAAACGTCCTTCGAGAGAGCGTAGCGAAGCATCCCTCTTAACTCGTTCGAAACACAACGAGCGATCCTTCGCTGAGTTTACCCTGAGCCCCTTCGCTTGGCCGCTCAGGGCCGTTCGCTGCGGAAGGGCGAACGGGCTCAGGATCACAGTGCGGGAAGCCTTTTTCCGCAGCCTGCTAATCAAATTGCCGGCCCTCGGGAATAGAAATGAACGCCGGTGGTATTCCCAGTGTGAGGCCACCGCTGACAGACTGACCGGTGGCAGGCGGCGAGCCGCAATGGGCTTTTGACGTTCAACATTCCAGTCCGGGGTCCCGTGATTCGGGACCGGCCCACCAGCGGCCGCCGCGCATCCGAACTGAGAAAAGGAGGAGAACAATGAAGTTCCGAGCTGAATATCTGTCTCCGCACGGGGGCTGCGGTTCTCATCGGGCAACGCCGGCCGTAGTCAATGGCGCCCCGTGTGTCGATCGCAACCGGGCAACTTGCAATTCAAAAAAGGAGAAGGGTAGTTTGAAAATCAATTTGTGTCGCGGCGGCCTGCTGGCGGCCATGATTCTCGCGACCGCACTTTCGCTGGCCGCCGGTGACGGGCGTAGCATTTTCGTGCTTACGAGCACGAACGACCCCAGCGGCAACGCGGTGGTGGTGTTCAAGCTGAACACCGAGGGAACGCCATCGCTCTCGATGATCGACATGTTGCCGACCGGCGGCCTTGGCGGCGCCAGCGGCAACGCCGGCATTCTGCAGTTCAAGCACGATCGTGGAGCGGTAGCGAACTATGGATCGAATAGCGTCAGCCAACTGGCGCGGCACGACGACTTCATCACCGTATGGGATAGTATCAATCTGCGATCCGGCTGCTTGAATCCCGACTCTGTCGCCCTCACCGAGGACCATCTTTTCGTGGTGGGCACGAACTGCGCCGAGAGTCATGGCTGGCCATCGGGCAAAGTGGAAGGGTCGGTTGTCAGCCTCACCGATAATTCGGCTGCGCAGATCGCCGTCGGCCGGACCTGGGCGGCGGTTACCCTGAAGTCAGGCTCCGTCCTTCAACTGCCGCTCACCGACCATGGGGCTCTCACGGGGGTGAGCAATCCTGTGAAACTCCCGCCTCTGGCGAACAATACTCCATTAGGGGCAGCATTCTGGAAGAACATCCTGGGATTCACTCCGGCCCATAGCCCGGACAACTTCGCAATCGTGGATCCTGACCGGAATGTTTACCCGATAGCCTTCCCGAACCCGCCCGGTCCGTATCCGAATAACGCCCCCTGCTGGGTGGCTAAAGGACCGGCGAGCGTTTGGTACACCGGTAATTCTCCCGGTAAGGCTATTTCCGAATTCTTCAGCGATGGCCAAGGCGGCGCGTTTTATAAATCAATACCCTTGCCGGGCACGCCGACCGATATTACCGTATCCGAGGATGGCAATTGGCTGGCCGTCATTTACACTGCCGGTGGCGAGGCTTACGTCAGTGTCTACGCTGTCGATTCGCTAGGCGACCTCACCCCTGAGGCGACATCAACTCCAATTGGCGTCGCCGCGTTTAACGGAGTGGCGATCAGTAAATAACTCAACTCTTTACTTCCATCGGACCCGGCGGGCGTCGCTCGCCGGGTCTTTTATCTGACACGCGTCTTCATAATCGAGCAAGGGAAGCGCACACCTGCTTCTCAAGGTGTGCGGTTCGAAGCGCGAGTGTGATCCCTCACTGGCTATGCTAGTACGATACGCTAGGTAGAAAACCAAGAACGTGCCGCCGACCTTGAGAAGCAGGCCCTCGCTACCCTTGCTTTTGAGGTTCGCATTATGTTGAACAGGTCGTCGGTTGCTGTTGTACCTCCAAAGTCTGCTTTGACGCTCACCCACCCGCCGTGGCGGGCCCCCTCTCTCCCCAAAGAAGGCGTGAAGAAATGAAGAATCTCTCGCAAAGGCACAAAGGCGCAAAAACCCGCAAAGCGAAAGTCTCTTGTTTTCTTTGCGACTCTGCGCCTTTGCAAGAGGTGTTTTTGCTTTTCCGCTCATTTCTTCACGCCTTCAAAGAGAGAGGGCAGCTTAGCGATGGGTTCCGTAGTGATTCCAGGCTTGTAGGGCTCGGACGTTCGGGTTCATACTTGGGTCTGTATTGCCAAAAGGGGCCACAGAGCAGCACGGTGCCACACGCGGGATGGTTCATGAGTAGGATCGCCGAAGGCCAGATGATGCAATTGACGGCAAGGCGGGGTGTCGCGAGTCGCCACACAGTCTGAGGACACATGAAAAACCACGGTAACGACAACGATCGGGGACGTTCCGCCCCAAACCACCACCAGCAACTCGCCTACGAAAATCATCGCTTCATGGAAACCGACGACGGGCGGCCGCTGCGGATTCTGGCGGAATACCTCGAGCCGAGGGCGCGGTTCACCCGCGAGAAGATCGAGAATACGGTAGTCTTCTTCGGCTCCGCGCGCACGTTGCCGAGCGACGTAGCCACCGAGAACCTGCGCAAGCTGGAAGCTGCGATGGAGAAAGAGGGCGGCAACACCTCGCCTGGCGCTGCCCCTGAGAGTCCGGCCAGTAGCCGAGCCAACAGCTCCAACGGGCAGGACGAGGCCAAGCGCCTCAGGGCGGCACGCGTCGCGGTGGAGATGTCGCGCTATTACGAGGAAGCTCGCGAGCTCTCGCGGCTCATCACCGAGTGGTCAATTTCCTTGCACCGCGGGAAGCGCTTCCTTGTAGTCTGTTCGGGCGGAGGGCCCGGCATCATGGAAGCCGCCAACCGTGGCGCCGCGGAAGCGGGGGGCGTTTCCATCGGCTTGAATATCAAGCTGCCCTTCGAACAGGAATCCAACCCTTACGTGACGCCCCGCCTCAGCTTCCTGTTCAAATACTTTTTCATGCGCAAACTCTGGTTCGCCCAGCCGTCGCGCGCGCTGATCGTTTTTCCGGGAGGCTTCGGGACCTTCGACGAGCTCTTTGAATTCCTCACCTTGATCGAGACGCACAAGCTCGGCCACCACGCCATCGTGCTTCTCTACGGAACTGAATACTGGAAGCGCGCCGTCAGCTTCGATTGGCTGCTGGAGACCGGGACCGTCTCTCCCGATGAGATGACGTGCATCCGTTACGCCGACACTCCGCAGGAGGCGTTTGGTATCCTCACCCGCGATCTGCGGCGCAACCGGGCGATGCGCGCCGCGTTCAGGCACCCCTTCCCATGAGTTGACGATTGCCGATTTGAAGATGCGCGAGAGTTGGCGCGGCTGGCGCAGGGCGAAGCCGTGCGATCATTGGGAGCCCCAGTGTTTAGAGACCGCAGCGCTTCGCTCTGCGCCAGCCTCGTCCCAACAGTCTGCTTTGACCCTCACCCACCGCTGCGCGGCCCCCCCTCTCCCAGAAGGGAGAGGGCTGTTTCCCCTGGCTTTTAGCCCTCTCCCCGGGGAGAGGGTGGCCCGCGGCCGGCGCTTTCATCAGCCGGAGCGGACCGGGTGAGGGGTTGGTTGATTTCAATGCGAGTTTCCGATGTGCACTGCATTCCGCGAGCCTCAATAAAATCGTCGATCGGGAATTTTTAGATTGACGCCGCATCCCGCCCTCGATAGATTTAGCTTCTCGATGACGACTCAATTCCACCTCCAACGGAGGACGCTATGAAAGTCGGGTTGTTCACTGCCCTCTTTGCCAAACTCAGCCTGGACGAGGTGATCGAGAAGATCAAACCGCTGGGAATCCAGGCCCTCGAACTAGGCACCGGAAACTACCCGGGCGATCCACACCTGAAGCTCGAGTGGCTCAACCAGCCTGCCAAGCTCAAGGAGTTCCGGCAGAAGCTCGATGACGAAGGCATCTCGATCAGCGCTCTCAGCAGCCACGGTAATCCGCTCCACCCCAATAAAGCCTTCGCCAAGAAAAGCCAGGAGACCAGCCAGAAGACGATCCGCTTGGCGGAAAAGCTGGGTGTGAAGACCGTGGTCGATTTCTCCGGCTGCCCGGGCGACTCCGAGAACTCGAAGTTGCCCAACTGGTCGCCCACGCCGTGGCCGCCGGATTACCTGGAGATCCTGAAGTGGCAGTGGGAGAAGAAGGTGATCCCTTACTGGACGAAACACGCCAAGTTCGCCGAGGACCATGGCGTTCAGGTCGCGATTGAAATGCATCCGGGCTTCTCGGTTTACAATCCCGAGACCATGCTGCGCCTGCGGGCCGCAGCGGGCAAGGCCATAGGCTGCAACTTCGATCCCAGCCACATGTTCTGGCAAGGGATCGATCCTTGTGCAGCGGTGCGAGCGTTGGGCGAAGCGGTGTTCCACTGCCACGCCAAGGACACCAAGATCTACACCGTGAATACGATGGTGAACGGGGTCCTCGATGCCAAACCGTACAGCGACGAGAAGAATCGCGCATTCTTGTTCCGCACCGTGGGCTACGGCCACGGCCGCGAGTTCTGGACCGACTTGGTCTCTACGTTGCAGATGGTGGGCTACGATCACGTGCTTTCTATCGAGCACGAGGACAGCCTGATGTCGGTAGATGAAGGCTTGGCCAAGGCGGCGCGATTCCTGCAGGAGATCGTGATCAAGGAGAAGTTGAAGGAGATGTGGTGGGCGTGAAGACAGTGACGAGTGACAAGTGGCAAGTGCCAAGCCCGTGACCCATCGTGAGTTACAGCGAACTAACGAGGAAATCGACTATGCCGGAAATCAACGTTGCACTAATCGGCCACCGATTCATGGGCAAGGCCCATTCCAATGCATACCGCCAGGTTCAGCATTTTTTTCCCGGCGAACTGGTTCCGCGCATGAAAGTGCTGTGCGGCAAGGCGTGTTCGGAAGAGTTGGAGGCGACCGCACGCCTTTATGGTTGGGAAGAAAGCGATTGCGAATGGGAGAGGGTGATGGAGCGGAAGGATATCCAGGTCGTGGACATCGCAACCCCCGGATACCTCCATCACGAGATGGCGATCGCCGCGGCGGAAACGGGCAAACACATCATTTGCGAGAAGCCACTCGCCAATAGCCTGGAGGAAGCCAAGGCAATGCTGGCAGCGGCTGAGAAAGCAGGGGTGAAGCACTATCTGAATTTCAATTATCGGCGCGTGCCGGCCGTAGCTTTTGCCAAGAGTCTGATCGAAGCCGGGCGGATTGGCGATCCTTACCACTATCACGGGGCCTACTTGCAGGACTGGATCATGGACCCGAGCTTCCCGCTCGTCTGGCGGCTGGAAAAGAAGTACGCCGGCAGTGGTGCGCTGGGCGATATCGGCGCCCACGCGGCCGATCTGGCATGCTACCTGAACGGCGGCATCGAGAGCGTTTCGGGTATGATGACCACCTTTATTAAGGAGCGCCCCTTGCCTCTCGAGGGCGAAGGAGCTTGGGGAGCGCAGGGCGCGGGCGGCAAGGGCAAGGTCACGGTTGATGACGACACGAATTTCCTGGCGCGGTTCCAAAACGGCAGCGTGGGAGTGTTTGAGTCCACCCGCTTCGCCGGCGGCCGGCGCAATCACAACACGTTCGAGATTTACGGCAGCAAAGGGTCTCTCGCTTTCAACCTGGAGCGCATGAACGAGCTCGAATTCTACGACCGCACTGAACACCAGGCCTTCCAGGCGTTCAAGACGATCATGGTGACGGAAGGCGTGCACCCTTACGTCGGCAACTGGTGGCCGCCGGGCCACATCATCGGTTACGAACACACCTTTGTTCATGCCATTCACGATTTCCTCGTGTGCCTGGAGAAGGACACGATGCCTTCGCCAAACTTCGCGGACGGCGTCAAGAATCAAGCGATACTCGACGCGGTGGAGCGGTCGGCCAACGCAGGGCAGTGGACGGAGATCGAAAGGCACTGAGAAGTGCGTTTTGGTATCGAGCCAGGATAGCGTTGGCTTCGCCAACCCTCGAAAGCACTCCAAACTGCTCGACGCGGTAGCCGGTCATGGTGGAACAGCAGGATTCGACATGCACTCCCGTTGCGGCGCCGTTGCAGCCATTCCCAGGCGCGCTGCTGAGAGGAGAAGCACATGAGCAATCCCAAGATAATGGTGGCGCTGCTGGATCTTGAGTCCACGGATGGTTTGATCCAACTGGCGTGCCAACTGTCGAAGGGCATGGACTGCGAGGTGGTCGCCCTACATGTGGTCGAGGTAACTCCCAGCCTGCCGCTGGACGCCGAGTCGGAGATTCTGGACCAGTCCGGGAAGGAGGTCCTGAATCGCGCCCGCGAGACGGCAGCGAAGTGCTTTTCCGCCGAGATCACCACCCGCTTGGTACGGGCTCGCTATGCCGGCGAAGCTATTGTGGGCGAGGCGGCAGACGGCCACATTGAACTGCTCGTCATGGGTCACCGACGGAAAAGCCCTCTGGGCGAGATTTTCTTGGGCTCGACGGCGCAATATGTGGCGAGGCACGCCTCGTGCCGTGTCATCATTCAGATCCCGCGAGCGGGCTAGTGGAGATAGTCTTCGGCGGAACAACGGTTGCGGATTCCAAGGAGGCTTTCGTGTGTTGGGTCCGTCGAAATGCTGATTGCCGGCGCTTCGTCTCATTCCTCAGTTTCTTCATCCTGACACTTCACCGGCAAGATCGAGACGATAGTTCTTGTTCGCCACTCGCACGACTCGCATTCACTCGCATCAATTCGCATCAATTCGGTTGCGGCCCAAGCCCGGCTAGTTTATAATTATTTGCTCGTCTGGAAGGGCAGCGCGAGCGCACATCGCCGACGCCTGCCAAGCGTAACAAGGTAGCGTCAAGCGAGATCAAAGGATCGAAAGATACGGCGCAGGAGAGCCAGAGTCGGACGGTGTCCATTAAAAGACGCCTCGCCGCGGCATGTGCGGGCATCGAATATAGTGGCGGTCCTTATGGACGCGATCCCTCATGCCACAGTGAGGGTTCCTAATTCAGCGGCACTCTGAGTCATGCTTCACCTTTATTTGGCCACCCTCATTTTCGAACCGAACGCCTTTGTGAAGTATCTTCACAACCTATTCTTCCGCGACCCGTTCCGCGGCCTCTACGAACCCAATGCCTTTGACCTCTCGATTTTGATCCCTTACTTCGTCCTTCTTGGCGTACTTTCCATTTTCGGGGCGCACCGCTACGCGCTGATTTATCTTTATCTGAAAAACAAGAAAAACAGGCCTAAGCCGGCTGGGTCCTTCGCGGCACTGCCGCGCGTGACCGTCCAGTTGCCGATCTTTAATGAGCGCTACGTTGTGGAACGGTTGATCGACGCCGTGGCGCGGATCGACTATCCGGCGGAGTTGCTGGATATCCAGGTCTTGGACGACTCGACGGATGAAACGGTAATGGTGGCGTCACGCCTGGTAAGCGAGTATGCCCGCTCCGGATGCCCGATTACCTATCACCATCGCGCCAATCGAGAGGGCTTTAAGGCAGGTGCGCTCGCCGAGGGCATGAAGACTGCGCGAGGCGAGTTCATTGCCATCTTCGACTCCGACTTCGTTCCCCCCCCACAGGTGGTCCGCCAGATGATCCAGTACTTTACAGATCCTCAAGTGGCGGTGGTGCAAGGGCGCTGGACTTGGTTGAATCGGCACTACTCGAACTTGACCGAAGTGCAGGCGATCCTGCTCGACGGACATTTCGTGATGGAGCACGGCGGACGGAACTTTTCCGGGCGCTTTTTTAATTTCAACGGCACCGCGGGTATGTGGCGCCGCGTGGCGATCGAGGACGCGGGCGGCTGGCAGCACGATACACTGACGGAAGACACCGACCTCAGCTACCGCGCCCAACTGAAGGGTTGGAAATTCGTTTATGATCCGACGATCGAATGCCCGTCGGAGTTGCCAGTCGAAATCAACGCCTTCAAGGCGCAACAGGCTCGATGGGCCAAGGGCCTGGTGCAAGTGGCCCTGAAGCTGCTGCCCACCATCTGGCGCAGCCGCGCGCCACTCAAGTGCAAGGTGGAGGCGACCTTGCACCTGACGTGCAACTTCGCCTACCCTTTGATGACTGTTTTCTCGATCATCCTCTTGCCCGCCATGATCGTGCGCTTCTACCAGGGGTGGTTCCAGATGCTCTATCTCGACCTGCCCCTGTTCCTGCTTTCCACGTGTTCGTTTTCCAGCTTCTATATGATGGGGGAGCGCCAGCTTTATCCCAAGGACTGGTGGAAGCGCCTCAAGTTCATTCCCTTCCTCATTGCCACAGGTATTGGGCTCACGGTCCGAAACTCAAAGGCGGTGATCGAAGCGCTGATGGGCAAGCAGACGGAGTTCGTGCGCACGCCGAAGTTCCGCGTGGAAGGGAAGCAAACAGGCTGGGAGCGCAAGAAGTACCTGGGGCGCGCCGGCTGGATTCCTCTGGTCGAGATGAGTTTTGGTGTTTATTTCCTTTTTTGCGTGGCTTATTCGCTGTCGTCGGAGAATTATCTTACTGTTCCCTTCCTTATGCTCTTCGTAATGGGCCATTCCTACATGAGCGTCATGTCACTGTTCCAGACGCCTCTTCGTCGCTTGGCAAACGCAATGCCGTCGCTGCTGCGGCCGCGCCAGAGAGCGGTGGCGAGTGGCTAGCGAACGGAATTGTTGATTACAGCCACCCACCATCAGCCACTGTTCTATCGCGGCTTCAAGACCACCAAGACGCTTTCTAGCCGATCCAAAGCGGCGGCGGGCTGGACGAGAATGGTCTTATAAATATCGCCCTCGCCTGCTTTGACCACGGTGCCGACCGGCAGACCCTTCGGGTAGATCTGGTCGAGACCGGAGGTGAGGACTTGTTCCCCTACTGCAACCGGTTGTTCGTTCATGATGTAGTGGAGCTGGCATAGGTTCCGCTCCGCCCCCTTTACCACCCCCTGGACCCGGCTGTCGGCAAGGATGGAGCCTACGCCGCTCGCTGGATCGGTGATCAGGAGAACCTGGGACGTATGCTCATAAACCGTGATGATCTTGCCCGCAACGCCCGCGGGCGTCAGCACCGCCAAATCGACGGCCAGGTGAGAGTCCGTTCCTTTATCGATGAAGATGGCGTGCGAACTTTCGCCGGGACTGGCGGCGATCACCTCGGCGGCGACCGTCTGGAAAGGGAGTTGATGCTGGAAGTCGAGCAGGGCGCGCAAACGGTCAGCCTCCGCTGCTTTCTCAGAGAATTGCAGGACTTGCGACCGGCTCGCAGCTAATTCCTCGCGCAAGCGGCGGTTTTCCTGTTGTGCCCGCCAGAGGCTACCGACGGTCGACCATGCCCAGGCGGTGCCGCTGGCACTCAACTGTAGAGTGCGTTGGAACGGTCGAAAGAAAGCAACCGCCGCCACTTTGATCAGCGGGCCGTCGCTGTTGCGGGTGATCTCAACCGACAGCAACAGTAACTGCGCCAACAGAACCGCCAGCAGAATGAAAACTGCGTGGTGACCACCAATAAACGCGCGCACCTTGTGTGGGGCTTCCCCAGCCACTTCCGTTGGGGTGGGACCGATGTGGGTGGATTGAGGTTCCATATCAAGACGGAGCTATCACCCTTCAGCCGTCAGCTCTCAGCCTCAGCCTTCGGCGAGCAGTAACGGTTTTGCTGAGCGCTGATAGCTGATGGCCGAAAGCTATTCTATCGCCACCCGGCGCAAAAGGTTGAAATCCGTCAACATTCTTCCGGTGCCGAGAACCACAGAGGCGAGCGGATCCTCGGCGATGGAAACGGGCAGGCCAGTCTCTTCACGGATGCGCTTGTCGAGATTCTTGAGTAGCGCGCCACCGCCCGTGAGGACGATGCCCCGGTCGGAGATGTCGGCGGCGACCTCCGGCGGCGTGCGCTCTAAGGCTACCCGGATCGCGTTCATGATGGTTGACGCGCAATCGGCCAGCGCCTCGCGGATTTCACTGTCTTCAATGGTAAGCGTTTTCGGTACGCCCTCGAGCAGGTGGCGGCCTTTGATTTCGATGGTCAATGGTTTTTCCAACGGGTAAACGGACCCGATTTCGATCTTGATCTGTTCGGCCGTGCGCTCGCCGATGAGCAGGTTGTACTTGCGTTTGAGGTAGTTGATGATGGCCTCGTCCATCTCGTTGCCGGCCACGCGTACGGAGCGGCTGTAGACGATGCCGGAGAGAGAGATCACCGCAATATCGGTGGTGCCGCCGCCGATGTCGACGATCATGCTGCCTTGGGGTTCGGTGATCGGCAGTCCGGCTCCGATTGCCGCCATCATCGCTTGCTCTACCAGAAATACCTCGCTGGCCTTGGCGCGCATTGCCGAGTCTTGGACCGCCCGCTTCTCCACTTGCGTGATCTCGGAAGGCACGCCGATCACGATGCGCGGATGAACGAACATCTTGCGATTGTGGGCCTGCTGGATGAAGTAATTCAGCATCCTTTCGGTCACTTTGAAATCGGCGATGACGCCGTCCTTCAAGGGGCGAATCGCGACGATGTTGCCGGGCGTGCGCCCCAGCATCTCCTTGGCTTCTCGCCCCACGGCCTCGATCTCGCCGGTGGCTTTATTGATGGCGACGATGGAAGGTTCGTTCACTACAATGCCCTTGCCCTTGGCGTAGACCAGCGTGTTCGCAGTGCCGAGGTCAATCGCCAGGTCGGAAGAAAACATGCTGAAGAAAGAACGAAGATTCATTAGTAAACTATCCTTTGGGTAGCATCCTGCGTTGACCTGGGAACTCGGGCGTCCCCACACCTCTCGGTCATGCCTGGCGGCGAGTGGTTAGTGGCGAGAGAGCCGACGGAGTGGCGCTCCTTTCCCACGAGCCACTAGCCACTAACCACTCCCCGCAAGCGGGTGGGACTCCCGCACTCCCAAGGTAGGATAAACGTTGCCCCCGAGAGCTGCGTCTTCTATAATAGATGGGATTTGGAAGTTTGGGGAGAATAAGCATGTTCAGGTTGTTCAACAAAAGCCGGCAGACCCTCTATAAGTGGATTCTGGCTGCCTTCCTGGGAATCATGGCGCTGGGCATGGTGGGCGTCGTCACTCCGTTTTTCTCCGGCAACGGTGACTCGGCTCGACTTCAGCCTAACGTTCTGGCCTCCGTAGACGGTAATAATATCACCGCCACCGACCTGCGGCGCGAATTGCAGAACCAGTTCCGGAACTCACCCCTGGCCAACGATCCTCAGATGGCCGCCCGCATGGCACCCCGGGTTTTTGACGATATGGTGCTGCGTCTCGCCCTCATTGCCCAGGCGCAAAAATTGGGCCTCGAGGTCTCCAACCAGGAATTGGCGCTGACCATGCAACAATTCTATCAGAGGGCAGGCTTCCCCAGCCTGGACGTCTACGAGAACCAGATCCAGCAAGAGACTGGCATGAGCGTGGCGCAGTTTGAAGCGCAGTATCGCGACCAACTTCTACGCACCAAGGTTCAGGACGTCGTGACAGACGACGTTCGCGTCACGCCGGAAGCGGTGCGGCAGGAATTCGAGAAACGGTTCGCCAAGGCCAAAATCGATTACGTCACGTTCGACTCCAGCCAATACTTGAAGGACGTTCAGGTGACGCCCGACGCCCTCCTGGCCTTCTTCGGCAAGGACCCGTCACGTTACAAAGTGCCGGAGCAGCGCCAAGTCCGTTACGTGCTGATCACCCCCGACCGCGTCCGCGCAGAAGTGAGCGTGAGCGATTCGGACGTCAAAGCTTATTATGTGCAGCACCTCTCGGATTATCGCGTTCCGGAGCGCGTGAAGCTGGCCCGAATCCTTTTCAAGACCGCCGGCAAGAGTCCCGCCGAGGTGACGGGCATCGAGAAGCAGGCTGAGGACGCGCTGAAGCAGATCCGGGCGGGCGGGAATTTTGCGGAACTGGCGCGAAAATACTCCCAGGATACTACCGCCCAAAATGGCGGCGAGGTGGGCTGGATCGTCCGCGGTCAAACCGAAAAAGCTTTCGAAGATACGGCATTTTCCTTGAAGCCTGGGCAGGTGAGCGACCTCGTCAAAACGGTCTACGGCATCGACATCATCAAGGTGGAGGACCACCAGCCGGCCCACCTGCAAACCCTCGACGAAGTCAAGGGGACGCTGCGGGCTGAACTCGAAAAACAAAAGATGGAGGCCGCGCGCGACAACCTTGCCAACCGGATTCAGCAGGCCTTGAAAGCCAACCCGCAGCAGTTCGATTCGGTGGCCAAGAGTTTCGGCCTGGAGGCCAAGGATACGCCCCTGTTCAAATTCAATCAGGCGGTGCCTGATCTCGGCAACAACGAGTCCTTCGAGAACCTGGCCTTCGACCTCCGCCAGAACGAGGTCGGGATCCCGATCACGGTCCCGCAAGGCACGGCTATCATCCAAACCGTGCAGATCGTGCCCGAGCACACACCCAACCTGGACGAGGTCCGCGCCCAGGTGGAGCAGGACTATCGCGCCGAAGAAGCGAAAAAACTGGCGCTCGCCAAGGCTGGCCAGTTCGCCGCCCAGGCTAAGACCGGTGACTTCGACAAGGTGGCCAAGTCGATGGGCGTGAAGGTGGCGGAAAGCAAGGACTTTACGCGAACCGACAGCGTTACCGATGCAATCCCCGGCCTGTCGCTTGGCGCCGCCTTTACGCTCAACCCTGGCCAGAGCAGCGACGTCATTTCCATCGGTAACACCAATCTCGTCCTGAAAGTCATCTCCCACACCCCGCCCGACGAGGCAACATTTGTCGCGCAGAAGGACCAGATCGCCAACGATCTTCTGCAAGAAAAAAGGGACCTGGCTTTCGAAATCTACCGGCAGAACCTGAAGGCGGAAATGGAGCGCTCCGGCAAGCTGAAAATCAATACGAGTGCCATGAAGGATTTTCTGGCGTCGTACGAACGGCCCTAGAGGGGACAGAGGACAGGACAGAGGACAGGACAGAGGAGAAGGCAGTCGTCACTGGCAGGGGTGCTGAAAAAGGCTCCCGCAATGTGTCATCCTGAGCGAAGCGAAGGATCGGTCTTCTGTGTTTTCAGAAAGCGAAGAGCGATGCTTCGCTGCGCTCAGCATGACAGAGAGCCTTTTGCAGCACTCTGCTAGCCTAGGCTGACGGCAGTACCCAGTAGGCAAAGATCGGCCGCCGGAGGGAAACTGAAACTGCATACTGAGAACTGAGAACCCGTTAAGACGTCGGTTAACCGCTGGAGCCTGACTTTCAATCGTCAATTCTGTTACCATCGCGCCCATTGACCCGTGTTCTTTTCTCGCCGATAATGCTGCAAGGTGCTTAAATTTAAATCTCAACAAGACAAGTGGGGGTTATTGTGCGCGAAATCCGCAAAGTCGCCGTGCTCGGCGCCGGGACTATGGGGGCCCGTATTGCCGCCCATCTCGCCAATGCTTCGATTCCCTCGGTGCTTCTGGACATCGTCCCCAAGCACCTTACGCCGCAGGAGCAGGCCAAGGGGCTCCCACTCTCCGATCCGCGAGTCCGCAACCGGTTTGCCCAGGCGGGCCTCGACGCAGCCCTCAAGTCGCGTCCAGCGGCTTTCTTCGTGCCGGAAGCCGCCCGTATGATCACCATCGGCAACTTCGACGACAACCTGGCTTGGGTGAAGGACTGCGATTGGATCGTCGAGGCGGTCACCGAAGACCTTGAGATCAAACGCGGGCTGCTGGAGAAGGTGCAGCAGTTTCGCTCGCCCGGCGTCATCGT
>Ga0335081_10006618_pt1 | contig 18466 bp, 16 predicted proteins | sample Lox_Sample_35_FD_206713 | JGI IMG/M metagenome (GOLD analysis project Ga0335081, IMG submission 206713) | Soil microbial communities from Loxahatchee National Wildlife Refuge, Florida, United States - Lox_Sample_3.5 | ecosystem: Environmental > Terrestrial > Soil > Wetlands | place: USA...
GGCCGAGAAATTCCTCGAACATTATGACCCGCGGGAGCCGGGTTGCCTGGTACTCGATATCTTCATGCCCGGCATGAGCGGGCTGGAGCTCCAGGACGAGCTCAACCGTCGGGGCGCGGTGATTCCGATGATCTTCGTCACCGGTCATGCGGACGTCGCGAGCGCCGTCGCGGCGGTGCGTCACGGCGCCTTCAATTATCTGCAGAAGCCATTTCGCAACTCGGAGCTCATCGAGAACGTGCGTCACGCACTCGAGCTCGACCGGCGCGGTCGCGAGATGCTCGCCCAGCACGACGCGATCCGCGATCGCATCGCCTCCCTCACTCCGCGGGAACGGGAGGTGCTGGAGCTCATCGTGAAGGGTCTCGCGAGCAAGGTGATGGCCGAGGAGATGGGGCTCAGCAAGCGCACCGTGGAGCTGCACCGCTCGCGGGTGATGGACAAGATGGGTGCGAGCTCGATCGCCCAGCTCGTGCGGATGTTCATGGATTCCCAGCGAACCAGCTCTGCATGAGCAAGATACTGGTCGTCGATGACAACGCGACGAACCGCAAGCTCCTGGTCGCGTGGCTGAACGGCGAAGGATACCTGACGGTCGAGGCGGTCGACGGCTCCGATGGACTCGCGACTGCGCGCAGCGAGAAGCCGAATCTCGTAATCTCCGACATCCTGATGCCGAGCATGGATGGCTACGAGTTCATCCGCCGGTTGCGCCTCGAGCCCGGGTTCGCCGAAACCGCCGTCATCTTCTACACGGCCAACTATCACGCACACGAGGCGCGCGAGCTCGCAGCCAGGTGCGGGGTGCAGCGCGTGCTGGTCAAGCCCTGCGCGCGGCTCGAGCTTCTCTCGGCCGTCGGGCAGGCGCTGACGCATCCTGAGACGGCGCCGCAAGCCGCGGCTCCTGCCGATCCGCAGTTCGACGTCGAGCATCTGCGGCTGTTGACCGACAAGCTCTCGCAGAAGGCCGAGGAGCTGCGCGCAGCCAACGCGCAGCTTGCGGCTCTGACCGACCTCAACGTGCAGCTCGCCTCCGAGCGCGACCCGCGCGAGCTCCTGCAGCAGGTCTGCAGCGGCGCGCGCAACCTACTCGGCGCACGCTATGCCGTGCTGGCGGTCGAGCAGAACACGGCGGGGAAGTCGGTGATTCAATGTCATAGCGGGCTGGATTTCGGTGCGGGCGGGGCGCCCGAGCTCTCGCTGACGAACGGCGGGCTGCTCGGCAAGGTATTCCGCGAGCGGCGCGTTCGCCGCCTCGAGGCCCATCACGGCACTCCGGTCGATACCGGCCTGCCGCCGGCCTACCCGGATGCGCAGGCGGTGCTCGCGGTGCCGATCTCCTCGCTCACGCGGACTTACGGCGCGCTATGCCTCGCCGACAAGGTCGGAGCGAAAGGCTTCAGCGGTGACGATGAGCACCTGCTGACGATTCTCGGCGCGCAGGTGGGTCGAGTCTACGAGAATGGCGCTCTCTACTACGACCTGCAGGCCCACGCGGCGCAGATCCTCAAGCTGAACCGGGTGCATGCGATGCTGAGCAGCATCAACGCCCTGATCGTGCGCGTCTCCGATCGCGGTCAGCTGCTGCGGGAGGCCTGCCGGATTGCGGTGGAGCAGGGCGGCTTCAAGGCCGCGTGGTGCGGACTCGTCGAGCCGCTCTCGCCCATCGCAGAGGCGGCGTTCGCCGGTGAGCTCTCGCCCGACACCGGCGCGCCCGCGCGCAGCCTGGATGTGGGCGCGCACCCCCTGGTGGCGACGGCCATCGCCTCGAAGCAGCCCGCGGTAGCCGACGATCTCTCGAGTGCCGAGCTTACGGACTCGCTGTCGCGCACGCTGCTGGCTAACGGCGTCCGGGGCCTGGCCGCGTTGCCTCTCATCGTGGCGGGAGAGGCGGTCGGCTGTCTGGTGCTGCTGTCGGCCGAGGCGCGCATCTTCGACGCGGCGGAGCTGCGGCTGCTGGAGGAGCTCGGGGGCGACATCGCCTTCGCTCTCGATCATATCGACAAGGGGGAGCGCCTCAACTACCTCGCTTACTACGACTCACTCACCGGGCTCGCCAATCGCACCTTCCTGCAGGAGCGGCTCGCGCAGCACATCCGCACACTCATGGATCGGCGGGGCCTGTTTGCCCTGGTGATCTTCGATGTCGAGGACTTCGATTCGCTCAACGACGCTCTGGGACGCTCGGGGGCCGACGAGGTGCTGCGCGAGTTTGGCGAGCGCCTGGTGCGCTTTGCGGGGGATGCCGGCTACGCGGCGCGGTCAGGGTCGGATGAATTTGCGGTGGTGATCCCGCGGCCGCAGAATGCCCTGGACGTGACACGCACCGTGGAGGGCTGGCTGGCGCAGAGCCACTCCCAGGTGATCGAGGCCGGCGGGCAACCGGTGACTCTGCGGCTCAAGGCCGGGATCGCGCTCTTTCCGAACGACGGCCTCGATGGGGTGTCGCTCCTGCGCAGCGCCGAGACGGCGCTCAAGAACGCCAAGCTGACCCAGGCCTCCTATGCCTTCTACACCCCGCAGCTCGGGCGCGCTCTGCATGAGAAGCATACGCTCGAGAGGAGCCTGCGGCAGGCGCTCGAGAACCGGGAGTTCGTGCTCCACTACCAGCCGAAGGTCGACCTCGATACCCGCCGTCTCGTAGGTGTCGAAGCCCTGATGCGCTGGCGCCATCCGCAGCGTGGTCTCACCCTGCCCGCTACGTTCATCCCGCTGATGGAGGAGACCGGACTCATCGTCGAGGCCGGAGTATGGGCGCTGCGGCAGGCGCAAGCCGACCGCCTACGCTGGCTCGCCGAGTCTCTTCCGGCGCCGCGCGTCGCCGTCAACGTGTCGAGCGCCCAGCTGCGGCGTGAGGACTTCGTGCGCACGGTGGCCGAGGCGCTCGCGGCAGACGGAGTGTGCGATGGGATCGACATTGAAGTGACCGAGAGCCTGCTCATGCAGGACATCGCGGACAACATCGAGAAGCTGACGCGGGTGCGCGAGCTCGGCATTGGTATTGCGCTCGACGATTTTGGCACGGGGTATTCCTCGCTCGCCTACCTGGCGAAGCTCCCCGTGGAAGCCATCAAGATCGATCGCTCTTTCGTCGTGGCGATGCTGGACGATCCGAGCGCCATGACGCTGGTATCGACGGTGATCTCGCTGGCCCACACGCTGCGGCTCAAGACCGTCGCCGAGGGAGTCGAGTCCGAGGAGCAGGCGAAGATCCTGCGTCTGCTGCATTGTGATCAGATGCAGGGGTACCTCATCAGCCAGGCGTTGTCCTTCGAAGACATGGCTGCCTACCTGAGGGGTATTCGTACCTAGCAGGTACAGTATGACCAGGAGTATCGATACCCGTGAGCTGTGGGACCAGACTCCCGACGCGGTGCTGGCAGTCTCACCGGACGGCAGAGTGCTGCATTGGAACCGTGCAGCAGAGACGATCTTCGGCTACCGGGCCGACGAGGCCCTCGGCAGGCTGTTGACGGATCTCATCGTGCCGCCTGACCGTGAACAGGAGGAGCAGACGATTCAGGCGGAGGCGGCTGCGGGCAGGCTGGCCGTGTACGAGTCGGTGCGCCGTCGCAAGGACGGGTCGCTGGTGCATGTAAGCGTCTCCAGCAAGGCGGTTCTGGGCGCGGACGGCAGCCTCAGCTTCGTGCTGTCCACCAAGAAGGACGTTACGCACCTGAAGATCCAGCGCGACGCGAAGCTGCTCGAAGTGAGATTCGGTGAGCTCCTGGAGCTCACTCCTGATGCCATCCTCATGGTCAACGTGACGGGGCGCATCGTCTTTGTGAATACCCAGGCCGAACGGGTGTTCGGCTATGAGCGGCGAGCCCTGCTGGGGAAGCCGGTGGAGATGCTGTTGCCGGAGCGCTTTCGGCGGCTGCATAACGAGCACCGCGCGCGTTTCTTCGGCGCGCCTCGCACGCGTGCCATGGGCGCAGGGCTCGAGCTCTATGGGCTGCGCAGCGACGGCAAGGAGTTTCCGGTCGAGATCAGTCTCAGTCCGCTGGTCACGGATGAAGGCACGATCGTGATGAGCGCGGTGCGCGACATCAGCGAGCGCAAAGAGGCGGAGCAGAAGTTCCGCAGCCTGCTGGAGTCTGCTCCCGACGCAATGGTGATCGTAGGTCGGGATGGACTCATCGCGCTGGTGAATTCCCAGACCGAACGGCTATTCGGCTACCGCCGCGAGGAGCTGCTCGGAAAGCCGGTCGAGCTGCTGGTACCCGACCGTTACCGGGGTAAGCATCCCGGTCACCGTACCGGATTCTTTGCCCAGCCGCGCGCCCGCGCCATGGGCGCGGGGCTCGAGCTGTTCGGTCTGCGGCGCGATGGCAGCGAGTTCCCGGTAGAGATCAGCCTGAGCCCGCTCGAGACCGAGGAGGGGATGTTCGTCTCCAGCGCCATCCGCGATGCCACGGCGCGCAAGCGCTACGAGCTGGGCTTGCAGGAAGCGAACCGCCTGAAGAGCGTGTTCCTCGCCAACATGTCGCACGAGCTGCGCACACCGCTGAACGCCATCATCGGCTTTTCGGAGTTCCTGATCGACGAGAAGGTCGGGGCGCTCAACGGCAAGCAGAAAGAGTACCTGAGTGACGTCCTGAACAGCGGCCGGCACCTGCTGCAGCTCATCAACGACGTACTCGATCTCTCCAAGGTCGAAGCCGGGAAGATGGAGGTGCGCGCGGAACGCTTCTCCGTGCGGCAGGCGATCGAGGAAGTCTGCACCGGAACCGCGTCCATGGCGGCGTCCAAGGGGATTGCGGTCGAGCGGGAGATTGCCGCCACACTCGATCAGGTGACGCTCGATCGACAGAAATTCATCCAGGTCCTCTATAACCTGGTCTCCAACGCGCTGAAGTTCAGCGACGACGGCGCGAGCGTATGCGTCAGGGCGCGCCAGCGCGACGGCTCACTCGAGCTGAGTGTGCGCGACACGGGCATCGGCATCCGGCGCGAGGATCTCGCGAAGCTGTTCGTCGAGTTTCAGCAACTCGATTCCGGAGCGACGCGCCGCTTCGAGGGTACGGGACTGGGACTTGCGCTGACGAAGAAGCTGGTCGAAGTGCAGGGAGGCAGCATAGGGGTCGAAAGCGAGAGGGGGCAGGGCAGCACCTTCACGGTTCTGCTGCCGCTGCCACCAGTGACACTGCTGGCGTCGTGAGGACTGTGCTATGACGGTGCGTATTCTGATCGTCGACGACAATCCGATGAACCTCAAGCTGGCGTCCGACGTGCTGGTGAGCGAGGGCTTTGCCGTCGAGGCGGCCCAGGATGCCGAGGAGGCCCGCAGGCTGCTCGGACAGCGGCTTCCCGACTTGATTCTCATGGATATCGCGTTGCCCGGGATGGACGGACTGACGCTCACGCGCCTCCTCAAGGCCGAGAGCCGCTTCGCCCAGGTACCCATCGTGGCGCTCACGGCCTCGGCCATGAGGGGCGATGAGGAGAAAGCGCTGGCCGCCGGGTGCGCGGGCTATATCACCAAGCCCATCGATACGCGCACACTCGGGCAGCAGATCCTGACATACCTCGGCTCGCGGCCCGCCGCGGTGTAAAGGCCGTCACGGCTCGAGGGCGACGAGCCCGGTGCGGATCGCGTAGCGGGTGAGACTCGCGATATCGTGGATCTCGAGCGCCTTCATCAGGTCGCCCCGATACGCCTCAGCCGTCTTGGGGCTGATGTCGAGCTTGGCAGCAATCTCCCTGGTGGTGTGGCCTTCCGCAATCAACTGCAGCACTTCGCGCTGGCGCGGCGACAGGCGCTCGAGCGAGGTCCGCTCCCGATCCACGCGGCTGACGCAGGCCGCGACCACGTGCTCCGACACCGCGGAGCTGAGAAACTTCTCGCCGCGCGCGACGGCCCGCAGCGCCAGTCCGAGCTCGGCCGGATCGGCGGTCTTGACCAGATAGCCGGCGGCGCCCGCTCGCAAGGCCTTGAGTACCGAATCCTCGTCGGCGCTCATCGACAGGATGACGATGTGGGTGTGGGGAAAGATACGGCTGATGCGTGCCGCGGCGTCCAGCCCGTTCAGATTCGGCATGGTGATGTCCATCAGCACCACGTCGGGGTTGTGGACTGCAATCAATCGCAGCGCCTCGCGACCGTCCCCCGCCTCCGCGACGACCTCCACGTCGGAGCCACCCTGCAGCAACGCGCGGATGCCCGCCCGGAAGAGCTTGTGATCGTCCACCAGCAGCACGCGCAGTGGCGTCACGGATTCGGGTCTCCGGCAACGTGACTGACACCGGGCTCAGGCACGGGAAGCACGACACGGATCCGCGTCCCGTGTCCCGGGGACGCGTCGATCTCGACCGTCCCGCCGAGGATCTGCGCGCGCTCCTTCATCCCCAGCAACCCAAGGTGTCCGCCGCTGGCCGCTCGCTGCAGGGCCTCGCCAACGTTGAATCCCACGCCGTCGTCGCGGATCAGAAGGTGCAGAGATCCGTCTCCCTGCCTGGATTCGATCCCGACGTGCCGGGCCTGTGCATGACGCGCGACGTTGGTGAGCGCCTCCTGCGCGACTCGGAAGCAGGCAATCGCCAGCCCCGACGGCACATCGCCGAGCTCACCCGTCACCTCGGTGTCGATGCCGGTGCGCTGGCGGTGCTGCTCGGCAAGCCAACGCAAGGCCGCATCGAGGCCGCCGGTTTCGAGCATGAGCGGCCGCAGCTCGAGCGCGAGACTGCGCACCTGGGAGCCGGCGCGCTGCAGCAGCGCGATGCTCTGGTCGAGGCTCGCCCGGGCGGGCTCGCCCGCCAGGCGCTTGGCCGCGTGCAGGTGCAGCGTCACCGTGGCCAGGAGCTGGCCAAACTCATCGTGCAGCTCGCGCGAGAGATGTCGGCGCTCGTCCTCCTGGACGGCCAGCAATCGGCGGGACAGATGTTGCAGGCGATTCGCCGATTCCTGTAGCGCCTGCTCGGCCAGTATCCGCTCGGTGACATCCTCGTTTACGATGACAGCCCCGACGGTCTCGCCGGCCGCGTTGTGGATCGGCGCCGCGGAGTTCTGGATCGTCTTGCGCCGGCCGTCGTAGGTATCGATATCGATGAATTCGTTCAAGCTGGTCTCCCCGGCGAACAGCGCGCGTGCCGAGGCCCACTCCGTCGGGGCAATCCTCCTGCCGGTGTCGTGCCAATAGCCCTTGCTCTGCGCCCATCGGTCGGCGCCGGAGACTGTCGGGCTGTCGCCCCAGATACGCTTCGACGCCGCGTTGGTGAGGATGACATCGCCGCGCTGGTCAGTCACCATCACACCCACGGGCAGAGTGGCCAGTACCTGCTGCACGAGCTGCTGACTGTCGCGCACGCTCTGTTCCGCTCGCTCGCGCTCGCTGATGTCCGCACGGAGCGCCTCGTTGTTCTGCTGGAGATCATCGCGCGCCCGTCGCAGTGATTCGGCCGCGCGGCGCTCGGTGGCTGTCAGCCAGATCACATAAGCGGCTACCGTAGCGAGCGCGAGGACACGCGTCAGCTGTATCGGCCCGGCGCTCGCCGGCTTTTCCACATACAGCACGAAATAGTTGAAGCTGAGAAACGAGAGCGCGGCCGCCAGCAGGCCGGGTTTCGTGCCTCCGAGCCACGTGGTGACGATCACGGCCATCACGAACATCGAAACGGGAGCGGAAGCGTGCCAGCGGGCCTGCATGACCAGCAGCATGACCACCGCGGCAGCCACCGACGCGATCGCTGCGGCGTACCCGCGCATGACGCGACGCGTCCGAATGCCGGATGCAATCCGCTGCAGCATCCCGACCCCCAGCAATGCCGCGGAACTCGCCGTTTGCAGCGAGTTTAGCGCTAAACGGTGAGCCCGGTTGCGCCGGTGCGGCCGACGGGATGGCATTCGTCGGTGCTGGAGCTGAAGCGCAGCTGGTACTTGTACATCTGCGTGTGCGCGAAGCGCAGGTCGGCCACTGGCGCAGTTCAGGAGGCGAGTCGAGCCTCGCGCCGGCCTTGTGATTTGCGAGGCAGCTCATGCGCTTCTTGCGGCGGACACGTATTGATCGCGGTCGTTGCGACTGCTCTGACAGAGCATGGCGTGGGACGCTCTTCACATCGCCTGCGTGCCGCGAACGCGTGCCAGGAGACGGAAGATGACGAAGCCCTCGGTTCCCACCCTGCTTTATGCCACCACCGGCGCGAGGCGCTGGGTTGAGGCCGCGATCAGCACTCCGGATGCCGACCTGCGGAACCTATGCGCCTGGCAATGGAGACGCGCTGCATCGATTGCGGCATCCGCGGCCGCGGAGAACGCACGCACGTTGCGGATCGGCGCGTTCCGCGATGCGGTGCCGGGCCCACCCGCGCTCCGACATACGTACAACTACTGAAGCCCGGGTCAGTCGGCAGGAGCACTGGCGCACAGCTCGCCTCGCGCGATGGGCGCAGGCTGTGCACTCAGACCAAGGAGGAATTATGACGACCATCGCTCTGCTGTTCGTGATTCTGGTTGCTGTAGGGCTTGGGACACTCCTCTCCGAGCTGAGGTAGGCGCTCCCGTGGCGGCACCGGCGACCTCAACTCTCGTCGTGACCAACGTAGTCCGACCGCGTGTGCTCAAGGGGCCAAACAATGGCCGCTTTGTCGTAGAGCTGGCTAGGTCAGCGACACCGTTCACCCCGCAGGGCGTTCCACATCTCGATCTCTTCGGGCTCTATCGCTTGTACCACCATCTTGACGGCAACGATGGTCAGGTGTGCCATTCACTGCGCCTTGGGTTCTTCAACGAGGCGCGCGCGGCAGAAGTGATAGCGCGCTATGCCGCCGCCTATTTCGAATCCCCTGTCGTCGCTCAGATCAGTGTCATCGAGGAGGCTCAGTCAGGAGAGCATGTCTTCAGCGCGCTGAGGGACGTCGGCGCGACCGATCAATATGCGGCGATAGAGTTAACCGCGCCGCCGCCCCTGCCGCTCGAGAGGTTCACGGCCGCGGCGCGCCCCGCGAAGGCAGCACCCGCACCGCGGCATCCCCCGTCCTTATGGTCCCGTCTGTTCGCCCCGCAGCTCCGCTAGAGCCGCTCGGGCATGTCGATTGAGCGCGCCGCCGTGCTTGCTTCCCGAACGACTTCCGGCGGCACCTTGGACCCCACCGGAGCGATTTGTTCCGGTGGGGTCATTTTCCTGGATTACTGAAACCGGGCAGCCGAAGTGCTACTCGGGCCACTGGGACTTCCATGAGACGCTTGCGGATCGCTCGTTCCTCCAATGAAGGCTATTCAGTCTCAGCCGGTTCCCTGCTGGAGCGTCTGATGCACACGCGCTGCTTCCCCGCGCGCCGAGTGCGGCCGGTGCGCAATCCTGCCGAACTGCCTATCAGGCTTCAGCAGATTGTCTGCCTCATCGGTCTCGGCGGAACCTGGCGGGCCTATACCGACGATACGCAGTGGTGGTTCGCCCTGGCTTATGCTGCCGGACCGGATTCGGGGAACCGGACACTCCGGGCAAGCTTCTTTTCTCAGGATGGAGCGTTATGTGGTGCAGGATCCTGGCGCTTCTGTCGCGACACTGGCTTCGTCCTGACCGGGATCTTCGAAATCCACTCGAGCTGCGATCCGTCCGAACCAAGGTCGAACGTCCGATGACGGGCGTCCGCAACCACCTGGAACAAGTCCAGCGCCTGCCTCTTCTTAATAGGTGACCGTGACCCGGATGATGTCGGTGTACAGCCCGGGCGCGACCAGCAGGCTCGTGGTCGTGGTTGCGGCGCCGGCTCCGCCGGCAGCTGCCACAAGAACCGCCGTCGCCAGCGACCCCAGCAGACCTGATCGATTCGAGCGGACCAGAAATCTCCATGTCATACGTCACCTCTGATCATCCTTGGGCAGCGCGCTGCTTCCGCGGGCGAGTCTCCGGGATGCTATCGACGTCACTATCATGGTGGTGTCCCGCGGCGGGAGATGGCACGGGATCATGAAGTGGCGGAGTGATCACGCCGATACGCAGTAATCCGGTCAACTCGGCAACCGCCAGTGGCTTGGCAAAATAGGGTCCCTGCGCTACCGGGCAGCCCCAGGCCTGCAACAGCGCGATTTGTGCCACGCTTTCTACCCCACCGGCAACTGCCTGGATGCCGAGCTCGTGCGCAAGGCTGAGAGCCGCCTTCACGATCACTTCGCCACCGGGCGCCGTGCCAATCCCCGCGATGAAGGGCTGAGCGATCTTGATTCGATCGACGGGGCAGCGGCCCAGGCGCTCGAGCGATGAGTAGCCGGATCCGAACTCGTCGATCGCGAGGCTAACGCCCTGCTCGCGCAGGCGCTGCAGCGGATCGTTGTGCTGGCGGGAGGCCTGCATGAGGACGTTCTCGGTCAGTTCCAGCTCGAGACGCTGGGCCGGCAGAGCGAATTCCGTGAGCGCCCCGGCGATGGTCTGCCCGAGCTCGAGCGGTGTCTTGAGCTGCGACCACGCGACGCTCAGGGCAACGGGCAAGGGTGCAATTCCCGCGTCTGACCACTGTCTCATCTGACGACAGGCTTCGTACAAGGCCCAGCGCCCGAGCGGCACGATGAGGCCGTTCGCCTCCGCAGCCCCCTGGAACACGCCGGGACCCAGATCGCCGCGCCGCGGATGATGCCAGTGCAGCTGCGCTTCCAGCCCGACGATGCGCCCGGTAGCGATCTCGACCCGAGGTTGATACAGAAGAAGGAGCTGACCCGAGGCTATGGCCCCGCGCAGCTCCCTGCTCATATTCGCCCGCGCGCGGACCTCGCTATCCATCGCGTCGGTAAAGAAGCGATAGGTACCGCGCCCTTCGGACTTCGCCCGATACAGCGCCTCATCCGCATGCTTGAGTATCGTCTCAGCGTCCGCCGAATCCGGCCCATGAACCGCGATGCCGATGCTCGCGCCGGAGCGGACCTCGTTTCCCTGAATGGCGTACGGTTTGCTGAGCGCCTCCAGAATCTTGTTCGCGATGCCGGCCGCGGTTGTCGCCGCCTCGCTGAGGCGCGACGAGCCGCTCGCGGCGTCGCCGAGCACGCCGGACACGAGTGGCCCTGTCGCCTGCTCGTCGATGCCGCTCACCAGGACCGCAAACTCATCGCCTCCGAAGCGCGCCACCGTGTCAGTCGCGCGAACACACTCCGTGATCCGATCCGCCACCGCACGCAGCAACAGATCGCCGGGCGGATGACCCAAGGTATCGTTCACGTCCTTGAAGTGGTCGAGATCGAGATACAGGACCGCAAATTCCCTGCTGCTCCGCCGCGTCTCGGCAATCGCCCGTTTCAGGTTGTCGACGAAAACCCCGCGGTTCGCGAGCCCGGTGAGCGCATCATGGCGGGAGATTTGCAGGATCCGCTCGCGCGCCCGCCTGCTCTCGGTGATGTCACGAACGACTGCAAACGCGACTTCCCGCGCGCCCGCGGAAGCAATGCGCAGAGAGATCTCTACCCAGAAGAGGCTGCCGTCCTTGCGCCTGCTGTGCCATTCGAATTTGGCCGCGCCGCCGCAGCGTGCCTGGCGCAGCGACTCCAGCGCGCCGTCCTGGGTGTAGGGTGCAACGCCTGAAGACAGCTGCGCGATGTCCGCGCCGACGAGCTCGCCGGGCGCATAGCCGAACATTTCGCAGCCCGCGTGGTTGACGTCGATGAACGCGCCGGTCTCCACCGAGCTGAGGAATATCCCATCGTTGACGGAATTGTAGATGGTCGAGAGCCACCGCCTGGAATCGTCGAGCTCGTGTGTCAGGAGAATCTCCCGTCGACGCCGGCCACGCAGTCCCTCGGTGTAGGCGGCTGCCAGCGAGGTCAACAGCAGGCACAGCGAGAATGCAGCCATCGCCTGCAACCCGCCGAGGCCCGGCCGCGGATCGCGCATCGGCACGATCACGGCGAGCCAGGACTGGTTGCCGAAGCTCACCTGACCGGAAACATGAAGCTGCTTGTTGAGAATCCCGAGCGCAAGAGGCGGCGCGGGTGACTTCGCCCTGAGAGAGGTGTGGACGTAGAGCGGCTGCTCGTCAGCCGCGGCTCGCGCGCGGTAAAAGTAGGTATGGTATCCGCGCGTTTGCGTGAGCCGCTTGAGCGTCCCGTCGACCATCTCCTTGAGTCGGAAGACGCCGACCGTGAATCCGCGAAGATTGAGCCGCCGCGCGGCAACGGATGGCCACCTCGCTGAGCCGCCCGCGTAGACTGCCTGCGCGGCAAAGATCTGCTGCTCGTCCCCGCCCATGAGGGGCGGCAGCACATCCGATACCACGAGTCGGCCGCTGTCGCGTGCCTGGGCGAGGATGTCCCGTCTCGCCGGCTCTGAACCGAGGTCGTATCCGGCACGCAGGTCCCTGGCATCGTTCGAAGTGACGTACAGGATCGGGTAGTACTCGGCTTGCTCCACAGCTGCGACGCGCTGTCCGGAAGCCGTTAACCGGAAAATCTGGTACCCCTTCAGTCCGTCGACACGCGCCGCCGCTTCAAAAGCCGCTCGTTCGGCCGCGGGGACTCGCGGGACCCATTCGAGCGCAGAGAGTCCGACATATTCCCCGAGAATGGGGGCGGCGCGTTGCTCCAGGCCTTCGCCGTCGACCATGCTCGCGGCACCGTCGATGATTCCGTTGTAGAAGCGGACGACGTGCGCGTACTCGCCGAAGCCGCCCTGGAACAGGGCGAGCTTGGTGCTGGCTGCCGCCCTGAACTGTTCTTCCGCACCGCGGTCCTCCCACGCTGCTACGGCCACCCATACCAACGCCGAAAGCGCCAATCCGCTCAGCGCCACGATCCATGTGGGATTGATCCAACCGCGGATCCGTAATACCCAGCCAAAGTCCATACAAGAAAGTTTCAGGCAGTTCGAAGATCGCTGCCGCGCAGCTCCCCGCGACAGTGGCAAGTACCTATTTCGCGCGCCCGCGTCACTCTACATATGCGGGCGGCGGCGCCGGCTTTGGGAGGCTCGCTATATCGGCCACCTTGCGCAGCTCGCCGAGCGTAATGCGGATTTCTCGCACCATGTGATCAGATGTGTGAACTCCGCCTTTCACCCCCGTGCGACACGCGTTGCGTCCTTGCACGATGCGGTCCTGCGACTCGGTCCGGCTGCGACGCGGGTCACGCTCGCGTCCACGTTATGGAATGCTTCTAGTGGATAGTCCGCATGATTGCAGCGAGCAGTTTTTCCTAATATGTCCCGCACATGGACGCGGGTCTCAAGGAGGCAATATGACTCAGCTCTTCATGATAATGACGCCTGCTCGTATAGAGCATCCCTCGGGCGTGCGCGGAGACTGAAAGAATGGACACGAACCGTTTGCGCACACTGCAGCAGCCTTCAAAGGTCGAGGGTCTCCTTAAGGGATGCGTGTCGGGCAGCGATGTCTTGCCGCCAGGCGCTTACCAGATTCGCGATCAGGCATCGGTCCCGCGGGAATTGCGCAGGATTGTGCTGCGGGCGACCCAGAAGGGCCAGGCGTGGTCGTGCTGGGCCCACACGTTTCGCACCTGGCTGTTCACGGGCGAGATGTCGCTGCCCTTATCGCGGGAGCGGGGTGCCCCTGTACTGCTCGTAAATCTGTACAACGATGGCGGACTACAGGACTCTGCGCCCTGGATGCCTGACCGAAACGGCAAATGGTATCGCTGCGACGACTGAGGCCGAGGGTTGGTGACGTGAATGACGACAAGGCCTGACGGTGATATCAAGCGCGGCATCGAGGCCGAGCTCAGACGCTGTTTGGGCGTGGACGAGGCCGACATCACCGTCAGGGTCATCGGCGGCGCGGTTACGCTGACGGGCCGGGTGCATAAATACTTTCACAGATACGGCGCCGAGGATGCCGTGAAGCGCGTGGCGGGCGTTACCGCCATCGCCAACGACGTCCGGTTGTGGCACATGCCCTACAGGGAGTTGTCAGACCTCGCACGGACGCAGAGCCCACCGGCTGACGGCGCGCTGACGAGGGCTTCCCCGGGTGCGGACTGGCGGCGGCGCTAACCGTTTGAGTTGTAATAACCGCCGTGCTTAGTTCCCGAATGGCTTCGCGGCGGCTCGCTGGGTCTCACGGGGGAGCTCGCCTCCCGTGAGGCCATTTTCTTCGCGAACAGATTCTCTGACTGTAGTCCGCCGGAGAGCCCGCAGGGCGACTACGGCTGTTGTGCACCAGAGTCTTGAGCTATAGGGGCAATCGCGCAGAAGTCGACGGGATGCTAGCTACAGCCGTATGCCATCATGCCGTTTGCACCAAGGAGGTTTTCCATGCGCATTCTTGTCGTCGGAGCGACCGGGACGATCGGCCGTGCCATTCTCGCGGCCTTGTCTGCCGGCAACGAAGTCATCCCGGCCAGCCTGCGGAGCGCGACCATCAAGGTCGATATCGCCGACCCCGGGAGCATCCAGCGGATGTATCGCTCGCTCGGGAGAGTGAATGCCGTCGTCTGCGCGGCCGGACAAGCCAAGTTCGCTCCACTCGCCCAACTGAGCGATGCTGACTTTCGCTTCTGCCTGGACAACAAGCTGATGGGACAGGTAAACCTTGTGCGATTCGGGTTCGAGCACATGGAAGACGGCGGGTCGTTCACGCTTACGACGGGCATCCTCGCCCAGACGCCGATGCCGGGCAGTGCAGCCATCAGCCTGGTGAACGCGGGGCTTGAGGGGTTCGTCAGAGCGGCCGCGCTGGAAGCCCCGCGCCATATACGCGTCAACGCCGTCAGCCCACCCTGGGTAAGCGAAACGCTGCAGGCACTAAAAATGGACTCATCCCAGGGGCTGCCCGCAGACACCGTGGCCCAAGCCTATGTGCGAAGCGTAACCGGCAAAGAAACCGGGTCGACGCTTCAGCCCTCACCCTAGTCGGGTGCCGCGTGAGCGCCGTCACGCCCCATACTCTTCAGCAGCAGCCCTTGAAGCGTCCTTTCTCGCAGGCGTAGCGCGCCAGCTGTCGCTCCCGGAAGAACTCCGTATAGCTCATGACGGGCTGGTCGGGGTGGTGCGCCCGGCGGTGCGCCACGTAGGTGTCGTAGTCCGGCACCCCGACCATCAGGCGCGCTGTCTGCACCGCCCAGCGCCAGGCGATCCTCACCCTATGCACTCGCACCTCCCGCGCCGGCGGCACTCGGAGCGCCGCCGATCTCGATGGCGGTGCCGGAGGGGTTGCTCAGCGCTTTGCGGATGTCGAACAGGGCGTAGACCACCACGGTAACAACGATCGCTACCGCCAACGCGGCGAGCGTCGCATCCAGGCGATCGTTGAAGACGATGCGGCTCATGTCGGCCAGCGACTTGGCGGGCGCCAGCACCTTCTGCTCCGCCGCCGCGCTGGCGAACTTGGCCGCATGACTCAGGAAGCCTACCTTCGGATCCGCACTGAATACCTTCTCCAATCCGGCGGTGACCGTGCAGACGACGAGCCAGACGGTCGGCACCACCGTTACCCAGGCGAAGCGCTGGCGCTTCATCTTGAAGAGCACCACCGTGCAGTATGTGAGGGCGATCGCGGCCAGCATCTGGTTGGTAGCGCCGAACAGCGGCCACATGGTCCAGATCCCGCCGAGCGGATCGATCACTCCGGCGTAGAGCAGGTAGCCCCACAGCACGCAGGCCAGCGCCGAGCCGATCACGTTGTTGGTCCACGACTTGGTGTCGCGGAACGCTGGAACGGCATGGCCGAGCAGGTCCTGGATCATGAAGCGGCACACGCGCGTGCCCGCATCCACGGTCGTCAGGATGAACAGGGCCTCGAACAGGATGGCGAAGTGATACCAGATGCCCATCAGGGCCTTGCCGCCGAGGAACTGCGACAGGATGGTCGCCATTCCCACGGCCAGGGTTGGCGCGCCGCCGGTGCGCGAGAGGATGCTCACCTCGCCGACGTCGTGCGCCATCTGGTTCAGCACATCGGGGGTGACCACGAAGCCCCAGGAGCTCACGACCTCCGCCGCATGGCTGGCAGTCGTGCCGATCAGGCCGGCGGAGCTGTTCATCGCGAAGTACACGCCCGGATGAATCACCGAGGCGCCGATCATCGCCATGATGGCGACGAAGGACTCCATCAGCATGCCACCGTAGCCGATGAAGGCGATCTGTGACTCGTTCTCGATCATCTTCGGCGTGGTTCCGGAGGCGATCAGGGAGTGCCAGCCCGAGACCGCCCCGCAGGCGATGGTGATGAAGAGGAACGGGAAGAGGCTCCCCGCCCAGACCGGGCCGCTGCCGTCGATGAACTTCGTGACCGCCGGCATCTGCAGGTCGGGGCGCACGAGAATGACGCCGACCGCGAGCAGCGCGACCGCACCGATCTTGAGGAAGGTCGAGAGATAGTCGCGCGGGGCGAGCAGCAACCACACCGGCAGTACCGAGGCTACGAAGCCGTAGCCGATGATGATCAGCGCCAGTGAGGTGCCGGGCAGCGTGAAATAGCCGGCGAGCGCCGGCGTCTCCGAAACCGTGCGCCCGTAGATCAACGCCGCGAGCAGCAGCACACCGCCGATCGCCGACATCTCACCGACGCGGCCCGGACGTAGGAAGCGTCCGTAGATGCCCATGATGAGCGCGATCGGCAGCGTGCAGAAGACCGTGAAGCTTCCCCAGGGGCTGCCCTTGAGCGCGTTCACCACCACCAGCGCCAGGACCGCGAGGATGATGACGCAGATCAACAGGACCCCGATGCCGGCGACAGTGCCGGCGACGCGGCCCATCTCCGAGCGGATCATGTCGCCGAGCGAGCGCCCGTCGCGACGCGTCGACAGGAACAGGACCGTCATGTCCTGCACGGCGCCCGCGAACACGACACCGGCGAGAAGCCACAGCGTGCCCGGCAGATAGCCCATCTGCGCCGCCAGTACCGGTCCGACCAGCGGGCCGGCGCCGGCGATGGCGGCGAAGTGGTGCCCGAAGAGCACGTAGCGGTTGGTCGGGACGTAATCCAGGCCGTCGTTGCGCCGAAAAGCCGGCGTCTGCCGCGTGGGGTTCACGCCCAGCACCTTGCTGGCGATGAAGGTGCTGTAGAAGCGGTAGGCGATGAGATAGATGCACACGGCAGCGATCACGAGCCAGGCGGCGTTGACCGATTCGCCGCGCGACAGCGCGAGCACGCCAAATGAGGCGGCACCCACTACGGCAACCACTACCCAGAGCAGCTTGTTGTAGATCGACATGGTGATCTTCCTCTGTGCCCCTGGGGGTGCGGGGGCTTATGGAATGTTGCTTTGCAACCAACCGCGGAGCCGGCGCTCCATAAATGATTCCTTTAATAGCGAACCAGGACTATCGGGTCGATAAGGGTTTTCCCCGACCAGCGTCGTATTGCTGCGCATTGTTTGAACCAGCAGTACCCGGGCACCATAGTCTACGGCAGAGGAGTGAAAATCATGAAAATTCGCGCATGGAGACCTCGGATCGATCGCCCCGTGGAATTCAACCCGTTCGAAGGGCTGGGCAGTGACGACTACCTGAGGAAGGCGCCCAGGCTTCGCAGCAGGGAGGACACGGCACCTCTTCAGGGCACGAAAGACGTGTCGGATGCCGACTCGCTCGAGGATGTGATCGCGGAGACGCCCCAGAGCTCCGCCTGAGGGTCCAGGCCGTCGACGCGCCGTGAGCCAGGCGGCGCGGGGGGAGTCTTTCTAATATAAGGCGAGGAGAGAGACCCGTCCCCGACCCAATGACCTCCAGGACCGTTTCCCACCGCATGAGCCGCCTCGGCGGCTGGCTGCCCCATGAGGGGCACCACCTGGTCGCCGACAGTCACCTCGCCACAGTGCAATGAAAAAAAGATGAGACCACGATGACAGGGCCAAAACTGTTCGAGCCCTTCCGCGCTGGTAGCCTCACGCTGGCGAACCGCATCGTCATCGCGCCGATGTGTCAGTACTCCGCGGTCGATGGCTGCATGACGGACTGGCACGTGATTCATCTTGGGTCTCTCGCGCTGTCCGGGGCCGCGCTGCTGACCATCGAGGCGACCGCGGTCGAGCCCGTGGGCCGCATCACCTACGCCGACGTCGGACTTTGGGACGAGGCGACCGAGACCGCTATGGGGCGTGTCCTCGAGAGCGTGCGCCGGCATTCGGAGATGCCGATCGCCATTCAGCTGGCGCACGCAGGCCGCAAGGCCTCGACCGAGGTGCCCTGGAAGGGAGGCGCGCAGATCCCGCCGGCCGCTATCGGCGGCTGGCAAACGGTGGCGCCTTCGCCGCTGCCTTTCGCCGCCGGACAGAGCGCACCCCGGGCGCTCGACCGCGAGGGCCTCGCGCGTGTGCGCAAGGCGTTTGCCGCGGCAGCCGTGCGCGCCGCGCGACTCGGCATCGATGCAATCCAGCTCCATGGCGCGCATGGCTACCTGCTGCATCAGTTCCTCTCGCCGCTCTCCAATCGGCGCGACGATGAGTATGGCGGGAGCCTCGAGAACCGCATGCGCTTTCCGCTCGAGGTGTTCGATGCGGTCCGCCAGGCCTTCCCGGCGGACAAGCCGGTGGCGATGCGGGTCTCGGGAACCGACTGGGTCGCGGGCGGCTGGGATATCGGGCAGACGATCA
>Ga0335081_10006619_pt1 | contig 18466 bp, 14 predicted proteins | sample Lox_Sample_35_FD_206713 | JGI IMG/M metagenome (GOLD analysis project Ga0335081, IMG submission 206713) | Soil microbial communities from Loxahatchee National Wildlife Refuge, Florida, United States - Lox_Sample_3.5 | ecosystem: Environmental > Terrestrial > Soil > Wetlands | place: USA...
CCGACGCTGAAAACGCGGCGCGGGTGGAACCTCGCCCTCCGCGCGGGCGTTGGCACGATTGCAGGGCGGCGTCGCCGTCGGGCGGAGCTCGAACCCGCACTCGCAGGCGGCCGGCGCGGGCGGAAGCACCACGCCACCCGGACCGTATCGCCAGCAGGTTCGCTCTCCAAAAGTGCGGAACGCGGACGCCGCTTACAGGTCCGGCGGCACCGTTGCGAGCGCTTCCTCAAACGTCGAGACACCGTCCTTGACTTTGATCATGCTGTCCTGGTGGAGGGTCTTCATTCCCCCGCGCACGGCGATCCGCTTCAGCTCGGCCGTCTCCAGCTTTTTGTTGATGCCGTCGACCAGCTCTTCGCTGACCACCATCAGCTCGTGGATGCCCACGCGGCCCTTGTAGCCAGTGTGATTGCAGCGCTGGCAGCCCCGGAGATTGTGCTTGAAGACCTGGCCGCCCCAGCCGATGGCCTCCTCGAGCAGCTCCTTTTCGCGGCCGACCGGCTCGACGGGCTGCTTGCAGTTCTTGCAGACCCGCCGCATGAGCCGCTGCGCGCACACGCACAGCAGCGAACCCGAGATCATGAACGGTTCAATGCCCATGTCGGTGAGTCGCGCGACGGCAGTGGGCGCGTCATTGGTGTGCAGGGTGCTGAGGAGCAGGTGGCCGGTGAGCGCGGCCTCGACGGCGATTTCGGCCGTCTCGCGGTCGCGGATTTCGCCCACGAGGATGATGTCGGGGTCCTGGCGGAGGAAGGCGCGCAGCGCGGTGGCAAAGGTGAGCCCGATCTGCCGGTGCATCTGCATCTGGTTGATGCCCGCCATGGTGTATTCGATCGGGTCCTCCGCCGTGCGCACGACCACCTCGGGCGAGCTGATCTCGTTGAGCGCCGAATACAGGGTCATCGACTTGCCCGAGCCGGTCGGGCCGCAGTGCAGGATCATGCCGTAGGGCTGGCGGATGACCTTGCGGTAGATGGCCAGGTTCGCCTCCGTGAAACCGAGCATCTGCAGCGGCAGCGTGCTCTTCTGTTTGTCGAGGATGCGCAGCACCACGCCCTCGCCGTGGTTGAGCGGCGCGGTGGAGACGCGCAGGTCGATATCGATGCTCTTTTTCGTGAATTGCTTGAAGATGATGCGGCCATCCTGCGGCAGGCGGCGCTCCGCGATGTCGAGGTTGCTCATGATCTTCAGGCGTGCGACCAGCGCGCCCGACACCTTGATGGGCAGGCGGAGCTTTTCCTGGCACACGCCGTCAATCCGGTAGCGCACGACGAGATCCTTCTCCCACGGCTCGATGTGAATGTCGCTTGTGCCCGAAAAATAGGCGTCTTCGATGACGCGGTTGGCCAGCTCGATGATCGGCCCGGATTCCTCGCTCGCGAGGTCCTCTTCCTTGATGTCCTCCGCCGTGCCGAACTCGATGCCGATCTTCTCCACGACATCGGTGAATTGCACCTCGACCTGCTGCGTCTTGTTGAACTTGTCGCGGATGTCACGCTCGCGGCCGAGCAGGCGGACGACCCGCTTGCCGGTCATCTCCTGGATCTTGGTCGCCACCGAGACCTCGAAGGGGTTGGCAAACGCGACGAGCAGGTAGTTGCCGACCAGCCCCACCGGCAGCACGAGGTTTTGCTGGCAGAAATCCTGCGGCAACCGCTCAAATGTCGAGGCGCCGACCTGGCAGCGCTGGACGTTGTAGGGCGTCAACCCATGGGCGCGCGCCTTGGCCACCAGCAGCTGAAAGTCGGTGATCTTGTGTTCGTCCTGAAGGAGCTTGTCCAGCGCTTCGCCCGTCAGGTCGCCCGGGGTTGCGAGGATGGCCTCCTCCTGCTCGGGGGACAGGCGGTCCATTTCCTCGAGCTTGGCGATGATCTGCTGCTGGACCTTGCCGAGTGCCATGGATGGGATTACGCGCTCTTCGCGACCGGTTGCGCCGGAGCAGTTCGCGTCTGTTCAGCCTCAATCTTCTCGAGGAAATCCGAGATGATCTCGAGCGTGGTCGCGTACCAGAGGATATTGCTGCCCAGCTGCTTTTCCCAATGAGAGCGCACGGCCGGGCTGAGGTAGTAGGCGGTCGCGACCGAATAGAAATCCTCCTCCTTGTCGAACGGCACCGACCACGTCGCCCAGCACGAGCCCAAGTCGACGTTCTTGCGGAACTCGTCAGGCACGTCGAAGGTGCGAAGGTCGATCAAGCCGATGCCGTCGTTGTCCACGAGGTGGTGCAGGAGGTCGTCCTCGCTCAGAACCTTTTTCTCGTATATGAGCACGCCGAGCAGGGTCGCCTGGCGCTCGTTGTTGCCCTGCAACAATTCGAGCAGGCGCTCGTTGGCCGCCTCCAAGTCCTCAATCTTCACCAGGTTGGCTTCGACCAAGGCCGCCCCGAGAAGCCGGTTGGCCCGCATGAGCAGTGTTCGGTGCTCCGACATTTTGCTCCGAAATAGGTCAGCCCGGCAGTGAAGGCGATTTATTTCCGTGCGCGCAGCGAGCCCGCCATTTGCTTTAACAATTCTTTTTTCAGTGCCGAAAGCCCCGCGCCCGTGGCGCAGGAGATGCCGAGGACCCGGGAGCGGTGCCGGCGCCGGAACCGCGCGAGATTCGCCTCCGCGCCGGCTAAATCCATCTTGTTGGCGACGATGAGCCGCGGCTTTTTGAGCAACGCCGGGTCATAAAGCCTCAGTTCGCGCAAGAGGGTTGCATAATCGTTGCCCGGCTCGCGGCCGTCGCTGCCGGCCATGTCGAGCAGGATGATGAGCAGCCCGCAACGCTCGATGTGGCGCAGGAAGCTGTGACCAAGGCCGCGGTTCTCGCTCGCGCCCGCCACCAGGCCCGGAATGTCGGCGAGCTGCAGCCGGCGCGCCGCGCGCGCATCCTCGGAGGATTCGAGCACGCCGATCTGCGGATGGAGCGTGGTGAAGGGATACGCCGCGACTTTCGGCCGCGCGTTGGTCAGCCGCCCGATGAGCGACGACTTGCCGGCGTTGGGGAAACCGACCAGCCCGACGTCCGCGATGCTCTTCAGGACGAGCCGGAACACGCCGCCCTCGCCCGGCTGGCCCGGATTCGCGCGCCGCGGAGCGCGGTTCGTCGAGGTCTTGAAATGTGTGTTGCCCCAGCCGCCGTTGCCGCCCTTGCACAGCACGACCCGCTGGCCGTCCGCCACGATCTCGGCCACGACCTGGCCCGACTCTTCGCTGGTGACCACGGTGCCCAGCGGCAGTTTGAGAAAAACGGATTCGCCATTCCGCCCGTTGCAGTCCTTGCCCTGTCCGTGCTCGCCGCGCCCGGCCTTCCAGTGCGGGCGATAGCGGTAGTCGACGAGGTTGTTGGTGTCGTCGTCGCCCACGAGCACGACATCGCCGCCGCGGCCGCCGTCGCCGCCGTTGGGACCGCCCCAGGGCTCGTATTTCTCCCGGCGGAAGCTCACGCAGCCCCGACCGCCGTCACCGGCCTGCACCTTGATCGCGCACTCATCGACGAACATGCAGGCAACGAAGCAGAACCCTGCCGCTTTGCCAAGCGGCCCGTGCGGCGCCGCAGGGTCGCTAATCCCATTCTCCGAGCTGTTTGCAGGCGACACTCTCGATCGGAATCCGCAGAATCACGACCGCGTCCAATTGCCTCTCGTTGTACACGTTGAGATCCGTCTTTCCGTAATGCGCCATGATGATATCCAGACCGCGCCTTTTCTGCGCGCGATCGGTGATGATCTCAACCCCGCCGTAGCCGATCAGAGACCGCGATCGGCTTCCCCAGTGGCAGGGTTCCGCGTGTCTGACGATTGCACTTGGGCTTTCAATCTCGAAACAAACCCTGCGGTTCCGCCTCAAGACTTCCATTTTGCGACCACCGGCCGCTGAATGGACGTATATGGCGTTGTCACGATAGCCGAAGTTCAGCGGAACGACATAGGGCTCTCCGTTGTCGACCATCGCAATGCGACACACCTCGGCCGTCGCGAATATCTCATCGATGATCCGCTGATCGGTGACCTCTTTGTCTGTCCTGCGCATGGCACTCGAGTGGCTCGCGCGGAGCGTTGTCCACTCGGCGAATGTCCGCGGCGGCCAAACGCTCCGCCTCGCGCTGACTAAGGCCGCGCGCGGCCGGCAGGTCAACGCCGCTGAAGGAGGACTCGATAAGGAACGCGCCGGACTACCGAGCCGGAGCTCGCGCGGCAATTTCACGTCGGCTCCCCCGCCGGAGGGCGCGGCTCTGCGAACGCCAATCTGGCATCCGGCGGCGAATCACCGGTCAGGCCACGCCGGGAAGTTTGTCATTTAATAAATGACAAACTTCCGTCGGAAAGACGCCGAGAACATGCGCGACGAAGCGGATTGCCGCCGCCCCGCCAGGCGCGGCGCGCGGCGGGCATTCCGCCGGCGGGTGCTCCCGCGGATTTCGCGGTATCTTCAACCCGGCGTCCGGGTTGCGTCCGCACTTACCCACTGGCGGAAAGGCGATCGCCAGACGGCCCATGACGCGGAAGCCTAGTCTGCGATCCGCAATCCCAGAATGAAATCCTCATAGGTGTTTTCGCCGACCTTGAAGGAGCGCCGCCCGATCTTCCGGTATCCGAGTCTCTCGTAGAATCCGATCGCCGCGGCATTCCCGGAATAAACGCCCAGCAGCAGCCGTTTGGACCCGTTCGCGAGTGCATGGGCCTGCGCCTCTCCCATCAACTGTGCCCCGATTCCCTGTCCTTGGAACCGGTGCAGAATATAGACCCGTTTGATCTCGTTATCCTGCGGCCCCAGATCCGGCAGCGGCAGGTCCGGAGTGGTCAGCACCAGATAGCCGACCGGCGCCTGGCCCGGCTCGACTTCCGCGAGCCACACTCTCGACGCCGGGTCACGCAACCACGCGGCATACTTTTCCGGCGCATGCTGCCGGATGCAATGAGCGAGTATGTCTTTCCCTGACACCACGCCGGCAAACGCCTCCAGAAAGGTCGCCTGTCCCACGAGGGATAACGCCGCCTCATCACCGGGGGCGCACGGCCGAATCCATCGAGGCGGCATGGTCATGGGGATCCGTCGCGGTGAAGGTTCTGGCACTGACAAAAGCCCCGTTGTTAGGTGCCGCGCGGCGACACCGCCGTCACGCCGTGATCTTGATGCCCTTCCGGAGGTAGGTGGGCACGTCGAGATCCTGGCCCTCGAAGAGGTACCGGTCGGTCTTGTCGAAGTAGCCGCGGCTCTCGTGTTCGCCGAAGGCGAATTCGTTCTGCTCCGTGCGGGCGGCCGCGGCCTGCCTGGTCTCCGGGGCGCCGGCTGGCGCCCCCGGCTTGGGCGGCGGATGCCTGACGGCGGGTGACGGTGCGCCGTGCGCCGCCAGGCCCCGGCGCGGCGCGAGCCCGCGGCCGCCGATGTCGGTCGTGCCCAGCACGCAGACCTCGAGGCGGTGCGGCATGCTCTCGTCGATCACCGCTCCCATGATGACGTGCGATTCCTTGCCGTACTGGTCCGTGATGAAGGTCATGAGCTCGTTGACCATGGGCAGCGTGAGGTCGGTGCCGCCGATGATGTTGACGAGCAGGCGGTCGGCCCGGCGCGAGAACTCGGTTGAGTGCAGCAGTGGGCAGCAGCGCAGGCTCTCGATGGTCTGCGCGACCGCGTCCCGCCCCTCGCCGCTGCCGAGGCTAAAGAGCGTTTTGCCGCCGCGCGATGGGAACACCTGCTGCAAGGTGGCGAAGTCGAGATTGATGAGGCCGGTGCGAAACAGCATGGACCAGATCGATTTGACCCCGCGGCCGATCCAGGCGTCGGCGCGGGCGAAGGCGTCGAGCACGCCGGTGTTGTCACCGCACTCCTGCAGGAGGATGTCGTTGGACAACGGCACGACCGCGTCGCAGGCGCGGCGCAGGGCGGCAAGACCCTCTTCGGCCTGCTTCAACCGCCGGCCTCCTTCGAAGCTGAAGGGCATCGTCACGAAGGCGATGACGAGCGCGCCCTGCCCCGTCGCCTCCTCGGCCACGATCGGCGCGGCGCCGCTGCCCGTGCCGCCGCCCATGCCGGCGAGCAGGAACACGAGGTCGCAACCGGTCACAACCGCGGCGATTTTTTCCCGATCCGCGTCGGCCGCCTCGCGGCCGAGCTCGGGATCGCCGCCGGCGCCCATGCCGCGGGTCACACTGGCGCCGATGAACGCCTTGTCCTGCACGGGCGACGAGGACAGGGCCTGCAGATCGGTATTGATGACCGCGAGCTGGAGCCGCGCGAGGTTCTCCATTTTGAGGCGGTCGATGGCGTTGGAGCCGGCGCCGCCCACCCCCACCAGCTTGATGGCGATGGTGCGGTCGGTGAGAATCTCGTGGGTGAGCGGCAGCTCGTTGCGGTTGGGATCGAATTGCATCGGGAGGGACCGGTGAGAGTGAACGTGCGGAGGAAGAGGGAAAGAGCGGGTAAGAGAATGCGGGAATCGGGAATTCGACTGATCTGACTTCTGACGTGTGCCTTCTGATCTCTGATTTCTGCCTTCCGGCTCCTGGCTGCTTCGTCCTTCCCGGCTCACGCCTGAGTCAGCATGCGTTTGAGGTTGCGGAAGATGCCGCCGGAGCGGCGCGCGGCGGAAATCTCTTCCGCCTGCGCGTTGAGTCCGTAATGGAGCAGGCCGAGCACGGTGCTGAAACCGGGATCGCGGAGCTCATCGGCCACCCATGCGGGCGCCTCGCCCAGCCGGCCCGGCACGCCGAAGACCTTGCCTGCAGCCTCGGCGATTCCGGGCAGTTTGGCGGCGGCGCCGGTTAGGATCACCCCGACCGGCGTCTGCTCCGGCACGAACGTCGCGCCGAGCTTCTGGCGCACGACCTCGAGGAGCTCTCTCGCGCGCGCGGCGGTGATCTGCTCGATGGACTGGCGGGGAAACTGCCGGTCGCCCACGGAGTAGTCGCCATTCAGCCAGACCTTCTCCTGTTTGTCGCGCGCGCGGAGGACGGCCGATCCGTAGTGGAGCTTGATTTTCTCGGCCTGGCCTCGGGTGAGGCGCAGGCCGAGACTGAGGTCGTTGGTGAAATGATCGCCCCCCACGGGCACGACGCCCGTCTGGTAGGCGACACCGTCGCGGTACAGCACGTAGTCGGTGGTGCCGGAGCCGAGGTCGAGCACGAGCACGCCGTTTTGCCGCTCCTCGGCCGTGGTCACCATCGTGCCGGCCGCCAGGCTGGAAAGGATCAGCTCCTCCACCCGCAGGTTGAAACCCGTGATGACGTGGATGTGGTCGCCGATCTTGGCTTCGTCGCCGTGGACGGTCCAATAGCCGGCCTCGAGGCGCTGGCCGACGAGGTGCTCGGGGTCGGGTACGAGGCGCCCGTCGAGGCGGAACGGCCGGCGGATGTGGTGCACCACCGCGCGCCCCGCGGGCAGCTCCTTGGCCTTGGCCAGGCGGCACACGGTGTCGATATCGGCGGTGCTGACGCAGTTGTCGGCGGCGTTCACGTTGACCGCCGCCTCGTTGTAGAACCCCTCGAGGTGCGCCCCGGTCTGGGCAAGGTAGACGACCTCGATCGGCGTTCCCGCCCGCTCCTCGGCGGTTTGCAGGGCCGCGTGCGTGCACGCGCTCGCCTCCTTGTAGTCGACCACGCTGCCCTTGATCACGCCGCGCGACTGGCACGAGCCGAAGCCGACGATGTTCAGGGTGCGGCCGCGCAGGAGCTCGCCGACGAGCACGGCCACCTTGGAAGTGCCAATCTCGACGGCACCGATGAGTCTGGTCTTAGAAATCACGTCTGGATTTTGGTTGGGAGGCGGGTCCGGGCAAAGCAGAACGCGCCGGCTGCAGCGGCGCGGTCTCCTGCAGTTCGACGGGCACCTGGCTGCCGAGCGCAAGATTCACCCGCGCCATCGGCGGGGCGCCGTGCGCGTGCAAGGTATCGATCACGTAGTCGAGCTTGGCCAGCTGGCGCGGGATATCTCCCCGCGCGTCGAAGATGATCTGGGGTATCTCGCGCGAGCGCACCTCGATCTCCTGGTCGGAGGCGAGGCGGGCCAGGGACACGACCTGCCAGTCCGCGCGCAGCTGCGGCACGAGGCTTTCGGCCGCGGCCAGCAGCGCGGCGACCTTGTCCATGCCCGCGATGGGTTCGAAGCCGCCCGCGGCCGCGCGTCGCAACTTCAGGCCGGCCAGCCACGGCAGCGGCTCGAGCGCCGGGCGCTCATAGCCGACGCCCTCGTACACCACCCCGTCGGCCGCCACGAGCCGCAGGCCCGGCGTGCTCTCGCCGACCTGCACCATCACCCGCGCCACCGGAGTGCGCTCCTGTGTGGACACCACCAGGGTGTTGTCGACGAAACGTCGCCGGAGCACCACGCTCCGCACCTGGCCCGAGGCCAGCAGACGGCGTTCGAGCGCCGCCAGATCCAGCGTCATGAGGCTGGCGTTCCGGGGCAGCGCCAGCGCCTGGTCGAGCCACGCGCGCGTCAGCGCGCCGTCGGTGGCGAACACGACCTGCTTGAGCGGCACGACCTTTACCGGATCCTTGAGGCGCTCCGGATTGCTCTCCCAGGTTGCGTAAAGCTCAAAACCCGCCCACGCCCCGGCGAAGAGCACGGCGCACAGCAGCGCAAACTTCACGCTCGCGCGCATCATGCGCCGGCGTCCCTCCCGGGACATGGCGCGCGTGCTCACCCCCTGGCGGATGTCTCTCCAGGAGCGCGAAGGCGGGGGAATGCTGGCGGGCCGGTTCATGTGGCGGCGCGGAGGCACGCCCGGGTGCCCGCCCCGGCGCTGGTGCGAGCCGCGCGGTCTTTGAGCAGACAATGCGCCGGAGCGGAAAGTTTCACAACACGTCCCTCCAGTCCCGGCCGTAGAGCAGCACCTCGGGCTCGAGCGTGATCGCGCGCGCCGCGCACACGCGCTCCCGCACCCGGCGCATGAGCGCGATGATTTCCGCGCACGTGGCCCGGCCGCGGTTGATGATGAAGTTGGCGTGCACCGGCGAAACCTCGGCGTCCCCCACCCGCTCGCCCTTGAGCCCGAGTTCATCGATCAGCTTGCCGGCCGAGACTCCCGGCGGATTCTTGAAGACGCAGCCTGCGCTCGGCTCGCGCGGCTGGGTCTCGTGCCGCTGGGCGCGATAGACGTCGATCTGCCGGTCAATGGCCGCGCTGCCGGCCCGCGCTCCCGGCCGAAGCGCCGCGCCGAGCGCAATCGCGTCGACCAGGTCGCGGCATTCGCGATAAGCCACATGGAGCTCGGACTTCTGGAGCCGGCGCACCTCGCCGGCAAGGGTCATGATCTGCACCTCCTCGACCAGATCGGACATCCAGCCGCCCATGGCGCCGCTGTTCATGCGCAGCGCCCCACCCACGGAGCCGGGAATACCCTCGAGAAACTCGAACCCGGCCAGCCCCGCCTGACGCGCAAAACCGCAAAGCTGTTTGAGCCGCAGGCCGGCCCCGGCCCAGAGCAGGCCGTCGGGACGCAGCGCGCAGTCCTGCCAGCCGGGGTGGGCCAGGCAGATCACCAGGCCGTCCACTCCCTCGTCGGGCACGAGCAGATTCGAGCCGCGGCCGAGCAGAAGGACGCGCAACCCGCGCGCGCCGGCCTCCCGCAGCAGGGTCCGGAGATCCGCGGCATCCGCCGGTTCGCCATAGGCGCGCGCACCGCCGCCCACCCGTATCGTGGTCCTGAGCGCGAGCGGCTCGTCGCGGACCAGCCGCGTCTCGGCGCCAAGGCGCGGTCGCACGTCGGCGACAAACCGGTCCCATACCACCGCGCGGGCCGCGTCCGCATCGAGCCGTTCCGCCAGCTCGTGCGCCAGCCGGTCAATGTCGCCGGCGCCGACGAACGCGAGCCAGTCGGCCGGTTGCAGCGCCGCGCCGAGCGCGCCGAGGAAAATGCCGTCGTGGCCTGGCAGATAGGTGACCGGCGCCGTTGCGCCGGTCCGCTTCAACTCGTCCAGCAGGTCGGCGGTGGTGCCGCCCGGGACCGGCACCTCGCCCGCCGGATAGACGTCGAGGAGAAACAACCGGTCCGCCAGGCTCAGCGCGGCGGCAAAGCCGGCTTTGAATTGTGCGGTCCGGCTGAAGCGATGCGGCTGGAAAACGACCACCAGCCGGCCCGTCGTGCGCACGCGCAGACTGGCGAGCAGCGCCTGGATCTCCGCGGGGTGGTGTGCGTAGTCCTCAACAATGGTGAGCCGCTCGGTGGCGCGCAGGACGCTTTGCCGGCGGCGCACGCCCGGGTAGTCGCTGAGCAGATCGGGGGCAAGCGCCGCGCCCATCAGGTGGGCGGCGGCCAGCGCCGCGGTCGCATTGTGCGCGTTGAAGGCACCCCGCGCCCGCACCGCCACCTCCAAAGCGGGAAAGGCGCCCCCCAAGCCCAGCACGAGGTGGCTGTCCTGCTCGCGCAGCACGCTCGCGCGGTAATGCGCATCGACCCCCAGGCCGTAGGTGGCGGCCGCCGCGCCCGCCACGGCCCGAGCCGACCGGGCGCAGCTCGCGTCGAACACCACCGCCCGCCGCGTGCGGCCCACGAGCCGTTGAAAGGCTGCCTCCAAGTCCTCGGCGCGCGCGTAATAATCCGGATGATCCCAGTCGAGGCTCACGAGGACGGTGATTTCTGGCGCGAACCGGTCGATGGTGCCATCGCTTTCGTCGATCTCGGCCACGACCCAACTGCCCGCTCCCGCCTGCGCGGGCGGCACGGCGTCACCGTTGAACAGGCCGCCCAGGAGCCAGCCAGAGGGGAACCCGGCCCGGCGCAGCGCCGTGATGAGCATGCCGGTCGTGGTCGTCTTGCCATGTGCGCCGACGACGGCGACGAGCTGCCGGTCGCGAAGAACCTCAGCCAGCATTTCGCCGCGCCGCACCAGCGGCAGACCGCGCGCGACGGCGCCCATCCGCGCCGGGTGATCGGCGTGGACCGCCGACGAATGCACGACCAGCCGGCACTCCGCCGGTATGCCGCCGGCGCCCGTGATCGCCACGCCCGCCCCCTCCAGCCAGGCGCGCGCCGCCGGAGCGAGCGCATCGTCCTCGCCGCTCACGGTGAACCCCGTCCCCCGCAGATAGAGCGCGAGCGGCGCCATGCCGGTGCCGCCGACGCCGACGAGATGCACGGCGCGCGCATCCTGGCCGAAGGGTCGTGGCAGCGGCGACGTGCTCATGCGGGCTGTTTCCGCGGTTCCGCCGGGGACGGTGACGACGATCCGCCCGCCGGCCGGGCCAGGCCGGGAGCCGCCAGGCCCTCGAGGTCGTCGAGGATGAGATCCAGCAGGTTGGCGCGGTCCATCCGCTGCAGATTCGCGCGGAATTTGCGGAGCAGCCAGTCGTTGAAGATGATGTCGCGCACCTCGCGATCGAGATCGGCCAAGTACTCTTGATCGATGACGAGGCCGCCGCCCTGCTGCTCAAAGAAGCGCGCGTTGGCCCACTGGTGATTGTTGGCCGCCCGCGGGAACGGCACCAGGATGGCGGGGGTCGCGCAGCGGATGAGTTCGGCGATCGTGCCCGCGCCGGCGCGCGACACGACGAGGTCGGCGGCCGACAGCAGCGTGGCCACATCGTCGCAAAAGGGCAGGAAGACCGCCTTCACCGCGCCGCCCGCTCCCGTGGCCACCTCGCGCACCTCGTCCCCGCCCTTGCCGAGGCCGGTGACGCAGCAGACCTGGATGCCATCGCCCGCCAGGCGCTCGAGCCGATTGCGCACCCAGCGATTTAGCGACGACGCGCCCTGGCTGCCGCCGAAAATGACCAGAACCTTGTGCGACGGATCGAAGCCGAGCCGGGTCTGCGCAGCCTCGCGCGGCAGGCGGACAATCTCCTGGCGCACCGGCAGCCCGGCATGCCGCACCGCGGAACGGCGCACGCCGGGCATGGACACGCCCGGCGGAAGGTAAAGGCGCCGGGCGAGACACCCGAAGACCCGGATGGCGCGTCCGGGCACGCGGTTCGCCTCGTGCAGCGCCACCGGCCGGCGGAACAACGCCGCCACGATGATGATGCCGGAGGTGGTGAATCCGCCAAACCCGACGATCACATCGGGCCGCCACGCGCGGATGATCCGGGCACTGAAGAAGAACGCCGCCGCGAATTGCCACACGAAGCGCAAAAAACCGAGCGGGCGCAGGGTGAACGGCGCGCCGGGGATGCGGGCGACGCGGAGCGCGGGGTATTTTTCGAGGAGGCGCGCATCCACCTTCTTGTGGCTGATGAGGAGCGTGGCCTCATGGCCGCGGGCCGCGAGCCCCTGCGCCAGCGCGATTCCGGGGGAAAGGTGTCCGCCGGTGCCGCCGCAAGCGATGAGAAAGCGACTCATGAGGGGTCCCCCCGGCGCGGGCACCGCCCGCCCTCACGCCATGACCTCCTTGAGGCTGCGCTCGCGGCGCATGAAGGCCGGCCGGGTCCAGGCGCGCTGGGTGTTGAGAAAGATTCCGACCAGAATGCCCATGAGCAGCAGATTCGACCCGCCCGCGCTGATGAACGGCAGCGACATGCCCTTGGTGGGCAGGCAGCCCGTGACAACGCCGAGGTTGATGAGCGCCTGCAGGCTGATCAGCAGCAGGCTGCCGGCCACGAGCAGGAACTGGAACAGGTTTGGCGCCCGGCGCAGGTGAAGGAGGCCGGCGGTGAAAATCACCGCGAACAGCACCACGACGCCGATCGTGAACACCAGCCCGAGTTCCTCGCCGATCACCGCGAAGGGGAAGTCGGTATGCACCTCGGGCAGGAAGCTGTTCTGCTGGCGGCCCTGGCCGAGACCCACGCCATTCACGCCGCCGGCGGCAAAGGCCAGAATGGCCTGCCAAAGCTGATACGTGCCGTTGCTGCGATTGCCCTCCACGTCGAGAAACGCGGTGAAGCGAGCCAGCCGGTTGGGGTTGTGAAGGACCGCCAGGGTGAGCACACCGCCCGCGAGCAGAAACGCCGAGATCAGGTAGCGCAGGCGGCTCCCGGCGAGAAAGAGGAGCCCGACGCCGATCGCGAACACGAGCGCCGCCGTGCCGAAATCCGGCTCCAGCAGGATCAGCCCGGCGAACAGGCTGATCCACGCGAGCGGCGCCAGAAATCCGCGGACGAATTCATTGACGCGCGTCTGGCTGAGCGCCAGGTAATGCGCCAGCGCAAAGACCATCGCCAGCTTGGCAAACTCCGAAATCTGCAGACTCACCGGCCCAAACCCGAGCCAGCGCCGGCTGCCCTTCACCTCGGTGCCGACGCCGGGGAGAAGGACGAGCACCAGCCCCACGAGGCACACCGCGGCGAATACCCACGCGTGGCGCCGCGCATCCTCCAAATTGAGGCGGCTGACCAGCAGGCAAGTCCCGGCCGCGAGCACAAACCAGATGAGTTGCTTGGTGAGATAGAAGTAGGGGTCGCTCTTGAGCGATACCGTCGCGCTGAACAGGATGGTCAGGCCGAGGATGGAAAGCCCGAGGACGCAGACGAGAATGACGGTCGCGGGATTGAAGGCCGCGAGCCAGCGCGGTTTCTCAGTGGGGACGGAGGGCATGTCAGGGGAGGAAAGACTCAAAGGACGCACCCGGTACGGCGCCCCGGGCCCCGCCCCTTCCGCCACGCCGGCAGAGGAGCGGCCCGCTGCGCACGCTCAGATGCGATCAGACGAAAAACCTTACGGGGACTTCTGCGCGCCGCTGTCCTCGACCTTGATCACCGGCACGTTATTCTGCGGCTTGAGGCCGGAATCGAGATCCTGGTCCGCCGGCGGCGCGGGCGGCGTCGCGGCGGGCTCGGTTGTCGGTGCGGTTGTGGGCGGCGTGGCAGCCGGTGGAGTCGCCGATGGCGTGGCGCCTGGAGCCGTCGCAGGGCCGGTCGCCGCCCCGGGCACGGCCGTGAAGCCGGGGATGACGAGTTCCTGGCCCGGCCGGATCTTCTTCGGATCGGCAATGTTGTTTGCCACCGCGAGATCGGAGAGCTTCACCTGGTACTTCCGGGCGATCTGACCGAGCGTCTCACCGGGTTTCACGACGTGGACCACGGATCCATCAGCCTTCTTGACGGGCGCCGCCGCAGGCCCCGGCGCCGCCGAGGCCGGAGCGGCCATCGCCTCCGTCGGGCCGGCACCCGCCGGCACTTTGAGCATCTGTCCGACGAACACGTAGTCACTCCGAAGATTGTTGATTCGTTTCAGTTCGGCGGAGGTTGAGCCCACGTGCCGGGCAATGACGGCGAGCGTGTCCCCCGCCTTGACGGTGTAGGTGGCGCCCGCGCCGGTGGCGAAGGCAGCCGCGGAGACGCCGACCGGCGCCTTGCCCGGGATGAGGAGTTTCTGGCCGACGCTGAGTCGCGCGCTGCCCGTCAGCCGGTTGGCCTTTTCGAGTTCGGCGACGGTCGTGCCGTGCTTCTTCGCGATCTTGGTGAGGTTGTCGCCGGGCACCACCGTATACGTAGTGGCCGGCGTGACATCGGCGGGCGGGGCGTTCTCCAGCGCCGCGGCGGCAGGGGTGCCGGGGCGGGTCGGGCTGTAGCGCACGGGGGCGGGAGCCGGAATGTTGAGCGAAACCGACGGTGTGGAATCGGCGGGCGCCGCGGCCGGGCTCAGTCCCGGTTGCGCGCCGGTCGTGGCACCCGCCGCCGGCGCCGTTTCGCCGGGAACCGGAGCGGGTCCCTGGCTGGTCGAGCGACAGCCGGGATTCACGAACATGAGGAAGAAGGCGACGACGTGGACAGCCACGACGATGCCAAGGATCTTAAGAATATTCATGGGCAGTGGCAGTGTGCTGGATTATGGGTCGATGACGGGCGGAATGGCTACTGAAAAGTGGACGTTGTTCCCAAGTTATTCACCAGTTTCTCAAACTGGTCGCCGCGGTCGGCGTAGCTGCGGAACATGTCGAAGCTCGCGAAGGCCGGGCTGAGCACGATGTGATCGCCCGGGCCGGCGGCGGCGTAGGCGCCACGCACCGCCTCTTCGAGCGACCCGCACACCGTGTGGGGAATCCGGTGGGTGGCGCACGCAGCGGCCAGCGGTGCGCGGGTTTCGCCGATGAGCCACGCGTGACGGATTTTGGGAGCGATGCGGCGGATAAAGGCGCCGAGATCCCCGCCCTTGGACCGGCCGCCGGCAATCAGATGCACCGGTCCGGGAAATGCGGCGAGCGCGGCTTCCACCGCATGGAAGTTGGTCGCCTTGGAATCGTTCCAGAACGAGATGCCGCGGAAGTCGCCGATGCGGGTGAGCCGATGCTGGCCGAGCCGGAAGCTGCGCGCCGCCGCATAAAGCCCGGCCGCTGGGCGCCCCTCGTGCCGCCACCACGCCTCCGCCAGGAGGAAATTCTCACGCTGCGGATACTGGGCAAATACGGTGCCCTCCAACTGCGGATCCGGCGGGGCGTCTTCGCTGGACACGCCGCCGGCCGGCGGCAGCGCGCGTCCGAACTGGTGCGCGAAGCGCTGCACACTGGTGCCCACGAAAATGCCGCCGGCGGCGGTGCGGGCGACGAGATTCCACTTGGCGGCGAAATAGGCCTCGAGTCCGGGATGCCGTTCGAGGTGATCCTCGGCAAAGTTCGTCCACAGGGTCGCATCCGCGCGGAAATGTTGCAGGGTCTCGGCCTGAAACGAGCTCACCTCGCAGACGGCGATCGCGCCCTCGTCCGGGTCACGCTTGAAGGCGATGAGCCGGCTGAAGGGAAAGCCGATGTTGCCCACCGCGTAGGCATCCTCGCCCGCCGCGATGAGTGCGTGGGCGAGAAACTCGGCGAGCGTGGTCTTGCCGTTGGTGCCGGTGACCGCAATGACGCGGCCCCGCCAGAAAAGCGAGGCGAAGTCGAGTTCGCCGAGGCAGGTGCAGCCGGCGGCGTGCGCCGTGCGCAGCCACGCGTGTTCCGGCGCGAACCCGGGGCTGAAGACCACGAGGGCGTGCGCCGCGGCGGTGTCCGCGGTGAAGGACCGGGCCGTCCCGACACCGGGCTTCTCATCGAAGATCTCCCCGTGCGCACCGAAGGCCCCGAGCAGGCTGCGCACCGCCCGGCCGCTGACGCCGCCGCCAAAGATGGCAACGGGGCGTGAGAGCAGCGGCACGAGAAGGTCGGGCGGAGTCACGGGCGGGCGGGCATCACCATAGGTGGAATCCGGTGCGGCGCGACGCGATTCGGCGGGGAGGGCGGAGGGGGCGGGGGCGGACATGGGGCCGGTCAGCGGAGTTTAAGGGTGCCCAGACCTGCGAGGGCGCACATGAGCGAGAGGATCCAGAAGCGCATGACGACCTTGGTCTCGGGCCAGCCGCGCTTTTGAAAATGGTGGTGGATGGGCGCCATGAGAAAGTAGCGCCGGCCCTCCCCGCCGTGGCGCCGGGTGACCTTGAAGACGCCAACCTGAATGATGACGGAGACCGCCTCCCAGACAAACACGCCGCCGACGATGATCAGCGTGAAGGGCTGCTGCACCATGAAGGCGAGCACGCCGATGAGGCCGCCAATCGCGAGCGAGCCCGTGTCGCCCATGAACACCTCGGCCGGGTACGAATTGTACCAGAGGAAGGCCATGCCGGCGCCCACCAGGGCGCCGCAAATGACGGTCAGTTCATTGGTGCCCGGGACGTAGCTGATCAACAGGTAATGGGAGGTATCCACCCGACCCGCCACGTACGCCATGATGCCATAAACCAGCGCCACGGTAATGGTGCACCCGATCGCCAGCCCGTCGAGGCCGTCGGTGAGGTTGATCGCGTTGCTGAAGCCGACGATCCAGAGAAAAATCAACACGAAGAGCGCGAGCACGCCCAGCGCGCCGGCAAAGAGGAGGACCGGCTCCTTGTCGAACGGCACCCACAGCTCACGGATCTTTTGGGCGCTGGTCGGGTGCCAGAGAAGCGCGGCGAGGGCGATCACGGTGATCAGCGTCTGCCAGAGGATCTTTTCCCCGGAGGAAATGCCGTGGCGGTTCCTGCGCACGACCTTCAGAAAGTCGTCGCGCAGCCCGACGCCGGCGAGCCCCGCGAAGACAAACATGCTCACCGCCACCCAGATGTTGGGCTGAGCCCAGAGGAAGGTGCTGAGGAAGACCGCGAAGAAGATCAACAGCCCGCCCATGGTCGGCGTGTTCTTCTTGTCGAAGCGCTGCGCGAGGTCGCCGGTCCGGTCGTCATCATAGTGGTGGCCGAATTTGAGGGCGCGCAGCCGTGCGATGAGCCAGGGGCCGATGAGAAATCCGATCGCCGCCGCCGTGCCCGCCGCCATCAGGGTACGAAAGGTAACGGCCCGCAGCAGGCGCAGCGGGCCGAAGAGATCTTCGAACTGGGAGAGATAGCTCAGCATGCGACGGCCTCCGGCGGCGCGGCCGGCAGCAGCGCCTTTTCCAGTTGATGCCGCCGGCTGCCCTTCATGAAAACGGCGCCCTGGAATCCGGCGAGAAACGCCGCCACCCGTGCGAGCGCGTCAACCACCTCGATCTGCTCGGAGGCATTGCCGTTCTCGAGCAGGCCCTCGCGCAGCGCCGCCGCCTGGTCGCCGATGATGAACAGGCGGTCGCCGGGCCGCAGGTGCATGGTCCGGCCGAGGCGGCGGTGATATTCCGCGGCTTGCGGGCCCAGCTCCTCCATGCAGCCGAGGATGTAGGCCCGGGGCTCGCCGGCGACGGCGAGCGAGGCGAAATTGTCGAGCGCGTCCGCCATCGAGGCCGGATTGGCATTGTAGCAATCGAGGTAGAGCAGCCGCCCGGTTTCGCGGCGGAGTTCGCCCCGCCACCTGGCGGGCTGCCAGGCCGCCAGGCGTTGCTGGATCACTTCCGGCGTCAGGCCCAGCCAGAGCGCGGAGCAGATGGCGAGCACGGCATTCTGGGCCATGCCGGCGGAGACGCGGCTCATCGTGAAATGGAGCGGCGGCGGCGGCCCGTAGGCGATGGCCAGCGCCGTCACGTCGCCCCGCTGGGTGATGGCGAAGAAGACCTTGTCCTTGGGCGGCTCGGCCGGCCGCACCACCTCGGCCGCCTCAATGGTCAGCGTGCGTACGCTGAGGTCCCGGAAGGCGTCGAACTGCAGGCACGGCCGCGGGAAGACCGCGATGCCGGCGGGCCGCACCGCGGCGGGCAGCGCGGCCTTCTCGCGCGCGACCGACTCGAGATCGCCCAGCCCCTGGAGATGCGCCGGGGCGATCAACGTGATGATGGCGAGATCGGGCTCGATCATCCCCGCCAGCGGCCGCATCTCCCCCGGGCCGCTCACCCCGGCTTCGATCACCGCGAAGCGATGACGGTCGGGATCGAGCCGCGTGAGCGTGAGCGGCACGCCGATGTGGTTGTTCAACGTGCCCTCGGTGGCCAGCACGGTGGACGCGGCGCCCGGCGCGGTCGCGTCGGCGGGCGCCCCGCCCAGCAGCAGGGCCAGCAGGTCCTTCGTCGAGGTCTTGCCGACGCTGCCGGTGATGCCGATGACGGGTCCACGGAACCGGCGGCGGTGTTCACGCGCAATGAGCTGAAAGGCGCCCAGCGGGTCCGCCACCACCAGCTGCGGCAGCGCCAGGGTGGGATGGGTGCGGCTGACCAGGGCCCCGGCGGCGCCGGCCGCC
>Ga0335081_10006622_pt1 | contig 18464 bp, 11 predicted proteins | sample Lox_Sample_35_FD_206713 | JGI IMG/M metagenome (GOLD analysis project Ga0335081, IMG submission 206713) | Soil microbial communities from Loxahatchee National Wildlife Refuge, Florida, United States - Lox_Sample_3.5 | ecosystem: Environmental > Terrestrial > Soil > Wetlands | place: USA...
TTCGTAGCAGCGCCCTTTAGGACGGCACTTTGAATTCAACAAGATGCCCGGCTAAAGCCGGCCTCTACGAGTGCCAAAACGGGTTTTTCAGCAGCCTGCTAGTGAAACACCGCCGCCGCCCCCTCCAGCGCTTTCTCTGAGATAATCAGCGCCCCGTTCTCCACCCGGTAGTCGATGTGGATGGGATTGCACCCTCCCGGCATCCCGATGGTGGGAATATTCATGGCCGCCGCACAATTGCGGCAGATCACGTTTGACCCGTCCTGGTAATAACCCTTGGTGCCGCAAATCAGGCAGGCGTCGAGCCCCACGCGCACCGTGTCCGACTCATCGAGAATCGCCAGCACACGCACATCGGCGCCCCCGGCGTGGACGACGTAGCGGTTCAGCTTCATGGTCCCCAGCGACGAGACGGGAATGCGCACTTCGCCGTTGACGAGGGTCAGCCGCTCCGGGGGCGATACGGCCTGGGCCACCTGGGAGTAAATAAACTCGCCGCTGATCAGCACGATGATAAGTAGGCCCACCGCAGTAGCCGAGGTCTTCCAGAAGCGCTGGCGGTTCCGTTCGGCCATCGCTTTGCGACGTTCGGGCCCCGACAGGGCGGCCATATCCTGGTCCTGCCCCTGGTCCTGTTCCTGGGGGGCGCCGCTGGCCTGGAACCGCTGGGCGACGATCAGGAAAAGGCACAGGGCAACAATCACCACGAAGAAGAAGGCCTCGTTGTTGACGATGGGCCCCACAATCGCCATCTCCCGCGGCCCCGAGGGCAGCACTCGCGCCTCGGAAAGCTCGTGCACGCCGGCCACGGCGAGCTGAAGCGCCACCACCAGCAGCACCAGCGTGGTGACGCTGAAGAACTTCTGCAGGTTCACCTTGAGGCTGCCCTTGAAAAACGCCACGCCCAGCCCGATGGCGAGACTCAAACCGATGACGCCGCCGATGAAGTTGAGCAGGTCGCTGGTACGCAGCGAGACGGCGGCCAGGAACAGTACCGTCTCCGCGCCTTCCCGGAAGACCATGAGGAAGACAAAGAGGAAAAGTCCCATTGCGCCGAAGCGCGAGGGCGACGCGGAATAGCCGGAAACCTTGGTCTCGATTTCCTGCTTCAGGCGCTTGCCGGTACGCCACATCCAGACCACCATGGAGGCCACGAACGCCGCGCCCACCAGCATCAGCCAGCCTTCAGAGGCATCGCTGAATTCGCGCATCTCAAAGTGGTGGAGGATCGCGGCCCCCACCAGGCTGGCCAGAACGGCGGCGGTGAGAGCCCAGTAGACAATCTGGTTCCAGACCTGCCGGCCGACCTTGCGCAGGTAGCCCAGCACGATGCCCACAATGAGCGCGGCCTCCACTCCCTCGCGCAGCGTTATCACCAACGATTGAAACATTCCCTCGAAGTCCTTGGTTCGCAGTTCTCAGTTTTCAGTTCTCAGCCATTCAGCATCAACTCTCACTGATCTTTCCCCAGTCCGGCTTGGGGGCATCTCTTTACCGAGAACTGATGACTGAAAACTGATAACCTCTTTATTTTTCAATCACCTAGTGGCTTATCGTCACTTAAACAGCCTATTTTCAGTAACATAGTGGCTTAAATGGGTTCGTCCAAAAAACCCAACCCAAGATCTCCTTTGGTATCAATAAAAATTGGGTTCGTCCCAATAAAATCAAAGATCTTCTCTGCCTACTGTAACCCCAGTTTGACCAACTGTAACTGCCCTGGACCCAGCCAGCTCTCAGCCGTCGGCTCTCAGCAAGTAAGATCCCCGATTCTTGCTGAAAGCTGACGGCTGGTAGCTGAGAGCTGTTCCACCTGCCAACCGTGGCTTCGTTCCTCATTTCTCGACACCGTGTTCCTTTGTTTTCAACGAAATCGGTGGCTTCGTTTTTCAAGAGCCCTCAGCTTTCAGCCTTCGGCGGTGGGCGGTAGGTGGCAGACGGCATAAAGGGAAAACCCCCTCGGTGCCCCGACCGCCTTCTGCCTTCCGCCTACCGCCTTCTGGCCCTGAACGGTGGCTTCGTTCCTCATTTCCGGATGCCGGTTTCCTTTGTTTTCAACGAAATCGGTGGCTTCGTTTTTCAAAAGCTCTCAGCTTTCAGCCGTCAGCCATCAGCATCGGAGTCACTCACACTTCCCTTGGCTTCGGCCGCGGCTCTAGTGGCGGCGTCCCGGCCACCGCTCCTGCCGGCTTTTCGGATTCAAGCGCCTCCGGCGACCCTGAGTTTCATATAACGCCCAATCCGTGGTGAACCCCAACGGATCGGCTCCCGTCGTCAGGGTACGGCAAGCCGTACCCGTACATCAGAGGGTGGCAGTATCGCCGAAAATCAAGGAGCAACTGGGAACCGGCCGCACTCATGCCTGAACGTCCTTGTTAATGTTAAGTGAATTCTAGTCGGCTTGTCAACGTGAGGATTGAAGGACGTGCGCCCCGTAAGTAACGCTTGGCCATTGCATCTTTTTGACCGCGTTTCCAAACGCGTTAGGTGCCCCACTGTCATATTCAAGGAAGTTATGGGGACAAGCGTCGGGCACCGTTCGAAACTGCGTGGCAACTGAAGTCTGAGAAGACGTGAAAGAACGAGGAGTTTCTCGCAAAGGCGCAAAGGTAGGAGGGGTCGCAAAGAAAGCTCGCAAATCAAACAAGGAAGTCGATCTTTGCGCCTCTGCGCCTTTGCGAGAAATCTTCTTGTTTTTTCATTTTTTTCATACCTTCTGAGAACTGAGGACTGAGAACTGAAAACTGAGAACAAACTGAAGATCAGAACTCGCGGCTGACACCTAAACAATCGACGATCGAAAATCGTCAATCGGCAACTATCTTCCTGGCGTATACTACCCCGTTTGTGCTGCAGTGAAATCTTACTTAGAAGGGGGCAGGATGGAAATGAGCAAATCCCTGGCAGTGCGGTTATCGGCAGTCATCTTGTGGGGCTTCGCGTCGTGGGGCCTGGGGACAGCGGGTCTGGCTGGCGCCCAGAGCGGCAAGCCTTTACTTTTGCAGTCACCCACTGTAAGCAAGACCCAGATCGCTTTTGCTTACGGCGGTGACATCTGGATTGTGGGCCGGGAGGGTGGCGAGGCGCAGCGGCTGGTAGTCGGGACCGGAATGCTGCACGACCCGATCTTTTCGCCGGACGGCTCCACCATCGCCTACACCGGCGACTACGACGGCAATCTGGACGTGTATGTGGTTGCGGCGGCCGGCGGCGAACCGCGGCGCCTCACCTATCATCCGGGGGCCGACGTGGTGGTGGGTTGGACGCCCGACGGCAAGCGCGTATTGTTCAGCTCTCATCGCGATAGCCCGACCGATTCCAACAAGCTGTTCACGATGCCGCTCGATGGCGGCCTGCCCAGCGAGTTGCCGCTGTCGCAAGCCGAGTTTGGTTCGTACTCGCCGGACGGGACCCACCTCGCCTATGAGCCGTTCTTCCAATGGGAGCCGGATTGGAAGCACTATCGCGGAGGCCAGACCGTCGCGATCTGGATTGCCAACCTGGCGGATTCCAGCGTGGAGAAAGTGCCACGTGAAAACTCCAACGACCGGCGCCCGATGTGGGTAGGCGATAGGGTCTACTTCCTTTCGGACCGCAACGGCCCGGTAACCCTGTTCTCCTATGACCTTCGGACCAAGAAGGTGAGCGAGGCGATCAAGAACGACGGCTTCGACATCAAGTCGGCCTCGGCCGGACCGGGCGCCATCGTCTACGCGCAGTTCGGCTCCCTGCATCTCTACGATCCGCACAGCGGCAAAACGAAGCGCGTCGAGGTTACGCTCGCGGGCGACATGCCACAGGTGCGGCCGCACTTCGAAAAAGTGGCGAAGCATATCCTGAACTCCGGCATTTCGCCCACCGGCCAGCGAGCGGTGTTCGAGGCGCATGGCGAAATCCTGACCGTACCGGCCGAGAAGGGCGACATCCGCAACATCACCAACAGCCCGGCCGTAGCCGACCGCGACCCGGCCTGGTCGCCGGACGGGAAGTCCATTACCTATTTCTCCGACGAGTCCGGCGAGTACGCGCTCCACATCAGCGAGCAGAACGGCATGGGACCGGTAAAGAAGATCGACCTGGGCCAGCCGCCTTCGTTTTTCTACACACCCACCTGGTCGCCCGACTCGAAGAAGATCGCTTACAACGACAAGCGGCTGAACCTCTGGTATGTGGACCTCGATCATCCCACGCCGGTGAAGGTGGATACCGACCTGTTTGATACGCCGCTGCACGAGTTCGACGTGGCCTGGTCGCCCGACAACAAGTGGCTGACGTATACCAAGCAGCTTCCCAGCCACCTGAGGGCAGCCTTTGTCTATTCGCTCGAGAATCACAAGGCCACGCAGATCACGGATGGCATGAGCGACGTGATGTACCCGAACTTTGACAAGAACGGCAAGTATCTCTACTTTACGGCCAGCACCAATATGGGTCTCAGCACGGGCTGGCTCGACATGACCAGCGATGCGCATCCGGTGACGCGCGACGTGTACGTGGTGGTGCTGGGCAAGGATCTGCCTTCGCCGCTGGTGCCGGAGAGCGATGAAGAGAAACCTCCGGAGGCCAAGAAGGACGAGGGCGGGTCCGGCTCCTCTGGCACCAGCAGCGGCAGTGCGACCGCCGACAAGGATAAGGAGAAAGACAAAGACCAGGACAAAGACAAGAGTAAGGACAAAGAAAAGGAGAAAGAGAAGGAGGCCGTCAAGGTCACCATCGACTTTGAGAACATCAGCCAGCGCGTCCTGGCGCTGCCGATTCCGGCGCAGAATTACCTGGGTCTGGGCGCCGGCAAAGAAGGAATCCTCTATCTGGCGCAAGCCGCCCCGGTCGATATCGAGCCCGGCCCGCCGAGCTTCTCCATTCAGCGGTTTGACCTCAAGAAGCGCAAGACCGAACAGGTGCTGGGGGGCGTCAGCAGCTTCAGTCTATCCGACAACGGCGAGAAGATGCTCTACAAGCAGGGCGACAACTGGTTCATCGTTGATGCCGACAAGGCGCCCAAACCCGGCGACGGCCAGCTCAAGGCCGGGGACATGGAAGTGAGGGTGGACCCGCGGGCCGAGTGGAAGCAGATGTACCACGAGGTCTGGAGAATCGAGCGCGATTTCTTTTATGATCCCCACAACCACGGACTGAACCTTGGGGAAGCGGAGACAACATTCGCACCTTACCTCGATAACCTCACCAGCCGGGACGACCTCAACTATCTTTTCCGCGAAATGCTCAGCTACATGTCGGTGGGCCACATGTTTGTGGGCGGTGGCGCGGAGCCGGACATCCCGAAGGTCCAGGTCGGGCTGCTGGGCGCTGACTACACGGTCGAAAACGGCCGGTACCGGTTCGCCAAGGTCTACAACGGCGAGAACTGGAATCCGCAACTTCACGCGCCCCTGACCCAACCGGGGGTTAATGTCAAAGCCGGCGATTACCTGCTGGCGGTGAACGGGCGCGAGGTGCGCGCTTCCGATAACCTCTACAGCGCGTTCCAGGAGACCGCGGGCAAGCAGGTGGTGATCAAGGTAGGGGCGAATGCGGACGGTTCGGGGTCGCGCGAGGTCACGGTGGTTCCGGTAGCCGACGAGTTCGGACTGCGCCACCTGGACTGGATAGAGAGCAACCGGCGCAAGGTGGAGGAGCTGAGCGGCGGGAGGCTAGCCTATGTGCATCTCCCGGATACAGGAGGCGGCGGGTTCACCAACTTCAACCGCTACTACTTCGCCCAGGTGGGCAAAGAGGGAGCCATCCTGGATGAACGCTTCAACCACGGCGGCCAGTTGGCCGACTACATTGTGGATTCCCTGCGCCGGCCCTTGATGAGCTGGGTGATGACGCGCGAAGGCCAGGAATTCGCTTCGCCCTCGGAGGCCATCTATGGGCCGAAGGTGATGATCACCAACCAATTTGCGGGTTCGGGCGGCGACGCCATGCCCTGGTATTTCCGCAAGGCCGGCATCGGCCCCCTGGTGGGCGAGAAAACGTGGGGCGGGCTGGTGGGCATCGGCGGGTACCCGGAATTGATGGATGGCGGCTATGTGATGGCGCCGCGCTGGGCCATCTACGGCTTGAAGGGCGAGTGGGAAGTGGAGAACCACGGTATCGCCCCCGATGTTGAAGTGTGGCAGGATCCTAAGCTAGTGCGCGAAGGTCACGACCCGCAACTGGAAAAGGCGGTGGAGGTGGCGCTGGACCTGTTGAAGAAAAACCCGCCGCCGACGTATGCGAAGCCGGCTTACCCGGATTATCATCCGCACTTGCCGAAGGCGGCGGAATAGGGACAGGGAACGGTGGACAGGGGACAGGGAACAGGGGGATACGCGACAGAGAACAGGCATAAGAACTCTTGTCGATTGACGATTGGAGGAAATAAAGAGGCAAGCCTGTTCCCTATTCCCTGTTCCCTAAACTCGCCGACGTATGATCGTTGATGATCTTCCAGCCTTCGGGGAACTTGCGAAAGACGAGTGTGAAGACGCCGCTGGGCTGGTCCTTTTCCCGCTGAAGGTGGTAGTGGCCGGTCACCAGTGCGACCGTGGGGCAGAGCACATTGACCTCAAGATCGGAGAAGGTTAGCGTGCCCATGGCCTGGCGGTCGGGGTAAGCTTTCCGATAGCGATCGAGCACCGCCTGCCAGCCTCGCACCACTCCGTTCGCGCCGACGAACTCCGTCGCCTCGGACTTCCAGTAGCTCTTCATGAAAGCGTCCACGTCACCGCGATTCCAGTCGGCCACCTGGGCGCCGAGCACGGCGCGAATCGCGGCTTCGGGGATGCTCTTCGCGCCCGCCGCTGAACTCGCGGCGCGCGACGGTGAGGAGAGAAACGTCAAGAGTGCCAGCGTGCTGATCGCGACCAATCGCTTCACAGTTTTGCCTCCTGGTGTCCGACGAGAACTTGCCGATTGACGATCGGAAAGAAGTTGTCAGTGGCCAGTTGCATCAGCGGACGAAAGGCAACTGACAACGGACGTTGACAACTCTTCAAAATCGTCAATCAGCAATCGGCAATTTCCTTACGGCCCTTTTACCGCCTGTCCGCCTTTCATGACGAACTTCACGTTCTCGAGGACCGTGACATCGTGCAGCGGATCTCCCTCCACGGCGATCAGGTCGGCGTAGTGACCGGGATCGAGCGAGCCCACCCGGTCCGACCAGCCGAGGAGATCGGCGGCGTTGATCGTAGCCGCCTGAATGGAGGCGAGGGGCGTCAGGCCGAGCTTCACCATCACCGCGAACTCGTGCGCGTTCAAGCCGTGCGGGTAGACCGCCGCGTCGGTGCCGAATGCTACCTTTACATTCTCATGGAACGCCCGCGCCACGTTCTCGCGCGCCGCCGGCATCACCACCTTGGCCTTGGCCACCATGCCCTCGGTGAGGCCGAGCTTCACATAGTTGTCCATAAACCAGTCCATCAGATAGAGCGTGGGGACAAGATAGGTCCCGCGATCCTTCATCAACTGGATGTCCTCCTCGTTGATGAAGCTCCCGTGCTCGATCGAGTCGACCCCGGCCAGCACCGCGTCCTTGATGCCGAGGGCACCGTGGGCGTGGGCCGCCACTTTTCGGCCCAGGCCATGCGCCGTAGCCACAATGGCGCGCATCTCTTCCGGGCTGTACTGTTCGAGGGCCGGGTTGTCGCCCTCGGAAAGCACCCCGCCGGTGGCCATAAACTTGATCACGTCGGCGCCATACTTGATGTCCTCCCGGACCTTGGCGGTGACGCCGTCCACGCCGTTGGCCACCCCGTCCGAAGAAACATGAAACTCTGGCGCCAGGAGGTTGATGTCGCCGTGGCCGCCGCTGATCGAGAGCGCCGGTCCGGACGCCACGATGCGCGGGCCGGGCACGTCGCCGGCGTTGATCGCGTCGCGCAGCGCGATGTCCGCGAAGCCGCGCGCTCCCACGTTGCGCACGGTGGTGAAGCCGGCTTCGAGGGTGACGCGGGCGTTACGGGCGCCGACCAACGCCTCACGGGGAATCGAGATGCCCAATCCACGATACGAAGTAGACCCCGGCGCGAAGGTCAGGTGCGTGTGGGCGTCGATGAGCCCCGGCAACACCGTGTAGCGCGAGAGGTCGATGAGACGCGTGCCAGCGGCAAGGCGGGTGGCGAGGTCGGCGGCGGGTCCGATCTCCTTGACCCGGTCCCCTTCGATCAGAATGATCTGGTTGTCGAGGTACTTTCCCGACCGAACATCCAGCAGACGGCCCGCCTTGATGGCCACGCCGGTGGCACTGCTATTCGTTTCCTGGGCCGCGACGGCTCCTGGCAGGGCCGCCGCGAGAGCGAGCGCGAAGATCGCGCGTCTCCACAGTCTCCACAGTTTCACTTTGTCTCCTCCCATTTGTTCACGACGGCGCGCAACCCTCATTTACTTGCCCAGCCGCTGCGCCAGCAACCACGGCATCAAGTCGGGCTCGGCGTAAGCATTCTCCCAGGAGTGGTGACCGACGCCGGGATACTCGGTGTAGCGGACATTTCCCCCGGCCGCCTTGAGAGCCTCCGCCAAACTTCGCGATTCGGTAACCGGCACGGCGGGATCGTCACTGCCGTGAAACGCCCACACCGGCGTCTTGCCGATGCTGCGGGCGGTGGCGGCGTACGGGTCGCCTGTGGCCTCGGTGGGAGGCATGCCCGGCTCCCGCCCGGTCACGTGCGAAGGAAGAACGACGCCACCGCAGATTGGAACCAGCGCCGCAAATCGGCCGGTCGCCTTGGCGCCGAGGTCCCAGGTGGCATAGCCGCCCATGGAGAGACCGGTGAGGTAAACGCGCGCCGGATCACCTTTGAACTCCTTCCTGGCATCATCGAGCGCCTTGAGAGCCTGTGCCTCCATCGAGGCGTCGAGCCACCAAACCTTCTCGCGGCACTGCGGCATCACCACAATCGCCGGAAACCGATCCTGGTGGCGACGGATGGCGGTGCCGATTCCGATCTCGGTTTGAACGAGGCCGTCATCGCCGCGTTCTCCCGCGCCGTGCAGGAAGAGGATCACCGGCCATTTCTGCTTCTTGCTCCAGTTGGAAGGCACGTAGACCTGATAGCGATATTCAGTGCCGTTCACCCTGACGAATCGATTGAGGAATCCTGTCTCGTGCCTGCCCGCGATCGTAGGCAGGGCGAGAAAAGCCAGCGCGGTGGGCAGCATCAACAAAAGGGTGCGCGCGTGAAGCATGATGAATCCGTCCTCTCAGCAAGACGGGGACCAGGGACTAGGGCCAGGGCCTCGGTCCTCACTCTGCTAGCCCCTAGTCCCTCGTCCCTAGTCCCTTCCCTACCGCTGGCGCCCTTGGAGCCACTCTCGTGCCAGCACCACCGCGCCCAGCGCTCCGGCGTTGTCGCCCAAGCTTCCTGGGAGGATCTTGACGCGCTCCGCATCGCGCGCCCTCAGAAAGTACCGGTATGCGACGCTCCGGATAGGGGCGACGAAGGTCTCGCCCAGACGGTCGGCGATGCCGCCACCTATTACCACGCATTCGGGGTCGAAGACGTTGACGGCGTTCGCCACCAGGATGCCCAGGTAATACTGGGCGCGTTCCAGGACGTGCTGCATCACCGGATCCCTCTGCCGGAGTGCGCGGGCCATGACGCTCGACGTCATGCGCTCCCGGCCGCGGTCCTTCATGATCTTTAGGACCACGCTCTTCTTTCCGGATTTAATCGCGGCGCGGACTTCACGTTCCATGGCGGTGCGGCTGCCCACTGCCTCGGCGCATCCGTGGTGCCCGCAGCTGCACAGCGGACCGTCGGCCACAATCACGGTATGGCCTAACTCGCCCGCGCCGCCGCGGCTCCCCTGGTAGAGTTGGCCGCGCGTGATAATGGCGCCGCCGATTCCGGTGCCAATGAAGATTCCGACCATGTGTTCGGATCCGCGGCCAGCCCCCAGCGTGTACTCGCCGATCGCGCCCACGTGGACGTCGTTGCCCACCAGCACGGGCACGCGCAGGAGGGCTTTGAGTTTCTTGCTCAGCGGGACTTCTGTCCAACCCAGATTGGGGGCTCGGTTCACCATGCCGGTCTTCATGTCGACCGAGCCTGGCGCCCCGATGCTGACGGCGCCAATCGCTTTCCTCGTGAGGTTCGCGACTTTCACCGCTTCGTCCACGGTGTGGGCGATGGCGCGGATCAGGACGTCGGGCGTCACCGCCACCGGCGTTGGAGTCTTGACTTCGGCAAGCGTCTGGTCGTGCGGGTCGACGACCACGGCGCGGAGGCTGGTCCCGCCCAGGTCGACGCCGACAATGATTTCTCTTTTGGCTGGCATCGGTGCTCCTTGGAAGAAGTCGAGAGTCGAAAGTCGAAGGTCGAAAGTGAGGACACTCTGAAATCGTGTGGAAACGGGCGCCGAGCTGGCTTCGTTCACTTTGGGCCATCAACTCTCGACTTTCGACGTCTTGCAGCAGGGTTGTAATCGATGTGACAGTCTGTGATTATAGAAGAAGTCGAGGGTTAAAAGTAGTTGGAAGAAGTCGAGAGTCGAGGGGCGAAAGTGGAGACGGCGGCCGGAACCGGAGACAACTGGAGCCGGCCCCGCTGTTTGCACTTTTCGACTTTCGACCCTCGACTTTGGACTCTCCGGAAACTCGAAACTCGCGAAGATGCCCCGGAATAAGGCCTCGATACCCCGACAGGGTCGCAGCATCATTTTGTTGATCGCGGCTTTCAAGCTGGCGAAGGGCCTCCTACTGGTGGCCGCCGGGCTCGGTGTGATGAGATTGATGAACCACGACGTCGCCGCCACCGCCACACGCTGGGTGCACGCGCTTCGAGTAGACCCCAACAACCGGTATATCCATCGGCTCCTGGAAAGACTTCTGGGGGTTAGCCATCGCCGGCTGGAGGAGATCGGCGTCGGAACCTTTCTTTACGCCGCGGTGTTCCTCACCGAGGGCACAGGCCTGGCGCTCGGCAAGCACTGGGCGGAATACTTCACCATCATTGTCACCGGCTCCTTCCTCCCGATTGAATTCTACGAGCTGATCCGCCGTGTAACCCCTGCCAGGTGCGTGGTCCTGGTGCTCAACCTGGCGGTGCTGGTTTACTTGATCGTCCGAGTGCGAAAGTACCGTCACCGTCATTGAGTGATTGAGGGATTGCGTGATCGAGCCATTGGGCTGATCATAGATGATCGAGCGGTTTTAAGTGAGGAAAGGGGCTCTCCGAATGAAACAGCATTCTTCCCACGCACATCATCACCCGTGCACCCAGTCCTGCCATGAGGGCGGTGCTTCCCATCACCTTATCACACGGCCATGCAATCACGCCGCGCTTCTCCTCGCGCTGCTGATGACGGCCGGCCCTGCCCTTGGATGGGGACCGGAAGGACATCGCGCGGTGGCGATGATCGCGGCCAAAAACCTCACGCCGGAAGTGCGTGACAAAGTGCAGGCCATGCTGACCCCGCACGAATCGCTGGCGGCGCTTTCCGTCTGGGCGGACGACGTTCGGGAGGAACGTCCGGAAACGGGACCGTGGCACTACATCGATATTCCGCTGGCGGCATCCACCATCGATATGGAACATGAGTGCCCGGCCGGCAATTGCGTCGTCGCCAAGATTGCGGAGTTCGAATCGGTGTTGAAGAACAAGTCCGCCGATCCGGCGCTGCGGCGCGAGGCCCTGGAGTTCGTGGTTCACTTTGTGGGTGACCTGCATCAGCCGCTTCATTGCGCAGACAACAACGACCAGGGCGGCAATAAGGTGCAGGTGACTTTCTTCGGCCAGCCCTCCAGCTTGCATGCGGTCTGGGACGGCGGCATCATCCGCCGCGAGAAACAGTTTGGTGCCCAACTGGCCGCTACACTCGAGAGCCACATCACGCCGGAGCAAAGGGTGGCGTGGGCGCGAGGTTCGGTGGAGCACTGGGCCCTGGAGTCGCACGCCCTGGCAGTGAGAGTAGCCTATGGCAAGCTGCCTGCGGGAGCAGCCGCGAACCTCGTCGACGACTACGTCAACGCGACCCTGCCGGTGGTGGAAGAGCAGATCGAAAAGGCAGGCATCCGGCTCGCTCATCTTTTGAATGAAGCTTTGGGAAATTGAGAAGATTGAGCCATTGAGTCATTGAATCATTGGTGCCATTGAAGAAGAAAAACACAGCTTGTTCTCACCTTCAATGGCTCAATGACCCGATAGCTCAATCTTCTCAATGGCTCAATGGCTTAATGACCCAATCTCTCGATCCGCCGGCACGCTTCGTCCAGCTCATCGTCGGTCTTGGCGTAACAGAAGCGAATCAGGTTGTCTCCGTCGGCCCCATGATAGAACGCCTGGCCCGGCACGGTGGCGACCCGGGCCCGTTCGAGCAGATGCATCGATTTCTCCTTGCTGGTGGCGCCCGGCAGCCGGGAAGCATCGGCCAGGACGTAGTAGGCGCCTTGCGGCGAGCACGGAGTCAGTCCCACACGATCGAGCGCCCCGCAGAGTCGGTCGCGCTTGGCCGCATAATCCTCGGTGAGATGCCGATAGAACGCAGGGGAGAGATCGCGAAGGCCCTGCGCCGCGCCCCACTGCAAAGGAGCCGGCGCGCAAACGTAAACGAGGTCGCTCATGTAACCGATCACCGTCGCCCACCGCTCATGGCTAACAGTATAGCCTATTCTCCAGCCGGTGATGGCGAAGGTTTTAGAGAGGCCGGAGATGGTAATGGTCCGCTCGTCCATGCCCGCCAGCGTAGCGGGGCTGATGTGCTCGCGGCCGTCATAGAGGAAGTACTCGTAAATCTCATCGGTGAAGACAAACATGTCGTGGCGGACGGCGAAGTCGCGGACCCACTCCAACTCGGCCCGGGAGAAGACCTTTCCGGAAGGATTGGCGGGCGTGTTCACCAGGATGCCGCGCGTACGCGGCGTCACCACGCGTTCGAGGTCGTCGGCGGAAAAGGTCCAATCGGGCGCCCGCATGGTGACGTAGGCGGGGACCGCGTCAACTGCCAACAGGGTGTTCAGATGGTAGCCATAGTAGGGCTCGAAAAGAACCACTTCGTCCCCGGGGTCCAGCAGGGCCAGGCTGGCGGCATAGAACGCGCCAGTGGACCCGCTGCTGACGATGATCTGGGTGGCGGGATCGGCGATGATACCGTTGTAGCTTTTCAGCTTTGTCGCAATGGCCTCGCGCAACTCGGGCACGCCGTCGTAGCGCGTGTAGCTGTTCCGGCCGCGATCGATAGCTTCCTTGGCGCCCGCGCCCACCGGCGCCGGCAACTCCGTATCGCAAACGCCCTGCGCCAGGTTGATCCCGCCCACCCGGGCGCACTCCACCGACATGACGCGGATCTCCGACTGCGTGACCTGCGCCGTGCGCTTGCTCAGCCCCAGCCGAGCGTGCCGGCCGCGCGGTAAAGTAGTCGCCATGGCGTTGCTATGCCCTCCTCATTTGGACGGCCCGGGCGCGCTTCGATACGTTGACCCGGCCCGTATCGTCTCGCAGCAGAACTTGTTGCCCAACCGATAGTAGATCACGAAGCTGCCGTTCTCTGCAATGCGACGGGCCATTGAGCAGCACCGCAGAGTCGACGGTCGAGGAAAGCCATCGGCGCCGGACTCGCGGTCCGATTTTTGGACTTGCCCGTGCGCCCCGAAAGCCCCAGAATCGCATGGTGTCCTGGATTGAAGAACGAAGTCGAGAGTCGAGAGTCGAAAGTTGAAAGTCGAATGCCAAGACCGAACGCCCCTACTTTCGACTTCTTACTTTCGACTTTCGACTGCTGCTTTATGAGCCCTGCTTCCGCAATTACCGCAGCTCGGCCCCGCTCCGGTTTGTCGACGCCCAGGATTGTCCAAATCTCGATGCTGGGCCTCGCCCTTCTGCTGCCGGTCCTGACGTGGCCGCAAGCGGTAGGCTGCGTTCTGCTCGCGCTGCTCTTCAGCCTTTTCATCCTGCCGTGGCTGGACGCTGGGTTCGCGATAATTCCCGACTCCCGACTCCCGACTCCCGACTCCCGACCGAAGGGCGGCGCTACAAGAGCACGGATGGGCATAGTAACCTACTCCGCTTCGGTCCTGCTGCTTATTCTCCTTTACCGGCACACCCTGTACATTGCGGCTGCCGTGTGGGCGATAGTGGCTCTCGGCGACGGGTTGGCCGGCGTGGCGGGTGAAGCGCTCGAAGGTCCGCTGCTGCCCTACAACCCGGGCAAGCGGTGGTCAGGGTTCGCCACTTTCGTGCTGGCGGGAACGCTCGGCGCCTACCTGCTGACGATGTGGGTGGTCCCGCTTGGCAGGACGCCCGCGCCGCTCCGGTCGCGCCAGGTGCTTCTGGTGTCGGCGTTGACCGCCCTCGTGGGCGCGGTGGCGGAAAGCCTGCCCGCCGCCGTCACCCGGCTCGACGATAACTTTACCGTGCCGTTCGTCTCCGGGGCCTTCATGTTTTGCGTTTACTTGGTCGAGCGCTCGGCCCTGGCGAGCAACCTTCCTTACCTCGGCCGCCGGATTATCCTGGCCGTCGTCATCAATCTGGCGTTTGGGCTGGCGGCGCTCGCGCTCGGAACCGTCACCCGCTCCGGCGCCGCGTCCGGGTTCCTGCTCGGCGTGGGGGTGTATCTCGGATGGGGATGGAAGAGCTTCCTCTTGCTGCTCGCCTTTTTCGTGCTCGGCTCGGCGGCGACGCGCCTCGGCTACGCCACCAAGGCCGGGCGCGGCATCGCCGAGCGGCGCGGCGGAGCGCGAAGCTGGCGCGAGGCGGTGGCCAACCTGTTGCCCGCCGCCTTCTTCTCGATCCTGGTGATCACTACCCATCACGAAAGGGCGTTCCTGGTGGCGCTGATCGCTGCCTTCGCAGAAGCCACCGGCGACACGGTTTCGAGTGAGATGGGCCAATGGCGCTCCGCGCGGGCCTATCTGATCACCAGCTTCAAGCCCGTCCCAGCGGGAGAGAACGGTGCGGTCTCGCTGGCCGGGTCGCTCGCGGGACTTGCTGCGGCGACGGCGGTGGTCGCGCTTGGTTTCGCGCTGGGACTTTGCCGCCCTGCTGGGATTGCCGGGGCAGGCGTGGCGCTCGCGGCGGCCATTGCCGGGAATCTTGTCGATAGCCTGCTCGGGGCTACGATCGAGAGGCGAGGACTCGTGTGTAACGGGGCAGTGAACTTTGCCGGCACCAGTTTCGCCGGCGCGGTCGCTTTGGCGTTGCTCCTGCGTGGCTGACTTTGTGCAACCGGCCCCACAGGAGTATAACCTTAAAGGTGGTGTTCAAGCACGCCAGCGCTTGCGGAGAAGCCTTGAAGGAGAACCTATGAGCGAACAGTCCCGCGTCAGCCACCCGATCTACAGTCTTCTGCCGACGGAAATCGAGGGGTTCGATTCCCTGGCGGCGTTGGCCCTGAATATGCGTTGGTCGTGGAATCATGCCACCGACGAAGTCTGGCGGCAGCTTGATCCCGAACTGTGGGAGATCACCCATAACCCTTGGGTGGTCCTGCAGACGGTCTCGCGCGACCGGATCGAGCGCGTGTTGGCTGACCTGGCCTTCCGGAAAAACGTTGAGGCGTTGGTCGAGACGAGGCGTCAAAGGCTGGAGGCACCTGCGTGGTTTCAGCAGAATCATCCGGGGACGCCGCTGACGTGCGCCGCTTATTTCAGCATGGAATTCATGCTGAGCGAAGCTCTGCCCATTTACTCAGGCGGGCTGGGTAATGTGGCGGGCGATCAACTCAAAGCCGCCAGCGATCTGGGTGTGCCGGTGGTCGGCGTGGGACTGCTGTACCAGCAGGGCTATTTTCGCCAGGCGATCGACAAAAACGGAGAGCAACAGGCCCTCTACCCGTATAACGACCCCGGACAGTTGCCGATCACGCCGCTGCGCCAAGCGAACGGGGAGTGGTTACGGTTGGAGGTCGCGTTGCCGGGTTACTCGGTCTGGCTGCGCGCGTGGCAAGTGCTTGTCGGCAGGGTGAAGCTTTACCTGCTGGACAGCAATGACGCGGCGAACTTCCCCGCTCATCGGGGGATTACCAGCGAGCTCTATGGGGGCGGGCCCGAGTTGCGCCTCAAGCAGGAACTGCTCCTCGGGATCGGCGGCTGGCGGCTGCTCCGCGCGCTCGGACTCCAACCGGAGGTTTGTCACCTGAATGAAGGGCACGCCGCGTTCGCCGTGCTGGAACGTGCCCGCAACTTCATGGAAGAAACAGGGCAGCCCTTTGAAGTCACACTGGCGGCGACACGAGCAGGTAACCTCTTCACTACCCACACAGCAGTAGCTGCCGGTTTCGACCGCTTCTCGCCTGCCCTCATCGAGCAATACCTTGGGCCGTATGCCGAAAAGAAGCTCGGCATCGCCCTTCACGATTTGCTGGCCCTGGGACGCCAGAACCCGAACGACTGGTCGGAGAGCTTCAACATGGCGTATCTGGCAATCCGTGGGAGCGGGGCGGTGAATGGCGTCAGCCGCTTGCACGGGAAGGTGAGCCGGGGCCTGTTTTTGCCCTTGTTTCCGCGCTGGCCGGAGGACGAGGTCCCGATCGGACACGTGACCAACGGAGTGCACATGCCCACCTGGGACTCGGCCGCTGCCGATGATCTTTGGACCGAAGCCTGTGGAAAGGACCGCTGGCTGGGGACGACGGAGACCCTGGAGCATGACATTCACCGAATCTCCGATGCTAGGCTATGGAAGTTCCGGACCGACGCCACCAAGTCTCTGGTGGAGTACGCTCGCGAACGATTGTCGCGGCTTCTGGCTTCCTCCGGCGCGCCGCCCGAGGAGGTCGAAGCCGCGAAACATCTCTTTGATCCCAACGCCCTGACACTGGGCTTTGCGCGCCGCTTTGCGACCTACAAGCGACCCAACCTGCTGCTGCATGACCCTCCGCGATTACTGCGCCTCTTGTCCGATCCGCGGCGCCCGGTGCAACTCATGATCGCCGGCAAGGCCCATCCGGAGGACCGCGCAGGGCAGGCCTTGATCCATGAATGGATAAACTTCATCCGCCAACCGGAGGTGAGGCCCCACATCGTCTTCCTCAGCGACTACGACATGCTGCTGACGGAGCATTTGGTGCAGGGCGTGGACGTCTGGATCAACACGCCACGGCGGCCCTGGGAGGCAAGCGGGACGAGCGGTATGAAGGTGCTGGTGAATGGAGGCATCAATCTCTCGGAACTGGACGGCTGGTGGGTGGAGGCCTACACGCCGGAAGTGGGGTGGGCGTTGGGGGACGGTCGCGAACATGGCGACGATCCCGCTTGGGACGCTGCCGAAGCCAACGCGCTCTACGACCTGCTCGAACGGGAAGTGATTCCCGAGTTCTATGCCCGCGACGGGCAGGGTATTCCCACGGCTTGGGTGGCGCGGATGCGGAAAAGCATGGCCAGCTTGACGCCGCGCTTTTGCGCGGACCGCACGGTGCGGGAATACACGGAGCAACATTACATTCCGAGCGCGATAGCCTACCGCGAGCGCGCCGCGGCTAAGGGCGCAGTGGGACGGCAAATGGTCGATTGGCGGCAGGCGATGGAAAAAGAGTGGCCTGCCCTGCGCTTCGGTGAGATGAAGGTCGAGACCAACGGGGGCCAGCACGTGTTTGAGGCTCAGGTCTATCTCAATGATCTCGACCCGAATGCGGTGCGCGTGGAGCTTTACGCCGATGGCGCCAACGGAGAGGGTCCAGTGCGTCAGGAGCTGGAGCGCGTTCGCGAATTGGCGGGCGCGGTCGGAGGGTACGTTTATTGGGCCCGGGTGCCCGCGACGCGCCCGGCTACCGCCTATACGGCGCGGGTGATACCGCACTATGCCGGCGTTGCCGTTCCCCTGGAAGCCGCTCGAATCCTGTGGCAGCGCTGAGTTGACTTCGAATGAGCCTTGCAGGTCAAGGCTGCTGCGCGTCGGCCTTCCTAATATCAGGTCTCCGGAGGAGACGACATGGCAAACCGCAAGGCTACTTTTGTTCGCTGCGCCAAAGTCCCCGGTCTGGGTTGGCGTCGAGCCACTCTCATCAAGACAAAGAATGGTCGCATCAGACAGGGATTGGGGGCTTTTTTGAGTTCGCTCTTCTTATGATCTGATCCTGCTGGTACAATCGCTGGGTGTCCGTTCGTGCACGCGAGGGCATAAGTGCCGGCGGGCGAAGCGCAATCATGACGAGGAGCGTGCCGTGAGTGATCCCGCGGAAGACTTTGCCACGATGTTCGAGGCTTCGGTCCAGGCCAAGCGCCTCGATCAGGGCGAACTCGTTGAGGGCAGGATCGTCTCCATCGGCCCGGAGGTGGCGTTAGTCGACGTTGGTCGCAAGGGTGAGGCGGTCATGGATATCGCCGAACTGAAGAACGCCGACGGCAAGATCGAGGTCGCGGTGGGCGATCGCATTCAGGCGATGGTGGTATCGACGTCGGGTGGGCTGACGCTCTCCCGCAGGCTGGCAGGAGCGGCCGCAAGCGATCAGCAGTTCGAAGTCGCCTTCGAAAGCGGCCTGCCGGTGGAAGGGAAGGTCGAACGGCAGGTCAAGGGCGGCTACGAGGTGCGCATCGGCCGGCGTCG
>Ga0335081_10006623_pt1 | contig 18464 bp, 20 predicted proteins | sample Lox_Sample_35_FD_206713 | JGI IMG/M metagenome (GOLD analysis project Ga0335081, IMG submission 206713) | Soil microbial communities from Loxahatchee National Wildlife Refuge, Florida, United States - Lox_Sample_3.5 | ecosystem: Environmental > Terrestrial > Soil > Wetlands | place: USA...
GCCACGCGCCGGCCAGCGCCTGGAGCATCGATGCGGGCAGTGCGGCGCTCCCGGGCAGTGCCGCGAGCTGCTGCAGCAGGCGCTGCCGGGAGGCGGCCGAGTTCTGGAAGACCAGCGGCGCCTGCCTGAGTGCCGCCGTGCAGTGCTCGACCGAGCCCACGGCGGTCACGATCGAGCTGCGGTCGGTCGCCGTCTGCGCGAGCAGCGCGGCCAGGCTGGCTGCGGCCGAGCGCCGGGTGGGTGCCGCGGCGGTGCCGCCCCGCGCCGGCTGCGTCGCGGTGGGCTGCGGGGCGGCACCGCCGCCGGTGATGCTGGGGAACGAATGCGCGATCAGCAGCGCGGGCACCACGACGACCGCCGCTACCAAGGCGAACAGGCCGCCGGCCAGCAGCTTGGGGGACCGCTGCCGCTCGCCGCCGGACAGCGCCTCCTCCCCGTCCAGCGGCCCCGGCTCCCACTGCGGGCTGAAGCCCACATCGTTGATCCAGGTCTGTGAGAACTGGGCCGTCTCCGTGCCGGTCTGGGGGTAGCCGCCCTCTCCGGGCGGGGAACCGGCAGACCGGGTGGCGACGGTCGGTGCCGGGAGAGGCGCGGGCAGTGCGCGGTCGGTGGACCCGGCCGCCGGGCCGGGCGGTGGCGGGTGGCCGGGGGCCGCCGGCTGGATGGCGTCGCGGCGCGGGTAGCCGATGCTTCCCGGCGGGAAGGAAGCGCTGTCCGCGCGGAACGGGGTGTCCTGCGGGGGGAGGCCGCTTGGTGAGGGGAACAGGCCACCGTCCGGCGGGACCGCCGGGCCGTTCCACCCGGCCGTCGGCGGGGGGACTGGCAGCGTGCGGGTGGCCCGCTCGTTCTCACCAGTGCCGGCCCGCTGCGGGCCGTCCGTGACGGTGTGCCCGCAGTTCGCGCAGAATCGAGCGTCGCGCTTCATTTCACTGCCGCACTGAACGCAAAACCGCCGATAGCCTCCCATGCGTCTCCTGATTCACTCGCGGATCCGTCAGATATGCGCACGGAACGACCGGGAGGATCTCGATCGCGCCAATCCGGGCCAGCATATTGGCTTTGCGGCAGCCGGGAGGGGACAATGCGATGTCTTGCCGGGCGCCGGAGGGGACACCGGCCGGCGACCCGGGCGGCGCGGAAGGTACCGACGGCGCGGACCGGGCCTGCGGCCCGATGAGCGGTTATTCGCTCGCTGCCGGGCGCCGGGCGGCGTGCCTGCCGCGGGCGGCCGCCCAGGCCAGCGTAATGGCCGCGAGGTCCTCGATGACCGCGCCGGGATAGTCGGCGCCGAAACGCCGGCCGGCCGCCGCACGCCAGGCTGCCCCCAGCCATGCGGTGCCCGCGGCCGCCGCGGCGGCCGCCGCCGCGGCCCCGGCGACGATGGCCGCGGACGGGGCCGGTCCGGATATGGCCACCAGTTCTGCGTCGTCGCTCTGCGGGCCGGTGCCCGGCGTTTCGGGCTTGACGGCAGCCGGTCCCGGCGCCCGTCGGGCGGCGACGGCCCCGGCGGCGAGCCCGAGACCGATGCGTGCTCCCAGCCCGGCCGGCGCCAGCCGGCTCGGTGTCTGCGGCAGCTTGTCCAGTACCAGTTCGGTGGCCGCTGCCGCCGCGATCAGCCCCTGTGCCCAGGCGTTACGGAACAGCCGCTCCGGCTGGGCGACGGATCCGCGGGGGGTGGCCAGGGCGAGCGCGGCCAGCCCGGTGAGGGACCGCGAACCGGCCGCGGCCCCGGCCAGCGCGGCGCGGGCGATGATGTGACCGGTGGAACCGCTGGCGCCCGGGAGCGCCGCGGTGGCTGTGTCCATGGCGGGCCCGTACCCCGCCACGGTGGGGTGTAACGTCGCGGCGCGCCCCCGGCATTCACCGGTGCCCCGCTGACCTGAATCGCCGGAAAGAATTCCGGCCACAAAAGCATGTGACTCGTCCCACTGTGTCGCCTCCGCTGTCAATCTGGGGCATTCAGGGTCAGGCCTCGTGGTGACGTGATCTTGTCGCGCTCACGGCCCAGAAGTACGCTGCTCTTGCTGCCTGCTCGCCCGGCAACGTGGCGTGTGCGCCACGTCACCGTAGGTCGGCGGCGACGTGCAGCGCTCAGCCTGCTTTGGTCACGCGTCCCCCGCCGGTACGGAAAAGCTCGGGACAAACCGCCCAATAGTCAGCGTTCTGGCAAGTAGGCCTGCGGATCGGTGCACCACTGGCACTGGCTCCGCGTCACCTAGGGGACAGCGAGGAGAAGACGTGAACGTGAAAAGAGCCGTAGCCGCCGCAGGTGTGATTGCGGCACTCCTGCTCGTGATTGCAGTCGACGTCAGCTGCCTTGCGGGTCACCACCACAACGGCGCGCGCTCCGGCGCCGTTACCCACGCCGCCGCGGCCACCCAGGGTGCGGCCACCCGCCACCAGGCCGTTCGCAGCGCGCCGGTCAGGGCGACGCTGGACATCTACGGCGACAGCACCCGCGTCACCGCGACCTACGGTGACGGCACCGGCGTGTCGCTGGGGACGGACACCCCGGGCGGCACCACCACAATCACCGGCGACGCGACCGCAGGCGTGACATCCGGCGGTGTCACCCGGCACATCACCACATCGATCTACGGCGATTAGGACACGCAGCGAAATAAGCCGCAGACTTTGCGCTCCCTGATCAGCGCCGACTGTGAACAGGCCTACGGGTTGATCCTCTGCGAGCCCTTGGCGCGGCCCGGCAGCGCATGCTGGCGCGGCGGCCAGCCCGCTCCGGCGAGGCCGGTGCCGTCGCGTTTCGTGCAGATCATGCCGCGGGCCGGCGTTGCCGCCGGGACGCGCAGGCGCGGAAGGCCCTGGACAGCGGCGTAGGCCGTCGCCGCCAGCAGCGCCACCTCGGTCGCGGTGTCGAAGCCGATGCCGAAGATCAGCCCGACGAAAATAGGGCCGCCAGCTGTGGCTGACAGACCGCATGAACCGGCCGAAGAACCGGTACATCAGGCCGCGCGCCTGGAGCTGGGTCTCCAGCTCCTGCTCGCGGCAACTGCCGCCGCGCATGTCACGGAGCACCCGGGCGATGCCGGTCAGCACGATCAGGTTCAGCACGCGATCAGGTACGGGAAGGCCGCTGACAGCGGCGTTGATGTCGGCGCCGGGCCTAACGCGCCGCTCTCAGCTCCGCCGAGGCGGTGTGTGCCTCCTCCAGGGCGGCGGTCATCATGTCCGCGGCCTGCCCGGCGGCCGACAGGGCCTCGGTCACCTCGGTGACCGACAGGTCCGGGTCCTGCCCGGCGTCGTGCTCGACCTGCCCATCCTCGTGGTGGGTGACCATGAAGCGGGCCAGGTGCTCGCAGAGCAGCGGCAGGCCCTGGCCCATCAGCCCCAGGCTGGCGATGATGTCGCGGACCTCACCGGGACTGGTCAGCTCGCCGCCGCCGTGCGTCAGGTCGTTGAGCACGCCGATGGCCTCGGCTGCCTGCCGGGCGATCTCCCGCACCGTCATCGTGCTGGCCAGCTGGTTGGGCATCTGTCTCCTCTGGGGGGGCTGACTCGTGGCCGTGCCGATTCACCACGGTACCCGCGTCCGGGCTGGATCCGTGCAGCCGGCCGGTCAGGCCTGTCCCGGAAGACGACCGCGGGTGACCGCCGCCCGGAGCGGACCGCGGGCGCCCGGGCGTGCCGCGTCGGCCGGGCCGCTCACGAGGCCTCCAGGGTGAGCAGGGTGCGCTTGGCCGCGGGGCCACCGACGTAGCCGCCCAGGCTGCCGTCGGCGCGGATGACGCGGTGACAGGGCACCACGACCGGCAGCGGGTTGGTGGCGCACGCGGTGCCGACCGCGCGGGACGCCCTGGGGTGGCCGGCCAGCTGCGCGACGGTGGCATAGGTCGCGGTGTGCCCGTAGCCGATCTCCGGCAGGTGGCTCAGCACGATGCGCCGGAACCCGGCGGCCAGCCGCAGGTCCAGCGGCACATCGAAGCGGTGCCGGCGCCCGGCGAAGTATTCACCGAGCTCCCGGGCGGCCGCGTCGAGCCGGGCCGGGGCGTGCAGGACGCGCGGGCTGATCCGGTCGGCCAGCGCCTGCAGCACCGCGTCGTGGCCTTCGCTGGCGTAGGCGACGCGGATCAGGCCCTGCTCGGTCGCGGCCAGCAGCAGCGAGCCCACCGGGCTGTCGATGGTCCGGTAGGCGATATCCAGGATGCCGTCCCGCCGGGCGGCGGCGGCCAGCTGCCCGCGCAGCGCGTCCAGCTCGCCGGGGGCCACGGGGAAGGCCCGTGCCAGGCCTTGGGCTGCACCGGCCGCGCGGCCCGGACGGTCCGCACTGGCCGCACGGGCCGGGTTCTGGGTGTTCATCGGGCGCTCCTTTCCCGTGCGCTGGCGGCGCGGCGGAGTTTGGCGATGCCGTCGGCGGCGGCGCGTCGTACGGCCTCGGGGCTGCCGCCGAGGATGGCGGCGACGTCCTTGTAGGGCAGCCCGGCCAGGTAGTGGTACGCCACGGCCTGCTTCTGCCGGGCCGGCAGCCGGGCCAGGGCATCGGCGAGCCCGCCGTCCAGGGGCCGCTGGCCGCCGTCCGCGGCGGCGCCGTCATCCGGGCACTCGTCGCCGGGGATCTCGGCGACCGGGATCGCGCGGCGGGCGGCGGCCCGGGTGACGTCGATGGCCTTACGGTGCGCGATCGTCACCAGCCAGGCCTCGACGTTCGCGTCAGCCGGAAGATCCGGGTACGCCTTCATCGCGGCCAGGAAGGTTTCCGACCAGGCGTCATCGGCATCGGCCGGGCCGAGGATGGCGCGGCAAACCCGCAGGACGGTGCCGCCGTGCGCGGCCACGACCGCCCCAAACGGCTGTTTGCCTGTCATGACCTGTAAACGCCCCGAAGCTGGATTCCGTGAGGTCCTCGATCTGGAGCAGGCGGCCGCGGGCCCCGCGCCGGGGCTGTGGTGACCGGTCCTCAGCCCGTGCAGCCGACGATGCTCAGCGCGAACTCACCGTACGCGCGGGCCACGTAGGTGTCCGGGTAGCGCCCGCTGGGCCGGAACCAGGACTTGGCGCCGTTGCCCATCTCCAGGACCGCGAAGGCGGCCAGGTCCGGGACGGGCGTACGAAAACGCCCGCTGCGGTGGCCGTTCTCGATGATCGCCCGGACTTTGGCCGCGTACCGATCCCGCTTGGCCGCGATGGCGAGGCGGTTGAGGGTGTCCAGGCTGTGCATCTCATTGTTGCATACCGCAACCTCGGCCGGGTAGCGGAGGAAGTCCAGGACGAGCGATTCGGTGGCCAGGCGGAGCCGCTCGGACACATCGTCGGCGCCGTCGAGGGCGTTGTCCAGGGCGGCGGTCGCCCGGTCCATCGCTTTGCCCATGATCGCGTACAGGATGTCCTGTTTCGAGGTCACGTGGTTGTACAGGCCCGGCGCGCTCACCCCGAGCACCTCGGCGATGTCCTTCATGGACGTACCGCGGTAGCCGCGGCTGGCGAACAGCGTGCAGGCCGCGTCGATGACGGCGGCCCGGGACGCCGCGGTTGACCTTTCCACACCCAGAAGCCTAGGGTTAATGAACGTTAATTAGTAGGTGGCGCCGCGTGCGGCCGCCGGCCGACGCGACGAGCGTATCCATGACCGGCCCGCTGGGGCTGGCGGTGCTGGAGGAATACGGTGGCGGCGCGGGGGACACCCTCGCGATCGTACTGCTTTCGGGGGAGCCGGCCAGGCCAGCGGGCCATTGGTCCACGCCGCGGTGGAACCTGCGGCCTGCGCGCGGAGCTCATCGCGCGGCTGGCCTACGCACGGCACTGGACCCGTGGGCTACAGCGACGGCACTATCACATCAGCCCGGTCTGATCGCGGCCGGGCTCACCGAGCAGCATGTCCGGGGAGGATGGCTATGACGGACAATCTGAGCCAGCTGCTGGCGGCGCCGTTGCGGCCGCCGCGCGCGCAGCGGCGCCCGGCCGCGCGGGCCGGGCTGCTGTCGGCCGCCCGGGCCGACCCGCAGGGCGACGCCAGCGCCATGGAAGACCTGGCCGGGCTGCAGGCCGTGCAGCAGGCGGCCGCCGAAGCCGCCCTCAGCGCGTGACCGCCGTGTCCGGACTGTGGTTCGAGCAGCTCGAACCGGGCCTGCGGGTGGAGCACGCGACGACGCGTACGGTCACCGAGACCGACAACGTGCTGTTCACGACGATGACGATGAACCCGCAGCCGCTGCACCTGGATGCGGAGTTCGCCCGCGGCACCGAATTCGGGCGGCCGTTGGTGAACAGCCTGTTCACGCTGGGCCTGGTGGTGGGGCTGGCGGTGCCCGAGCTGACGCTCGGCACCACCGCCGCCAACCTGGGCTTTTCCCGGGTGGACTTCCCGGCCCCGGTCTTCACCGGTGACACCATCCATGTGGTCACCGACGTGCTGGAGGCGCGGCGGTCCCGGTCCCGGCCGTCCACCGGGATCGTGACCTTCGAGCACCGCGGGACCAACCAGCGCGGGGAGACCGTCTGCGTGGCCGTCCGGGCGGCGATGATGCGCTGCCGTCCCGGGCCGGAACCTGGGTCTGGCCCGGGGCCCGCGGCGGGACGGGGCCGGGACCGTGGCTGAGCGGGCGATGGCGGAGCTGACGCGCGCGCGGAGCGTGCTGTTCATGCCGGGCACCCGTGCCGACATGATCGCCAAGATCCCCCGGATCGCGCCCGACGTGGCCATCGCCGATCTCGAGGACGCGGTGGGGCCCGGCGACAAGGACAGCGCCCGGCGAACCGCCACCACGGCGATCGACGCGCTCGGCCCGGACGCCGCGTGCACCGTCCTGGTCCGCGTCAACCCGGTCGGCACCCCCTGGTTCAGCGCCGATGTCGCGGCCGCCGCGGGCTGCGCCGCGGCCGGCATCGTGGTACCCAAGCTGGCCACCCGGGATGAGGTCCGGCAGGTCCGGGAGCAGCTCGCGGGGCATTCCCGGACCGGGGCGCTGATCATCGCCGGGATCGAGACCGCGCTCGGTGCCGCCGACGCCCGGGCCCTGCTGGCGGAGGGCCTCAGCGGCGCGTACTTCGGCGCGGAGGACTTCATCGCCGACATCGGCGGCCGCCGCAGCCCCGGCGGCGAGGAGGTGCTGTACGCGCGGAGCCAGGTGTGCCTGGCCGCCCGCCTGGCCGGCATACCCGCCATCGACCAGGTAGTCACCGACATCTCCGACGACGCTCGGTTCCTGGCCGACGCGCGCCGCGGGCAGGCGCTCGGCTATCGGGGCAAGATGTGCATCCACCCCCGCCAGGTGGGGCTCGCCCACCAGGTCTTCACGCCCGCCCCAGATGAGGTGGCGCACGCACGGGCGGTGCTCGCGGCCGGTACGCGCGGGGTCGGGGTGGTGGACGGGCAGATGGTCGACGACGTGCACGTGCGGATGGCCCGCGCCGTGCTGGCCCGGGCTCCCGGCGCCGCGGAGCCGGCCCAGGGAGCCACCGTCCGCCGCGTCACGGAGAACACATGAGAACCGGCCTGATGCTCGGCACCGCCGGGGATCCCGGCGCGCGCCTCACCGACTATCACGCGGCGGGCGCCGATACCGTCATCTTCTGCCCCGCCTGCGCACCGGAGCGGCACGCCGACGTCACGGCCCTGTTCGCCGAGGCGGTCCGGCCGCGGCTGCCCGCCGGGCCGGCCGGGCCCGCCGCCAGCCGGTGATCAGCGCCGGCGTGCTGCGGTCGCTCCAACGGGCGGGCCGCGGCCACCATCTGCTGCTCGGCGATGAACATCTCGAAGTAGCGATCCGGATAGGCCTGGGCGAACTCGTCCGCGTGCGTGGAGTTGCTGACCTCGCCGTCCAGGGCGACGATCCGCGGATGGCCGGCGCCGAGGGCGGTGAGCGCGTCACCGTAGGCCTTGCGCGTGGCCACCTTGTCGCCGATCGAGTAGGCCGGCGCCGGTGCTTCCTGGCTGGCCGGCGCGGGCCCCGCGGCAGCGGGTGCAGACGGCCCGGGCCGCGGGCCGCGCACGCTCAGGTGCCGCTCGCCGCCCAGCTCGGCGACGGCGCGCGCGGCCATGTCCGCGGGGAAGGGCCTGCCGTGCCAGCCGTTGGTGTCCTCGACCTCGGAGAACCCGCGGCCCTTGATGGTACGGGCCAGCAGCACGGTGGGCTGCTGGCCGCTCAGGTCCCCGGCGCTGGCCAGGGCCTGGTCGATGCCGGCCAGGTCGTGACCGTCGACGGTCAGCACCCGCGCGCCGAACGCGGCGGCCCGGCCGGCGTAGGCCTGCAGATCCCATTGCAGCTCGGTGGGCCCGCGCTGGCCGAGCCGGTTCACGTCGACGAGCGCGATCAGGTTGGACAGCCGGTAGTAGGAGGCCTTGTCGATGGCCTCCCAGATGGAACCCTCCGCCATCTCGCTGTCCCCGCACAGCACCCACACCCGGTATGGGATCTGGTCGAGGTACTTACCGGCCAGCGCGACCCCCACCCCGTCCGGGAGGCCCTGGCCCAGGGAGCCGGTGGCGACGTCCACCCACGGCAGCACCGGCGTCGGGTGACCTTCCAGCGGTGACCCGAAGCGCCGGTACCCGGTCATCAGCTCCTTGTCGGACACCACACCGGCCGCCTTGTAAATCGAATACAGCAGCGGGGAGGCGTGGCCCTTGGAGAAGATGAGATGATCGTTGCCGTCATAGCCGGGGTCGTCCCAGTCGTAGCGCAGATGACGGCCGATGAGGACCGCGAGCAGGTCAGCGGCCGACATGCTCGACGTGGGATGGCCGGAGCCGGCGCTGGTACTGGACCGGATGGAATCAACCCGCAGCTGGGCGGCGAGCTCAGCCGCCTCGGTCAGGCTGATCCCGGTCGCGGGCTGAGGTGTGCTGGCCATGTCGGCCCCTTTCCCTTGATCGTCGGGTAGCCATCGAACAACCGGCGGGCCGCCGTTGTCCAGCCTGTCATGTGCCGGGTCCGGCCCCGGCGGCCGCTCATCCCCGGCGCAGGGGACCGATGTCCTGCCTGGTCAGGGACCTGCGGCCCTGCGCGGCCGGGGCGCCGGTCAGTCACGCTCAGGTGACCGGAGGCGCCGGCGGCCTCCTGCGCAGAAGGGTTACTGACATGAGCGGATCAACCACGGTTGCCATCGTCACGCCGATCGTGATGCTGCCGCTGATGGGGTTCTGGCTGATCATGGTGTTCCACGCTGACCGTAACCCCGGGTACCGCCACCGGCCGCCCATGCCGGTACCGGACTCCCAGACGGCGGTGACCACCGCGGCGCGTCCCGGGCTCCCGCCGCCGCAGGACATGGCGCCGGCCCCGGCCGGGAAGGCGGACGACGTCGGCGAGGGGGCCGGGCACGGCGGCAAGGTGCTGACCGGGCACTGACGTCCGGCCCGGGGCGGCGGATGCGCGCCGTCCTGCCGGATCGTGAGCCTGCCGGATCGTGAGCCTCAGGGGCCGATGCTCTCGCACGGGCCGGGGCCGGGTACGGGGCACGGGCCGCCGGCTCGGTGCCGTGCCTCGGGCCGGGCGGACCGGGATCTGCCGCCGCATCGCCCCGGTGCGGCGGCGTGGGGTGACCGCCCCCGCCGCGGACGGCCGCGTCCATCAGGTCCGCGAACGCCAGCATCGCGCCGAGCGGCACGTTGCACAAATCAGACTGTTATCTGTCAATCTGACAGGTAACAGGCGGAACGTGACGAGCCGGGATCCGGGAGATGACACCGTGCGGCTCCATGCGCCTCGAGCGTGCGCCGGCCGGCCGCGCAGAGCCGTCCTGGTGTGGCGCGGATGTGCCCTGTAACCTGTCACCCTGGCATGTGTCAATATGACAAGTTGAAAAATCGGGATCTTGCGGGTATCGTTTCTGGTCTTCTGCGCGGTCGGAACGCCTGTCGGCGACACGCCCCCGTTGGGCCGGCCAAATGATGGGTCCGGCCGGGCAGGCCCTCTAAGATCTCGCCGAGGGCAGCCTGTGATCCGCCATGTGTCACGAATTGGTGTAGTCCCGACGTCGCAGGGGGTGAGTGCGTGGCGGAGAATGCGAATCAGAGCCCGGTGATGTTCCGCCGGAGGCTTCGCGCCGAGCTGCGCAGGGCCCGATCCGATGCCGGGCTGACGCAGGATCAGGTTGCTCAGGAGATGGACTGGTCGCTGTCCAAGGTCATCCGGATCGAAAAAGGCACCAGCAACATCAGCAAGAACGACCTTGAAGCCGTATTTCGCCTCTATAAGATTACCGACCCGCGCCGCGAGTCTGAATTGATAGAACTTTCCAGAGCAGCAAGAAAGCCTTCGTGGTGGAGCAGCTACAAGGATATTGCCCCTAACGAGCTGATTGAGTTTGTCGAGTATGAGAGCGCTGCGTCAGTAATCTGGAACTTCGAGCCGCAGCTTATCCCGGGCCTGCTGCAGACCGAGGATTACGCGCGCGCCGCCATACGGCGGTTCAGCGTCGGCCGGGACGTTGATAAGCTCGTCGAGCTCCGGATGAGGCGCCATGAGATACTCGGCCGGGATGACGCGCCATCGCTTAATATTGTCATCATCGAGGAAGTGGCGCACCGCGGCGTAGGTGGCAAAGACATCATGCTGGCGCAGCTCCGCCACCTCATCGACCTGGCCGGCCGGCCGGACGTGACGATAGAGGTGATCCCATACCAGGCCGGCGTGCACCCGGGCATGCACAGCCCATTCGTCATCCATCAATACGAAGAGGAGCGGGATGACGATGTGCTCTATGTGGAGAGCCCGCTCGGTGACCTCATCATCCGCGATAACGAGAAAGAAATAGGCTCTTATCGTGACAGGTTTCAGGACCTGCGTGATCTGTCCCTGGGCCCGGACGCTTCCAGCACGTTTCTGGCCGAGATCGCCGGTCAGCTCAAGTGACGCAGGTGACGTAGGAGCCCGCCGAGCCAGCTACCCGACTGCCTCCGCACCGCATCCCGGCACGCTTCGTTGCGCGAGGTAGTCGGGACGGACACGGCTGTCTATACTGCACCGAGAGCAGTTCGTCGCTTAGGGTTCGATAGTCTTGTTTTGTCCTGTGGGGTGTACTCAGGGGCCCGTTGGTGCCTACTACGGTAGTCGCGGGTTGCTTGCGCTGTGTGAGCAACGCTGACCGCCGGGTAGCAGGCAGCGACCTCCGGGCTTCCTCCGGTCGAGGTGAAGCCGGCTGCTCCCGACGGAGGGAGAAGGCGCATGACCGGTTCCGCGGGTCAGCAGGTTTCGTGGCACAAAAGCTCCCATTCGGGTGGCGGTAACTGCGTGGAAATCGCGGCCTCTGGCCGCAGAGTGCGCGTCCGGCATTCCCGCAGGCCCGAAAGTGAGATGTCTTTCTGCCGGGCCGTCTGGGCCAGTTTTGTGGCGCATATCCAGGACACCCGGGGAAATCTGGCCTAGCTCAGCGGTTGCCGGGGCCGGCGGCGGTAATCGTTATCCCATGCTCGCACTGACGCGCGGAATAGACCTGGAAAGCCCGTGGGAAGCGCGGGGTGAAGGCCCAGCAGTGCGCCCCGTGTTGCCGTTCCGGCCGATCTGACGGCGGTGCGTTACATGGCGATCTCTTTGGGTCACAGGCGAGGGCCAGGTGCACGCTGACGGCCGGGGGCCAGATACGGGCCTTTCGCCCCTGGCTTGGACATCGCCGCAGGTCAAACCTGAATCAGCGGGAATTTCTCCCGCAATGTCCGCTCGTGGCCTGGCGCACCCGGGGGGAGTGGGAATGGATGAGACCGCGCACTCGGCTCTCCCGTGCCGTGCTCGTGGCCCTGGCGCTGGTGGTGCTGGCCGCCGCCGGAATCGCGGGTTTCCTGAGCTTCGGGTACCCGCCGTGGACGTCGGTCGCGATGACCCTGCTGACGCTGACCACGGTCGGGTTCCCCGGCGGCGGTCACGTGTCGTCCGGGGAACTGCTCTTCACCGGTGTCCTGGCCTTCCTGGGGGTCGGCCTGTTCTTCGTCACCCTGGGCCTGGTCGCCACCGCGATCGTGGAGGGCCGGGTCAGCCTGTTCTCGCGGAGCCGCCGTATGCGCCAGCGTATTGACGAATTGCACGGGCACTTCATCGTGTGCGCGTACGGCCGGGTGGGCCGGGCCATCGCGCGCGAACTCGACGCCGAGGACGTCCCCTTCGTTGTGGTGGACAGCAAGGCCGGCCTGGAGCCGGATCTGGAGCGCGACAACCGGTGCTATCTGATCGGCGACGCCTCGGACGAGATGATCCTGCGCCGGGCCGGGATCGAGCGGGCACACGGGCTGATCTGCGCGGTCGATTCGGACGCGGAGAACGTCTTCATCACGATCGTCGCCCGCTCGCTGAGCCCGGAGCTGCTGATCGTGGCGCGGGCCGCGCGGGAGCAGTCCGCCGACCGGCTGTACCGGGCGGGCGCCACCCACGTGGTGTCGCCGTACGCGACCAGCGGCCGCCGGATGGCGAATCTGGCCGTCCGGCCGCACGTGGTCGAGTTCTTCGACGTCGCCCGCGCCGGGCAGCCCGACCTGCGGCTGGAGGAGCTGGCCATCACCGAGGGATCCCCGCTGGCCGGCCGGCCCGTCAGCGACCTGCGCGGCCCGGCCGTGCCGCTGCTGGTCCGTCGGCCCGACGGCCAGCTCATCGCCAACCCGGCCCGCGACCTGCGGCTGGCGGCTGGCGATGTGCTGGTCATCTACGGGGAGGCCGCGGAGCTGAATCCGCTCGACCGCGAAGAGGGCACCGCCGCCCGGTAGCGATCGGCCGGTGCGTGATGTTATGCACGAGGGAGCGTCCCGCGCAGGCGGGTGACACCGGAGGTGCATGACCGTGACCCATGAACCCGAGAAGGCCATCCTGGCCGGCGGCTGCTTCTGGGGAGTGCAGGAACTCCTGCGCAAGCTCCCCGGGGTGATCTCCACCCGGGTCGGCTACACCGGCGGTGACGTGCCGAACGCGACCTACCGGAACCACGGCACGCACGCCGAGGCCATCGAGATCACCTTCGATCCGGACAGGATCAGCTACCGGGACCTGCTGGAGTTCTTCTTCCAGATCCACGATCCAGCCACCCGGAACCGGCAGGGCAACGACATCGGAGCGAGTTACCGGTCCGCGATCTTCTACACCAGCGACGAGCAGAAGCGGGTCGCCGAGGACACGATCGCCGATGTCGACGCGTCCGGCCTGTGGCCGGGACGGGTCGTCACCGAGGTCGAGCCGGCCGGGCCGTTCTGGGAGGCCGAGCCTGAGCACCAGGACTACCTGCAGAAGTACCCCGACGGCTACACCTGCCACTTCGTCCGCCCGGGCTGGAAGCTGCCCCGCCGCACGGGCACGGCCGCGCCCTGACCGTGGGCGGGCCGCGGCCGCCTGCGCGACCGGGCGCCGCGCGGTCAGGCGGCCGGCCTGCCGAAGGCGGCCCGGCACCGGCCGATGAGCTCGCGCAGCGCCGGTGAGGTGGCGGGCGTCCAGATCACGGCGAGGACGGCCGGGATCTGGATGTCGACGATGACCGCGGCGGTCAGCCCGTCCAGGCCGACAGCGCCCATCGACTCGCTCAGGATGCCCACACCCAGCCCGCGCCGCGCGAGCTGGGCGATGGCCTCACCCGCGCTGGCCTGCACCGCGATGACCGGCTGGATGCCCTCGGCGGCGCAGGCCTGGTCGAGGACGCCGCGCAGGCCTGTCCCGGGCGGCATGCAGACCAGCGGATGGGCGCACACGTCGCGCAGGCTCAGCGGCCCGCGGCCGTGCAGCGGGTGGCCGGGCGGCACGGCCGCCACCAGGCGCTCGCTGACCACCGTGAAGGACCGCACCCCGGGCGGCGGGCCGCCGGCCGTGCCCAGCAGCGCCAGGTCGATGTGGCCGGCCCGGACCCCGGCGGCAAGCTGATCGGAGCTGCCTTCGGCCAGCGTGACGTCCACCCCGCCATAGGCGCGATGGAAGGCGGCCAGCGCGTCGAACAGCGGGGTGACCGTGCATCCGGTCACCATGCCGATCACGAGCCGGCCGCGCAGCAGCCCGTTCACGTCGTCGGCCGCCTGCCGGGCCGCTCCCGCGGCCGACAGGGCGGCCCGCGCGTGCTCCAGCACCGCCTGGCCCGCACTGGTCAGCGAGGCCCGCCGGGTCGACCGGTCGATCAGCTCGACGCCGAGCTCGTGCTCGAGCTGCCGGATCTGCGCGCTGACGCCGGACTGGCTGATCCGGACGCGCTCGGCCGCGCGGGTGAAGTTGGCCTCCTCGGCGACCGCGACGAGGTATTCGAGCTGCCGCAGTTCCATAACCTCTGCTTCTAATATGTAGAAGAACAATCTGTTGGACTTCTCATTGTCCCCCGGGCAGGGTGGAAACCGAACATCCCAGATCCGGAAGGAGCGCGATGACGGCGCGCGCGAAGGCCATGACCCCCGAGGACATCACCCGGCTGTTCGTCGAGCGTTCCAACGCGGGTGACGCGGACGGGGTCGCCGAACTGTACGAGCAGGACGCGGTGCTCGCCTACCCGCCCGGCTCGCGGACCGTCGGGCGCGAGGCGATCCGTGCCCTGTGGGCCCAGGTGCTGGCCTCCCGGCCGCGCTTCGGGCCCGAGACCCCGCTGCCCACCCTGATCAGCAACGACCTGGCGCTCACGTCCACCCCGCCGCGGGACGGTGCGGGGGCCCGGGCTCAGGTGGTGCGGCGCCAGCCGGACGGGAGCTGGCTGCGCGTCCTGGACCAGCCGGAGTTCGTCGCGGTGCAGCGCGCGGGGTGATCGGCGGCGCCGCCAGCCCGCGTGGTTGACTGGCCGGCGATGACCAGTGCGAGAACGATCACCGTCGACGTAGCGGGCGGCTCCGTCCTCGCCTGAGCCGGGCACCTGGGGTTCCGGCCGGCCCCGGGGAGTGCCGCAGGCTGCCTCCGGGGAGCGCGCGGGATGATCAGCCGATGGCGGCGGCGATGATCTCCTGAGCCTGCTTCTGGATCGCGGCGAGCTGGTCCGGGCCCCGGAACGATTCAGCGTAGAGCTTGTAGACGTCCTCGGTGCCGGACGGCCGCGCGGCGAACCAGCCGGTCGCGGTGACGACCTTGAGCCCGCCGATCGGGGCCCCGTTGCCGGGTGCGGCGGTCAGCGCGGCGGTGATCTTCTCGCCGGCGAGCTCGCTGGCCGTCACCTGCTCGGGGGACAGCCTGCCCAGTGCCGCCTTCTGCTCGCGGGTGGCCGCGGTGTCGATGCGCGCGTAGGCCGGCGCCCCGTACCGCTCGGTGAGGCCCGCGTAAAGCTGCGATGGCGAGTAACCGGTCACGGCCGTGATCTCGGACGCGAGCAGCGCCAGGATGATCCCGTCCTTGTCGGTCGTCCACACCGATCCGTCCCGCTGCAGGAACGACGCCCCGGCGCTTTCCTCGCCGCCGAACGCCACCGAGCCGTCCAGCAGCCCGGGCACGAACCACTTGAATCCGACCGGTACCTCCAGCAGGGCCCGGCCCAGGCCCTCGGCGACCCGGTCGATCATCGACGAGCTGACCAGTGTCTTGCCCACCGCGGCCGCGGCCGGCCAGCCGTCCCGGTGCCGGTACAGGTAGTCGATGGCGACCGCAAGGTAATGATTCGGGTTGAGCAGCCCCGCGTCCGGCGTGACGATGCCGTGCCGGTCGGAGTCGGTGTCGTTGCCGGTCGCTATCGTGAACTCGTGCTGCCGGCCGATCAGGCTGGCCATCGCGTACGGTGACGAGCAGTCCATCCGGATCTTGCCGTCCCAGTCCAGCGTCATGAACCGGAAGGTCGCGTCGACGTCGGGGTTGACGACGTTCAGGTTGAGGCCGTACCGCTCGCCGAGCTCACCCCAGTAGGCGACGCTCGCGCCGCCGAGCGGGTCGGCGCCGATGCGGACCCCGGCCCCCTTGATCGCGGCGAGGTCCACGACCTGGCCGAGCGCCGACAGGTATTCGTCGAGGAAGTCGAACGTGCCGGTGGTCTCGGCGGCGGCCGCCCGCGCGTACGGTATGCGGCGTACCGTCTTCAGGCCCTCGGCCAGCAATTCGTTGGCCCGGTCCTGGATCTGCCGGGTGATGTCAGTGCCCGCGGGGCCGCCGTCGGGCGGGTTGTACTTGAACCCGCCGTCCGAAGGCGGATTGTGCGACGGCGTGACCACGATCCCGTCGGCGCGAGGACCCTGGCCGGACGCGTTGTGCGCCAGGATCGCCCGGGACACCGCGGGTGTCGGCGTGTACCCGCCGCGCGCGTCGACCAGCACGTGCACACCGTTCGCGGCCAGCACCTCCAGCGCGCTGACCTGGGCCGGCTCGGACAGGGCGTGGGTGTCCGCGCCCAGGTAGAGCGGCCCATCGATGCCCTGCCCCGCACGGTACTCGCAGATCGCCTGGGTGGTGGCCAGGATGTGATCCTCGTTGAAGGTCGCAGTGAACGCGGATCCCCGGTGACCGGAGGTCCCGAACGACACCCGCTGCACGGCCTCACCCGGATCGGGATGGACCGCGTAGTACGCGGTGACCAGCTTCGCGACGTCGACCAGATCCTCAGCAGCAGCGGGCTGTCCCGCACGTGGGTCCACCATGCCGTCATACTGGCACGCGACGCAGCGCATAAAAACCCGGGGCGGGGCCCCGGCCGCGGCCACTGCGCCCGCTGCCCCGGCGGTGATCACGGCCCTTCGTGTTATTAGCACAATCAGGAGCCCTTGTGCCGTCTCGCCGAACAGGCACGCGAGGGTGGCCTGCTGCTGGCCGACGGCGCGGGCCAGCATCCAGACGTGGCCGCCGCCCGGGTGCAGTCGCAGCGTCGCGAACCGGGTGTCGAACACCGCGCCCGGGCCGGCCAGCCGCACGTCGCACTGCGGCGCGCCGGATCGTTGAGGGTCACCACCGCGACGCGGCCGCGCTGCTCCAGCCTCACCAGGTCATCGTGGTCTGGCACGCGCCCCGTCTCCTCCAGTCACGGCCGGCAGTACCGCGAGGCGGGCCCTGGGCAGCGGAGCCGTTGACCAGGGTGGGACAGGTGAGCCAGGCTCATGGCTCAAACGATTGTGAAGAAGGTCACACATCGCCGGCGCTGGAACCGGGCGCGGCGGGCGCACGGGACGCGACGGCGATCCGCGGCGCCGCGGTGAAACCGAGGAGCGGCCGATGAACCCGCAGGGCCCGACGCGCCGGCTCGGCTGGCTGGGCACCGGCCGGATGGGATCGGCGCTGGCCCTGCGGCTGCTGGCCGCCGGATGCGAGCTGTCGGTGTACAACCGGACGAGAGCCAAGGCGGAGCCGCTCGCAGCGCGCGGTGCAACCCTGGTGAAGACGGCGGCGGATCTCGGCGCCGCCAGTATCGTCTTCGTCACCGTGGCTGCCTCGGACGACCTGATCGAGGCGGTGCTCGGCCCGCGCGGCCTGATCCACGGCGCGTCCGCGCCGCCGATCGTGGTCGACTGCTCCACGGTCTCCGCCGAGGCATCCCAGCGGGTGCGGGAGCGGCTCGCCGCCCGCGGCAGCACGCTGCTGGCCGCGCCGGTCATGGGCAACGCGAAGGCGGCGGAAGCGGGCCGGCTCACCCTGGCCGTGTCCGGCCCGGAAGAGGCGTTCGGCCAGGCACGCGGGTACCTGGACCTCCTCGGTGCGGGGGCCACCTACGTGGGCGAGGGCGAGACCGCCCGGATCGTTAAGCTGTGCCACAACCTGCTGCCCGGCGTCGTGATCCAGTCGCTGGCCGAAGTGACCGTCCTGGCTCAGCGGTACGGCGTCAGCCGGCACGCGCTGCTGGAGTGCCTCAACAACAGCGTGATGGGCTCCGCGTTCTCCCGATACAAGACGCCAGCCCTGGTGAATCTGGACTTGCGCCCGACCTTCACCGCCAGGACAGCGCGACCATCGCGACCGTGGTCGCGACCGCGGTGGTGAGGTTGGCGGCGATGGAGGTGGCGGTCGAGGTCACGACGGATTCCATGCCGCCGATGTCGTTGTTGATCCGGGACTGGACCTCGCCGGTGCGGGTGCGGGTGAAGAAGGCGACCGACTGCCGCTGCAGGTGGCAGAAGACGCCGGTGCGCAGCTCGTGCATGACCTGCTGGCCGACCAGCGTGGAGATCCAGGTCTGGATCACGCCGAACGCCGAGGTGACGGCGGCCACAGCGATCATGCCGGCCACCAGCCAGGCCAGCAGCGGCAGGTTACGGGCCGGCAGGGCGGTGTCGATGACCGCGCGGAGCAGGAACGGCGACGCCAGCCCGACCAGGGATGACGCCACGATGATGGCGGTGACGAGGGCCAGCTGCCAGCGGTAGGGGGCGAACAGGCGGCCGATGCGGCGCAGCGACACCTGCCGTGCCTGCGCCTTCTCGGCGGCCGTGACGGACATCGGGACGCGTGCCCGGCCCGCGTGGCGGACTTCGCGGTCCGTTTGGGATGATGCCAAGTGTTTCTCGATTCTGCCGGGAGGGCCCGGGCTCTGCTGCCCAGGCTGCGGGAGGGCTTATACTGAGGTAACCTCAATATGAGGCTACAACAGGAAAGCCTGGTACGCTATTCCCCGTGGGCGTGGAGCGCGGCACCGCGGATGCGCCCGGGTCAGCCGGCGATGAGCCG
>Ga0335081_10006624_pt1 | contig 18459 bp, 19 predicted proteins | sample Lox_Sample_35_FD_206713 | JGI IMG/M metagenome (GOLD analysis project Ga0335081, IMG submission 206713) | Soil microbial communities from Loxahatchee National Wildlife Refuge, Florida, United States - Lox_Sample_3.5 | ecosystem: Environmental > Terrestrial > Soil > Wetlands | place: USA...
CAAGTTCGAATTCCTCGACGAGAAGGCTCGTCTCGGTCTCCTCCAGCGCACCGAGCGGCAGAATGCGCGGCAACAACATCGAGGGGCGATTAATCGCGCGGGCGAGTTCATCGGCAAGCGCGCGGGCGGCGCGGCGGGTCGGCACATAGATGGTGGCGTTCGCGATTTCGAGCGGCCTGAGATCTTTTGAAAATCCCGCGACGACGCCGCCTTCGAGAAGCGAATGGGCAAAGGTTTTCAGAAAGGGCGCGCCGGGCGCGATGGTGAAGACATTCGCTGCCTGCATGAAATGTCCGGCAAGAGCTTTGCGATTTCGAAGGCCAATCGAATCAGGCCTGCGCTGCTCATCTTACATGGCACGGCGCTTTTACCTAGATGGCTACATGACCAAACTGGTCCGCAGGAACCCCACCCGGTGAGACGATTGCTGGGCGGATGTTATGTTCTGGTGCTGCGAGAGAGGATTGAACTCTCGACCTCTCCCTTACCAAGGGAGTGCTCTGCCACTGAGCTACCGCAGCGTTTAGAGAGAATTTCAAAGTTCCCGGGCGCGGGCGTATGTCGCATAGGCCCGGTGGTTAGGCAAGGGGGAAGGGTTCCCGGTGGAGCAGAGCGTAGCTAAGCCTCGAAATCAAGACCGATGTCGAGCACCGGGGCGCTGTGCGTCAGCCAGCCGATCGAAATGAGATCGACGCCGGTGGCGGCGATCGCCGGTGCCGATGCCGGCGTCACCCGCCCAGAGGCTTCGGTGATCGCCCGGCCCGCGACAATTCCGACCGCCTCGGCAAGCATCTCCAAGCTCATATTATCAAGGAGCACCGCATCGGCGCCCTCAGCGAGCGCTTCGTTGAGCTGGTCTAAGCGGTCGACTTCGATTTCGATCTTGACGAGATGACCGGCTGCGGCGCGGGCGCGCTGCAAGGCCTGCCGGATGCCGCCCGCGATCGCGACATGATTGTCCTTGATAAGGATCGCATCGTCGAGGCCGAAGCGGTGATTGCCGCCGCCGCCCGCGCGCACCGCATATTTCTCGACGGTGCGAAGCCCCGGCGTCGTCTTGCGCGTGCAGACGATCTGCGCCTTGGTGCCTTGCACCGCCGCGACGATGGAGGCCGTGACGCTCGCGATGCCGCTCAAATGTCCGAGGAAATTGAGAGCCGTGCGCTCCGCTGTCAAAATACCCCCCGCTGGCCCCCTAACCTTGGCGATCACTTGGCCGGGCGCGAGGGCGACCCCGTCGTGCTCTTCGCCGTCAACCACGATCTTCGGATCGATGAGCTCGAAGGCGAGTTTTGCCAAATCGAGGCCGGCCAAAACTCCGCTTTGGCGCGCGACCAAGGCTGCGTGTGTCATCAGGCCAGAAGGAACAATCGCGTCTGTTGTGAGATCCCCCGCCCGGCCGAGATCTTCAAGGAGCGCGGCCCGAACCAGGGGCTCGATCAAGATCCGCCGCAAGGGCGTCGGAGTCGTCCCCACGCTCTTTACGCGACGCGCTGAGGGACGAGTTCGCGCGCGGCGGCGATTGCGTCTCCAAGGCACAAGGTGCTGCGCTGCGCCTCCGCGGCGCGCGCCGGAAAATCCGTGCGCGCATGAGCGCCACGGCTTTCACGTCGGCGCAGAGCGGCAATGACGATCATAAGACCGACAAGCGCCGGATCGCTCGCTTCCCCCTCGGCCTGCACGAGCGGCAGAAGATCTCCCGCAGCCGACGCCAAGCCATCGCCGTCCCGCAGAACGCCGACAGCATGGGAGAGAATTTTCCGGACCCCGGAGGGATTGGCCGGAAGCCGTGGCCCCGCTCCAGCATGGGCCTTGCGGCGGCGGCTCGGCAAAGTTCCCTTGAGGCTTTCGGCAACAAAACGGCCGCAGACGGCCGCCTCAAGGAGGGAGTTGCTGGCAAGGCGATTAGCGCCGTGAAGGCCCGTGCAGGCCGCCTCGCCGCAAGCCCAAAGGCCCTCGATCGAACTGCGCCCGGCGAGATCAACCGCGATGCCGCCCATATGATAATGCGCCGCCGGACGGATAGGGATGGGATCGGTGACGGGATCGATTCCAGCCGCCTGACAAAAGCCAGTGATCGCCGGAAAGCGACGCGGAAAATCAAGATTGGGGATGTTGCGCGCGTCGAGAAAAACCCGGTGTCCCGCCGCCAAGTGCCGCCAGACGGCGCGTGCCACCACATCGCGCGGCGCAAGTTCGGCGCCGGGCATGCCGGCCATGAAGCGATCGCCGGTCTCATCAATGAGAATGGCGCCTTCGCCTCGCACAGTTTCGCTGATGAGCTTCAACGGGAACGAGAGGCTGTCGAGCGCGGTCGGATGAAACTGGACAAATTCGAGATCCGCCATCACCGCGCCAGCCCTGGCCGCAAGGGCGAGGCCTTCCCCCCAGGATCCGGCCGGATTGGTGCCATGCTGAAATAGGCCGCCAATGCCGCCGGTTGCGATGACGACGCGATTCGCCGCGAAAATCACCGGTCCCCGCTCAGTCTCGGCGAGGATCCCGGTCACCGCATTGTCTTCGACAAGTAGCCGGCGCGCCGTTGCGCGCTCGATCAAGGTGATCGAAGGCGTTTCGCGCACGAGACGCGTCAAGGCGCGCATGATCTCACGCCCGCTCGAGTCGCCGCCCGCGTGAACGATTCTATGGCGCGAATGGGCTGCCTCAAGGCCAAGGATGAGCCTGCCCTCCTCGTCCCTGTCGAATGGGACGCCCCGCCGGGTCAATTCGAGGATAGCCTCTGGAGCCGCGGCAAGGATCGCCCGCGCGACGGTCTCATCGCAAAGACCATCCCCTGCATCGAGCGTGTCCGCAAGATGCCGGGCAAGATCATCGTCGGGCCCAAGGCTCGCGGCGATCCCGCCCTGCGCCAGAACGCTCGAGGCTTCGAAGCCGAGCGGCGCCTTGCTCAAAAGGATGACGGGTTCCGGTGCGAGGGAGAGAGCTGCGGTGAGGCCCGCGAGGCCGCCGCCGATAATAACACAAGCCCCGGCCGAATCGCTAAGCTCCATCACTGCACCGCCAGCATGCGTTCGACGGCGCGCCGCGCGGGAATGGCGATTTCTGGATCGATCTTGACCTCATGTCGCATCGTTTCCAGCGCCCGTCGAATGTTGCGGAGCGTGATCCTTTTCATGTGCGGGCAGAGATTGCAGGGCCGGATGAATTCGAGTTCCGGATAATGGATCGCGACGTTGTCGCTCATCGAGCATTCGGTTAGGAGCACGACGCGGGCGGGCCGATTCTTGCTCACATAGGAGGACATGGCGGCGGTCGAACCCGAAAAATCCGCCTCCGCTACAACCTCCGGCGGACATTCCGGATGCGCCAAGACGATCACGCCCGGATAATCCTCTCGCAACTGCCGGACTTCGGTAGCGCTGAAACGCTCATGCACCTCGCAGTGACCGGACCAAGAGATGACCTTAACCTTTGTCTCGGCCGCAACATTGCGGGCCAGGAATTCATCCGGCAGCATGATGACGCGATCGACGCCAAGGGATTCGATCACGGCCCGCGCATTGCCGGAGGTGCAGCAAATATCCGACAAAGCTTTCACGGCGGCCGAAGTGTTCACATAGGTGACGATGGGAACGCCTGGATAGGTTTGCCGCAGCAGCCGCACATCCTCAGGCCGGATCGACTCGGCGAGCGAACAGCCAGCGCCGAGGTCCGGGATGAGGACGGTCTTCTCGGGGTTCAGCAATTTCGCCGTTTCAGCCATGAAATGAACGCCGGCAAGCACAATCACATCGGCGTCAGCGGTCATCGCTTCACGGGCGAGCGCGAGGCTGTCGCCGACAAAATCGGCAACGCAATGAAAAATCTCGGGCGTTTGATAATTATGCGCAAGAACGACCGCATTACGCGTCCGCTTCAGCGTCATGATGGCGTCAATGTCTTGCGCATGGACGGGCCATTCGATCGCCGGGATCGCGTGGCGCACCTTCTCGTAGAGGCTCTCCGCGAAAGGGGGGTTCGCACGGACGGTTTCCAAACCCGGCAACGCCATTTTCTTATACTCCGATAGAGCATTACGCCTACATATGCTGGTATTGAGTATAAGATTTGTCAAGCCCTTGAGATGGGCAATTTGGTCCCCGCTACTGCACGCTGGGTGAGGACTTCGCGGCGAAACCGGAAGAGCTTCGCCGGACGCCCCCCGGTATCCTGGCTGGTTTCCCCTGTTTCCTCAACAAGTTCCTGCTGTTCGATCAGACGGCGGAAATTCTGCTTATGCACGAGCCTCCCCGCCAAGGCCTCGACGCAACGTTGCAACTGAAGAAGGGTGAATGTTTCAGGCATTAATTCGAACACGACGGGATGATATTTAATTTTGGCCCTGAGCCGGGCGATGCCGGTCGCCAAAATCCTGCGATGATCGAGGATCATCGGTTGGCCCGTGCCGGGAAGCGGGCTCGCCGCGAAGTCTGGTGCAAGGCGTGCAGAAGCATTGCGAGCGGCCTCGACGATCAAGCCTGCTTCATAGAGCAATTCATAGCGCTGCAGCACGAGTTCCTCGTTCCAGGCGCGGCCTTCGCCGCCGAACGTCACTGCAATGCGCTGCTTGCGGTCGTGCCGTAGACTTGGATTTTGAGGCCGATCAGCCCAAGCCTGAAGCCGCGGCAAAAGCGTGGCTTCGATCATGGCCGGCGTGCCGGCGCGATGGTCTTCCCAAGGAAAGTAAGAATACCAGCTGCGCCAGCTCGCGTTTTGCTCGCCCGAGGTCGCTTGCTCGCGTGTCAGACCAAGATAGCTAATGGAAATCACGTGCTGTCCAGCGCCACCACGATCCCGGTCAGCGAAGGTATAAAGCTGCTCGACATAGCCAAGCGGAAGCCTGGTTTGCCGCTCGACCCAGGCGCGCAGCCCCGACTGCAGCGAGCGGTGAGCAAGTTCGAAAGGACCGGAGGGCAGAGCGGATTGATCCTGGATCGTCAACACGCGCGGATCGCCTGCGGTCACGGCGACCAGCACGGCGATGAGATCGGCCGCAATGGCATTGCGAGCAAGGTTTGGTGCGGCCGGTGCGCTCGCACCGGCAATGGCGATGTCGCGAAACGTGCCCATTATACGGCGCCGTTACCCCGTCCCAACCCGCATGAAGGAGAATTGTTGAAAGATACCGCGATCCTTTTGCAAATGGAATTCTTATTGGCGTCGAGCTGGCGCTCATCCATTGTTTTCAGCTCTGCGTTCTCTGTGCTTTGAGGTGCCTTCGCCAAAACCTTCCAAGCCAACCTGCCGCCATTCGCAAAAAATAGCCCGGCGGTTACTGTTCTCTCTCCTGGAATAAGCAAGGTTCACGCTGTCTCGACGGCCGTAAGCCCCTGCTGGCGCGTCTTATAGTCCTTATGAACCCCGCATATGACACAGGTAAAGCGATTGAAAGCAAAATTGCCGTGTTCGCCGTCGCAGGCCGCGTTCAGACAAATGGCGCAATAGCGGCGGGTCTCCCGTTTGCGGGCAAACGCGCTTTCGCAAATCCGGCACGGGACCCATTCGCCCGCTTCGATCAAATCCTTGTCGGTCATGGCGTGAATATGGGATGTCTAAAGGAAGGATTCCAGCGCCGAACCGCCGCGGAACGCACGGTGCTCAGCCGAGATCCAATTCGATCGCCGCGATCTCGTGACGCGGCCAGCACCAAGGCGCAACGTAGACGGCATCGCCGCGCCACGTCAGGGGTGCCGCCCATGGGTTTGAAGCAAGCCAGCTTCGTGCTGCCCGGGAAATGCGGCGCCGTTTGACGAAATCGATCGCCGCCCGTGCCTCCTCGAGGGTCGGCCGAACCTTCACTTCGACAAACGCCACTGTATCGCCACGCCTTGTGACAATGTCGATCTCCCCCTCTCTGATCTTGTAGCGGCGCGCCAGAATGCGATAGCCCTTAAGATATAAGAGGCCGACTGCGACTCGTTCGGCGAGAAGTCCAAGGCCATGCGCCTTTTTGCGCTTTCGAAGGCTCCCCTTCATCGCGCGCGCGTCGAAAGTTCAAGGGCCCGCGCATAGACTTTGCGGCGCGGCTGCCCGGTCTCGGCCGAAACCACGGTGGCTGCGTCCTTGACCGACAGCGCCTCCAAAGCCTTGCCGAGCCTGGCATCGACGTCCTCCTGCGCTGGCACCTGGGCGCCTGGCGGCCCGACGAGGACGACGATTTCACCCTTCGGCGGCCCCTCGATCGCAGCTAGGGATGCGAGGTCCGGCAAGAGACCGCGCCGGACTGTCTCGAAATGCTTGGTGAGTTCCCGCGCAATCGCCGCCTCCCTCGCACCCAGGACGGCAGATAAATCGCTCAACATCTCGGCGACCCGGCGCGTGGATTCGAAGAACACCAGAGTCCCCGGAATGGTGGAAAGCTCGGCGATTCGGCTGCGTCTGGCGGCGCTTTTCGGGGGTAAAAATCCCTCGAAGAAAAATCGGTCGGTGGGCAGGCCCGCCACCACCAAGGCAGCGAGAACGGCCGATGCACCCGGGACCGAAACCACTTCGATATTTTGGGCGAGGGCGTCGCTGACGAGTTTAAAGCCAGGATCGGAAATCAGCGGCGTGCCCGCGTCCGAGACCAAAGCCAGCGCGGCGCCATCGGCGAGGCGAGCGAGGAGATGTGGCCGCATTACCGCCGCGTTGTGCTCGTGGTAAGCGACAAGCGGGGTCGCAATCCCGTAATGAGCAAGCAACGTCTTGGTGACGCGGGTATCCTCGGCGATGATAGTGTCCGCCGCGGCGAGTGTCGCGAGCGCCCGGAACGAAATGTCGCCGAGATTGCCGATGGGCGTTGCAACGACATGAAGGCCTGGGCGGATGGGTTCGGCCTCGGCTCTGAGACCAAAGGCAGTAAAAGCGCCCGGGCCTTTTCCACTCTCAGCGCCCGTGGCGGCAACGCCCCCACGAGAACCGAGCCGCCCCGGTTGGTCCAATGTGTACCTCTTGCTCGCTGTCATGATTTCCAGCCCGGGAAAGGATCCAGCCTCTCGCAGCAAATCCATAGTTCTTTAAAAAGTCCGAATGTTCGATTTATAGAACGATGGCGCTTTTTTCGCAAGCCAGCGCCATCGCGAATACCGCTTCTATTGCCGTGGCTCTTATTTTATGACTGAAAAGGTGTGGGATTTCCATGCCATTCCCGATTGCTGCCCTTCGGCGCTTAAGCGGGGATTTGGAAAGATGCGAATTGGAGCTTCGCCCGAATGAGCCATTCCCAATGCACGAAAGGCTGGTGGCGGAAGGCTGAAAAGTCTCTCCGCGATTTCGGCGCCAGTGGCCTTGGCATCATAGCGGTTGCCGGCCTTTGCCTGTCTCTCGCGGCATGCAACTCAACGGACGGAATGTTCGGGCGCACTCCCGGGGATCTTGCCGCGTCGGCGCCGCAAGCACAAGTCGCACCTCCGGCGGACCGGAGCGAGCAGATCGGCTCGGGTCCCGCGCGTGTCGCGCTTATCGTTCCATTGACGCAAGCCTCAGGACCCAGCATCGTCGGGACCTCTTTGCGCAACGCCGCCGAGCTTGCCTATCTCGAGGCCGGCGGCAATGACGTGACCTTGCTTGTCAAGGACGATCGCTCCGACCCCGATGGTGCACGTGCAGCCGCCCAGGCCGCCATATCGGATGGTGCCGAGCTTATCATCGGTCCGCTGTTTGCTTCTAGCGTGCGCGAGGTCGGCAAGGTGGCGCGCGCCGGTGGCAAGCCGGTGATCGCCTTCTCGACCGATACGTCAACGGCCGGCCCAAACCTTTTTCTGCTCTCGTTTTTGATTGAAAACTATGTCGACCGGATCGTCGATTTCGCGGCATCCAAGGGCAAGAAGTCGATCGCGGCCCTCGTTCCAGAGAATGACTATGGCCGCGTCGCGGAAACCGAATTTCAGCAGGTGGCCGCGCGCGATAACATGAGGGTCATGGCGATCGAGCATTACGGGCCGCGCACAATGGCGGAGGCAGCGCAAAAGATCGCTGCGCTTCACGATCAAATCGATTCGCTGTTCATCCCCGACCAGGCTGATGCGATGCAGGCCATGTCGCAAGCCCTCACCGCGGCCGGGATCAACGGCAAGCAAGTTCAGATTCTCGGCACGGGTCTTTGGAACGACGCACGCGTTCTGAGGCTGCCGGCGCTGCAAGGAGCGTGGTTCGCGGCGCCCGAAAATGGCGGCTACAACGCCTTCGTCGAGCGTTACCGCGCCAAATATCACTCCGATCCGACCCGCATTGCGACACTTGCCTATGATGCCGTATCGCTTGCCGCGGCGCTCGCCCATACCCAAGGCTCGCAGCGCTATTCGCAAAATGTCCTGACAAACCGGTCCGGTTTCAATGGCGCCGACGGGGTCTTCCGTTTCCGTCCAGACGGCACCAATGAACGGGGGCTTTCGGTGCTCCAAATAGAGAACGGTGCCGCGGTGGCGATCAGCGAGGCGCCGCGTTCTTTCTCGACGACCGCTTCAGCCATTTGAACGTGACAGCGGCGGCGCTTGGCAAGCAAGGGCGAAATCGCAAATCGCGATCACCGCTCGCCTTCCGGGTCGGTCAAAGCAGGCTTGCCAACGTCGTGCTGCTGCGAAAACAGGGGTGCCGCCGCGCCGGACCGGCGGATGAGGTCGCGCACATCTGGTGTGAGCGCGAGATCGTCCCACGAGCCGCTAACATCGAATGCAAAGTCAGGAGCTTCCTTGCCTTGCGGCGCTGCGGCGACTGGCTTGGCGACGGCATGGAGATTGAGGCCGCGTTCCCCGAAATCCAAGCTGCCTCCGAAAGCGAGCCTGAGGCTGTGATTTTCGAGATTGCCATCCTCTATGCGAGCCACACCATCAACAAAGTGTAAACTGAGGCTTGCTTGATCAAAAGCGGTCCGGCCCCTATGGATGTCTGCAAGAAGCGTAAGCGGCGTTTTGTCGATCCGATGAAGAGCAGAGGTGAGATCGATTCCTCCGAGCTGCCCTTGAGCCACGTCGATTTTTGCCGTTCCCTCTAGGTTGTGCATGAGGTCGTTTACGCTCGCACCCCTGCTTTCGAGATTTGCCGTGCCGTCCAGCGATCCCGCAAACTCCGGCCAACCGAAAGCATCGAAGGATAAAGCCGCGAAATCGGCGGCGCCGGAGATTGCGCCCGCGGCCTGCATCCTGACGCCCTTGACGCCGAGATCAAATGTTGCGCGGCCCTTGATCGTGCCTTGATATGCCTTGGCTCCGGCAAGCGCCAGTTCCAGGCGCCCGCTGTTGCGCATCACCGAAAAAGCAGCATCCTCAATCTCGAAACGCGAGAAGACCATGTGCGCCGCCGAGATCCGCAAATCGAGATCGGCTGAGCCAAATTCCCTGAGGTCGAAGGGATCGCGATTCCATTGGCCGTCTCGCCCAGCAGCAGGCGGAAGGGCGGAAAAAAATGGCTGGAGTGAGAGCCGGTTCGTTGCCAACGTCCCAGAAAGAATCGGAACAGTCTCGCGCGTCTGAAATGCCAGGGTCCCTTCGTATTCATTCCCGTCGAACCGCAAATTCAGATCCGAGAGAACCGCGCTCTTCGCCGATATGGCGGCAGTGCACCCTGCTTCAAAATCGCTGAGCGGCCCAGGCAGCGGAATCCTATAACCCGCGTCTTCCAAAAGCGCCCGCAGGGATGGCGTCGCCGCATGAATGGCACCGTTAAATTGCCAATTCGGCATATCCACAACCCCGCCATCGAGGGATAGCGAAAGGGAGGGGCCATCGATTTTGAGGTTGAGGGGCGATTGCTGGCCCCGCAACAGCGCGGCCGGACTTGCCACCCAAGCGGCTATCACGGCGGTCTCTCCGTGGATTCGGGCCTCCCCTGTCAAGATCGCTGCAGCGCCGAGTTTATGCCAGTCCAGCATGACGTTCATGGCATCGATCGCTACATCCTCGGCAAGTCGCTTGCTCGCCACACGTGCACGGCCATCGACAATCGTTAAGGAGCCAAGCTGCGCTTCGTCGGCGAATGAGACCCCCTTGCTCGCAGGCGAAGCCTCCGCGGCACGGGAGATCACGCTGTCGGAATGTATCGGCTGGTGATCCAGATCGATGCGCATGTCCGGCTGCCCGAGAGTGGCGGACGTTATCTCGATCCGTCCAGCAAGAAGCGCCGAGAGCCGAACGTAGCCCTTAAGATAACGCGCGTCGATGCGCAGGGCGCCAGAGGGATCGGCGAAGCTGACGTCATCGATGCTGATGTGAGGGCGTGGTAAGACAACAAAGACCACATGGCCTTGCGAAAGCGTGGCAAGCCCTGTCTTGTGGTGGATCTGGTTTGCGATCTCCTCGCGCAAAGCCGCGTTTGAGAATGCCCAAGGGGCCGCGGCTGCGGCAATTGCGATAAGAACGATGACGCCTATGAGAACGGAAAATAGTCGCGGCAGACGTTTGCGGGGCGGCGGGGAGGGATCAGAAACGACCGGTGCCGGTTCGACCATGGCTTTCGGATGGCCCTCAACGGGGATTGCGCGACGCTAAAGCACGTTCACGGAAAAACGATCCTGATGCAATTCGAAGCATGAGATCTAGGACCAGAAATTTTTCCGCCTTCCCATGACGGACGAAACAGTTTCGGCCCAAAATTGGTTTGGTCTTCGACTATGTCACGATCAAGGCAGCGACAAGGGTCATACGCGGAAGAGAGCCCGCATCCTTGAGCCAAACCGCCGCGCGTTTGTACTGGACCCAACCGCCCTGCACCAACCGCGCGAGCGGGTTCAAATGCCGCCGCCGAGGATGCCCCTTTTCAAAGGCTTGACATTGGGCGCATCTGGAGCTCGGCGCGGTGCCGGCCGACGATCGGGCAAGCGGCGATCTCCAAAAGGGCGATCAGCCAGCGCAAGCCTAGGGTCCGTTTTGGTTTGCGGCTGGCCCTCCGCCGCCGCCCCAAACTCCGCCCGCAACAGCGTTTCAAGTTGCTCGAACCCAAAAGGCTTCTCGAGCACGGCGCGATTGGCGTGGCGAACTGGAAGACCCGATATGCTATGGCCCGTCGTAAAAATGAAAGGACAGGCGCGTGCAGCGAGAGCATCGGCAACGGCATCGATCCGCTGCAGGCCAAGATTGACGTCGAGGATTGCGCAATCGATTTGTTCGCGCGCGATCAACTCCAGGGCCGTGGAAACCTGTGCGGCGGAGCCGACCACATCGAAGCCGAGATCCGGCAGCATCCCCTCCAAGGCGAGCGTGATAAAAGGCTCATCCTCGACGATCAGGATCCGTTGTCTCGCGGGCAAAGCCTGGGGAGCGGCTGTCATTTTTCTACTGGACCACTGCTATTTTGAATACTTTGCCCTGGCTAGCAGACAAAGTCCAGAAATTAATCATTCATCAATGTTTCGATCGCGGTTCCCGTTGCCCGCTTGCAACAAGACCATGAGAGCTGCCACCGCGACAAAGATCCACGCCAGGATCAGAACCATTCCTCCGATCGGGGCCGCCATGGGAAAGAGCCTTGTTCCGGCGAATGCGCGCACCGAAAGATCGCCCCCGAACAACAGGCTGCCGCCTAGGAATAATGCCGCCGCACCAAGAAACCAGGTGCCGCGCTGCGGAACCGCCAAAGAGAGCCCGCAGACGGCAAGAGTCGCGAGCGCGTGCAGCAGCAAAAAATTGGAAGCCGTTTGCACTCTCGGGTCGGCGACCCCATGCGCTGCGGTGGCGGCCAAAATCACGCCACTTGCCCCCGTCAGTCCCGCCAATATGGCTGCGGTGCAGGCCCATCTCAGCAAAGCCCCAGATTTTTGGTTCATTCCGAACCTTCTTTTTCGCGGGTGATCGTCGGTAGAAGAGCAGAGACTTTAGCGCCGCAGCACTCATATTTATTCCATTTTATCGATTTTTCTTCCATTGTTAGGATGATGATTTGTTAGGATGATGATTGATTTTGGTCCATTCAAACCGGCGGGGAGACGTGCGATGCAGCCGCGACTCATTTGGTTGGCCGCCACATTGACGCTGGCGAGTGTCGCCGGAGGAACTTTCGCGCAAGAAAAGGGCACTTTGGAGCCCGTGGTGCTGCCACCGCTCGCCCACCCCGAGGATCCCTCTACGCCCGCGAAGCAATTGTTCGGCCGGCAAGTGGTCCCGGCAGCGTTGGCTGCACGCACAATCGGATTTTACTCACGCGGCTGTCTCGCCGGAGGCGAGGCGCTCCCGGTCAACGGCCCGGCCTGGCAGGTCATGCGGCTTTCGCGCAACCGAAATTGGGGCCATCCCGCGCTGCTCGCCTTCCTGGAGCGGTTCGCAAAAAAGGTACCGACCGTCAGCCACTGGCCTGGAATTCTTGTCGGGGATATGTCGCAGCCGCGCGGCGGCCCGATGCTCACCGGGCATGCATCGCATCAGATCGGGCTCGACGCCGACATCTGGCTGACACCCATGCCCAATCGTGAGCTCTCGCGCTTGGAACGCGAGGAAATGTCAGCCGCCAACATGGTGAGGGCCGACCGGCGCGACGTCGATCCGGCAAAATGGACGCCGGATCATCTCGCCGTTCTCAAAGCGGCCGCGCAAGACCCGGATGTGCAACGTATCTTCGTCAATGCCGCGATCAAGAAAGCGCTATGCAGGGACGCCAGGGGCGACCGGTCGTGGCTGAACAAGGTCCGCCCTTACTGGGGACATGACTATCATTTCCACGTGCGCCTCGCTTGTCCAGCAGGGGAAGACGCGTGCCGGGATCAAGATCCCGTCCCGCCTGGAGACGGCTGCGACGCCTCCCTTGCCTGGTGGTTCTCGGATGCAATTCTGCACCCGCAGCCAGGTCCAGAAAAGCCGAAGCCGTCCTTGACGATGGCGCAACTGCCTCCTGAATGTGAAAAGATTCTCACCGCCCGCTGATGAAGCGGAGCAAGGCAGCGGCTACTACGACCCTCCGGTATCGCTCGATTCGACGGGCGTCACTTTAAGGTGATGCAACTTCGTCTTGTGATGGACACTCGCGCTGCGGCCCATGACGATGGGTTCCTGCGGCTTGGCATGGTGAAGGTTCACTAGCCCCTGCCCATTCTTCGCGGCAAGTTTATCGCTCTTGCTGCTCTTATCCTTTTCACTCTTATTGCTATGCTTAGTAATACTTGCTGTTTTTCCTTTATCGTTCCCCCCGCCGTGGGAGACATTCCGGGCCATCGTGGCCCCTGTTGCAGCAAAGCTCAGAACGACCAGAATCCCAAGAACTCTACCAAATGCCATCACGTAACTCCAACAAACCAGAATGAACCACCATACGTTAATTTGCCCCTAACGCGGCGCGAGCCAAAACGTTGCTCCGAAACTCACCGTCCTGTCGGTTTATTTCTAACCAAAGCCCTATGCGATTAGGGTGAATGTTTTATTGACTCGGTGCGTTGACATGCATCATCTAGCGCGACTAACACGCACGTCAGGTGTCAAGCTGTGGCGCCGGAAGTCCGATCGGGCAAGTAACCCCGGTCCCGCCAAGGCCGCAATAGCCCTGCGGGTTTTTCGCGAGATATTGCTGGTGATAAGCTTCAGCATAATAAAACTTTGGCCGGTCACAGATTTCCGTGGTGATGACAGGGAAGCCGCGCGCTGACAGCACTTTCGAGAAGGCCGCTCTGCTTGCTTCGGCCGCGGCGCGCTGAGCGGCGTTCGTGACATAAATGGCCGAACGGTATTGAGTGCCGACGTCGTTGCCCTGCTGCATCCCTTGCGTCGGATCGTGGTTCTCCCAAAAAGTCTTTAAAAGGACCTCATAGGAAATTTTCTTGGGGTCAAAAGCCACCAGCACGACTTCGTTATGGCCGGTCGCCCCAGAGCAGACCTCCTCATAGGTGGGATTTGGAGTAAAGCCGCCCGCATATCCAACTGCGGTCACATGGATACCCTCGCCGAGCTGCCAGAATTTGCGCTCGGCGCCCCAGAAACATCCCATTCCAAACAAGGCGGTCTCGACGCCTGGCGGAAAGGGAGGCTGCAGCCTGTAGCCGTTGACGAAGTGAGTTTCGGCAGTCGCAATTGGCTGCGGCCGCCCGGCCAGAGCCTCATCAGGGGTCGGCAACGACAAGCGCTTGCGGGACAAAAACATGGTCCAGCTCCTTCGCAGCCCTAACAAACGTGCCAAACATGGGCCTTAGATCGCAGGCCCGCAAGACAGCGTGAAAAGCGCGGGGCGGTCACCGGCTGGAAAAACCGAATTTTGGCTCGGGTCTCGCGCCAAGCCGGATCGCGATCCCGCCGATGACGCCACTGACAAACCATGCGGGCAATTTAAGAATCTCAACCACAACTGGGTCCCAAATGAACGGATAAGCCCGGTGTTGGATAAAGTCGCGAGCCAACATGAATTTCGCGGGCGCCATCGCCGTAAGGCTGTCATCGAGAGATGTGACAAACAATGTTCCAGTCGAAACGGAGTGCGTTGCGTCAATAACGAGAATGACGAATGCGGTCGCAAGCAAGCAGAGGCCAAGAAAACGTAAAAGCATCCGAAACACGATAACCGCCAATAATTTCCGATCAACCAGCACCACGCAGCGCAGCTGCGACCGAATCCAATTGTACCGAACCCCGCCGCGACTTGCTTCGGAAGATGATCATCCAAACGCTCCTTGTTTCCCGTGAAATTGATGTCCCCGAGCTTGCTCTTGGCTAGGATCCCACGACAAATACTTGCGTTTGCAGGTCAATGAAGTTCCGATTGCGTTCGGGCGGACCAGCGCATATACATGCGGCTCTTCCCCTCTTGGATATCTTCTTGAGCTTTGCTGAAGCATCCGCGCATAAGGCGGGGTTTTCGGTTTCGAGCGCGAAACTCCATATTGAACGCAAAGGAGAAAACATATGAGCAATGCGCCGCTGATGCCCAAGGCCACTGCAGTTTGGCTCGTCGAGAATACTTCGCTTACCTTCGAACAAATCGCCAATTTTTGCAAGCTTCATCCGCTCGAGGTGAAGGGGATCGCGGACGGGGAGGTTGCTGCCGGAATCAAGGGCCACGATCCGATTACGTCCGGCCAATTGACCCGCGAGGAGATCGCGGCGGCGGAAGCGGATGAGAAGCATCAGCTGCAGCTTGCAGTCTCGAAGGTGCGGTTGCCGGAACCCAGCCGCAAGCGTGGCGCTCGCTACACTCCGCTGTCGCGGCGGCAGGACCGGCCGAATGCGATCCTCTGGTTGGTGCGCAATCATCCCGAGTTGAAGGATGCGCAGATCATGCGCCTTGCCGGCACCACAAAGACAACGCTGCAAGCGGTTCGCGACCGGACGCATTGGAATTCGGCGGCATTGACCCCGGTCGACCCGGTCTCGCTCGGGCTCTGTTCGCAAATGGACCTCGATTTGGAAGTTAACCGCGCTGCCAAGGATCGTCCGCCAGTTGAGGAAGATCGCGGGCAAACCCTCGTCCCAAGCGAAGTCACAACGCGGGAAGCCCATGAAGACGCGGCGACTGGAGCAGAGAAAGCCCAGCCGGAAGCCGACATTAATGTCGACTCCGTTTTTGCGAAGCTTCACGAGCTCAAGGCCAAGGAATAGCGTTTGTCTTAGGCGAAAACCCGCTCTTGAGGATCCATTCCGCCGTCACGCGAGGCTTACAATGGATTGTTAGGCCGAATCAGTCATCAAAAAGGGCAAACAGACGCGGCTGGCCCGCATGGTTTGAGAGATGACGATTTCGCCGGAGACAATGATGATGAAATGTAACGGACTTCGGGGATGGGCAATGCTCTCGGGCGGTGCTCTCGCCGTTGCGGTTGGGACGGCAAACGCGGCCGATCTCGCTCCGAGGCCGGGGCCAGCTTTTGGACCCGCTGTGCAAATGGCCGGTCCCGCTTACGGCTATTTCAACCCTGTCACTGATCCGAGATGCCGCATTGTTCCCATGCCGGAAATGCGCCTTTACGGCTTTGGCGAAACCGCGCGCTTTCGACCGACGGCGGTTTGCCAGTCACGCGGCCTTTATGAGGATTCCGTCGTGTTGCCATAATGGCGAGGGTTCCAGTCGACGCCCGCTTCCGCAGATCTCCCCAAATCCGGTAGTACGTTCGGGTCAAGAAACCGAACGCGCCATACGCTATCTCAAAATCGCGGAGTTCGATGCCTCCGCACTTTTCCGGCACGGTTCCGCGCCTCTGTTGAGCTCTCACCAGCCGGCGCGGGACCCTTCTTTCCGGACCGGCCGCCCTTCCCCCTGGGCGGCCGGAACTTTCCCAGCATGCGGGAACGACCATCCATTCCCAATCTTTCCTCGTATTGAGTCTTTTCGATGTTTCTGCCCGCTCGGTGGACAGTTCAAGAATACCTCGGGCCACGCCGAGCCTCAGCCAATGCGCGGGAAAGTTCCGCGGCAAGATCCGCTTTATCGGCCGGTCCTAGAAAGGCAGCGATCTCCACGGCCCTGCCTCGCGACACGAGGGCGAGCCGCTGGACGCCGAATTCTTCATCTTGTTCCCGCTCAAGCCGCACGAACGCTGGATTGAAGTGCCATTCTGCTCGCTCGCCGCTTGCGCTGACCTTGGCAAGGGAGAGTTCGAAGAAGCTGACTTCAACATCTTCGTAGGCGCGGGCAGCGCGGAAACTCGCTCGAAAAGCAAAATAAAGAATCGCTATATCGATCCCCGTGAAACCCGCGACCGGCCAAGCGCCGAGGAGAACAAAGGGCAGAGTCGAAAAAAAAATTGCGCCAGTAAAGATCCCCATGAGCAGGCGAAAATTGCGCCGGTTGAGGGAACGATGCGGCTTCAGCCGTGCCGAGAAAAGCCGCGAATCTTCTGGATCCACGCCCAAAATCTCACTGGCCATGTGATTTCCTCAACAAAAGGCCTTTCCCCTTGCTCTCGTACGCCAGAATTTTATACCGTGCGAAGAGGCAAAGGAAACATCATGATTAAACGGGCACGGAGCGGAATTTCCGCCAGGCTCAGGGCGCTTGGACGTGCGGACTTTAAGAACGGGAACGCCCAAACTCGAAGGGTTGAAACACGCCCAAACGGCATGCGGCGATCAATTTTTCCGGAACATGCTCTCAAACGGCATTTATGATTATGCAGGAAAAAATCGAGGGCCGCTCCCGCAAGGTGCGGGATCAGCGTCAAGTAAAGCCCACCCCGGCGACCGTCGCCGAAATCTTCCGCCGCTTCGAAGCCGGCGATCCGCATCCCAAGGGCGAGCTCGACCATGTCAATCCATTCACTCTCCTCGTCGCGGTCGTGCTCTCCGCACAGGCCACCGATGTGGGTGTCAATAAGGCAACCCGCGCGCTCTTCGCTGTTGCCGACAGCCCGGCAAAGCTGCTGGCGCTCGGCGAGGAAAAGCTTAGCGCGATGGTCAAGACGATCGGTCTTTACCGGACAAAGGCGAAGAACCTCATCGCCCTGTCAGCGCGCCTCATCAAGGATTTTGGCGGCGAGGTTCCAAAGAGCCGCGAGGCGCTCGAGTCGCTTCCCGGAGTTGGCCGCAAAACCGCCAACGTGGTCTTGAATATCGCCTTCGGCGTGCCGGTGATCGCCGTCGACACCCATATCTTCCGGGTCTCGAATCGAATTCCCTTGGCACTCGGCAAGACGCCCCTTGAAGTCGAACTCGGGCTCGAAAAGATCATTCCGGATGCGTTCAAACGCCATGCGCATCATTGGCTAATTCTGCATGGCCGCTATGTCTGCAAGGCGCGCCGCCCGGAATGCGAGCGATGCTTGATCTCGGACCTATGCCGCTGGCCCGAGAAGCTGGTGTGATTGGCTTACGACGGTCTGCCAGGGCGCGCACGCTCCTCAAGCCAAACGAAGCAGCGGTCCACCGCCATGGCGAGCAGCGCGACGACGGCCGCACCTTCCAAGACATAGGCCGGGTTCGATGCGGAAAGTCCCTCAATGATGGGCGAACCGAGCGATAAAGCGCCGGCAGCCGATGCAATGGCCGCGGTCCCTATATTGATGATGACCGCGTTGCGCAGACCCGCGAGTATGAATGGAAAGGCAAGCGGGAGCTCGATTTTCCAGAGGATCTGCTGTCGCGCGAAGCCCATCCCCATGGCCGCCTCGCGAACCGAACTGGGGACTGCGTGAAAGCCCGCCACCGTCGCCTCGATCACCGGAAAAATTGCATAAAGGGAGAGTGCCACCAAGGCGGGGGCCGCGCCATAGCCGAGCACGGGAATCATCAGTGCGAGAACCGCGACCGGCGGAAAAGTCTGGCCAATGGCGGCAACCGAACCGGCCATCGCAGAGAATTCGCGCCCGCTTTCGCGGGTGACGAAAATCCCAACCCCGATTCCAATCGCGCCGGCAGCAAGGCTGGAGATCGCGACAAGCCCGGCATGGGCGAGCATGAGTTCAAGAAAGCTCGCACGCGTGTAGATCGGACGCGGATCATCCGGAAAGAGCCAGCGCATGAGGGGCTCTGCCTTGGGCATCAGGAAGATCGCGGCAGACAACGAAAGCATCAGCCAGGGCCCCGGCCTGCGCCCCAAACGGATCAAGTTTGCAAGCCCTCCGCGATCAAATCGCATCACGCC
>Ga0335081_10006625_pt1 | contig 18459 bp, 22 predicted proteins | sample Lox_Sample_35_FD_206713 | JGI IMG/M metagenome (GOLD analysis project Ga0335081, IMG submission 206713) | Soil microbial communities from Loxahatchee National Wildlife Refuge, Florida, United States - Lox_Sample_3.5 | ecosystem: Environmental > Terrestrial > Soil > Wetlands | place: USA...
AGATCGACCAGGGTCGCCAGGGGAGCCTCCACAGTTCCGCTGTTGCCACTCAGTTGCAACATGGTTTCAGTATGCGCTTGTCCGAAATTCCTGTCAAGGGTCCTTCGCCGGGGTTTCGGCTTTTTTTTCGACACGCGCACCACGTTCCTTCTAAATACTGCAAAATAAAGGATAACAGAATGTTGGGCCGCGTGCGCGTACGACCTGTGAAAACCGCCGACTTGGACGAGATTGAGCTAGTCGAACGCGCCGCCTTCGGGCGCGACGCATATGACCGCAAATTGTTTGCAGCTTTTACCCACAAGTGCGGGGACCTGTTCCTGGTCGCAAAGAAGGGGAGTAGGGTCGTTGCGTATTCCATCACCAGCATTCGGCTGAATCGGGGCGAGTTGGTCTCGATTGCGGTGAGACCCGAGCACCGGCGCATGGGCGTGGCGGCCGCGCTCCTGGAGAGCACGCTGCGCCGGTTGCGACGCCGGAAGGTGACCCGATTGGTCCTCATGGTGAAGGTGAACAATCCCCGGGCGATCTCTTTTTACGAGAAGTACGGCTTCCGCCAGTACCGTCGTGTTCCCGGCTACTACGAAGACGGCGCGGACGGCCTGGGGTTCGTCAAACTACTGTAATTTCGGTTGGACGGCGTCAAATCGCCGCTGTAACTGGCCCGGTTGAAGCTGACGTCCAACCGGTATGGCGCAAACGATTCCCCGCCGAAGTCTGATCTTTTTCGCAGGGGCTGGCTTTGCCGCACTTCGCCCATTGAAGGCCGGCAGCCCGGAGTTCTGGGAAAAAAAGGAGCCCTCGGAATGGAGCAACGAGGAAATCGATCGCCTGCTGACCAGATCTCCCTGGGCCAAGGACGTGACCGCGCAGTACGCGCCCGGACAGGCAGGCCAGCCCAACGGGTATCCCAATGATGGCGGCGGGTACCCGAACGGCGGTGGTTATCCGGGCGGACCGCGCATCGGAATCGGCGGGCTGGGAATACCGGGCCTGGGCTACCCGCGGGGCGGCGGCCGGGGCGGACAGCCGCGCGGAGGCCAGGCATCCACGTTTCACGGCACCGTCCGTTGGGAGAGCGCGCGGCCGATCCGAGAGGCCCAGAAATCGGCACTGCCCGACGTGTTCGCCGGGCACTATGTGATTGCGGTCAGCGGGATCCCGCTGCTCGACGACCGCGGGCAAGGCACGCGCGGTGAAGACGACGACTCGTCTTCGCGGCGAGGCCAGGATGATTCGCTCGAAACCTTGAAGTCGCTCAGCAGTCTGCAAGTCAGGGGCAAAGACCTGGTGCAGGCGGGCGTGGTGCGGCGGCAGGTCGGGACGGGCAGCACCTTCCTCTTCGGTTTCTCCAAAGAGATGCTGCCGATCGACAAGCATGACGGCGAAGTGGCGTTCGCGACGCAGATGTCACGGCTGATCGTGAAGGCGCGGTTCGCACCGAAAGAGATGCTGTATCGTGGCGAACTGGTCCTATAGTTGATAAAACGGTTTCAGATGGTCCTCACCAGGCGCAATCTGATCCAGCTTGCCGGCGCGGGAATGGCACCGTGGAGCGTGATCCGCGGCTGGGCGGCGTCCGACTTCTGGAACAGCAAAGACCCCGATAGCTGGACGCAGGAGGAGATCGCCAAACTGCTGAAGAAATCGCCCTGGGCCAAGGAGATCTCGGGCGAGCGCGTGGTGACCAAGAAGAACACGACGAGCGCCGACCCGACGATGACTTACCCCTACCCGGGCAGCCGCTCGCGCAATAATCCGTTGGGAGTGCCGGGCGGGAACAGCAAGCCGCCGAAATCGAATTCGTCGAAGACGCTGACAGAATACAAGGGAACGATCATCTGGGAGAGCGCGAAGGTTATCCGGGACGCGGAAAAGGCGCCGCTTCCGGATGGATTCGACGGACAGTACGTGTTGAGCATCACGGGCATCCCGCTATCCAAGAGCTCGTCGAGGAACGCTCTCGATAATCTGCGCCAGGCTTCCATGCTGCAGGTGAAGGGCAGGGATCCATTGGAAGCGGCGGGAGTTCAGCAGAATAAGGACAACGGAGCCATCTACTACTTCGGGTTCGCGCGGGAAGGACTGGCCATTGCGAGGGACGACAAGGATCTGGCGTTTATGACCCGAATGGGGAAGGTTGTCTTTACTGCGAAGTTCAACCCAAAGGACATGGTCTATCGTGGCGAACTGGCGTTGTAGACTTCAATAGTTGATTTTGTCGGTGCGGCTGACCCACAACTCGAACGGGCGGGTGGCGAGTTCGTCGACAACGTGGATCATGGGAATTTCGCGCTGCGCGTGGGGTAGATCGATCTGGCGGTAGATGAAGGTATCGTCGAAGCCTGCGGCGGTCGCATCCTCCTGGGTAGCGGCGAAGTACACGTGCGAGGGGCGGGCCCAAAAGATGGCGCCAAGACACATGGGGCACGGCTCGCAGGAGGAGTAAAGGTCGCAGCCGGTGAGTTGGAAATGGCCGAGCACCCGGCAAGCTTCGCGGATGGCAACTACTTCGGCGTGGGCGGTGGGGTCGTTGGTGTGGGTGACCTGGTTGGTTCCGGTGGCGATCACGATTCCGTCCCTGACTACGAGGGCTCCGAACGGACCGCCGGCACGGGCGACATTGGCTGCAGCGAGTTCGATTGCCTGCCGGATGAACAGGTTTGCCAATCCTATAGACTACACCCTTCGGCGGTGGACGCAGCGCTGAACTTATGGCTCGATGAGGCCGGCACGGATGGCGTAGCGCACCATGCTGGCCGTCTCGTGGACTCCGAGCTTTTCGAGGATGCGGCTGCGGTGCGAATCGGCGGTCTTGTAGCTGATGCCGAGATGCTCGGCGGCGGCTTTGGTCGACTTGCCATCCGCAATCAGGACCAGCACCTGACGTTCGCGTTCGGTCAGCGAGAAGACCATGCGCATGGCCTGTTCGTCGGGGGTGAAGTAGCGGCGGCGCCGGTCTGTGACATCGGAGGCGGAGCCGATGAATCCCGCGAATTGGCCGGACTCGAAGCGCGGCAGACCGGTCTGCTCGACCCAGCAGAATTCGCCGTTGCCGCGCAGCAGCCGGTATTGCATGCGAAAGGGCTGGCGGGCGCTGAACGCTTTCAGGTAGGTTTCGATGCACAGATCGCGATCATCGGGGTGGAGACCTTCGGTCCAGCCATTCCCCTGTTCTTCTGCCAGCGAGCGCCCGCGAAAATCGAGCCAGACTTTGCTGAAGTAGACGCATGCCGCGTCCGGGCCCGCCATCCAGATCATGACGGGGGCCGTGTCCAACAGATCACGAAACTGCTGATCCGCCCGCGCCTGGCGCTGCCTTTGGCGCTCGAGTTCGGCCTCTGCGTCGGCCAAACGTTGCTGTACAATCCGAAGATCGTCTACTTGATAACCCGGAGCCATTAAAAACAAGAATAGGGCAGTAACTACTAGGCGTAAAGTACCAAATTGATAACCCGTATGGTCCTGCTGGAACTAAAGTGTAAGGTAAATCCCTGAAGGGAAAGAAGTTGTTGTGGAACTTTGTTGATTCTACAGGGAATAATAAAAAAGAGAGCAAATGAAGGTGGTTGGCCCAGAACCTGACGACGAATTGCTTTTTCGCATCCAAAGTGGTGATGAGCAAGCCTTTATGGCTCTCTACAACCGTCGCCAGGCCGCATTGTATCGTTTCGCACTGCATATGAGCGGCTCGGCGGCCGTGGCCGAGGATATTACCCAGGAGGTCTTCCTTACGGTGCTCCGCGAAGGCTGCGGATACGATGCCGGACGGGGAACACTCTCAGGGTACCTCTTCGGGATTGCGCGAAAACTGATGCTGCGCCACGCGGAGCGCGAGCGGTCGGATGTAGCGTTGGAGCTGGATGCGGATGATGGCGGACTGCCACAACTGGCGGTCAGCAACGATCCGCTGATTGACCTGACGCGCCGCGAGGGAATCGAGAATTTGCGGCGGGCGGTGCAGGCGCTTCCGCGGCGGTACCGGGAAGTGGTGGTGTTGTGTGATCTCGAAGAAGTGGACTACGCCGATGCGGCGGTGGCGTTGGGCTGTCCGATCGGCACCGTGCGCTCGCGGCTGCACCGGGCACGCGGGCTGTTGCTGGAGAAGCTGAGCCATGAACGGAGCCCGCGGCACGCGGGAAATGTGTTGAAGCCAGCGAGGTGTTTGACATGAACTGCCAGGAATTCTGGGACCGGATGCCGGAGTTGGGCGGCGAAGTGGATGACCATCATTTGCGCGAGTGCGCGGCCTGCGCGGCGCGCATGGAGCGGCAGGGCGAACTGCAGGCGGGTTTGCGGGCGATGGCGGAGAGCGACCGGCGTGCGGGCGCGCCGGCTCGAGTTGAATCGCGGCTGCGGGCCGCTTTCCGCGGCGAGATGGGTATGGATGCCGGCCGGCCGGTGCGATCCGGCTGGCGGCTGGTCTTGCCGTGGGCGGCTGCTGCGGCCGCGGTCGTTGTGCTGGCAGTAGTAATGGTACGGGCGCGGCAGCCGGAGACGACCGCGACGCCGTCGGCGCGCGGGACCGATATGGCGATGGTGGTGAGCACCGGAGACGCAGCTGGCGACTACGAGGGCTTCATCCCGCTGCCCAACGCAGGGAAGCTCGCGGACACCGAAGATGTGAACCTAGTTCGCGTGGAAGTGCCGAGGTCGGCCATGATCGCACTCGGACTCGAAGTGAGTCCGGAACGGGCGTCGGAGATGGTGGAAGCGGACGTGATGATCGGACCGGATGGGCTGGCGCGCGCGGTGCGGTTCTTGGACGCAGATACGTTGTGAGAAGGTAAGAATTCAGGAGTCAGAATTCAGAAGGCGAAGAAGCAAAGAAGCGAAGAAGCTGAGAAGCCAAGAAGCGAGGAATAAGATGAAGGCGCTGGTGGTGGTAATGCTGGCGGCGGGATTGGGCGCGTTGGCGCAAGGGCCTCCTCCGGGACCGGGAGGTCCGGGGCGGGGAAGGATGGGGTTCGGCGGTCCGGGGGATCCGGGTGCGCGGTTCATCGGTTTTGAAGCGGGCATGCCCGGGCGCGTGGTGAAGAACGCGCCGTATGCGGCGGAATTGGTCACCGAGAGCGTGCAGACGCTGGCTGACGGAAATCATCTGCGCCAGACCTCGACGGTGAAGGTGTACCGCGACAGCGAAGGACGTACACGGCGTGAGCAATCAGTCAACCTGAACGGGCTGGGGTCGAATGCCAATATGCCGCATCTTGTGTTCATCAACGATCCTGTGGCGGGCGTAAACTACTCGCTGAATGCCAGGGACCACACGGGCGCGAAGAGCAGTTGGAGGCAGGGCGGCGGCGGGCGGATGGGCAAGAATGAGCGGGGCGGGCCGCAGTTCGGGAGGCGCGGGGCGCAGGACGGGAATCTGAAGACGGAATCGCTGGGACGGCAGACTATGGAGGGCGTCCAGGTGGAAGGGCGGCGCGTCACGACGACGATTCCTGCGGGGCAGATCGGAAACGACCAGCCGCTGCAGATCGTGGCTGAGACGTGGTATTCGCCGGACCTGCAGACGATGGTGCTCTCCAAGCGGTCGGACCCGAGGTCGGGGGAGACCGTGACGCGGATGACGAATATCAGCCGGACGGAGCCAGCGCGGACGCTGTTTGAAGCTCCGGCGGATTACACGATTACCGAATCGCAGGGGCGAATGCGGAGTACCCGTTAAGCCAGGCCTGGAGGCCTGCGTTACCTGATCTTCTCCAGGGCGGTGGCGAATTCGCCGGGGGTGTGAATCATGAAGGTCTTGCCTCCAAGACGCGAGGTCGCGTTGCGGATGACATCCGGCAACGTAGACTGCACGAGGACATAGGGCAGGATTTGAAAGTTGAGGACGCGCGGGGCGCGCTCCGGGTTCCTTGCCAGCAGCTCGGCGGGTATGCGGTCTTCGTAGCGTGAAATGGGGCCCAAGAACAGGACGACGTCTGGCGGCGCATCCGATTGGATCTCCTGGTTTACGAGGCCGGCGAGGAGATCCACGTGGCCGCTGCGATTCTTGAGGACCTGGTAGTCTACGGTATCGAGCTGGATGGTGTTCATGGCGCGCGCCACGGCGGGCATGTTTGCGAGCTGAAAATTCTCGTTGCGATATAGCTCCTTCTGCTGCTCCAGGTTGAACACCACAAGCCGCGCCTGGCGCACGGGGACGCGCTCCAGCAGCGATGAGATGGCACTGAGCAGCGTGCCGATATCGCCGGGACCGATGTGGGTCCGGCGCGGAGAGACGGGCGCGGCGTTGAGCAGGATGCTGAGGCGCAGCGGAGGGGCGTCCGCGGAATCGCGCGGCAGAAGGCGGGCGCCGCGCAGCGAGATGTCCCAAACGGTATCGGGAGGCATGGCCACCTTGACATTGCGGTCGGCGTGCGAGCGGTGCACGTCCACGCGCCAGCCCTTGCGGAAGACGCGGTCGCGATCGTCGAGCAGCACCCAATCCACCTGGTAGGATCCCTCGCCCAGCAGATAGCCGCCGCCGAAATGGAGCTGCACGCTGGTGTTGGGGATGTCGGGCAGCCGCTGCATGCTGACCAGGTAGACGGGTTCGCGGGATTCGCCGTGCGAGGTGATCCGGACCAAGACGACGAGGCGGTGCCCGGTGCCGGTGAACTGGCTGGCGGGCATAGACACACGGTAGCCGGCCTGGTAGCGAAAGCTGAAATTGAGAGCCGGGTGGATGGGTGTGACGTCGCAGTGCAGCAGGGTTTCGCCAGGTTTGGGTTCGAAGACATCGATGCGGTTGCGCATGCGGCCGGGATTCACGATCAACTGAGCGGCGCAGCAGCTTGCCAGAAGCGGCAGGATCGCGGTGCGGGTCATCTAAGGAACTCCGACAGCAGGCCGTGAAAATGGTGGACACCGTTTTCGCGTTTGACGCTGAATCGGCCGCGGTCGTAGTAGCGGGATCCCAGGCCGCGCTGAACGCTCTCGCAGATGCGGATGTCCTCCTGCTGGATCTCGTCGGAGAAATCGATGGTGGCCTGGTGGACGCCGGCGTCGCCGTAGGCGAACCACTCGAAGATGGTCAGCGTTTTTTCCGGGCCGAGCGGCAGGATGATATTGGCGCTCAGGTTGTCCGGGTAGACGTTGAGCATGAAGTTGGGAAAGACCCAGTAGTAGAGAGCGCGGTTGTCGGCGCTGCCGAACTCGTAGCGGCGAGGCGCAGCGGTGTCGCGAGCGCGGATTGGAGCGATCTGGGAGGAGTAGTAGCGGCAGGTTTCGACGCGGTATTGTGCGTAGTCGAGCTCGCGGTACAGGCTGGGATGCGCCGCTGGCAGGTGGTAACCCTCGAGGTAGTTGTCGATGTAGACCTTCCAGTTGCATTCGATGGTATATTCGCGGCGGTGAGCGAGGGAGAGGCGGCCGATAGGGCAGCCGAGCTCCGCGATCTCGGAGGGAATGGCGCCGAGGACTTCGGCGAGCGGGGGCGCGTCGGGGTCCATGCAGACGAAGATGTAAGGGCCCCAGGCTTCGGCTCGAAATTCCGGCAGACGGACCTGGGTACGGTCCCAATCTGCTACGCCTTCGAATTCGGGCGCGCCGTGAAGGCCGCCGTCGAGGGTGTAGGTCCAGGCGTGGTAGGGGCAGCGGAGGATGGATGCGTGCCCGCACCCGGTGCACAACTCGGCGCCGCGATGGCGGCAGACGTTCGAGAAGGCACGGAGGACGCCATCGGCGGCCCGGGTCACCAGGACGGGCTCGCCGGAGAATTCGCAGGCCAAGTAAGTGCCCGGCTCCGATATCCGACCGGCGTGGCCGACAGCCTGCCAAGTGCGGCCGAAGACGGCGGTGCGCTCGGCCTCGAGCACTGCGGGATCGACGTACCAGCGGGAGGGTAGGGTGGCGGCGCGCGTGAGGTCCGGCTCGAAGCGGAAGTCAGAGCGATCCATGGGCTGCGTCAGCATTATAGAATATTGGCTCCGGAGGTCCACGTATGCAATCCGACTCTGTTTCGCGCAGAGGTTTTTTGACGAAGAGCATCGGCGGCGCTACCGCCTTCCAAATCATCCGGCCGGAATTGGTTCGCGGCGCGGCGGACGAGAAGCTCAAGGCCGGCCTGATCGGCTGCGGCGGCCGCGGGACACAGGCCATGGAGAACATCCTGACCGCGTGCCCGAATGTCGAGATTACGGCGATGGCCGACGTATTCGAGGACCGTTTGGAATCCTCGTTCCGCGCCACGCAGAAGCTGAAGCCTGAGCTGGCGAACCGGTTCAAAGTGGACGGCGAGCACAAGTTCGTGGGCTTCGAGGCGTACAAGAAGGTGATCGCGAGCGACGTGGATATCGTGATGCTGGCGACGAACCCCGCCTACCGGCCGATTCACTTCGAAGCGGCGGTGGAGGCGAAGAAACACATTTTCTGCGAGAAGCCGATGGGCACCGACCCGGTACACGTGCGCCGGTTCATGGCCGCGGCGAAGAAGAGCGAGGAACTGAAGCTGACCGTGAAATCGGGGGCGCAGCGGCGCTCGCAGACGTGGTACCTGGACCAGTACAAGCGCCTGAAGGACGGCGAAATCGGCGAGATCGTGGCCATGAACGCGAACTGGGTGGGAACGCCGGTGCTCAACTTCAACAGCCCGCTGTTTCCGAATCACAAGCGCGACCCGAAGTGGGGCGATCTCGAATTCCAGCAGCGCAACTGGTACAGCTTCGTGTGGATCTGCGGCGACCAGATCGTGGAGCAGCACCTGCACAATATCGACGTGTGCAACTGGTTCATGGGTACGCACCCCGTGGAAGTGACGGCGAGCGGCGGCGCGGCGTGGCGCCCGCGCGAAGAAGAATACGGCAACATCTACGACCATGTCTACGCGGATTTCACGTACGCGAGCGGGGCTCACATGGCGAGCCACTGTCGGCAGTACGCCAACCCGGCGGCGCAGAACGTGAGCGAGCGGATTGTAGGCACCAAGGGCGTGATCGATTCCGCGACATTGCGCGGAGCGCGGCTGCCGGTGAACCCGTACGAGCAGGAGCATGCCGACATGGTGGCCAGCATTCTGGGCAAGGGGCCGTACATCAACGAGGCCATGGCGGTGGCGGAGAGCACCATGACCGCGATCATGGGCCGCGAGGCGGCGTACAGCGGGCTGCGGATCACGTGGGACATGATCATGAACTCGCAGGAGGACCTGATGCCGAAGAACTTCGACATGAAGGCGAGTTTTCCGGTGCCGCCGCTACCAGTTCCGGGGAAGTACAAGTTCGTCTGAACGGACTTACCGGCGGAACATCTCTGTCAGCACGGACGAAACTGCGTGGGCGGTCTGGGAGGAAGTTCGCCCCAATTTGCGAATCAGGCGCTGGCGGTCGACGGTACGGATTTGATCCAGGACCACCTGGCCGCGCTTGCCGTGAAAGACGGCAGCTACACGGGTAGGGTAGGCGCGCACAACTGTTGTCATCGGAGCGATGATGACGGTTTGCAGGTGATGATTCATCTCATCGGGCGAAACCACCAGGCAAGGCCGGGTCTTTTGAATTTCATGCCCCTCGGCCGGATCCAACGAAACCAGCCAGACCTCGTCGCGCCGGGGAGGGTTTACCACTCCCACTCCTCACGGTCGAACCGGTTCGCCGGCATTCCTTCGAGCAATCGTTCTTCATCCGACATGGAGTCGGCCGTGCGGAAAGCCTTTTCCCAGCCTTCGCGGGGCCGGTGATCGGGAACGATGATCAGGCGATCAGCTTCGACGCGGAGATCGACGGTATCGCCGAAGCCGCACTGCTCGATCAGGGGCTTGGGGATGCGCAATCCGCGCGAATTGCCTATGCGAACAAGGCCGACTTTCATGTGATTACATTGTAATAACATAGCCACGGGACTCGCAACAGGGGTGCGCTGGCGCTCGCCCGGGCAGCGCGGACGGCAAGAGACGACCGAGCTAGAAGTCGAGTCCGCACCTCGCCGCTATTGGCGGTCGTAGACGACTTTGAACTTCTCGTTGGTGGCCGTCGCACTGCCGGATTCGGTCAGGGTTTTGCCGTCGGCCGAAACGCTATAACTCATTTTGTAGAGCGGCTTGCCGTTCATCTTTACGGTCAGGTCCAGGCCGCGGGCTCCGGATTTGGAAAGTGCCAGCGTCCATCCAGAGGAGAGGGTGGGGCCGGTACAGGGATAGTCTTTGCCGTCGAGCTTGTTTTCGCAGGTGAGGCCGAGGTCGACCATTTTGAATGTCAGACCATCGGAGCCACTGGCGACCAGCTCGATCACGGCCGGTGAACTGGACTGGAGATTCTTGGTTTTCCATTTGCCGGCGAGACCGGGGCCGCCGGAGACGCGGGTGAACGTGGCTGAGTCGTCGATGGCTTCGCCGTTGGGCTTGGTGCCTTTGGTATGGATTGTCAGCGCCTTGTCATCGGGAGACAGGGTAAGGGCGTCGGTGGTCAGCACCTTGCCTTTGAGCTTCCAGGTGGTCTCCCAGCTGGTGGCGCTGACGGACTTCCAGGCGGCGGTACTGCCGAACGGGTCGGGGTAGTCCTTGCCGTCCAGTTTGAACTTGTAGGACTGGCCGTCGGCCGTGGCCTGCATCTCGCCGGAGGACAGTTGCTCGTAGGTGATGGTGGTCTGGCCAAAATCGCTTTTGGCTGGATTCATCTTCCATTTGCCGGCATAGGGCGCTTCGGCGGCGAACAGCGCCAGCGCGACCGCCGGTGCGAGGAGGAGCAAATTTCGAGTCGTCATATTATCACCCCTTTTTGGTGGAATATTATCCGCCTGTCAGGACGATATTGCAAACGCGGGCTACGGGAGGGCTAAGGGCGGTTGGACAGGCCGAGCAGAAACGTCAGCACGCCGAAAGCGCCGATGGCGAGGCCTGCGATACGGTTCATCCAGCAGACGGCGCGCTCGTCGAAGCGGTCGCGGAGGCGGTGCACGGTTTCGGTGAGAATCATCCACCAGAGCATCGAGCCGCAGAAAATGCCACCGACCACCAGCATGGTACGCCATCCGGGACCTTCGCCGCCCAGTCCCAGGCCAGCCAACACCGCGAGGAACGAGAGCACGGTAGTGGGATTGGTCAGGGTGAGGAGAAGCGTGGAAACGAGGTCGGAATGATCGCTGCCGGTTTTCTGGCCGCTGATCGGCTGAGGCGGCTTGCTGAAGTAGATGACGCCGATTCCGACCAGCAGGATGCCGCCGACGACGCGAATCCAGAATTCCTCTTTCATGAGGAACTGAATGATGAAGGTGATGCTGAAGGCGGCGACGGAGCCGTAGGTGGTATCGGCTGCAGCGGCGCCGACGCCCGAGATGAATCCGGCGCGGCGTCCCCGGTCGAGAGCGCGGGAAGCGACCAGCACATTCACCGGGCCGACCGGGATGGCGATCGCCAGCCCGGCGGCCAAACCTTTCAAGGCCAGCCAGACAGCGTTCACGACAATCCTCCGGCACTGGCAATCTGCTCCAGGATATCGGGAATTTCGAAGATGGCGCGGTTGTCCAGCTTGGCGGTGGCTGCGCGGAAGCGCGCATAGATGGAGGTTTCCAGCAGGTCGTCGACGGCGCGGGCGATTCCGCGGAAGTTCGGGAGCACGATGCCGACGCCCTGCTCGCGCACCCAGACGGCGTTGTAACGCTCCTGAGGGAGAGTCCAGGCGTTGCGCTCGACAATGACGGGAAGCTTCATGGCCACTGCCTCGCTGATGCTGCCGGGGCCAGGTTTGCCGATGAAGTAGTCGGCGAGCTGCATGTATCGCGGGACCTCCTTGGTGAAGCCTTCGACGAACAGGCGGGCGCTGTGGGGCATGGCCTCGAGCTTTTCGCGCAGCCTGGCGTTCTTGCCGCAGATCATGAGGAGCTGGCGGGTATCGAGCCGGCGCGCGATGTCCAGCATGACGGCGGAGCCTTCGCCGCCGAACAGGACAAGGCCGACCGGCTGGGCTGGGTCGAACCCCAGCCCGGTGCGGGCGCGGGTGCGCTCCTCCGGCATGAGCGGAGGGAGCTCGTAGAAGCGCGGATTGAGAATCATGCCGGATACGCGATGAATGCTTTCGGCCGCATGACCCAGTGCGCGAGCCTGCTCTTCGGCTTTCGACGAGCCGCAGATGAAGTGTTGTTGCTGGCTGGGCTCGATCCAGAAATGCGGGGGGTAATCGGCGATATCGGTGAGGATGGTAACCAGCGGCACACCGGGGAGAGCCTGCTTCAGGCTCTGGCAGATGGCACGATTGAAATTGGGCACCAGGGAAACCACCATGTCCGGCCGGCTTTGGCGCCAGAACGTCGCGAGCATGCGCACCTGTTTGGCGTGAAACAGGCGGATGAGCAGGTGCATTCCGACTAACAATTGCGGCGAGCCGAGTGTCCAGCCTTTCTTCAGGGTCAGGTTATAAACGTCCTGCAAGCGGAGGCCGGTGAGCTTGCGGAAGATATCCATCTCATCCAGCAGCTCCTGCAGATTGACCAACCGGACCTGGAGCGGCCGGTTTTGTTGCTCGATTACCTGTTTCAACGCATTGGCGGCAGCGCGGTGGCCGCCGCCGGCGTCGAAGAACAGGAAATCGAGCTGCTTCATCACACTCGATTGTGGCACGGCGAGGCCTGATGCAAAACATGATGGTTAACACACGTTTTTTCCTCCTGTCACCGAACTGTAGCGGTTCCGGAGCTACAAGTTAGGCATGAGGTGCGACCTCCATGTGCACACGAGGCATTCCGGGATGTGCACCATCCCGGTGCTGCGGCGTGTGTGCCGGGAGAGTTACAACGATCCGCTCGCGGTGTACGAGAAGTTAAAGCGGGCCGGGATGGACCTGGTGACGGTCACCGACCATGATTCGATCGACGCGGTGGAGGCGCTGCGATCGCGGCCGGATTTCTTTCTCAGCGAGGAGGTCACCTGCAAGCTGCCCAGTGGCACGGAAATGCACGTGGGGGTGTACGACATTACGGAACGCGACCATGTGGAGCTGCAGCGGCGGCGGGACGACTTCGAGTCGCTATTTGCCTGGCTGGTGGATCACAATCTCTTTTTCAGCGCCAATCATGTGTTTTCGCGCCTGACGGGGCGGCGGGCCGACGCGGATTTCGAGCTCTTCGCGACTGCGTTTCCCGCGGTGGAGACACACAACGGGCACATGCTGGCGATTGCCAATGCCGGCGCCGCGCGGCTGGCAGATTGGGCAGCGCGGGCGGAGATAGGCGGAAGCGATGCGCACGCCATGGCGAGCGTCGGGAGCGCGTGGACGACGGTCCCGGGTGCGCGCAATCGCCAGGAGTATCTGGACGGCTTGCGAAGCGGGTTGGGACGCGTGCGCGGCGAATCCGGCGGAGTGTATAAGCTTACGCGCGACCTCCTCGCCATCGGCCGGGAGATGATGCGCGAAGACCCGCGCACGCTGCCACTCGTGGCGCTGGGCGCGCTGGTTCCCCTGGTAACACTGGGCAATTACGTGCTCGAATACTTTTTCGCGCGCTCGTGGGCGGCAAGCAATTTGCGCGCGCGAAAGCTCAACCAGGCAGCGGTACGCATCGCGGAGGTGATGGCATGCTGAACTTCATCGCACGGCGCGACCACACCCTCATGCGCCGCGTAAACCGCTGGTATGCTCCGCGCTGGATCCGCATCTGGATGATCTGCGCCACGCGCGGAGGCGACGGCTGGCTGTGGTATGTGTTGGGAGCCGTGATTCTGGCGTTCGGCGGCGAGGAGAGATTTGCGGCGGTGGGCGCCGCGTCAATGGCGGCGGCCGCGGGCATCGCGGTGTTTCTTATGCTAAAGAGGAAGGCTGGCCGCCGGCGACCCTATCTGTTCGAGCCGCATTGCTGGGCCACGCTGCTGCCGCCGGACCAGTTTTCGTTTCCCTCGGGCCACACGATTACGGCGTTCGCGGTCGCGGTGTCTTTGAGCCATTTCTATCCCGAGCTGATGTTCGGTTTGTACTTCTGCGCACTTAGCGTGGCGGCGTCGCGCATCTTACTGGGTATGCATTTTTTGAGCGATGTGATAGCCGGGGCGGCGATCGGAACCCTGCTGGCGCGCGTAGCGATTCACTCGGTGTGAGCGTCACAACACCGGCGAATCGTTGCCGAGCAGCGCACGCCGGACGATCTTAATCGGGGGAAAACCCTGCTGTAGAAAAGCATCGTGGAAACCCTGCAACGTATATTTACCGCCTTTCAACGTCCTGTAATCCTCTCGTAACTTCAAAATCTCCAACTTACCCAGCGTATAGACCAGATAGGTCGGATCGCTGGTGCCGCGCTTGGCTTCCTTCTCCGCCACGGGCCGGACCTGGTAGCCTTCTTTGACAAAGAACTCAGTAGCCTCGTCGACCGTCATGGACCCGGTGTGCATCTGGATACCAGCGATGAAACGGGCGTTGCGCAGGAGCGCATCCTGCAACTGCCCGAGGCGCAACTTCAGGTCGCCATTGCCGTAACCCTCGTCGAGCATCATCTGCTCGGTGTAGTGCGCCCAGCCTTCGGCATTCGAAGCGCAACCCAGCAGTTTCCGGACCTTGGAGGAAGCGCGGGCCACCCACAGGAATTGCACGTAGTGCCCCGGGTATACCTCGTGGACGGCGGTGCTGATGATCGTGCCCCGGCTGAAGCCTTCCAGGTATTCCTCGGCCTGCTTGGCGGTCCAGGATTTTTCCGGCAAGGTGACGTTGAAGAAGGCTTCCTTGGCGACCTTCTCGTAAGGACCTGGAGGGTCCATCGAGGCCGTGGTCAGCGCGCGCATGAAGGGCGGCGTCTCCTGGACGATGGGCGGCACTTCGGACGGAATAGTCACGATCTTGTTCCGCTCGATGAAGGTGCGCAGGCTGCTGAGGACATCCTTGAAGCTGGGCAGCAGCTTGTCCGAGGGAGGATGATCGGTCATCGCCTCATCAAGGATCTGCTGGGGCGTGCGGGACGAATCGATCTGTCCGGCTATCCGCCGGAACTCGGCCTGGTTGCGGCGCATGTTCTCGCGGCCGATTTCCAGCAGGCGGTCGAGGGGAATATCGACCATCTCGTCGTAGAGCAGTTTCTTGCGGTAGTTTTCGGCGCCGATGCGGAAATCGCCGCCCGAGCGCGGCAGGAGTTCGTCCTTGAGGAAGGCCCGATAGGCGTTGAGCGCATCGATGACGCCCTGGTTGGCGGTCTTGAACTCGGCCAGCAGCGCTTCCTCGTGCACGTCTTTAAAAGCCGCGGGGACATCGTTCTGGAAGAAGCCGACGATGCCGGGCAACTGCTCGAGCGCGACCTCGGTGTAGACCCTCGGCGGATTTTTGAGATTCTGGCGCGCGGATTGAAAGACGCGCGGGATCAGTTTTTCGCGGGCTATGGCACTCTTGAGACGCGCGGCGGGGGGAGCGTAGCTGCGGCTCATGATGACGAAGATGGCATTGGAGACACCCGAGGAGTAAATGTCCGGATTCTTCTCCCATGGGCGGATGTCTTCGAGAGTCTGAAGGGCGCTACGGATCTGAGAGAGCACGAGGTCGCGGTCAGCGGCGGCGGCGGGCGAGAGTCCTTGCGCACCGAACGATTCGAGCTCGGCGGCGAACTTTTTGAGCGAGGCGATCTGGGCATCGATCTCGGCGCGCGATCCGGAGGGAAGTAAGTTGTCGTACTGATGAAAGCCGGCCTGGGTACCGGATACCGGATCGTATTGAAAATAGCATTCGTCGAAGAAGCGATCAGCCAGCTTGTTGAAATCGGCGTCGCGCTTTTGCGCGAAGCCCACGCCGGCCAATGCGAGAATTAGAAAGATGAAGACCCTCATGGAGTCGATTATAGCCGCAGCTGTCACACGGCCCGTATCAGTTGCGTAGGCGCACCGCATGGCTTACCTTGGTGAGCAGGGATGACACAGGCTCAAAAAGGTCTAGACAATGTCGTTTCGATCGAGAAGGAGATCCTTCATGGGACTCCTTGCTTCACTGGCACTCGTGTGCCCGTTCAGACGCTGATCGATTTTCTCGAGACCGGCGAGACGATCAATGATTTTCTGAGGGTCTATCCCGACATTCCTCGCGAGCAGGTGATGGCGTTTCTGGAATTGAGCAAGCAAGTGCTGGTGGAACAACTCTCTTGCGCATCCTGATTGACGCCTGCGTCGATCCCAGAGTCGCGACTCTACTTGCCGACCACGCAGTGAGTACGTTGAGGGATCTCGGCTGGCAACACCTGACAGACGATGTTTTGATCGAGCGAATTCAAGGCCTTTTCGACGTGTTTCTGACTGCCGACAAGGGCTTCGAGCATGAACATAACCTGAGGAAGCTGCGCTTCGGAATCGTGATTGCTCATGTCCCGAAGAACAAGGTTGAGTTCCAGGACGCTATTGCTCGAGTGCGGCCGGGTGAGGTGGAACACGCCCGCGGTTCCAGCTTGCCGGAGAATCCGTGTTAGCCGCCGTGCTCATATTTGCCGCGACGTACCTGGTGATGGCGATCGGGCGGCTGCCCGGCTTTCGGGTGGACCGGACCGGGGCGGCGATTATCGGCGCGAGCCTGATGATTGGCACGCGCGTGCTCACGGTCGAGGAAGCGTACGCCGCGATCAACTACGACACCATCGTGCTGCTCTTCGGCATGATGATCGTGGTGGCCAACCTCCGGCTTTCAGGATTCTTCACCGTGGTAAGCGCGTGGGTGGTGGAGCATGCGCATCGGCCGATCCTGTTGCTGGGCGGGATCGTCGCGGTGGCAGGCGTGTTCTCCGCGTTTTTCGTCAACGATACGATGTGCCTGGTGCTCACGCCGCTGGTGCTGGAGATTACGAAGCGGCTGGGACGGCGGCCGGTGCCCTACCTGCTGGCGGTGGCCATGGGCAGCAACGTAGGGAGCGTAGCCACGGTAACGGGCAATCCGCAGAATATGATGATCGCGAGCTTTTCGCACATCGGGTACCGCGCCTTTGCGGCAGCGTTGACGCCGGTGGCGGTGGCGGGGCTGGTGCTCACGGTTGGGGTGATCGTCGTGATCTACCGCGAGGAATTCCGTGCGGAGAATAAGCTCGCCGCGGAGCACCGGCCGGTCCGCATCAATCGCCTGCTGCTCTGGAAATCGGTGGCGGTTTCGGCGGGCATGATCATCGTTTTCTTCGCGGGCTGGCCGGTTCCTGTAGTGGCGCTGTTGGCGGGCGCGCTGCTGCTGGTGACGCGCAGGGTGAAACCCGAGAAGGTCTACCGCGAAATCGATTGGGGCCTGTTGGTGATGTTCGTGGGCCTGTTTATCGTCATCGCCGGGCTGGAGAAGACACCGGCGGCAGTCGACTTGTTCGCCGCCGCGTCGCACTATCATCTGGAGCGCACCGGGCCAATGAGTGCGTTCGTGGCTCTGCTCTCGAACCTGGTGAGCAACGTGCCGGCGGTGCTGGTGTTCAAGGGGTTCGTTTCGCATCTGCCCGATCCGGCGCACGGATGGCTGACGCTGGCGATGTCGAGCACGCTGGCGGGGAACCTGACGGTGCTGGGGTCGGTAGCGAACCTGATTGTGATCGAGCGCGCCCGGCACGATGTGAAGATCGGGTTTTGGGAGTACGCCAAGGCGGGCGTGCCGTTGACCATGCTGACGCTGGCTGCGGGCGTGTGGATGCTAAACTAGTGCTCTTGTCTCCACAGCTCTCGCATACCGGAGAGTGGTTTCTTGGCTCCGGGATTCAGCAACCGAACGGCGGCGTAGCCCGCTACTACCATACCGACCGGCAACGCAACGCGCCGATCTCGACGGAGATCACGGGGTATGCGGTCAGCGCGCTGGTCTACATGCACTCGCTGAGCCACGACCAGCGATATCTTGACGCCGCGGCGCGCGCGGCACGGTTCCTGGCGCGCGTAGCGTGGAATCCCGCGATGGCGGCGATGCCGTTCGAAATCGAGCCGGCGCGGTTCAGTTACTTCTTCGACTGCGGAATCATCGTGCGAGGACTGCTTTCGGCGTGGCGCGCGACCGGCGAGGACGAGTTTCTCGGTGCGGCAGCCGCGGTCGGCGGGTCCATGGCGCGCGATTTCGCGAGTGAGAACGGCGACTTCCACCCGGTGATCGGACTGCCGGCGAAGATTGCCGAGCCGCGGGATGCACGGCGGTGGTCGCGGTCGCCGGGGTGCTACCAGTTGAAGTCGGCGATGGCCTGGTGGGACCTGTTCGAAGCCACGGGCGAACCTTGTTTCCGCGAACACTATCAACACGTGCTCGAATCCTCGCTGGCGGGGCACCTGGACTTCGTCCCCGGGCATCCGGACCGTCTCGGGAGGATGGACCGGCTGCACGCCTACTGTTATTTTCTGGAGGGCCTGCTCCCGCGCGCCAATGAAGCACGCTGCGCCGAGGCGTTGTTCGCGGGCATCGCGGTGGCCGGAGCTTGTCTGCGCAACATCGCTCCGGAATTTGTGCGGTCGGACGTCTACGCGCAGTTGCTGCGTATCCGCCTGTTCGCCGATTGGGCGGGCGCGGTGGCGCTGGATCGTGCCGCGGCGGAGGAAGAGGTCGGCGCGCTGGCCGGGTTTCAATGTGCCGA
>Ga0335081_10006626_pt1 | contig 18456 bp, 19 predicted proteins | sample Lox_Sample_35_FD_206713 | JGI IMG/M metagenome (GOLD analysis project Ga0335081, IMG submission 206713) | Soil microbial communities from Loxahatchee National Wildlife Refuge, Florida, United States - Lox_Sample_3.5 | ecosystem: Environmental > Terrestrial > Soil > Wetlands | place: USA...
TCGGCTACCTGATCGGTTACCTCGCGAACCTGATTCCGGTGCCGGGCGGCTTCGGCGTGCTCGAAGGCGGACTTGCCGGCACGCTGATCGCGTACGGCGCGCCGGCGACGCAGGCGACGGCGGCGGTCATCGTCTACCACGCAATCGCGTTCTGGGTTCCGAGCCTAGGCGGCCTCGGCGCGTATGCGCTGCTGCGCCGGCGACTGCGCGCCGCGGATGCGGCTACTCAGCGCTCGGCTCCGAGCAGGCGCTCGGTCGCTCCATCCGGGATGCCACCGAAATACGCTTCGAGCACCTGCCCGAAGATCGGGTTGGCGGAGTCCGCGTAGGCGAACAGCGTCATCGATGAACGCAGCTTGAGCGCGTCGATACCGCCGAAAATGTCCTCCGCCCTGAGTCCCTCGAGGGCGTTCACGATCGTTGCGCACTCGATCAGCCGGGGCCCGAGGACCGGGTGCGCGAGATACGCTCGCGCCTCGTCCAGCGACGCGATCGCGTACCTCTGTGACATCGGGCTGTGCCCGAGTCCCGCAATCTGCGGGAAGACGAACCACATCCAGTGGCTGCGCTTGCGGCCGGCGCGAAGCTCGGCAACGGCCGTCTCGAACGTGCCCGCCCGATTCTGGGCGGAGACGAATCGCTCCAGTTCGTACGGATCGGTCATTTGCGCCGCTTCAACCTAGCGTTCGCGGACCCATAGGATGTCCGGATGCTCGAGCACGAACGGGTATCGATCACGGTCGGCGAGCGCTCGGCGCTGCCCGTGATCGTCGCGGTCCATTCGACGGCGCTGGGTCAGGCGGTCGGCGGCTGTCGCCTGTGGCGCTACCAGGATTGGCGCGACGGGCTCGAGGACGCGCTACGCCTGTCCGAGGCGATGACGCTCAAGTGCGCGCTCGCCGGACTACCGCTCGGCGGCGGTAAGAGCGTGATCGCGCTGGCGCCTGGCTCCGAGCTCACCGCGGAGCGGCGACGGGCGGCGATGCTTGACCTCGGCGACGCCGTCGACGCGTTCGGCGGAAGCTACGGCGTCGGGGAGGACGTGGGCACGACCGCCGAGGACATGCTGATCGCCCGCGAGCGCACGCGCTACGCCTACTGCCTCCCCGAGTCCGAAGGCGGCTCCGGAGAGCCGTCCGAGCCGACCGCCGTCGGCGTTCGGGCCGCGATCGGGGTGACGCTCGCGCGGGCGCTCGGTACCGCGGACGTCTCCGGCCTCCGCATCAGCATCATCGGGCTCGGACAGGTCGGCTCACGCGTCGCCCGCCGGCTCGCAGCCGACGGCGCGGACCTGCTCGTCACCGACATCGACGCCTCCAAGCGCGAGTTGGCCGACGAGCTGGGCGCGACGTGGACCGATACCGACGCCGCGTTGCGCGCCGACGCCGACGTGGTGGTACCGGCGGCTCTCGGCGGGATCCTGACCCCGGCGTCGGTCACCGAGCTCAGGTGCGCGGCGATCGCCGGTCCCGCCAACAACCAGCTCGCGGACGACGGGGTGGCGGACGCCCTCCACGCTCGCGGGATCCTGTGGGCACCGGACTTCGTGGTCAACGCCGGCGGGGTGATCTACGGGAGCGCGATGGAGTTCGAGGGCTGCTCCCGGGAGGACGCGGTCGCGCGCGTCGGTGCGATCACCGACTCGCTCGACGCGGTCTTCTCCGCCGCGGAACAGCACTCGATCACGCCGCTTGCGGCGGCACGACGGGTCGCCGGCGAACGGCTGAGCGCCGCGACCCGCCCCCGGGCCGACGCGGCCTAACCGCCGTCACTCGACCGGGGCCCCGTGTAGGCCGGCGGTCGGGCGCTCGCGCTGGTCCCACCACTCGTTGACGACCGCAATCGCACCGCCGAGGATCCCTTCCTTGAATGCCGCGGTGTCGTTGACGTTGGGTAGCGGCTCGCTGGGCACGGCCACCTCGAGGAACTCGCACAGCGGCTCCCACCCCTCGCGCGGCTCCCAGACCAGCAGGCGGTCGGCGGGCACGTCGCGTTTGACGCGCTCGTTCCAGCGGTCCATGGCCGCGGCCAGGCCGTCGTCGTCGAACGTCGCCTCGGATGGAGCAAGCGCCCCGGTGTGCTCGTCCCACGTCATACAGATCATCAGGTCCATGAACCGTCGCCACAGCGGGTCGAGGTCAGCGCGCGCGGCACACATGTGGTGCATGACGGAGTCGCCGAAGTACATCGGCCAGATCGTCTCACGCATGCTCCGCACCCAGCCCTCGGGCGCGCGCACGCTCAGGACAACCTTCGAGTCGGGATAGAACTCGAGCAGTTCCTTGTAATAGCGCCCTCCGGGCCAGTCGACGGTCGATTGTGCGTCGCCGAAGATCGCGTTCCAGTCGGGCTCGCCACGAGCCGCGGACTCCCACATCGTGAGGCCCTTTTCGAAGTCCATCATCAGATTCCGCATGTGGTAGCACTGCCCGAAGCCGAGCTGCTCGAACGCGATTGCCTGCGTTGTCGTCGCCGTGCGTGGGAGCCCGGCCCCGATCACTTTCATTTTTCTCCTCAGCTGGAAGGGGTCGCGGCGGTTCTATCAAAGGCGGCCTTGCCTCTACGCTCTGAACGGAGGATCTGCGATGAGCGCCACCAAACCGCCCGCACCGAACGGCAAGCCCTGGAGCAGCGACTACGTGTCGAGCAACGGTGCCACGGCGAACGTCCACAGACCGATGCCGGGGCGGCTCGTGGTGCTCGGCTACATCACGGCGTTCGCGCTGCCGCTGCTCGGCTTGTTCCTCGGGATAGTGGTCGTGACGCGTCCGGGCAAAGCGACCGCCCGCCACGGACGCTGGATCATCGCGATCAGCGTCGTGGCCAGCGTCATCTGGGCGCTGGTGTTTCTCTCCGGCGCGCTGACCTCGCCGTCCAACGACATGGGCTATTAGCGCCGCGGGCCGAAAAGGTCCGCGCACCACGGCGTCGAACTCCTTGCCGAATGCCGTTGGGGATGGCATGCCAGCCCCTGTGAAAAGACCGAGGAGGAATTACATGGCCGAGAAGCCCGCCAAGCCCGCCCGCCGGCGTACCCGCGTGACCAAGCCGAAGGTCGTGGCGATGCCCGGGAGCCACGAGCCCACACATGCCGAGATCTCCGAGCGCGCCTACTTCATCGCGCTCGAGCAGGGCAACGCCGACGAGCTCGGGAACTGGCTTCGCGCCGAGCGTGAGCTCGCCGCCGCCTGAGCCGCCACAAGCAAGCTCCATAGCCCCGGCCGCCGGGGCCGCATCTGATCCGGTCGGCTCATCGCCGCGCAGACCAGGCACCATGTGCGGCGATGAAGCCGACCGATCTGCGCGCTCGCTGCCTTTCGTTTCCGGGAGCCGAGGAGACGTTTCCGTTCGGCCCGGAGAACTCCGTGTTCAAGGTCGCCGGCAAGGTGTTCGCGCTGTCGCGGCTCGACGCCACCCCGCTGCGGATCAGCCTCAAATGCGAGCCCGCGCTCGCGGAGCAGTTGCGCGAGGCGCACGCGGCGGTGATTCCCGGATACCACCTGAACAAGCGCCATTGGAACACCGTGATCATCGACGGCTCGCTGGCGCCGGAGGCGATCGGGGACATGATCGAGGACTCCTACGATCTGGTCGTGAGCAAGCTGTCGCGCGCCCGGCGCCGCGCCCTCGGCTGGCGTGGCGATGCCTGAAGGCCGGCGTATGGAGGGAAGTCACCGTAGCCGCGTCGAGTCGCTGTTGGCCGACGCCGCCGCCGAGCACGAGAGCCTGATGGCGAGGCTTCCCTTGGACCTGCAGGCCTCGCTCCCGGTCGATGCGCAGGGCGTCACCCAGGCGATCGACTATCTGGCCGCCGCCGCCGGCATGTCGGTCGCCGAGCGCCGCGCCCTGATCCGCCCCCATGCGGTCAACCCGGCGGTGCTCCACGCGCGCGTGTTCGGGCGTGCGCCGCTGGCGCGGGAGACCGTGATCGCGTCGTTCGTCGAGGGTGCCCGGGTCCGCGCCGACGCCCTGGCCGCACTCGCGGACGCGGTCGGCGGCGAGCCTCTCGGCCAGGAGGTCCGCACGCTGCTCGTGGCCGACCCTCCGCCGGTGCGGGCCGACGGGAACGACGTCGTGCCGTCACTGCGCGCCACGTACGCCGCCCACGAACGTGCCGCGATCGTGATCGCGGCAAGCCTCGACGCCGCCTAGCCCGTCGTCCGCGCCACGATCCGCCGCCACGGGGAGGTGCGGCGGCCACGACTCGTCACCGTGTACGGTACTCACCTTACATGCGACGCCGCCTTGGCCCAGCCGCCCTCTCCGCCCTCGTCGCCCTCGCGCTCGCGTCGTGTGGCGGCAGCAGCGGGAGCAGCAGCGACAGCGCCTCCAACGGCGTGACCTCGAAATCCCCCGACCAGATCGTCGCCGCCGCGACCCATGCCGTCGGGAGCGTCGATTCCGTCCACGTGGCGGGCAAGGTGCTCAGCAGCGGACAGAACGTCACGCTGGATCTGAACCTCGTCAACGGCAAGGGCGGCAAGGGCTCGATGTCTCAGAACGGCCTCGGCTTCAAGATCGTGGCCGTTGGCCCCGAGGTCTATATCAACGGAAGCTCGGCGTTCTGGACCAAGTTCGGCGGCTCCGCCGCGGCCGGGCTGCTCAGCGGCAAATGGCTGAAGGCGCCCGCCTCCGGCCAGCTGTCCTCGCTCGCCACGCTGACCGATGTGCAGAAGCTGTTCAGCCAGCTTCTCTCGAGCCACGGAAAGCTCGTGAAGGGAAAGACCACGACGGTGCAGGGCCAGCAGGTGGTGGCGGTCAACGACACGACCAACGGCGGCACCCTTTACGTCGCCACCACCGGCAAGCCGTACCCGATCGAGATATCGAAGACCGGCTCGGATGGCGGTCAGCTCGTGTTCGATCACTTCAACCAGCCGGTGACGCTGACCGCGCCGGCGAAGGCGATCGACATCTCGCAGCTGAAGTGACGCCCCGGTAAGTGGACACTCGCCACCCCCGCGGAGCCGAATGCACATTCGTCCCGCTCTGGCACGGGTAGCGGTTCACTCGCGCGACGTACGAGGCCGAGTGCGCACTTGTCGGGGTTGTCGCACGGTCACGCGCGCGCCGGCAGCAGCGCGCGCAGCTCGTCAATCGTGTCGGCCTCGGACGCGTCCTTGTCCGGCCGGTACCGCTTCACGCGCGCGAACCGGAGCGCGAGCCCACCCTGGTACCGGGTCGAGCACTGGACGCCGTCGAGCGCGATCTCCACGACGAGCTCAGGGCGCACCATCACCGCGATCCCCCGGCGACTCGCCTCGCGCTCGAGCAACGCGTCGGTCTGCCACCGCAGGAGCTCGTCGGTCAGCCCCTTGAACGTCTTTCCGACCATCACGAACTCGCCCGAAGCGGGATCCCGAGCCCCGAGGTGGAGGTTCGACAGCCAGCCTCGCCGGCGCCCATGGCCCCATTCGGCGCCGAGCACGACCAGGTCGTAGGTGCGCACCGGCTTGACCTTGCGCCACGCCCCACCGCGCCGCCCGGCGGCGTACGGCGACGCGGCGTCCTTCACCACGACCCCCTCATGCCCGGCCTTCAGCGACGCCTCCAAGACCCGCTCGCCCTCCCCGGGATCGGTCGTCAGCACGCTCGGAATCACGAGCCCCGGCGCGACCGAAGCGAGCCGTGAGGCGCGCTCGACGAGGGGCGCATCGAGCAGGTCCTCGCCGTCGAGGTGCAGGAGGTCGAACAGAAACGTCACGATCCCCTCCGGCGGCGCATCGCTGTCGATCTGGGACACCGTGTCCTGGAACGCGGCCGGGCCTCCGTCGCGCATCCACAGCGCCTCGCCGTCGAGCACCGCCTGGCGAACCGGCAACCCCAGCGCCGCCTCGACGATCCCCGGCAGCGTCGCGGTGATGTCGTTGAGGTTGCGCGTGTAGATCCGCACCTCGTCGTCGCGGCGGTGGATCTGGATGCGTATCCCATCGAGCTTCCACTCGACCGACGAGCGCTCGAATCCCGACATCGCCGCGGTCACGCCGGCGCCGGTCGACGCGAGCATCGGGAGGATCGGGCGGAAGATCTCGAACCCGACCTGTCGGAGTCCCTCCTCCCCATCGGTCATCGCGATCCGGGCCATCCTCGAGAGATCGCCGGAAAGCATCAGCGCGCGGCGCGCGATCTCGCCGCGCACGCCCGCGGCCTTCGCGACCGCGTCTGCCATCACCCCGGCGAGGGCCCCCTGTCTGAGCTCCCCGGTGAACAGCCGTCTGAGAAACGCGGCCTCCGGCGCGGTAGCGCGGCCGAACAGGTCGGCGAGCAACGCCGCCCGCCGCTCCACCGACCCGGCGCCGGTGGCGCGCTCGATCTCATCGATTACCCGGTCAACGTCGCTCACGGTCAGCGAGGCGGCATCTGCCGGGCGCAGCTCGACCGCGTAGATCGTCCGGTAGCCGACCCCGACCCGGCCCTGACGGGGGACGCCGGACAGGAAGCCGACGACGACCGGAACCTCGCCGGAGTCGAGCGCGCACAGGAGCTCAGCCAAGATCGCGACCTTGCGGGAGCGTGAGCTCGTCTCGCCGACGAGCCTCGAGGCCTCGACCACATCGGCCAGCAGCGTCATGCCACGAGGTCTACCAGGCCGATCCCGGTACGCTCCGCCCCATGAGCCACACCGTCAGCCATACGGATCTGTACGACATCCCGCCGGACCTGCTCGAGATCCGGGACCTCGTCCGCCGCCTGGCCCAGGAGCAGATTGCGCCACGGGCCGCCGAGATCGACCGCACCGCCGAGTACCCGTGGGACGTCCGCCGCCTGCTCGCCGAGCACGACGTGCTCGCGCTCCCGTTCGAGCCCGAATATGGGGGCACCGGAACCGGCACGCTCATGCTGCAGGTGGCCGTCGAGGAGATCGCCAAGGTGTGCGCAAGCAGCGCGCTGATCCTGATGCTGCAGGAGCTCGGGTCGCTGCCGATCTCGCTGTTCGGCTCGCCCGAGCTGAAAGCCCAGTGGCTCCCCCGCTTCGCCAGCGGCGAGCTCGCTCCGGCGTTCGCGCTGTCGGAGCCCGAGGCGGGTTCTGACCCGGCCGCGATGCGTACGTCGGCGGTCCGTGACGGCGACGAGTGGATCCTCAACGGCGCCAAGAACTGGATCAGCAACGCCGGCATCGCCGACACCTACGTGGTGTTCGCGAAGACCGACCGCGACGCGGGACGGAGCTCGGCGTTCCTGGTCGAGGCCGACCGTCCGGGCTTCTCGATCGGCAACGTCGAGCACAAGCTCGGGATCAAGGGATCGCCGACGGGCTCGCCGGTGCTTGAGGACGTTCGCGTGCCGAGCGGGAATCTGATCGGGACCGAGGGCAAGGGGCTCAGCATCGCCCTGGCAACGCTCGAGCGAACGCGCCTGGGCGCGGCGGCGCAGGCGGTCGGGATCGCCCAGGGCGCGACCGACTATGCGAACGAGTACGCGAAGGAGCGGATCGCATTCGGCAAGCCGATCAACCAGCTCCAGGCCATCCAGTTCAAGCTCGCGGACATGGAGACCGGAACGGCGGCCGCGCGCGAGCTCCTGTACAAGGCATGCGCTCTCGTCGACCGCGGAACCGCCGGGGTCGGCAAGTACACGTCGATGGCGAAACTGTTCGCGTCCGACAACGCGATGCGCGTCACGGTCGAGGCGGTCCAGGTATTAGGTGGCTACGGGTACGTCAACGAGTATCCGCTCGAGCGGATGATGCGCGATGCGAAGATCACACAGATCTACGAGGGGACGAACGAGATCCAGCGCCTCGTCATCGCGCGAGCGATGTCACGCTAGCGGCGCTCGTCAGTCGCCGGTCTCAAACTTGAACGAGATGCCCAGACGCACTCGGTAGCTGACCACCGTTCCGTTCTCGATCGTCACGTCCTCGCGGATGACCTCGGCCACGCGGAGGTCCCGCACGCTCTTTGCCGCAGTCTCGACGGCATTGCGCGCGGCCGCCTCCCATGACTCGCTGCTGACCCCGATGACCTCGGTGACGCGGTAGACGCTGTCTGCCATGTTGTGCCTCCAATTGGAACGAGAGTGGATGGACTGACGCCGGCGGAGCGTATAGACGCGGATTCGGCGCAGTCAACTCGCGGACGAACATCTCGAACGCCGATCGTGGACGGCGCGCCGGCGCACACACGACCGTCCGCATCAGTACATGCCGGTTTAGGAACCGTCCCGGCGCGGAGAGACTACTAGGGAAGCCGTTCTTGGTACGGGCAGAACCGTACCGGCGTTCGGCACGAAATGCGTCGGACGACGCCTGGGACGCACTCCACCGCGGCCCCCGCACGGACCTCGCGCATGCACGCAGTCCACTAGATGGAGGTCCGATGGAGGCCACGATCATGGAGGCGCGCGACGTCGCGCGCCTAACCGATGAGGAGCTTTTCGATGCCTACTCTCGCGAGGGAGACTCCGCCAGTCGCGAGGAACTGGTTAACCGCTTCATGCCGTTCGCGCGGAAACTGGCGATTCGATACGTCCACAGCCGGGAGCCCCTCGACGACCTTGTGCAGGTCGCGAGTATCGGCCTCCTGAACGCGATCGAGCGGTTCGATCCGGATCACGGGAAGAAGTTCACGACGTTTGCCGCTCCGACGATTCTGGGCGAGCTCAAGCGTCACTTTCGGGACAAGGGATGGACGGTCCACGTGCCGCGCGATCTCCAGGAGCGAGCGCTGGCGGTGAGCCGCCATGCCGAGCGGTTGTCGAGCGAGCTGGCTCGCTCCCCGACGCTGTTCGAGCTCGCCGGAGCGCTCGACTGCACCGTCGAGCAGGCAGTCGAGGCGATCGACGCTGCCGGTAACTACCAGCTGGCGTCGCTCGATGCCCCCGCGGCACCCGATGACGAGGAAGGCGGCTCCGTCGGCGACACGCTGGGCGGCGAGGACGGTGGGTTCGAGCTGGCGGAAGAACGACAAGCGCTCGCGAACAACTGGTCCGGACTGAGCGAGCTCGAGCGTCAGGTGCTCGGCCTGCGCCTTGCACACGGGCTCACACAACGCGAGATCAGTCGGCGGGTCGGATACTCGCAAATGCACGTGTCGCGACTACTGCGCAGATCGATGCTCGCCCTCAACGGCGGCGCGGTGCCGACCCCATGTGAGTGCTGATGAATGGCAGCGTCGCTCACAGGCTGATCGAGTCCCATCTGCTCGACGGGGACATGACCGCGGGCGAGGAGATCGCGCTGCGGATCGATCAGACGTTGACCCAGGACGCGACGGGGACCATGGTGATGCTCGAATTCGAGGCGCTCGGGGTGCCGGAGGTGAGGACCGAGCTGTCGGCGCAGTACGTCGATCACAACCTCGTGCAGACGGACTTCCGGAACGCCGATGATCACCTGTTCCTGCGTTCGGCGGCGCGCAAGTGGGGCCTGTGGTTCTCAAAGCCCGGCAACGGAGTGTCACACCCGGTGCACATGCAGCGCTTCGGTGCGCCCGGCAAGACACTGCTCGGATCCGACTCGCATACCTGCGCCGCCGGATCGCTCGGGATGCTCGCGATCGGCACCGGCGGCCTCGATGTCGCGATGGCGATGGCCGGCGAGCCGTATCACGTGATGATGCCCGAGGTCTGGGGCGTGCATCTGGTAGGCGACTTGCCCGATTGGGTGAGCGCCAAGGATGTGATCCTCGAGATGTTGCGCAGGCACGGCGTCGACGGCGGCTACGGACGGATCATCGAATACCACGGGCCGGGAGTCGCGGGGCTGAGCGCGATGGACCGCCATGTGATCGCGAACATGGGCGCCGAGTTGGGGGCCACGACAACGGTGTTCCCGTCCGATGGGGAAACCCGCCGCTTCCTCGCCTCCGAGGGGCGCGAAGAAGACTGGACCGAGCTCACCACCGATGACGACGTCCGTTATGACGTAGAGGACGAGATCGACCTGTCTGCGCTCGTCCCATTGGTGGCACTGCCCTCGAGCCCGGGCAACGTCAAGCCGGTGAGCGAGGTCGAGGGCACCGAGATCTCACAGGTGCTGATCGGCTCATCGGCCAACCCGGGCCTCCGTGACTTCGAGGTGGCGGCGGCGATCGTCCACGGGCGCCAGGCCAGCGATGCGGTCTCCTTCGACGTCAATCCGACGTCACGGCAGTCGCTCGAGGAGCTCGCTCACAGCGGCGCCGTCGCGGTGTTAGTCGCCGCCGGCGCGCGGCTGAACCAGGCCGGCTGTCTGGGATGCATCGGCGTCGGCCAAGCCCCGGCCTCCGGCACGGCCTCGCTCCGAACCATGCCGCGCAACTTCCCGGGCCGGTCTGGCACCAAGGACGATCAGGTGTACCTGTGCTCGCCCGAGACCGCCGCGGCATCGGTGCTGACCGGAGCAGTCACGGACCCGCGTACGCTGGACATGGCGTACCCACGGCCGGAGCCACCGGAGCGAGCCCGCGTGAACACTCGCATGCTGGTCGAGCCCGACCCCGACCCGGACCGAGAGCTGCGGCGCGGTCCGAACATCAAGCCGCTGCCCCGGCTCGAGCCTCTGCCCGAGACGATCGAGGCGCCGGTGCTGCTCGTGCTCGACGACGGCGTCTCGACCGACGAGATCATGCCCGCAGGCTCGGCTCTGAGCCTGCGCTCGAACGTCCCGGCGCTGGCCGAGCACTATTTCGCCCAGGTCGACGAAGACGCCTACGACCGCGCGATGAAGCTGCGCGAGAGCAGTGGCCATGTGATCGTCGGCGGCGACAACTACGGCCAGGGATCGTCGCGCGAACACGGAGCGCTCATCCCCGCCTTCCTCGGGCTGCGTGCCGTAATCGCCAAGTCGTTCGCGCGGATCCACGGCCAGAACCTCGTCAACTTCGGCGTCCTCCCACTCCGCTTCTGCGATCCCGGCGACCACGACGCGATCAAGCCGGACACCGTTCTGCGCATCGAGGACGTGCACGACGTGATCCGCGGGCGCGAGCCCTTCGACGTGCACGCGGCCGACTCGGATCACGCCTTCCGGGTCCGGCACGACCTGTCACCACGTCAAGTCGATGTCGTACTCGCCGGTGGCCTGATCAACGCATTTCACAATCACGACCGACAGGAGACAAGCATGCCGCCACGCGGTGTCAAGAAAGGAACCAAACGCGCCCGTCAATACGAGCATGTCAAGGAGAGCCAGCTCGACCGCGGAGCCGGCGAGCGCCGGGCCGAGGAGATCGCGGCCAGGACGGTCAACAAGGAGCGGGCTCGCGCGGGGGAGTCGCAGTCACGCTCGTCCACCTCGACACGCGACATCTCCTCCTCCCGCCGCGGAGGCCTGCGCTCGGGGACCAACCGCGCCAAGGGACGAACCCGGGACCAGCTTTACAACGAGGCGCGCGAGTTGGGAATCGACGGCCGCTCCAACATGAACAAGGCACAGCTCCAGCGCGCGGTCGACAGCCGCAAGAGATAGACGCCTCCCGCCCGCGTCCGGTTCAGACTCAGGTCGCCACCACGCCGCCGTCGACCGGGACGGTGATGCCGGTGATGTAACCGGCTGCGTCGCTGGCCAGGAACACCACGGTCGCGGCAAGCTCCTCGGGGTCCCCAATCCTCCCGGCGAGAACGCGGGGCATCTGACTCTCCATGTAACCCTGGTTGTACGCGTCCGTCATTTCGGACCTGAACAGCCCAGGCGCGATCGCGTTGACGCGAATCCCCTTGCGGCCCGTCCACTGCTGGGCCAGATCACGCGTGAGCCCGATCAGACCGGCCTTGCTCGCCGAATAGGCGGCCTGGGGCAGGCCCAGCGTGGTGAGCCCGAGGACGCTCGAGATGTTGATGATCGAGCTTCCCGGCTGCATCACCCGTCCGCATGCCTGAGCCATCCAGTAGCACCCGTTGAGGTTGACGTCGATGACCGCCCGGAACTGCTCCGGCGTCTCTCGCGTCGCCGGGACCGCGGTGCCGACGCCGGCGTTGTTGACCAGGATGTCGACCTTGCCGAACGCCTCCATCGTCTGCCCCACCAGCCGTTCGCAGTCCTCGGGGGCGGCGACGTCGGTCCGCACCGTAATCGCCTGCCGCCCCGCGGCCTCGACGAGCTGCTTGGTTTCCGCCATCCGATCCTCACGGCGAGCGGCGAGCGCGACGTTGGCGCCGGCCTCCGCGAGCCCCTTCGCGAACGCGACCCCGAGACCGGACGATGCGCCGGTGACGATCGCGACTCGGCCTTCGAGCCCAAACTTGGCGAGGATCACGGGCCGGAATCCTATGGGCCGGCGGCGGCGAAGGGCGTTGCCACAGCAGCCGTCGGCGATCAGCGGCGCGTTGAGAGTCCCCTGGCGGCGTCGCGCAGCGCGGCCCATTCGGTCAGTTTGACTCGCGGTCGCCCGGGAGCCGACGCCTCGCCGGCGGCGGTCTCAATCGCGTCGATCGCCTGCCAGCCGTCCCAGGTGACGGCATGCGGGCAATGCGTCTCGATCATCGACTCGATGTCGTCCGCTGCGGGCCGATTGAGACGCCCGGCGGTCGCGTCGGCGAGGATCTTGTCGACCGTGTCCTGAGAATCTTTCTTATTGGTCCCGATCACGCCTGACGGGCCGCGCTTGATCCAGCCCGACACGTACTCGCCGACCTGGTAGGTGCCTGCTGCATCCGTTACGCGTCCCCCCTCGTTGCGAATCAAACCGCGGCGCTCATCGAAGGGGACATCGCCAACGGGCTCCCCCGTGTAGCCGATCGAACGGAACACAAGCTGCGCGGGTACCTCCTCGAACGCTCCTGTGCCACGAGCGGCGAGCGAACCGTCCTCCCGCGCGACGATCGCGTTTCTCTCGATTCTCACCGCCCGGACGTGCCCGTTCGAGTCGCCGAGTAGCTCGACGGGGGAAGCGAGGAAACGGAAGCGGACAACGATCGGCTTGCCGGTCTTCGGGCGTGCCGCATAGTCCTGCAGGATCTCGACGTTGCGCCGGCGCGTCTTGTCCGCCTCCTGCAGCGCCACCGCCGACAGCTCATCCAACTCTCCGCCCACGACCTCGACGTCGCCACGTTCGAGCTCGCCCATCTCGAGCAGCTCTGGATTGGTGAACGCAGCCTGCAGCGGGCCCCTGCGAGCGAGAATCGTGATCTCTTCGATCCCACTCGCGCCGAGGACCTCGATCGCGTGGTCGGCCGTGTCGGTCACGGCCAGCTCGGCGGGTGCCAGAGCCAGCATTCGCGCCACGTCGATGGCGACGTTGCCGGCGCCGACCACGGCCACCTGTTTGGCCCCCAGGTCGACCTCGAGCCCCGAGTGGTCGGGATGACCGTTGTACCACGCCACGAACTCCGTAGCGGCGTGCGAGCCGCGTAGGTCCTCGCCAGGGATCCCCAACCGTTTGTCGATCGAGGTACCCAGGGTGTAGAGCACGACGTGATAGTGCTCCAGCAGCTCGTGGCGGCTGACGTCGCTACCCAGCTCGACGTGACCGAAGAACCGAAAGCGCTCGTGCGCGGTGGTCTTGTCGTAGGCTCGCGTCACCGACTTGATCTTCGGATGGTCAGGGGCCACGCCGGACCGGACGAGGCCATAGGGGGTCGGCAGGCGGTCGTACAGGTCGACCGCGAACCGCGGCTCGGCTACGGCCAACAGCTGGCCGGCCGCGTAGAACCCGCTGGGTCCGGCGCCAATGATCGCAACGCGAAACGGGGAGCTATCGGTCATGGGCGTTGACAGGACAAGTCATCCATCGCTAATGTACCGAACTGACTTCAGTTTGGCAACTGGTATGGAGGTCCTGCAGTGAGCATATCCCGGCTTGTCATCGTCGGAGCATCGCTGGCCGGGCTGCGGAGCGCGCAGGCGGCGCGTAAGGCCGGGTTCAACGGCGAGCTGATGATGGTGGGTGCCGAGCAGCACCTCCCCTACACGCGGCCACCGCTGTCGAAGGAGCTGCTGGCCGGCGAGCAGGAGGTCGAGCGGGTCCGTCTGCCCTGCGACACGCTCGATGCCGAGTGGCGCCTCGGGGTCGCCGCCGCGGGCCTCGACCGCGATCGGCGGCGGGTGATCCTGACCGATGGCGAGCAGGTCCCCTACGACCGGCTGATCCTGGCGACCGGCTCGCGCCCGCGACCCTGGCCGGGGGCTGGTGCCGAGCTTGACGGTGTGCACGTGCTGCGCGAGCTGGAGGACTCGCTCGCGCTCCGGAAGGCCCTTGACCACGGTCCCCGCGTTGCGATCGTGGGTGCGGGATTCATCGGCTGCGAGGTCGCCCAGACCGCCCGCAAGCGCGGCCTCGAGGTGACCCTGATCGACATCGCGTCGGCGCCGATGCTGCCGCTCGGTCCCGAGCTCGGCGGCTGGTGCGCCGCGCTGCACCGCGACCACGGCGTCGATCTCCGCCTCGGCACCGGGGTCACCGCGCTGCTTGGCGACGGCCGCGTCGAAGCAGTCGAGCTCACCGGGGGCGAGCGCGTCGATGCCGACCTCGTGGTTGTCGGCCTCGGCGCGGTCCCGAACACGGAGTGGCTTGCGGCCAGCGGTCTCGAGCTGAATCCGGGCCTTGCCTGTGATGCCACGCTTACCGCTGCTGGTGACGCGGACATCCTCGGGGCCGGTGACATCGTCTCGTGGCCGCATCCGCTGGCCGACGACGAAGCCATCCGCATCGAGCATTGGACGGTCGCCGCCGAGCAGGGGCAGCTCGCCGGTCGCAATGCCCTCGTGTCACCGCAGGAGCGCCGGCCTTACGACGCGCCGCCGTACTTCTGGTCGGACCAGTACGGCGTCAAGATCCAATCGCTCGGCCTGCCCGGACGAGCCGACCGCCTGGAGCTGCTCGAGTCCACCCCCGACGGATCCCGGCGTGTGTACGCCGGCGAAGTGGGCGGGCGTCTCGTCGGGATGATCGCCATCAATGGAGCCAGGCGGCTCGGTTTCTACCGCCAGGCGCTCGCCGATCCGCCGGCGTTCGACGAACTGCGCGCGGCGGTCTCCGCCGACCCGGGCGCGCTGGACGCGCCCGTGGCCACGGCGTAGACCTCGTTGGTCGCAGCTCGCTACGCGTCGATCAGGCTGATCGCGCTTTCCGGGCAGGTGCCCTCGACTTCCTCGGCGAGCTCACGCAGGTCGTCGGGAACGTCGATGGGGTCGCCGCCGCGAATCGTGACGAAGCCCTCGTCGTCGCTCGACAGCAGCTGCGGCGCGAGCGTGTAACACCGCCCGTGCCCCTGGCACGCTTCGTTGACGCAAAGCTTCACGAGTTCACGTCCCAGCGCAACGGCAGCGTGCTCAGCGACATCATCGCGCCGCCGCCGCGCTCGAACAGCTGCGCATCGCTGTCGAGCTCGAAGTCCGGGATGACCTTGAGCCACTCGTCCACGGCGATCGCCATCTCGCGCCGGGCGAGGTGCATTCCGAGGCAGCGGTGAGGACCACTCGCGAACCCGAAGTGGTTGTTGCGCTTGCGGTCGATGACGAACTCGTCGGCCTGTTCCCAGTGCCTCGGGTCGCGGTTGGCGCCCGACACGAGCCCGTACACCATGTCGCCCTTCTTCAGCTGCACGCCGTGGAACTCGACGTCGCGGGTGACCTTGCGCCCGTCACCGAAGATGATCGTGTAGTAACGAAGAGTCTCCTCCACCGCGAGCGGGATGATCTCGGGGTCCTCGATCAGCCGCTGGCGGTGCTCGGGATGGAGGGCCAGGTGGTGGAACATGTACGCGAGCTCTGCGCGCGTCGTGTCGAGGCCGGCGAGTGTGAGCACCGTGCACATGTCGAGCAGGACCTCGTCGTCGAGCGGCTCGTCGTCGAACCTGGCGTCAAGCAGGTACGAGAACAGGTCGCCCTCCCGATGGCCGTCGCGGCGGCGGTCGGCGAGCTGCTCGGTCCAGAACACGCGCATCTCACCGAGTGCAGTCGCCATTCCCGCGGCGCCCTCGGGGTCACCTCCGAAGCCGCCGAAGAACGCGTCGACCCAGCCGACGAACACATCGGTGTAGGAGGTCGGCACCCCGATCACGGTCAAAAACGCCGCGGTTGGGAAGCGGAGCGCGAACGCCTCGTAGAAGTCGCACTTGCCCTTGGGCACGATCGGCTCGATGAACCCCCGGCAGGTCTCCCTGATCATGGGCGCCGCGGCCTCCATCGCCTTCGGCGAGAACCACGGGTTCAGGATGCGCCGGTACTTGATGTGGTCCGGGGCGTCGACCTGGGTCGGCACGAACCGGTAGATCGGATCCGGCTCCCACGGCGTGATCGAAGCGCTCGAGAAGATCTCGGGGGTTTTGTAGATGTCGTTGACGGCATCGTGCCGCGTGAACACCCAGTAGCCGCCACCTGAGTACTTGTTGTAGAAGTACGGACAGCTCTCGCGTAGCTCGTTGGCCAGGGCCCAGTAGGCACCCATCTCACGCGTCCTGGAGAAGTCGTGGTGCATTACGGGACAGCCCGTGACCTCTTCTCCGTGTCGCTCCGCGATTACACTCGATTCCATGGCGGGATTACCTTTCTCTCGTCTTGCGCTCAGCTGGATTCCGATTCGCCGGCTCGGTCATGCGCCGGCGAGCGCTGCGGGCTTACTCGCGGCAACTCGGTCGCCGATATCGCGCCCGGCGAGGAAGCCGAACACCATCGCCGGCCCGAGCGTGCCGCCTGCGCCGCCGTAGGTCATGCCGAGCGGCGAGGCCATCGCGTTGCCCGCGGCATACAGTCCCGGGATCACATCGCCGTCGACATCGAGCACGCGCGCGCGGGTGTCGGTGAGCGGGCCGCCCTTGGTGCCGAGCGCGCCACTGAACACCTGGATCGCGTAGTACGGGGGATTCTCGACCGGCCCGAGCGACGCCCGTGCGGTCCCGTCGCGCAGCGTCGGGTCGCCCCACCACTGGTCCTGGGCGCTCCAGCCGCGATTGAAGTCCGGATCGTGGAGGTCACGCGCGCCTGAGTTGAAGCGCTCGACGGTCTGCTCGAGCACGTCGCCGTCGATGCCGAGCTTCTCGCCCAGGCCCTTGATCGTGTCCGAGGATGTGATCCAGTCGGTCCGCGCCTTCTCGGTTCCGCCGAGGCCACCGGCGAAGCCGTACTTGTCGAGCCACTGCTGGTCGAAGATCAGCCAACACGGGAGGTTGCGATACACGCCCATGATCGTGTCCTGCTCGTGGAATGCGGCGCCGAACGCGTTGTAGTTGGCGGCCTCGTTCGTGAAGCGCTTGGCCGCCCGGTTGACCATGATCGCCCCAGGCAGCGTCCGCTCGTAGGTCAGCAGCTGCTGGCCGGTCGGGACGATGTCGGTCGGCATCTCGATCATCGGCATCCACCACGCTTCGCGCATGTTTCCGAGCATCGCGCCGACGCGCATGGCCATCTTCAGGCCGTCGCCCTCGTTCGTCTCGACCGCGACCGTGTGCGTGCACGGCCCGCGCAGGAAGGCCCGCTTGAGGTCGGCGTTGCGCTCAAACCCGCCGGTGGCGATAACCACGTTCGGTGCGTGGACCTCCTTGCGTCCTTCGGGGGTCTCGAACACGACGCCCGCGACCTCGCCGTCCTCCATGATCAGCTCGACGCCGCGATGCTCGGTCTGCGGCTCGACGCCGCGGTCCAGACACGCCTTGAGCAGGCGGCCGCCGAGCGCCAATCCCATGCCGCGCTCGTCGTTCTCAGCGCGGCGCTGCATCTCCTCGGGGTCGAGCGGCTCCGGGATCGCCTGGCCGAGCGTGGTCTCGCCGATCGTGAGGTGGTAGCTCGGGTAGTAAGGGGAAATGTGTACGCGCGGGCCCCACTCGCCGAGTTCGCCGTAGGGGTAGATCGCCGTCTCGAGTGACCGGCCGCCCTGGGGAAGCCCGCCGCGCTGCTCGGGGTGATAGTCGGGGAAGTCCGGGACGGCGCGGAACTTGACCGGCGTGCGCTCGTCGAGCCAGCGAACCATCTCCGGGCCGACGTCAAGGTAGGTGTCGGCCATCTCGTCGGTGATCGTGTCGTTCGAGAGTGCCCTGAGGTATTCAGCAGCCTGCTCGCGGGTGTCGCCCTTCTCGGGCGGCTCGTGCTGGTTGAGCGGGATCCAGATCATGCCGCCGGAGTAGACGGTGGTGCCGCCGATCGTCGCGCCCTTCTCGAACAGGCCGACCTTCGCGCCCGCCTCGGCCGCGGTCACGGCTGCCGTAAGCCCAGCCGCTCCGGTCCCCAACACGATGACGTCGTAATCGCCCATTTGGCGCTCTCCTCTGGTCTTGCTCAAAAGTATTCGAACTAACTTCAGGTCGGGAGAACTTACCAGCGGCGACGGGGCCCTGTCAATCCGCTCCCGAGGCTCGCATCGGCCCGTTCGTGTATAAGCTATCGACCTGACTTCACTTTGAAGCCGCGGGTGTCATCCTCGCGGCCACAATGCCCGATTCAGAAAGGGAGGTGCAGCAGCCATGGCCGCAGGACCGCTCGAAGGCAAGGTCGCGATCGTCACCGGCGCGGCGATGGGAATGGGCGAGGCGACCGCCCGGGTGTTCGCCGGCGCAGGCGCCGAGGTGCTGGTGAGCGACGTCAATGAGGAGCTGGGCCAGGCG
>Ga0335081_10006627_pt1 | contig 18454 bp, 16 predicted proteins | sample Lox_Sample_35_FD_206713 | JGI IMG/M metagenome (GOLD analysis project Ga0335081, IMG submission 206713) | Soil microbial communities from Loxahatchee National Wildlife Refuge, Florida, United States - Lox_Sample_3.5 | ecosystem: Environmental > Terrestrial > Soil > Wetlands | place: USA...
AATCCATTTCTTTAGAGCTTTTCTTCTGGAGAGTCGCTTTCGTGGGAGCGACAACGGATCGCCGTTTCTCTGCGTGGTCACAGCTCCCTTCTCTGGCTCACGAGGACATTGGTTTTTCATTGGAGTTGAAACTTAATAGGAATGTTTACCCAGAGAGGAATGGAAACCTCCCCTTTCTTTGCGGGAACGAACCTCCACTGTTTCACTGTGGTGAGAGCTGAGTGGTCGAGCAGCTCATAGCCGGACGACTTTTTTATCTCAATTTGCCCCACCCGTCCGTTAACAAGAACCTCCACCCTTAAGATGACTTCTCCTTGGTGCCCCTTCTCCCTGGCCTCCTGAGGATAAACAGGTTTTGGGTTATCGATGTATCTGGGCCGGCCCCCATCGCTCCCTCCGCGGGAGGAAAACATCTTTCCAAGAATTCCTCCTCCCTTTCCGGAACCTTTTCCAAGGCCGACGGTGTGCCCCGTCCCGTCTCCTGATCCATTTCCGTCTCCGGGGCTATTGTATGAGAAAGTCCCTCCATCGAATTCTCCGAAACGAAAAGTAGGCAACGCGATGGCGCCGTTCTCTCCGTTTGAAGCGGGCCCTTCGGAAGAAACCCTGTCCCCTCCGTTCTCAAGGTCCGAGCGTTTGGCCGAGACCGACCCGGGAGCCGCCACGATGCTCGTTGGTTCGTCGGGTATTTCCTCTTCCTCCTTGTTCTTCGGAACGGACATCGGTTCTTCAAAAATCGCTTTGGCGAAAGACGTACGGTGGGAAAAAGAATCCCCGTCCGGCCCCTTCCCAACTATTGCAGGCTGCCTCTGATCTGCATCTCCAATCCTTAAGGGGACAGGAGGAATCATCTTAAGGTTGGGTTTTTCCTCACTGGCCAAGGGATGAAGGATGACTTGGACATAATGCGTGTCCATCTGCGGGAGCTTGTGGTATTGGAATAAGTTTGAGGCAATCGCGAAAAATAGGAGATGGATGCCCAATGAGATCAAGGCAGCAATCTTGAGCGTTGCATTTTCAGTCATATTCCAAATTCCAATAAAAAACCCGGCCTTCGTATGAAAGACCGGGTTTTCTTAACCTTACCCTTCACAGTCCTCCGTCGAAGACTTGGCGTGAAGCGCATTCAGGCAGGTTTTCTGGCTTTCGGATCATCCTACTTCTTGCCCCTTCCCACCCCTAAGCTTGTCGAAGGGTAGTGGATCCGGCAAGTTTCGTACCCGATCACAGCGGCGTGGCCGTCCCCGACTCTCACGGGGTTCCCTTTTAGGTTTTGGGCCACCTGAACGCGGATCAATATTGCATTAATTACCTCATATCACACCTCTTGAGGCCTGTCAAATCAAAGAATTAACTCCCAGAGAAGATGGCTTGAAAGACGTACCAGGCAATCTGAGGATTTTCTTTGAATCGCCGGATCGAATAGGCATACCAGTACTGGCCGAAAGGAACATAAACACGCAGTCTGTGTCCATCCGCAACAATCTTGTCGCGAAGCTTGCTCTTCACGCCGTAAAGCATCTGGAATTCGAAATCGAACTTCTTAAGATTCATCTCTCCGACATATTGGTAAGCGCGATTTATGAGAGAATCGTCATGGGTCGCAATGCCGACATAGCACTTCCCTTCGAGAAGCCTCTTAAGGAGCTTCAGATAATTTAGGCGGATTTCCTCTCTGCCCTTGAAGGCGATGGCATCCGGTTCAACGTAGGCTCCTTTGCAAAGCCTGATATTTGCCCTCACGGGGATCAATCTCAGAACGTCTTCCTCACTTCGCCGCATGTTTGCCTGGATCACCAGGCCCACGTTTTCAAACCCTTCGGACCGAAGCCTGCCGTACAATTCCAATGTTTCACTCGTCGTGGATGAATCTTCCATGTCAATCCGCACAAAGTTGTTATACCCGGAGGCGATTTCGAGCAACCGCTTTACATTCGAATGGCAGAATTCCTCATCGATCTTCAGCCCGAATTGAGTCAGTTTAATAGAGAGATTTGCATCCAGGCGGTTCTTATGGATCGAATGAAGAACTTCTTCGCATGCTCCGACCGCTACCAGAGACTCTTCGCGCGTCACGACATTTTCGCCGAGGACATCCATCGTTCCCATCATGCGCTTCGAGTTGACCGCCCTCACAACACGGGCGGCATCGTCCAGTTTTTCACCAGCGATGTAGCGCATGGCAAATCGCTTCACCAAAGGCTTCGGAAGGAGCTGGATAGCGGATAAAATAAATCGGTTTGCCAGATTCATTTGAGTTCGGTTATGCCATCTCTTGTAGGGAAGGATTTTCTTAAAAATGTAGCAAGCTGACATTTCTGTGTCAATGATGAATTCCACCCCAAATCCCGATTTAGGAAAGTGTCTCTGCGAGTGAAACGAAGCAGTCTCGCTTTCTTCAAAGAGATTGCCACGCACCTCGCAAAGACAGGCTGAGAAAAGGGCTTCATTCTCTAAATCGGGATTTGGGTCCACCTTTTTGGCATTCCTCTCGCAGTTTCAGTTCTACCCCCCGGCCTCGGCGACCCAAATTGACAGGCAGAAGAAATTATAGTATTTTTAATGACATAAATGGATACGCGATAACGAGGAAGACTCCTTAGTTTTTTGTTGCAGATTTATTTCCCAATACTTACGAAATGAGTGGCGCCCCTTTCCCTTTTAGAAAAGGAAGGGCCGACCTGCACAGCCGGACGATGGCAGCGAAGGGGCGGGGCAGCTTGAACGGATGGTGGTGGGTTGAAAGAGTTTCTTTCTATCGTCTCTAAACCGGTCAGGTATCTGGGCAGTGAGATCCATTCGATCAGAAAAGATCCTGCCGAGGTCAAGTTGCGATTCTGTCTTGCCTTTCCGGATGTCTATGAAGTGGGAATGTCTCATCTGGGGATTCAGATTCTTTATCACATTTTAAACACAAAGAAAGAGGTCGCGTGCGAGAGGGCTTTTGCCCCCTGGGTAGATATGGAAAAAGTCTTGAGGGAGAGAAGGACCCCCCTCTCCTCCCTCGAATCCTCTACCCCGCTCAAGCAATTCGATATCGTCGGATTCTCTCTCCAGTACGAGCTCTGCCTTACGAATGTCCTCAGTATGCTCGACCTTTCCAACATTCCTCTCTTTTCAACAGAGAGGGATGACCGGTTCCCCATCATCATCGCCGGAGGTCCTTTAACCTTTAACCCAGCACCCGTTGCCGGATTTTTCGATGCGATGGTCATCGGAGACGGTGAAGAGGCGGTTCTCGAGATTTGCGATCTTGCGCTTCAATGGAAAGAAGCCCGGGGCAAAGAGGCTGGGGCAAGGAAGGAAGATTTATTGAAGTCCCTCGCTCAACTCGAAGGGGTCTATGTCCCGAGTGTCCACACAGAAGAGCAAAGGATACGGAAGAGAGTTGTCTCCGACATCGACCAGACTCCCTTTCCCACCTGCCCCATCGTCCCCTACATGAAGGTAATCCATGACCGGCTCAATATGGAGATCGCAAGGGGCTGCAAAAGGGGGTGCCGCTTCTGCGAGGCCGGGTTCATCCATCGGCCTTACCGTGAGAGAAGTCCGGAGAGCATTCATCGGATTCTCGACGCCTCGCTCAAGCAAACGGGCTACGAAGAGCTGTCTTTGCTCTCTCTCAGCGCGGGAGACTACTCTTCTATCGAGCTTCTTCTCTCTGACCTCATGGATCAGCTTGAGTCCAAGAAGGTGGCCGTCTCCTTTCCCTCCTTAAGGATTGAAAGTGTGGTGGGGCATCTGGCAGAGGAGGTGAAGCGTGTTAGAAAAACCGGGTTCACGATCGCACCAGAGGCCGGGACAGAGCGACTTCGAAGCGTCATCAATAAGGAGCTGGATGAAAAAGTTTTTTTCCGAGGTCTTTCGGAGCTCTTTTCGAAAGGATGGAAGAATATCAAGCTCTATTTCATGATGGGACTTCCGACAGAAAAGGAAGAGGATCTGAGGGGGATCTTTGAGCTGGCCAGGATGATTGCTTCCTTAGGGGAGAAACAGAAAGTGCACCCTAATATCAGCGTGAGCGTTTCTACTTTCGTACCCAAGCCCCACACCCCCTTCCAATGGGAAGCCCAGATCCCTCTAGAAGAGATGAAGGAAAAGCTTCGTTTCATCAGAGATGGAATAAAGAAGAATCATCTGCGGTTTAAGTGGCAGGATCCTCATCTCAGTTTTTTGGAGGGAATTTTTTCAACGGGCGACCGGAATCTTTCCCCAGTCTTAGCGGAGGCGTACCGCTTGGGATGTCGTTTCGACGGCTGGAGTGATCAATTCCGTTATTTCTTGTGGGAAGAAGCCTTTCAGAAAACGGGGCTGAAGATGGATGCCCACACCCGAAAGAAAAAATTTGAGGAGATCCTTCCATGGTCTTTGGTCGAAACGGGGGTAGATGCTCGATTTCTTTGGGAGGAATACCAGAGAGGCCTCCAAGAGAAACATAGCCCCCCTTGCGTGGCAGAGAATTGTCATCGATGCGGGATTTGCAACGGTGAGACTATCGGCGTGAGAGAGAGCGGGCGCGCGGAGGCGAGGAGTTCTAAGAGAGGTGGTGGCCAAGGCATTCAAAAGAGACAGAGGAGGAAAAAGATTCGACTCAGATTCAGAAAGGTAGGAGAGATGCGATTCCTGAGCCATTTAGAACTGGCCCATCTTTTCTATCGCGCCTCCAAGAGGGCCGGCCTTCCTCTCTGCTTTTCTGAGGGATTTCACCCGATGCCGAGGATCATCTTCGCCACAGCCCTTCCGGTAGGAATGGAAAGTTTGACGGAGATTGTTGACATGGAGTGCGAAGGGAAGATCACGCCTCCTGAGGTTGCGGAAAAGCTGAACCAAACCTTGCCACCGGGAATTGAGATCGTGGAGGCGGAGGAGGTTCCGCTCTTTTTTCACCTCTCCTCCTTGCCCCATCCGTCTGTCTATTGGATCCCTTTGGATCACGTTCTTTCGAGAGAAGAGACGGGCTTAAAGATTAAAGAGGCTTTGGATAAAAGGGAGCTCGTTATTCATCAGGAGAGAGATGGAAAGAGGAGGAGCGTGGACATCCGAGGACTGATTGAAAGGATGGAGATTAAGGAAGGGGCGGGGGAAAAACCTCAGTGGGGAGTGGAATTGGCGCTTCGAAGGACGGGCGGTAGGACGGCGAAACCCATCGAAGTTGTGAGGGCTGTAATGGGTTTGGAAGGAGAGTCCTTGGCTGAATTGAAAGTCGTTAAGTTGGAATGAAAAACCGAGCGCCATGTCTTGGAGATTCATGCGTAAGTTAGGACTACAGGAAGCCTGCTGGCTTACTAACGCAAAGCGATGTCACTCCGGCGAAAGCCGGAGTCCAGACCCAACGAGAAGACCTAGATTCCTGCCCCCGGATCACCGTCCGGGGCAAGTTTTGTAGGAATGACGGACCCAGGGGTAATAGGAGAATTCGTAGTATCTCTGAGACGCGATACCGGTAGAGAATTACGGAAGGCACTAGTAGCTGCAGATTGAAAACTGAAATCTAAAATTGGCGAGAGCGCCTATGGCAAGCGAGCTAATCATCAACGTGACGAAACACGAATCAAGGGTTGCCCTATTGGAGGACCGCGTCCTCGCCGAGCTTTATATCGAGCGCACCAAGGACCGGGGGATCATGGGGAACATTTATAAGGGCAAAGTGGTCAAAGTCCTCCCGGGAATGCAGGCTGCCTTTGTGGATATCGGGCTGGAGAAAGCCGCTTTCCTCTATGTCTCGGATGTCCTCGGGGGGGTGGAGGATTACGAGGAAATGGGTTTTCAGGGAGAAGAGATGCCGGTCTATATCAACAGCCCTTCTTCCCAGATTCAAGACCTCCTTTCCGAAGGCCAGGAGATACTGGTTCAGGTCTCCAAAGAGCCCCTCGGAACGAAAGGCACGCGAATCACCTCCCACGTCACATTGCCGGGCAGGTATCTTGTCTATATGCCCCTGGTCGACCATATCGGGGTGTCGAGAAGGATTAAGGATGAAAAGGAGCGAAAGAGACTGAGAGAGATCGTCCAATCCATGAAACCTCCCGGCGGTGGCTTCATTGTCAGGACGGCGAGCGAAGGAGCAGCCGCGGATGAAATTCGAGTCGATATGGAATTCCTCCTCCACCTCTGGAGCAATATCCAGAAGAAAAAGGAAAACTCACCGGCCCCTTCGCTGATCCACAGCGATTTGACGATGGTTCTCCGCGTTATCCGGGACATCCTCTCCCCCCAAGTCAACCGAATCATCATCGACTCGAAGGAAGAATATGATCATATTCTCTCGTTCATCAACACGTATATGCCGAAACAACGATACGAGATGACCCTGTACGAAAAGAAAGAGCCGATCTTCGATGCTTACGGGGTTGAGATGGAGATCGATAAGATTCTGGGGAGTAAGGTTTGGCTCAAATCCGGCGGGTATATCGTCATCGATATGAGCGAAGCCCTGGTGGCCATTGATGTGAATACCGGAAGATATGTCGGAAAGAGAAATTTGGCGGACACCATTCTTAAGACCAACCTAGAGGCAGCGAAAGAGATCGCCTACCAGTTGAGGCTGCGAAATATCGGAGGGATTATCATCATTGACTTTATCGATATGGAGAGAGAGGGAGACAAAGAGAAGGTTTATCGGGCTTTTGAAGAAGCTTTGAAGAAAGACCGTCAGAAGACAAATATCTTCAAGATATCAGAATTGGGGTTGGTGGAGATGACCCGGAAGCGGACGCGGGAAAATATCTCCCGAGTCCTGGGCGAGCCCTGCTCCTATTGTGAGGGAGTAGGGCTGATCAAATCGAAAACGACGGTCTGTTACGATATCCTCCGAGAGATCGAAAGAACTTCTACGGAATTAGGGGGCCATAACATCATGGTCGAGGCCAATCCGGAGATCGCCGGCCTTCTTTATGAAGAGGAGAGGGCGGGTGTGGAGGAGTTGGAGAAAAAACTGAGGAAAAAGATCGTCGTGAAAGGCAAAATCGGATTCCACCAGGAGCAATTCAACATCGTTGAGATCTAAATAGGGAATTTGACAATAGGCAGAAAATCGATTAGTATTCGATAATTATTTTAGCCTGGAGGCGTGTGATGTATGCAGTGGTGAAGACCGGCGGGAAGGAATATCGAGTCTCCCAAGGAGACCTCATCCGGGTAGAAAAATTGGAAGGAAAAGCAGGAGATCAGGTAGAACTGAAAGATGTCCTGATGGTCTCCAAAGAAGGGGAAACGCTGGTGGGTACTCCCCATCTGGCCAATGTCGTCATCAGGGGGGAGATCGTTCAGGAAGGTAAAGGGAAAAAGGTCTTGACCTACAAGATGAAAAGGAGAAAGAATTATCGGCGGTTCAAAGGGCATCGCCAAACGTATACCTACCTGAAGGTGAACGATATTCTATTGAGCTAATATCGGGAATGTCGCCGACGGAATTTCGCCTTGATAAACCGGGGCGCTACCACGTAGTTCAGAGGGAGGTGATTTATGGCACACAAGAAGGCGGGAGGAAGCTCCCGGAACGGCAGAGACAGCGCAGGACAGCGATTGGGCGTCAAACGATACAGCGGGCAGAGGGTCCAGGCAGGGAATATTTTGGTCCGTCAAAAGGGAACCCGCATTCATCCCGGAGAAAACGTGGGGATGGGAAAGGATTACACCCTCTTTGCCAGAATTAGTGGAATCGTCCAATATGGCAAGAAAGGGAGAGATAAGAAACAGGTGAGTGTCTACGCATCCTAAAGCGCTGCGTGCAGGATTTGTACATGGTTTGAACTCGTCCATCAGGCCTATGATTCGTCGATATGAAATTTGTGGATGAAGCAAGAATCCATGTAAAGGCGGGCGATGGCGGAAATGGTTGTGTCAGTTTTCGGAGAGAACGGTTCGTCCCCAGAGGTGGCCCAAACGGAGGCGATGGAGGAAAAGGCGGAGACGTGATCCTTCAGGCCGACGCTCAACTGATCACTCTTCTCGATTTAACCTACCCCAAACAATTTCGCGCCCAAAAAGGAAGTCACGGTCGAGGAAAAGATCAGACCGGAAAGAATGGAGAAGATCTCGTCATCCGAGTCCCGGCGGGAACCCTCGTCAATGATGATCAGACAGGAGAGGTCCTGCAAGACCTTCTGTTCGACGGCCAGCGATTTGTAGCGGCGAAGGGGGGGCGTGGCGGTCGAGGAAATGCCCGTTTCGCAACGCCCACAGTCCGAGCGCCCCGTCGTGCCGAAAAGGGCGAAAAAGGGCAGGAGCATTGGTTGCGACTCGAACTGAAGCTCTTGGCCGATGTGGGTGTGATCGGCTATCCCAATGCAGGAAAATCAACTCTCCTCTCCAGAATTTCATCGGCCAGACCCAAGATCGCAGACTATCCCTTCACCACCCTTGCTCCCAATCTGGGTGTAGTGAACCGAGAAGATCGCAGGCCCTTTGTCGCCGCTGACATTCCTGGGCTGATCGAAGGCGCTTCGAAAGGAGCCGGGCTGGGACTGACCTTTCTTCGGCACGTAGAGCGCACACGGCTTCTCATCCATCTTTTGGATGTCTCGGAAGGACCTTCTCGCGATGCGGTCAATGACTTTCAGACTCTCAACCGGGAGCTGAAAGCCTACCACCCCTCGCTTGAGGAGAAAAAGCAACTCCTTGCCCTCAATAAAATAGACCTTCCGTCGGTGCGGGAAAGGGCTGAAGATATCGAGAATCAGTTTAGGAAGATAGGGCATCGACTCTATTTGATCTCCGGCAAAACAGGCGAGGGCGTGGAAGAACTGTTGGAGGAGGTTTTCAAGACAATCGAATCCATTGCAGAACGGAACTATGGATAACAAAGGTATTCGCAAGGAGAGACTGGGAAAGGCAAAACGAATCGTCGTAAAGGTGGGCTCCAGCATCTTGGCTTCTGTCGAGAAAGGGCTCCATTATGAGGTTTTCTCCCGTTTGACCAAAGAGATTTCGGATCTAAAGCACCAAGGTTATGAGGTCGTTTTGGTTTCCTCCGGTGCCATCGCTGCCGGAATGGAGAAATTGGGCTACAGGACCCGTCCCCGCGACATCACACAGAAACAGGCCACAGCCGCCGTGGGCCAGACCCGGTTGATGAATATCTACGAGAGCTACTTTTCACGCTACCAACAGATGATCGCCCAGGTTCTTCTGACGCGCGACGACTTGAGCCACCGCAGGAGGTTCCTCAATGCCAGAAATACGCTGCTGGCCCTTCTCGAGATCGGGATCATCCCCGTCATCAATGAAAACGATACGGTGGCGGTGGACGAAATCAAATTCGGTGATAATGATAACCTCTCCGCTCTGATCACCAATCTGGTCGGAGCGGATCTTCTTGTCATCCTGACAGACATCGATGGTCTTTGTGATTCCGATCCAAGGGTGAACCCGCATGCCCGATGTATTCCTCTGGTGGAGGAGATTGATATGGGGATGGACGGGATTGTCGGGGAGACGAAAAGCGAGACGAGCGTGGGAGGCATGATCAGCAAGGTTCAAGCCGCCAGAAAAGCATCGCGCTTTGGAATTCCCACCGTGGTGGCCCGGGGGACGAGGGAAAAAGTCCTTCACCAGATCTTAAAGGGAAAGGAGATCGGAACGCTGATCCTCCCGAAAAGGGAGGCCTTGAGCAGTCGAAAATATTGGATCGCTTTCAACCCGAAGCCAAAAGGCGACGTCACCGTGGACGACGGTGCGAAGAAGGCGATTGTACACAAAGGAAAGAGCCTGCTCCCATCCGGCGTGGTCAAAATCAAGGGGAGTTTTGTTCGGGGGGACCTGGTCACTTGTCTGGGGCCTCGCGGAAAGGAGTTCGCCAGGGGGTTGGTGAACTACAGCGCGTCAGAGCTCGAAAAAATCAAAGGCCTTCGAAGCGATCGGATCGAATCCACCTTGGGCTATAAATATTGTGATGAAGTGATTCATCGGGATGACTTGGTCGTTTTATGAAAAGAAAATTGGACTTTAAGACAGAGGTGAGAAGGGTGGCCAGGAGGGCTCAGGAGGCGTCTCGTCCGCTGGCCCGGCTTTCCACCGCCGAAAAAAACAAGGCGTTGCTCGCGATGGCCGAGAGCCTGGAGAAGAACCGGGAGGAGCTGATCAAAGAAAACCGAAAGGATCTTGCCGAAGGTGAAAGAGCCCATCTTTCTTCCTCATTGATGGACAGGTTAAGATTGACCCCTTCGGTCATCCGGGGAATGGCAGAGGGGCTCCGGGAGGTGGCTCGTCTTCCTGATCCGGTGGGCGAGGTCGTCCGGATGTGGAAGAGACCCAACGGCTTGATGGTTGGAAGGATGAGGATTCCCCTTGGCGTCATCGGAATCATTTATGAATCGAGGCCCAACGTCACTGCGGATGCTTCCGGTCTCTGTCTTAAGTCGGGCAACAGTGTGATCCTGAGGGGAGGGTCGGAAGCCTTTCATTCGAATCAAGCGATCGGACAGATTCTTCGAAGGGTCCTCGCTGAGAGGGGGCTCCCAGAGGAAGCGATCCAGATCTTTCCTCATACGGAGAGAGAAGCGATTCGAGAGATGCTCCAGCTGGAAGGGGACATTGATCTCATCATTCCCAGGGGAGGAGAGGATCTCATTCGATTCGTTACCAGGCATTCAAAGATTCCTGTCATCAAACATTACAAAGGAGTCTGCCATATTTTTGTGGACGAGACCGCCGATCTGGAGATGGCTGGCCGGGTCTGCCTCAATGCGAAGGTCCAAAGGCCGGGCGTGTGCAATGCGATGGAGACCCTCCTCGTTCATGAAAAGGTGGCAAGCCGATTTCTTCCGAAGGCGGCGAGAGACCTTCAGAAAGAAGGCGTGGAGCTGAGAGGATGTTCTCAGACAAAGAAAATTCTGCCCCACATTAAAGAGGCCCGGGAAGAAGATTGGTCTCAAGAATACTTAGATCTCATTCTGTCCATCAAGGTGGTAAAAGGAATCGAGGAAGCGGTCGAGCACATCGCAAGATACGGCTCGTCTCACACGGAAGCGATCATCACCTCCGATTATCGGAATGCACAGAGGTTCCTGAGAGAGGTCAACTCTTCTTGCGTTCTAGTGAATGCCTCAACAAGGTTCAATGACGGGTTCGAGCTGGGGCTGGGCGCAGAGATCGGGATCAGCACCTCGAAACTCCACGCCTTTGGCCCCATGGGGTTGGAGGAATTGACGGCGACGAAATTTATTGTCTACGGAGAAGGACAGATAAGAAGATAAATGAAAATTTCAAATTTCAAAGATCAAATTTCAAAATGGAATCACTAATGTCAGCTTCCAAATCTTATTAGACTTTGTCATTTGATATTTGGATTTTATTTGACATTGGGATTTTGGCATTTGAACTTTATAGTAAAGGAGGATTCAAAGATAAAGAAAGAAAGCGGTGAGAGAAGGATCGGGCTGTTCGGGGGGACCTTCAACCCCATCCATCTGGGTCACCTCAGGGGGGCGGAAGAGATTTGGGAGGCATTCCAGCTCGAGAAGGTCTTCTTCATTCCTTCCTCTGTCCCGCCCCATAAGGTGACAGAAAAAGTGATCGAAGCAGAGGACCGGCTGGAGATGGTCAGGTTGGCTACCTCAAGCAATCCCCGTTTTTCCGCCAGTGATGCTGAGCTTTCAAGGCCCGGGAGATCTTACTCGATCGATACCATCCGATTTTTCCGAGAAAGAGGCCAGGATGCCCTTTTCTTCATCTTAGGGAATGATGCCTTTGTAGAGATTGAGACGTGGAAGGATTTTAAAAATCTCTTTTCTCTTTGCGACCTTATCGTGATGACCCGGCCAGGGTCTCAAGAAAACAGTTCTTCGGCGCCGCTTCCGAAAGCTCTGATCCCGAACTTTCGATATGACTCGGGGAAAAAGGCCTGGATCCACCCCTCGGGGCACTTGCTCTATTTTAAAGAGATCTCGTTTCTCGACATCTCTTCTACAAAGGTCAGGGAATTGATTGAAAAAGGGCGGTCTGTCAGGTATCTGATCCCAGCCGAGGTAGAGGCCTACATTCAGGAACACGGACTTTATCGAAGGGACCCGTGACCAATTTTTTATTTGTCAACGGAATTTTTTCTGGTATAATACTACATTCAAAATCATACTTCAGGAGGATATGGCCACCGACTCGAAAACAAAGTCTTTGCTATGCCTGACGGCGGCGCTTGAAAAGAAGGCACTAGACCCGGTTCTCCTTGAGTTGAAAAGCATCACTTCTTTTACCGACTATTTTCTGCTTTGCAGCGGCAAATCGGATCGGCAGGTTCAAGCCATTGCGCAGGGAATTGAGGAGGTTCTCAAGAAGAAAGGGATTCGGCCGCTTGGCCAGGAAGGAATGACCGAGGGAAAATGGATCTTGATGGACTACGAGGACGTAGTGGTTCATATCTTTCTCGAACCCGTGAGAAAATTTTACGATTTGGAAGGGCTTTGGATCGATGCCCCCCGAATTGATGCTTCGACGGCGCCAAACCCCATCTTTTAGGATGGGGTGAAAAGCGCCGCTCAGTATCAACCCTGAGCCTTCAACCCGAGCTCAGGCCGAGAGCAAACCCGGGGGCTTTAGGCCGAGGGAAAGTCGAAGGGTTGATCCCCAACGAGGAGGAAGCATTGGCTAAAGGAAAGGTCAAATCCAAAGTAAAGTCCAAACCGAAACTCCAGGTGAAACCCCGGACGGGTCAGACCAAGGAGACGGACAAACTCGACAGAAAGACGATCGCGAGGTTCAAGAGAATTCTTCTCAAGGAGCGGGAGCAGATCGTGGGCGAGGTCAAACAGATCGTTGAATCCTCAAAGGAAATGGGTCAAGATGGTATTCAGGACATCGGAGATGAGGCGGCCAATATTTATAACAAACAAGTTCTGCTCAGCTTAAACGAGAACGAGCGACTGAGATTGAAAGAAGTGGATGAATCATTGGATCGTATTGAGAACGGAACCTACGGGATCTGCGAGGAATGCGGCGGTCCGATCAGTATCAAACGGCTGGAGGTTCGGCCGGTGGCGAAATACTGCGTCCCCTGCCTAACCAAATTAGAAAAGGAAAAGATATAGCCGATGTCAATTAAGCTTTTATTGGGCTTCCTTTTTGTTTTAATGGGTTTCTTCCTTTGGCTTTTATTCCAGAACCCCTTGAGCATCGAATTCCATTTTTTTGGGAAGGCCTTTGAGACGGAGCTGTCCGTCCTCATGATCTCGTCCTTTGTGCTGGGTGCGATGCTGGTCTTCATCGGCACCTTGGCCCGGGATGCCAAGCGAGCCATCGAAGACTATCTGAACTCTCGCCAAAAAAGAAGGGGCGAATCCCTCAAGGAGGAGCTGAACAAGGGGATGGATGTTTTTCTCCGGGGGGATCTGGCCAAAGCCAAGGCCCACTTCATCGAGGTGTTAAAAAGAGACCCCATGCAGACCGATCTCTATCTTCGGCTTTCGGAGATCGCCCTTCAGGAAGGCCACGATCAGGATGCCCTCCACTGGCTGGGAAGAGCGGAGTTGATCGATATGCGGAATATCGATATTCTCCTCCGTCAGGCGGGGGTATACCAGCGCATGAAGCGGTTCGACGAGGCCATTCGGGTTCTGAACCGCGCCATCGGATTGGATGAGACGAATGTCAAAGGCCTGAAGGGCTTAAGGCAGATCTATCTGGATAGCAGAAGGTGGGAGGAGGCGATCCGAGTCCAAAGATCCATTCTCAAGCTTACCAAGGGGAAACAGGCAGAGGAGGAGGAAAACCTTTTCTATTTGGGGTTGAAATACGAGCATGCCAGAGATCTTTTAAGCCGGGGGGGAGAACAGAATCTGGAGAACGCCCTGAAAGAGGTGAAGGAGATCGTCCGTGAAAGAAAGACATTCGAGCCCGGATTTGTGCTGCTGGGCGATATCTACCTCTGGATGGGAAGATGGGCCTCTGCCGGGAAGGTCTGGGGAAAAAGTTTTACCCGATTCAAGTCCGTCGTCTTCATTCTTCGTCTGGAGGAGCTTTATATCGACCGAGAAGATCCGAGTACCCTGCTCCGCATCTATCAGAGAGTGCTTGAACGGAACCCCGAGAATTGGGTGCTTGCCTTCTTCTATGCCAAGCTCTGTCTGAGACTCGAAATGTTGGACGAAGCCCTTGAGGAAATCGAGGAAATCAGTTTAAGGGTGAAGGATTTCCCGGCCCTTCACAGGCTTCTCGCGGAAATCTACCTTCACAAAAAAGACTTCGGTCGTGCAGCCCAAGAATTTGAAAGGATGTTCGAGTTGAGCGGGACTTCCCACCTTTCGTTCTTCTGCACCACCTGCGAAAGAGAATCGAAAGAGTGGATTGCGTACTGTCCTCAATGTCATCAGTGGAGCACCTATACGATCAAGGAAGCCGAGAAAGCGATCTCCTTGCCTTCTCCATCTCTTTCCTGAACCCCGTTAGAAATCCCAGCGGGGCATCAAACCCCGCCGGAATTATTATGGGACCTAACCCCGCTGTAGAGCATCGGGGCACCATTTCTAACGGGATGAAAGGGCTTGCCTCCCAGCGTCATTTTCCGTATTCCACTTGATCAATACCTCTGATCTGCCGAGACCGTCAGCCGGCAGACGGGTATAAACTGGGATGAACCATGAGACTTCGATCGACACTCTTCCAGTTTTTTCTTCCTCCTCAATGTCCTTGCTGCGAGACATTTTCAGAGGAAGGTAAGCAAGGGTTCTGCCCAGATTGTCTTTCTCAGATCCGGTGGATCGAACCTCCTTTTTGCTCAATTTGCGGAATTCCCTTTCCCTCTCGAACGGTCCAAACCCATCCTTGTGGCGCTTGTGTGACCCACAAAAAATATTTTACAACGGCCAGGGCTTTGGGAGCCTTCGAGGGCTCTCTTCAGGAGGCCATCCACCGTTGGAAATACAAGGGAAAGACTTACCTCACTCCTTTTTTTGCAGAGTGGATGGCAGAGGGCTTGAATCGTTATTGGGAACCCGGTTCCCTCGACCTTCTGACCCCCGTGCCGCTCCATATCCGGCGCCTCAGAGAAAGAGGATTCAATCAAGCCCTCCTCCTCGTGAAGGATTTAAGCCGTCGGACAGGAATTCCTTACCGTAAGACGATCCTTCAGAAGAAGAAATCCACCATTCCCCAAGTGAATCTCTCCGGCGTAGAAAGGGAAAGAGAGTTGAGGGGAACTTTTCAGGTAATCAAGAAGGGAGAGCTGTCAGGGCTGAGGGTTCTTCTGGTGGATGACGTTTACACGACGGGTGCTACGGTCAACGAATGCTCGAAGGCGTTGCTAAAAGGGGGAGCGGAAAGGGTAGATGTCTTCACGCTGGCCCATGCTCTGAAGAATTTGTAAGAATGTTTTTGCTTAAGAAATTATCTTGTTATGTTTAAGCGAATCTTTGAGAGAAGTACCAAATTCCAAGCACCAAATAGCAAACAAATTCCAATGACAAAAATTCAAATCTCCAGATGGTTTCATTTCGGTCATTTGGATGGATTTGGAACTTATTTGAAATTTGGGATTTGGATTTTGGAATTTAAAGCGACAAAGTCTCACGGGTTGCGTTTACAGCGACCGGATTTGAAGGAAATTTATGGCTCATTCTAAGAAATGGGTCCTTTTTTCGATAGCGATTCTGGTGATTCTCGTCGGAACTCTCGCCGTTTTATCCGTCCAATATCTCCTCGACCCCAATATTTACCGGAATGTCCTTCAGAAATCCTTGACAGCAGCGCTGGACAGAGAAGTCTCCATCGGGGAGGCAAGAATAAACTTTTGGGGAGGATTGGGGATTTCTTTCGAAGACGTCCGGGTCAGGGATCGCTCCCTCACCTTTGATCTTGTTCAGTTGAGGAGACTGATTCTGAGGCCGAGGCTGCTCCCTCTGCTCAAAAGAGAAATGAAATGGAAACGAATTGTCCTGGACCGGCCTACGTTTCGTATCGTCAGGGACGGAAAAGGCCAACTGAATTTCTTATCCGACATGCCTTTGGCGTCCAAACAGAAGGAAACAGAAAAGAAGATCTCAGAGGTCTTCGCCTCTCTTGTCGGAGTTTCTTTGGCCGTCCGAGACGGCGTGATCCTTTTCTCGGATGAGAGCGTGGGCAATCCACCCTTGAAAACGGAGGCGCGGTCTTTCAATTTTAGACTCTCAAGGGTGTCCTACCGCAAGGCCTTTCCGTTTCGAATCGAGGGGAAGCTCCTTCATTCTAAGAAAGAAGGCCAGTTCTCCGTCAGCGGAACAATTCAAAATATTCCCGAAGATCTGAACTTTTCGAAAGGAAGGGTGGAGGCGGAGGTCAAGATGAGAGGGATGGAGACGCTTCATTTCTGGCCTTACCTCAAGACCATGCTTCCCATGAAAGCGATTTCGGGAGTTCTCGACCTGAATGCTCGTTTCCAGGGGAAATTCCACGGACCCTTCAGGACCTCGGCAGAAATCGCTATGAAAGATGTCCTCTTTGACTATCCCCGGGTGTTTTCGTTCATTCTCAAGCCGAAATGGATAAACCTCAACTTCGGGGCTGAATACGACACAAAAGATTTCAAGATTCCCCGGTTTTTTATTGAATTGCCGGAGATTTGGGTCAAAGCCAAAGGAAGGATTTACGATATCGGGACGAATCAGATGGGAATAGAAGCCGAAGCTTCCACCAGCTCCTTCGATATTGCAGAGGGAAGGAAATTCATCCCCTTCCAAATCATCACTCCAGACATCTCGGACCGTCTTTTCCGGTCGGAAGGAAAAGGTTCTTTTCAGGTTGTCTCGGTTAAGCTTTCAGGTAAGATGCCGGAGATTGACCACTGCGATCAGCTTGCGAATGCCCATGTCCTCTCCGTTGAGGCGAAACTCGACGGGGCTAAACTAAAGCTTCCCTGGGACTTTCCGCCCCTGGAGAATCTTGTGGGTCGCCTCCTATTTCAAAAGGGTCATCTTTATCTAAAAGAGGTTGGAGGAAGAATTTTTCATTCCACCCTCGAAAGGGTCAATGCCACTTTCTTTGAGCTCTTGCAGATCCCGACGCTTCAAATCGAGTGCCAGGGTAAACTCGATTTGACGGATCTCCCCTCTTTCGCAAAGTTTGGAGGAATTCCTGAGCAATTCAGCCGGACCTTTTCGTCTGTCCACATCGATTCAGGAGAAGCGCGGTATTCTCTCTTTGCCAAGGGGGCCCTGAAGCCTCCCATCCGTTTTGAGCACCATGGGGTCTATGACCTTTCAAGCGTCCGATTCACCCATCAACAAATCCCGTTCCCCGTCCGAATCGAAGAGGGACGAATAGAACTTTCGCAGGATGACCTTCAATGGGATCACGTGAGGGTAGAGTTTGGCAATTGCTCTCTAAAAATGGCAGGCCTCTGGAAACACGGAGAGAAGGAGCATGCCCTGGAAGTCACGGCCAAGGGAAGAATGGACGTCAAGAATCTTTTCACTCTCTTTCAAACCCCTTTGTTTCCTGAAGAAGTCCGGTCGAGGACAAGAGATTTCGAACCTCTTTCAGGAACAAGCCAGATCTTATTCAAGGGGAAGACGGATCTGGGAACATCCCATTTCTTTTATGAAGGGGAATTTTTCCCCAGAGAAGCTTCGCTTCAGCAAAGAGGAAATCCAGTCCCTGTCCTTTTTAAAGAGGGAGGAGTTGCATTTTCCAACCTGGGGATGAGTTTTTCAAAAGCGAAGATTCAATCGGGCGGCTCCCTTTTAACCTTGGACGGATTTGTGAGAGGGGATGATGTGGCCCTCTCTACATGGGGCTCAATCGATCTAAAGCAGTTATTCTCGTTCGCCAAGTCAACACTCTTTCCCGATCAGATTCGGTCCCAGGCGGAAGGGATTCAAGAACTCGACGGAGGGGTGGACGTTCGTCTGAAATGGCTGGGAAAGACGGGGAAATGGTTCAGCGCCTTGAAAGAAGGTGAGATCCGGTTGAAAGGGGTTAACCTTCGCCACCGGGAGATTCCCGTCTCTCTCTCCCGTATCGAGGGATTATTTCTTATCACCCCCGAGCAGGTCCGATTTGACAGGATAAGGGGAAGGCTAGGAAATTCTCCGGTCACCCTTTCCGGCACTCTGTCCCGGGGTTCGTCTTCCTTCCCCGTGTCTTCCGGGAAGGTTGAAAAAGGCTCAGGCTTGGCGGATGGCAATCGCCTCTCCTTTCAGATTTTTTCTCCACAACTGGACCTCGACCCGCTCTTTCCGAAAAAAGAGGGCCCCTCTCATGCTTCTTTCGAGACGATAAGAGATTGGCTTTCAACTTGGTCGATTGACGGTACGTTGCAGGTTGACAGGGGCAGCTATCGCAGCCTTCATTATCAGGATTTGAAGGGAGAGATGAAGACGAGCGACGGAGCCCTGTTCATCCGCTCCTTTCAATTCAAATCAGACGGAGGGGACTTCTGGGGCGAGGGCTGGATCAGGCCGACGGAGACGGGAATAAGCATGGAGATCAAGCCCCGTTTCTCCAACATGGAGGCGAAGGCGTTTATGCGAACACTTTTTCAAAAAGGCGA
>Ga0335081_10006628_pt1 | contig 18453 bp, 19 predicted proteins | sample Lox_Sample_35_FD_206713 | JGI IMG/M metagenome (GOLD analysis project Ga0335081, IMG submission 206713) | Soil microbial communities from Loxahatchee National Wildlife Refuge, Florida, United States - Lox_Sample_3.5 | ecosystem: Environmental > Terrestrial > Soil > Wetlands | place: USA...
TCTCGAGCAGCGAGTGGGGCGAGAGCGCGTCGCTCACTCCGCGTTCGTCAGGGAAGTACTTGAACGCGGTCGTCGGGTTGATGAACGGGGCGTTGTACTTCATGGTCGCGCCCGGCCTGGTCGGGACCAATCCTTCGTAGTTCTTGCCCATCTGGTTCTGCCACTCGGCAGACAGGAGGTGGTTGACGAACGTCTCGGCGTTCTTCTGGTGAGCCGCCTCCTTGACGATCCCGATGCTCCTCATGCTCGCGGTCTTCGGGACGTCTGTCAGGTTTAGCGTCTCGACCTCCCAGCCGACCTTGATCAGCGGGAGAGGCAGCCCGATCGCGTAGTCTCCCCTCGAGACGTACTTTTGCATGTTGTGGTAGCACGCGAACACCGCAGGCTGCGTGTTCTTGAGGAACGCCTTTACGAACTCGTCCCACTTCTTCTCCCCGATGAGGCCGAGCAGGGTCGCGAAGTAGAAGAAGCTGTACATCCCGTCAGACCAGTCCTGGGTGGACTGCATCGAGACCAGCCCCCTGAGTCCGGGGTTTGTCAGGTCCATCAGCTTGTTCGGGACGAGCTTCTGGTCGAGGAACTGGCGGTTGTAGATGAAGTTCGTGGGCTCGACCGCGATGGCGGACCACATCCCCTCCTTGTCCTTGAACATCGGGTCGTAGGCCTTGAGCTCGGGCGAGCGGTAGTCGCGAAGGTGCCCCGACTCCTTGAGCATCAAAGTGGTGTAGTGCGGGAGCATCACGACGTCGGCCGTCGGGATGCCGTACTTCACTTCGTCCCTCACCTTCTGGACGACCTCGATTGGGTGGGCTGCATAATAGGTGAGGTCTATGTCGAGACCATAGTATCTGTGGCGGAACTGCGTCAGGAAGTCGAAAAATGTCTTGTGAAACGGACCATAGACAATCAACTCGTTTTCGTTTCCGTGTTTCTTCGCCACAATCTGCTCCGGGTGAACCTGCACCATAATTCTAAAACCCTCGGCGAGGGCAATATAAGCGTTAATTTAGAATCATTCTTACTAACAATAGCCTAGAGCAGAGGGGGTTCTTGCGTCGCCATGCCGGGAAAAACTCATTAGACGAGAGCGGCGCGGGATGCGTCCGTCTCCTTTGAAGTTAGCCGTCTTCGGGGCCCAAAGACGCCTGGGGCTTGTGATGGGCGACAAGGTAGTCGACCTCCAGAAGGCTGGTGCCGCGTACCTCGCCTCGCAGGGCGAGGGGCACGCCGACGAGGAGTCGGAGGCCTTGCTCGGGCACGACTTCACGTCCTTCGTCCAACGCGGAGAAGAGGCCGTCAAGGCCGCCCGGCAGGTGCTCAAGTTCGCCAAGGACGAACCAGGCGCGCTCCACGGAGGGCGGGGCCAGAAGCTCGCCTTCCGGTTGAGCCTCGCGAAGCTCCGAGCCCCCGTCACCGAGAGCTCCAAGTTTAAGATCATGTGCATCGGCGCCAACTTCGCGGACCACTTCGTCGGGCTCTCGAGGAACTCGCCGGCCTCGATGGGGAAAGAGAGGAAAGTCCTGACCCTAGAGGAGGCGAGGGCCCAGGCCCTGAGCACGCCGCAGTGGGGCTTCTACAAGATGGGGAGCAGCGTGAGCAACCCGGGCGACGACGTCCAGTACCCTTCGAGGACCAGGCTGCTCGACTACGAGGGAGAGGTCGCCCTGATAGTCGGCAGGCGGGGCAAAGACATCAGGCGCTCCGACCTGCTCGACCACGTCTTCGGCTACACCCTCTTCGACGACTTCTCCCTGCGGGACAACATGGACAAGGGGGTGCTGAACTTCGCGAGGGTGAAGAACTTCGAGGGCTCGGGGGCCCTGGGCCCCATCGTGACCCTCAAGGACGAGGCGCCCGACCCGCAGGACATCGACTTCTCCACGTCGGTCAACGGGGAGGTCAGGCAGAGGGGCAACACCAAGGACATGATCAGGGGGTTCGGCGAGTGGGTGGAGTTCCTCTCGCAGGACGTCGAGCTCAACCCCGGGGACGTGATAGCGTCCGGGACGTGCGCCGGGACGGCCGCCGACTCGAGCAAGAGGGACAGGGACGGGAACTTCCTGCCGGGGAGGTTCCTGAAGCCGGGCGACGTGGTGGAGGTCTCCTCCAAGAGGCTCGGGGGCACCCTGAGGAACCGGATCGTCGCGAAGATGGTCTGACGGGCTACTCGACCGCGGGGCCGGGCACGGAGAGGCCGTAGAGCTCCGCGATCTGCTGGTACGCCTCCTTCAGGGCCGCGACGCTCTTCTTGACGGCAGAACCCAGAGACCCCGACTCGCCGCGCTTCGGGCTCTGCAGGAGGGCCGCGACGGTGAAGACAAGCATGCCCTTCGAGCCCGCGCGCCGGATCTGGAGCCGCACCTTCCTCTTCTTCGAGACGTCCGCCGCGAGCTGCTCGTATTCCCGTATCCTCGCCATGACGATCGGGAACCTCTGCTTGAAGTCCTCCTGAAACGACGAGTCCTCGAAGCGGGAGTAGTCGATGTCGAGGGACTCGCCCGCCTTCTCGTCGCCGTAGGCGAGCTCGATCCAGTCGATCGTGTCTCCCACGGCGAGCGACTCGAGCCAGATCCCCACCCCCTTCTCCTTCCACAGTGCGTTGAGGTAGGGCGCCTTCGCGATGTCTTCCCGGTTTCGGCACCTCATGAACCACTCTAGGCGGTCGACGGCGAGGGGGAACGCGGGATGCGGCGCGACGACCTCGAAGAGCGCCCCCGTGGCCTCCGAGACCGTCTCCCTCACGAGCTCCTGCTCGCTGACCTTCGGCGCACCGCGCTTGGCGACGGGGCGCGCCTTCGACGGCCGCCCACGAGTGACCGCCCCGCCTTTGCGCTTCCCGCGTGGGCTAGGAGACAATCCTCCCTAGCAACTGCGCGTTGTCGATATAAGGCAATCTGGGGTGAGAATGGGCCAGGAGCGCCCAGAAAGGTTAATCTCGAAGAACCTCCATCTTCACCTGATGACTTCCCGAAAGTTCCTCGCTGTTGCGAGCGGGCTTGTCCTCCTCTTCTTGTCAGGAATGGTCATAGCCCTGCCGGTGGCGAACGCCCAATCCACGGTCGTGGTGAACATACCCGTCGGGGCTGGCGCCGGTGCTTCGGCCGCCCCCGGCTACGCGCCAGAGAACGTCACGGTCGTGATTGGCGTGAACAACACCGTGGAGTGGACCAACAACGACACGCAAAACGGCGGCACCGACCACACCGTCACGTCCTTGAGCGTCCCCAGCGGAGCGGCTTCCTTCGACTCTGGGATAATGGCGGAGGGCGCCAACTTCACGCACACCTTCACGGTCCCGGGCACATACGAGTACCACTGCACGATACACGCCTGGATGACGGGCAGCGTGGTGGTCCTGGCCTCCACTTCCACCTCCACCCAAACGACCGCGCAATTCCCGTCCGCCGCGCTCGCGGTCACCCTCTTCGCGGTCATAGCCGCCGTGATCCTCGCGACGTCGCGCCTGAGGAGGACGCCCCCGTCGGTGGCGACCTCCCCGCCCCCCTAGCGTAGGGCCGGGCAGCCCAGTCGGGTCGCCAGGATGCTTACTGTCCATCAACAACCCTTATCAAGGACCGACACGTGTTCGTCCCAGTTTGAAACTCACCGTGGGACTCCTGCTCGCGGCCGTCTCGCTGCTTGCCCTGGTCCCCCTCGCGCAGGCGTCGAGCACGACCGGCTCCGCCTCGCCTTCTTCCGGTTACGCCGTTTACAGCGTCCAAGTGACCCAGAACGGGACCACCAGCGCGGCCTCCGTGAACGAGAGCGTCACCCCGAGCTCCAGCCCGGGCGAGTCGATCATCGCGCTGGCGGTCCAGGGGACCCAGAGCAACTTCACCTACGCACACGTCGTCAACTCCTCGCTGGCGCTCTTGCCCTACCTGCCGTCCATCTCGAACCAGAACTTCAGCTACTCAGGCAAGTCCTACTCCGTCACGGCGACGATATCCAAGCAGGCGACCTCCTCGCAGGCGACCTTTCTGGGCGAGTCCTACGCCCTCACTGACTACGCGTTCTCGGCCAGCTTCGCCTCTGCGAACGGGTCGGGAACAATCACCGGCACCGTCTCCGCATTCCCGTCCGACCTAGTGTACTCGGTCACCGCCCAGGCCAACGGCACCAGCGTGTCGGCCACCCTGACGGCGACCTCCCTCTCCTTGACCGCGGCCTCCGCGGCTCCCGCGCTGCAGGCGGCCTCCGCGGGCGTGGGGGTCTCCCTGGCGGTGGGCGCGGTGGCGCTTTCGCTGGGGGTAAGGATGAAGAGAAAGCAGGCGCCCTCCGCACCCTCCAACCCAGACCACTGGGTAGATTGACGGACGACCCTGTCACGCACCGCGACCTCGAGAGCGACCCTTCGGGTGGATGAGAGAGCGACTACCCCAGAGGCCGTAATCAGCTTCGAGCAGGCCGTGAAGGACTACGGTCCCAAGGAGATTGGCCCGGTCACGTTCTCGGTCGGGCCGGGGGAGATAGTCGGGTTCCTCGGCCCCAACGGCTCGGGCAAGTCCACGACAATCAGGATGCTCCTCGGGCTCATCAAGCCGACGTCCGGCACGGTGAGGCTGATGCAGAGGGACCCGCTCGCCGACCACGTCCGCGCCCTCGAGCGCGTGGGCTACTCGCCCGAGCTGCCGAACCTCCAGTCGTTCCTGACGCCGAGGGAGCTGCTCCAGCTCACGGCGAAGGAGCTCGGGCTCGGCCGCAAGGAGACGGACGACCAGCTCCCCGTCCTGCTGGAGGACGTCGGCCTGATCCAGTACCAGGACTACAAGATAGCCAAGCTCAGCAAGGGGATGGTCCAGAGGCTGAGCGTCGCGCAGGCCATGATGGGCTCCCCAAAGGTGCTCATCCTCGACGAGCCCATGATAGGGATAGACCCCGCCGGCGTCGTGAAGTTCCGGTCCCTGTTCCGGGACTTTGTCAGGGACGGCGGGACGATAGTGATGTCCTCCCACATACTCTCCGAGGTCGAGTCTCTCTGCACGAGCCTCGTGGTTATCCACTCCGGGAGGATCCTGTTCAGGGGAGGCATCCAGGCGTTCATCCGCGAGCGCCTAGGCTCGAGGTCGATCCTCGTGGAGATCGCCGACTCCTCGGCGCTCGAGGGCAGCGCCCTCGCCGCACGGATCTCCTCCCTGGGCGGAGTCAAGCGCGTCACCCCGGCCCCCGCGGGCCTCCTCGTGGAGGTCGCCCCAGACTCAGACCCGAGGGCCGAGATCTCGAGGGTCGTCGTGGAGTCAGGGGCGAAGCTCGTCGGGCTGGGCCACTCCAGGAGCGAGCTTGACGAGGCCTACATCAGCGCGATAAGGGGGACGCCCACCCAATGAGGGCCTCCAGGGTGCTCACCTTCGCGCGCTACGAGATCCGGCGCGCCGTCGCGCGCAAGAAGGTCCTCGCGCTCGTAGCGCTCACCGTCCTCATCTCCATAGCGCCATACTACGCCCTGTACGCGACCCACACCTCCCTGATCACGCCGCCCCTCCGCCCCTACCTGTGGATACTCGGGGTCTTCCTCCCCCAGGCCTTCTTCCTCCAGTTCACCGCGCTGCTCATAGCCGCGGGCTCGATGTCGGAGGAGTACGAGCAGGGGACCGCAGAGGTCCTCCTCTCGAAGCCCGTCTCGAGGCAGGAGTACTTCTTCGGCAAGTACCTCGGCGGCTACGCGCTCGTCGTCGGAATCGTGGTGCTGGACGTAATCCTGAGCATAACCTCGGCGACCTTCGTCTTCGGCCCGCAGCAGCAGCTGGGCATAGAGCCGATGATCCTCGTCGCCCAGGTCTTCGCGGCCCTGGTCTTCTACTCGTTCGCTTTCATGGTCGGAGAGCTGATGAGGAGGTCGTCCCTCTCCTACATCCTCTCCGCCTCCGTCTTCTTCACCAGCGAGGTGGTCGGCGTGTTCCTCAACATACTCTACACGCTCACGGGGACCGACGTCTACAAGGTCGCCAACTACTACCTCCCGACGTCCCCCGTCGACTCCCTCCCCCTCCTCCTCGCCGAGCCGAAGTTCCCGAGCTCGGTCCAGCTCGTTTTCAGGTTCGCCGCCACGCCCGTCGAGCCCTCGATAGGGGTCTCGGCCCTCCTGATAGCGGTCTACTTCCTCAGCGCCGTGCTCATCGCGCTCTCCTACTTCACCAGGATGGACGTCGCGAAGCGGGTCACCTAAAGGGCCTCACCAGCGGCGTCGAGACCAGAAGATCATCGCCAGCCCTCCCGCGATAAGGACGAGGGCCAGGAGGACCCCAAGGAATCCGAGCACGAGCAGGACGAGGCTGAAGAAGACACCCCGCAGGACGTAGAGCAGAGCGAGCCCCACGAACACGAGGACGAGACCGAGGACTGGCTGAGGCCGCATCTTCAGGCCCAGTCCGGGCCTCCGCGGATTAATTAAATCACGCCCGAGGCGAGCCCGAAAGGACTAACCGTTATATGGGACAAAATCAGCGCGTCGCTCCCCTTGTCTAAGAGCACCGAGCACCTCAGCGCGAAGGTGAAGGACTTCATGGAGGCGCCACCCATCGTCGTCGGCGAAGAGACGACCATAGACGAGGCGGCCTCGACGATGTGGGAGAAGAGGATCGGGAGCGTCATAGTGGTCGACAAGGAAGGCAAGATGGCCGGAATAATCACGGCGAGCGACATCATCTTCGCCGTGACCAAGTCGCTGGTCGGCAGGCAGGTGCCGGTGTCTTCGATCATGTCGAAGACGTCCATCATGGCGATCCCCAACGAGAGCGTCCTCACCGCGGTCGAGAGGATGATGAACGAGAACGTGAGGCACCTCCCGGTAATCGAGAAGAACGGGACGCCGGTGGGGATCATCTCCACGAAGGACGTGATGGGCATGAGCGAGCCCTTGCTCAAGTTCGTCTTCCGCTCCAAGAAGAAGACGGCGACGACGAAGAAGAAGGCCCCTTCAAAGAGAACCAAAGCTTAAACCGGATTGGTTTCCTCCGAATCCACGCCTTGTCCTCCGGCTCCGCAGACCTCCCCGAGCTCGAGGCGAGGACGATGCAGGAGGTCAGGAGCTCCACCCGGTTCCTGCTCAGGTCGTTCAAGGGCAAGATAGACGAGCTCAAGGCGTCTGCGGGGCCCGACGTCCAGACGCTGATGCGGTTCGGCGTAGACCACAGGTCCGCCAGCTCGACCGGCAGGAAGCTCTTCGGCGCCGACCAGGTGCGGTACGTCGCCGTCGACGGGACCTGCTCCATGGACCAGCACCTGGACCTGCTCGTCTTCTACGTCGGCGCTTTTGGCTATTCCGGGACGTTGGGGTTCGAGGAAGACGAGATCAAGGTGGGCGACCCCTCTCCGATGAACCAGTCCTCGGCGGCGGTCTCCGCGTCCATCCCCCTGTCCGAGGAGGACGCGGCCACCGTGTTCGGGCAGAGGACGGAGTCGGGGACCGAGGTCGACATCGAGTCGGAGCGCCTCCCCAACGCGGTGATGCACCTCGCCGAATACTACATCGCGCTCAGCGCGGTCTCCTCAGGCGACCGCTTCAAGGTCGTGCTCCTGGACAGGCCGCTCGCCGGGGACGTGGCGCACCTCGTCTGGAGCACCCGTGACCTGGTCCAGGGCCACCTCTCGGTGCTGGAGGGGATGGAGACGCCCTTCGGCACCGTGACCAACTTCGACCTCGAGCTCGCGAGGCTGCTCGTGACGAACCCCGAGCTCAAGACGCCTTCCCCGCGGAGCCAGCTCCTAAAGTTCGCGGCCATCCACTCGCTCTTCGACGGCGCTGAGATGACCCTCCCCCAGATCCTCGACAGGATAGGCTCCGACCGCTCGCACCTCCCCGTCCTCAGGGAGGACCTCCGGGAGCTCGACTCGGTCTACCGCGTCTTCGAGGAGGGCGCTGACGGCGAAGGCAGGAGGTTCAGGCTCAGGGCGGGCGTCAAGGACTACCGCGAGCGGGTCACGAGCGCAGCGCTCGCGGTGGCCGACCACGTCTTCAACCCCAGGAGTGAGCACCCCCTTAGGATCAAGGCCGGACCAGACCGCGCGGAGAGGTGGATAACCGCCGACGACCTCGACTACCTCGTCCTGATACTCGTCCTCGAGCTCACCCGGAGGGCCTGGTCCGAGGGCGTCCTGCCCATAGGCCTCACCAAGGATTCCGCGGCCGCCGAGCTCGTCAAGGCCGTCGTGCCGCTCCTGCGGAGCTCCGACCTCGCAGCGTTCGCGCACCCGCTCCCCAGCTTCAACAGCGACAAGATGCTCCTGCAGACCAACAGCGTGGTGAACGCCGCGACCGTCCCGACCCCGTGGCACACAGTGGACATCGACGCCGCGTTCAGGACCATGGTGCCCGTCGCCGACGACAGCCTCCCGAGGGGGGAGGCGAGGGCGCGCGGGGCCTACCGCAACGTGATCTACCCGGAGAGGGTGTTCGTCAAGACCTACATCCAGCTCTGGAGCAGCAGGAACGACCCCGCGGTGAGGTCCCACGTCTTCACCTTCGACAGGCCCGCCTACGCGGGCTTCGACCACTGGGGCGACCTCGTCGTCCACAACAGGGACAACGAGATCGACGAGAGGATCGCGCCGATACTCAACCTGCGCGAGGAGTCCGAGATCACCAACCTCGCGATGTCGATCCTCTTCAAGATGTCCGGGGAGGTGGTCCCCGAGGCCCTCGGCCACAACTACCCGCTCTTCCTCGCCGACAAGAAGGCGAAGTTCGTCCTCCAGCAGAGCAGGAATGCCTACATCGGCGCCGTCGACGTGGAGATGGCCAAGTCCGACCTCGACCAGCAGGTCCTCTTCTCCCAGAGGTTCAGGGACTACCGGAGCCAGGTGGAGTCCAAGAGGAAGGGAGGCAGGTGAGGTGCTGAAGCAGGCGCCCGTCTTCGACGACCTCGGCGGGGAGTTCCACGGCAGGCTCAGGGAGATAGTCTCGACGACCAGGCAGACCGCCGACGGGAGCTCCACGGTCACCTTCAGCACCGCGGTGATAGAGTGCGATTACAACCCTGACGTCGTCAAGAAGCTCGCCACCGGGCAGCTCATCGCGATACCCAACGTCCAGACCCTCGGCGCCGAGGACGTCTTCTCGGTCTACGAGATAGCCGACGTCTTCCCCATGCACTACTCCCAGCCCAACCTCGACAGGTCCCAGCCCGCCGCCATCCGCAAGGAGTTCATGGAACTCATAGAGAGCGAGTGGAAGAGGGGCTCCAAGAGCACCTGGATAGAGATAGTCGCCGCCCCGATAGGCTATGTCATGAGGACTTCGCAGGACGGCTCGATAGCGTTCGAGAGGAAGCCCTACGCCCCGCTCGCGGGGAGCTCGGTCCGGCTCCTGAGCAGGGACTCGGTGGAGAAGCTCATCTGCTACAGGGTGCCGAAGGGGGAGCAGCCCGCCGACTACCGGTTCGGGAACCTCCTCGGTGTCATCGACGACAAGATACCCTTCACCGTGGACATCGAGAAGCTCCTCCACTACCACGTAGGCGTGTTCGCCTTCACTGGGAGCGGCAAGTCGAACCTCACGTCCACGGTCGTCAGGAAGGCCCTCAAGGTCATGCCCGACCTGAAGGTGGTGATACTCGACGTCTCCTCGGAGTACGGCATCCACATCCTCGACGTCCTCAACGAGTACCCCAGCAAGGTGCTGTTCACGGACTCGTTCGCGGGCTCGAAGAACAGGTCGGCCGAGTACTTCAAGCGGCACGTCTGCCCCGAGGCGCTCGCCGAGCTCCAGCCCGAGTTCGAGAGGAGGATAGCCAAGCTCTTCGACGACGACAAGATAGTCTTCGCCGAGCTCCCTCTAGAGGGGACCGAGGAGGTGGAGAAGTTCACCACCTACGGGGGGCTCATAGAGGTCCTGACGAACACGCTCAACGACAAGTACGGCGCCGTCCAGCAGAAAATCTACGTCCCCCAGGTCATCACTCAGATCAAGCAGTTCATGCACGACGAGGGATTCTCGGCCGACACTAGGTTCAACGCCAAGACCGCGAAGCTGATCACCCAGATCCAGTCGCTGATAGGCGACCTCCCCGCCACGAGCTCCCTGAAGAAATCCTTCGACGCCCTCGCAAAGGTGATCGAGGCCACCGTCCCCGAAGACGAGCTCGAAAAGTCCCCCTGGGAGACCCTCCCCGACGAGATCCTTTCCGCCGAGAAGGGCTCGCCGAGGGTCTTCGTCATCAACCTGCCCGAGGCGGAGGACGCCAGGGCCCAGACCGCGGACGTGATCAGCAAGGTCTTCCGCAAGAGGAAGAAGAGCTTCAGCCTCACTCCGAAGGTCCTTTTCATCGTGGACGAAGCGCAGGAGTTCATCCCGCAGGACGCGAGGAAGGGCGACAACGCCTACGAGTCCAGCAGGGCGGTCGAGCGCCTGCTCAGGCACGGGAGGAAGTACAACCTATTCTGCTGGGTGAGCACCCAGAGGATAGCCCACCTCAACACGAACGCTCTCCAGCAGCTCCACAGCTACTTCATCGCGACGATGCCCAGGCCCTACGACAGGCAGCTCGTCGCGGACACCTTCGCGATAGGCGACGCGTTCGTTGACAGGACGCTCGCCTTCCAGAACGGCGACTGGCTCATCACCAGCTTCAAGGCGACGGCGACCCAGAACATCCCGGTCTTCTTCCACGCCGAGAACAACGAGGAGACCCTGCGAAAGTATCTCTCGGGCTGACCGCAGCGCTCGAGAGATTCCGAACAAGGCTTATACCGGTCCGACTCGAAAATAACGCTAGCATGCTCAAGAAAGAGGAGGTCGCCAAGCTGAAGACGAAGCTGACGCCAGAGCAGGTCGACGTCTGCTTCAACAAGGGCACCGAGATGCCGTTCACGGGAGAGTACGTCAACAACCACGAGAAGGGGGTCTACAGGTGCGTCGTCTGCGGCGCGGAGCTCTTCGACTCGGCGACGAAATTCGAGTCAGGCACCGGCTGGCCCAGCTTCTGGCAGCCCGCCAAGAAGGAGAACGTGAAGGAGGAGGACGACTACAGCTACGACATGCACAGGGTCGAAGTGAACTGCAGTAACTGCGACAGTCATTTAGGACACTTATTCGACGACGGCCCCGAGCCCACAGGAATGCGGTACTGCATAAACTCCGTCTCGCTGAAGTTCGAGAAGCGGAAGGCCTAGCCCATCCATAACCGTTAAAGGCTCGGGCCCGGGTCGTCCGCCTTCCATGTCAGCGAGCAACCTCACCGCCCAGAACGGAGACACCATCTCGGTCCACTACCTGGGGAAGTTTCCGGGAGGGAAGGTCTTCGACACCAGCATGAAGGCGGAGGCGGAGAAGGCCGGCATATTCAACCGGGCCCGCGACTACAAGCCCCTCCAGGTCGTCCTCGGCGCGCACCAGGTCATCCCCGGGTTCGAGGAGGCGCTCGTAGGGATGAAGATCAACGAGACCAAGGAGGTCACCATCCCACCGGAGAAGGCCTACGGGAAGACCGGCAGGCACCAGATGGCCGGGAAGACCCTCCAGTTCAGGCTGCTCGTGACCAACATCAAGCGGCCCTAGTCGCGCCGGCAGGGCACTAACGTCATGTGATTACTGATAGTGCGCCGGGTATATACGCGGTCGGGGCTCTCGGCCATCCAGAAGCGACATGTTCGGAATACGAAGACAGAAAGACCAAGACACCGAGAGGCCAAGATACATCTCGGTCTACGCATACGTCAACGCGGGCCTGTTCCCGTCCGTCGACGACCCGTTCGCGGCTGCGCGGACGGCGCAAGGATAAGAACCAGGAAGAGAGTGAGACTGGGAAGATGTCCAAGACAAACATCATCGAGGCCGAGAACCTCACCAAGGTCTACAAGGGCAAGGTCAAGGCTGTCGACAGCATCTCCTTCTCCGTCGAAGAGGGGGAGATCTTCGGGTTCCTCGGCCCCAACGGAGCCGGGAAGACCACGACGATCAAGATGCTGAACACGATCGCGTCGATAACCAGCGGCAGGGCGACGGTAGCGGGGCAGGACGTGACCAAGCACCCGGCGAAGGTCAGGGACGTGATAGGCGTGGTCCCCCAAGAGCTGACCGCCGACGACGAGCTCAACGGCATGGAGAACATCCTGCTCTCCGCCCGCCTCCATCACGTCCGCGGCGACGATGCGAGGAGGAGGGCGAGCGAGCTCCTGAAGCTAGTCGACCTGGACGGCGCGGCGGGCAGACGGGTCAAGACCTACTCCGGGGGGATGCGGAGGCGCCTCCAGCTCGCGATAGGCCTCATCCACACACCAAAGATTCTCTTCCTGGACGAGCCCACCCTCGGTCTGGACATCCAGACGAGGACGAAGATGTGGGAGTACATGAGCAAGCTCAACAAGGAGCACGGCCTCACCATCTTCATGACCACGCACTACCTCGAAGAGGCAGACGGCCTCTGCAACCGCGTCGCGATCATCGACCACGGTGTGATCAAGGTGTCCGGCTCCCCTTCCCAGCTCAAGGAGAGGGTGGGAGGGGACGTCCTGACCATCGAGCTGACCACGGGGCCCGACATCACCGACTTCCTCAGGTCGATCCCCGACGTCCACGACGTGGTCAAGGCCGACCAGTCCTACCGCATCAAGCTCCCGAAGACGGAGAAGGCCCTCCCCGCGATAGTCGAGGGAATCACAAAGAAGGGCCTCGAGATCAAGGAGATCGCCTTCACCAAACCGACCCTCGACGAGGTCTTCCTCGAGGTCACCGGCAAGTCGATGCGTGACGAGAACGCTGGCGAGAGCGAGTCCTACATCCAGAACATCATCACGGAGAGGATGCAGTGAGCGGCCATGCTTGACGAGACCCTAGCACTGACCAACAGGGCGCTCAAGAAGTGGGTGAGGAACCCCTTCACCATCATCCCCGGCCTCGCGACGTCCGCGTTCTACCTCGCGCTGTTCGGGAACTCGTTCAACCCCACGAACCTCGTCCCAGCATCGGCAGGCGCCGCCGCCAAGTCCGCCATACTCAGCACGACCTTCGGAGGTGCCTTGACCTACATCACCTACCTCACGGCGGGGGTGATCTGCCTCATCATCGTCTTCAACATGTCGTTCGGCGGGATCGACATCGTCCTCGACAGGCAGCTTGGCTACTTCAACACCTTGTTGACGTCGCCGATCCCGCGGGCCGCCATCTACTTCTCGGGAGTCTTCCAGAACCTCGCGAAGGCGATGCTCCTCGCGGTCCTCACCTTCGTCATCGCCCTCATCATCCCCGACGGCCTCAAGCTCACCGCGAGCTTCGGAATCCTCGAGCTGCTAGGGGCCTTCGCCGCGTTCACGCTCCTGGGCCTGGGCCTCTCCTGCGTCTTCACCTCCCTCGCGCTCCTCGCAAGGAGCATCGACTCCCTCATCGCCGTGGTGAACTTCATCAACCTCCCGCTGATATTCATGAGCAGCTCCCTGTTCCCCTCGAGCTCTTTCCCGAGCTGGCTGCTGACCATCTCGAACGTCAACCCCATCTCAAAGGCGGACGAGGCGGCGAGGATCCTCATCGTCAACGGCAACCCGGCCTCGAACGGCATGATGGGCACCTTCGTGGGAGACATGCTCTACCTCGTGGGATTCGTGTTGGTCATGGCCGTCCTGGGCTACTGGGCAGCGGCCAGGGCGATGAGGCCGGAGTAGGTCAGATGGCATGTCCGACCTCCGCGTAGAGAAGGGCGCCACCGCCCGGCTCGACCACGTCGAGGGGGACCTCAGGGTCTCCAGCAACGCCAGGATCACCGCGGCCGAGGGTCGCCTCGTGACGGTCAGCGGGGGCGCCTACTTCGAGAGCAACGCAGAGGTGGACTGCGACTTCCAGTGCGACTCCCTCACGGTGGAGCGCGGGACGCTGCGGTCGACCGGGAACCTCGTCGTCAACAAGGAGGCGGACGTTGCCCACACGCTGAGGGTCGAGGGCAAGATCAGCGCCCAGAGGATTGAGGTCGGCGGGAAGATGTACGCGGGCTCCGTCTCCTGCGGCGGCCCCGTCAGGGTCGGCGGAATCGTGGAGGTGGCCGACGCCCTTGAGGCCGGGTCGGTGGATGTCGGAGGAAAGGTCTCGGTCCGCGGCGCGGTCAAGACCAAGGACTTCGACGTCGGGGGCAGGGCTGAGGTGGGCGGCGGAAGCATCTCAGGGCGCGTCAACGTGAAGGGCGTCTTCGCGAGCAGCGGCCCCCTGAATTTCGGAGAACTGCAGGTCTACGGCAAGTGCACGCTCCCAGCGGGCTGCAAGGGTCAGAAGGTCTCCACCTACGGCAAGCTCTCAGTCGGGGGAGCTTTCGCCTGCGAGGAGATCAAGGTGGAAGGGTTCACCGAAGTCCACGGCGACTGCAGCGCGGGAAACATCGTCGCGAACGGATGGCTCAAGGTCCACGGCTTCCTGGCGTTCTCCGGGACGCTGGAGACGAACGGCCAAGGCGAAGTCCGGGACGTGGTCAGGGGGGCGGACCTCCGGGTCGGAGGCAGGTTCAGGGCCAGGAAGATACTCCTTACAAACAAGGCGGAGCTCGCGGGCGAGTTCCTCGAGACCCAGCAGGGGCTGAAGGCCAAGTCCGTGGCTGTCGGTAACGGCACCACGTGCAGAGGCCCGATAGTGGCGGAGCGCGTCGAGCTGGGGAGTAGCCTGGTGAGCTTCGCCAACTGGGGCACGTCGTGGGCGGGGCAGTCGATACGCATCCGGGCCATCGGGCGCATGACGAACGTGGAAGACGTCTACGGCGGCGAGGTCGTCCTGGGGAAGAACTCCAGGTGCGGAAGGATATTCGCCAACAGGGTGGAGGTAGCAGAAGGGTGCACCGCGGAGCAGGTCTCCTACACCGAAGAGTTCCGGGGGGCGGCCAAGGGCCGCACGTTCTTCACCCGTCCCCCGGAGAGGGTGGACTCCCTGCCGCCGTTCCCGCTCTGAGGTGGAAGCGAGTTTGGAGAGCGAGAGGCGATGAAGTCGAAGAGGACGAAGGTCGACCTCTACGCGACCATCCTCGAGGTCATCCGCAGGTATCCCGAGGGCGGCCGGGTCACCAGGATATCCTACGGGGTGGGCGTCCCCGTGGACAGGCTCAAGGTCATGCTGGAGGCCCTCGCTGCGAACGGCCTGGTGAGGAAGATAGCCGCCGAGGACGAGGAGGGAGACGAGGCGGGCGTCTACTACTACGCGGTCACCTCCAGGGGCCTCGAGTTCCTCGAGACCTACTGGAAGATGAAGGGGTTCCTCGCCGCCTTCGGTGCCTAGGCCTCCCGGCGAAAGATTCATCTCAGCCAACCCATCCGGGCCTTGCGTGTCCTCCTCCGCCGGGGCAGGGGCGAACGACAGCTCCGTCTACGTCTTCCTGGGCATCCTGATGCTCTTGGTCATCCGAAGGTTCTCCAGGGTGATCCGGGGGTCCAAGGTCAGCAAGGGCCGGACGATACTCTTCTCGGCATACTACCTCGGGTTCGCGGGGCTGCTGATAGCCGTGTCAGTGGTCGCGAGCGGCGTCTCCGCCGTCGACCTGATCCTCTACGCGCTCGTCGGGGCGGTGGGCGCGTACGGCGCCTACGCCTTCTCGGACAAGCGGATTGGCTTCTGGAAGGGCGCGGACGGCTCCATCTACTACAAGGGTGCGATCATCGTCTACCTCATCTACATCGTGGGGCTCTTCACGAGGATAGCGATCGACCTGGCCTTCATCGGCCCACAGGCATTCACCTTCTCCTTCGGCGGGTCCTCGCCGGCGCTCTCCTCGACGGCGATAGACGCGGGCATCGCGACCGACCTCCTCCTTTCGCTGGGCGTGGGGCTGCTGGTCGGGAGGAACCTGCGGGTGATGAAGAGGTACGACGCCATAATGGCGGGGAAGGAGGCGGTCACGGACACGCCCCCGAACATCCCCCTTCTGTGAGCTACACCACCACCTTATAACGCACGGAGAAGGCTGCGTCCCGAAGAAGATGCCCAACGAGAAGGCCACCATCGTGACCTACCCGGACGAGTTCTCCAAGGAGGAGATCAAAGAGCTGGCGCTGCGGGCCGGCTACACGGTGGTCGGCATGATCACCCAGAAGCGCGTGGTGAAGTCCGAGTACGGAGTCGGGGTGGGCAAGGCGGAGGAGCTTCGCGACATGGTCAGCAAGAACGGCTCGAAGATCCTCATCATCGACGAGGAGGTCACCTCGTCCCAGGCCAACAAGCTCGCGACGGTCACCCGCTGCGAGGTAGTCGACCGCGACCGGCTAATCCTCAACATCTTCGCAAGGAGGGCGACCACCACAGAGGCCAAGCTGCAGGTCCAGCTCGCGGAGCTCAGGTACGAGATGCCCCGCGCGAGGGACGCGGTCCGCTACTCGGCCAACGGCGAGAGGGCGGGCTTCATGGGGATGGGCGAGACCATGGTGGACATCAAGTTCAGGGCCCTGAAGAAGAGGATGGTCTTCATCAAGGAGAGGCTGGAGAGGGCGCAGGCCAACCGGAACCTCCACCGGGCGGAGAGGAGGAAGCTGGGGCTGCCCTTCGTCTCGCTCGCAGGCTACACGAGCAGCGGGAAGACCACGCTGTTCAACAAGCTTGCCGACGAGTCGAGGGAGGAGTCGCCCGACCTCTTCACGACCCTCACCACCACCATGAGGGCGGTCAGCTTCGCGGACCAGCGCCGGAAGATAATGCTCTCGGACACGGTGGGCTTCATCTCGCGCATCCCGACTTACATGGTGGAGTCCTTCAAGTCGACCCTCGAGGAACTGACCTACGCGGACCTCGTGCTCCTGATGGTGGACGCAAGCGAGGAGAGGGAGAGCATGGCCATCAAGCTCAACAGCTGCCGGGACATCCTGGACCAGCTGGCCGTGGACCCGAAGAAGACCATCCTGGTCCTCAACAAGATAGACCGGCTGGAGGGCGCCGCCCTGCGGCAGGTGGAAGGAGACGACCTGTTCGCCGGGTTCACCATCGTGAAGATCTCTGCCGTGAGGGGGGACGGGCTGCGCCAGCTCAAGAACCGCATAATCGCGATGACCTACCCGCCCAACCCGAAGGCCGGCCAGGAGGCCGTCCCCCAACGGATGGAATTCTCACACTAGCGAAGAAACCCGGAACCGCCTGGATGCTCAGAAAAAATTGGGCTCTCGGCGGGGATTAGATGCCCAATGCCCCGTCGAGAGAGAACACACCGGCGCCCAAGAACACTAGTGCCAGGGCAAGGACCAGGTAGAGCACGTCGGTCTCATATGACGGCTTTCCCACCGCGATGTAGTCAGCGCTCATCTTGCGCTTCTTCATCACGGAGTTCGCCACCATGAAGAGGACGAAGAGCGCGCCGACGATCGGGACGAGAAGCCCCAGTATCAGTGCTATCCCTCCGGCCAGCTCCAGCGCCGTCGCGGCGTAGGTCGCCCCGGCGGGGACCCCGAGACCCTTCATGCTCTGGACTGTCTGCGGCATGCTCGAGAGCTTCGGGCGCGCGTGGATGACGAAGTTCGCCCCCACCCAGACCCGCAGGATCAAGGCAAGGTATCCGGTGTACGGAAGTAACGGATCCAACAATGCAGTCATTTTCGGTCAGCAACCTTATGTTGGGCACCCAATATAAATCAAGTAGTATCTCCTAACCACGTAAGTTCTCGCTACTATAGCTGGTAGCGCCACCTTTACTGGATTTGGCGGAATGAGTCATACGGCCAAGCGCAACAACGACCCCTCGGCCTTTCGGGGCTCGGACTATTGCGGAGCGCGTACGAACGAGCTTAATTATCCGCCGCCTTATCTTCTAATGTCCATGCCCGGGGGACACTTCCCTCCCGTTAAGGGACCGTATCCCGATGGCATGTATGGGATTTACGCGGAACTCAATGTTTACCTTGTTAAGGCATCGGACGGGAAGCCGACCTCAGAGACCTTCGCTAGCCGAATCGCGAGACACATTCAACGTGAAGTTGAAAGCCTCACGACACGAGACTTTCTCACGAAAATCCAAGGAGTTCTCCAACAAGTGGGGATGAAACGCGTCATAATGATGAGCAAGAACGATTTCAACATCTACTCCTTTGCTCAGGAGAACAAGGAAGATTGGAACCAGGTCTTCGAGAGCGCTTTGAGTGGGAGTTCTTCCGAAGAAACGGATGAGTGGTGGATCCTGACGACCGGCGGCAACGAGAGTTTCAAGTTCAGACAAGAAGTCACGTTCACGGAGAAACACACCCTCGCATCTCCTTCAATGAAGTTGGTAATCAGAGCATTGCCGGAGGAATGGGCATTGCAGTCTGGCGAAGGCTTCGGCCAATGGATGCAAAGGCTCCAGCAGACGCTACGCGACAAGGGGGCTGTGGAGGCGGAAGAAATCCGGGTCCGGCCCAAGATTGAGAGATACCTCCAAGACTACCAACAACTCCTCAAAGATACGTTCTCCGCCGGAGACCTGTCGCAGACCTTGAGAATCAACCTCTCCGGCATCGACCTGAAATCATTCAGCGCGAATTATTCCGTCGATCAACCTTCGTAATCTCGGCTCCACCATGCGGCGCGGCGATGAA
>Ga0335081_10006629_pt1 | contig 18452 bp, 16 predicted proteins | sample Lox_Sample_35_FD_206713 | JGI IMG/M metagenome (GOLD analysis project Ga0335081, IMG submission 206713) | Soil microbial communities from Loxahatchee National Wildlife Refuge, Florida, United States - Lox_Sample_3.5 | ecosystem: Environmental > Terrestrial > Soil > Wetlands | place: USA...
CGATGTCGGGGTGAAAGCGGATCAGCGTCAGAAGCGCGAACGGGCGCTGCAGAAACGCCGGCAGGCCGGCCGGCATGACCACCAGCTGGGCCGCGCCGACCCCGCGCTCCGCCGCGATCGCCGCATTCATCGCCGCGATCTCCACGCCGAATGCGCGCGCGCAGTGCGAGTCGCCGCCTTCGATCAGCACGGCGACGTCGTGTCCGGCGCGCGCCTGCGCGGTCGCGAGCTCGATGCAGTGCCGCTCGCTGCCGTAGAACCCTTTGCTCAGCACCGCGTGCAGGATACGCATGCCTCTCGCTCGTCATGCCCCGCGCAAGCGGGGCATCCAGTACCCGCAGGCCGTCGGAGGCTACTGGATTGCCCGCTTTCGCGGGCAATGACAACGGAAACGTTAGTTCAAGGCGAGCATCCGCGCCGCATTGCCGCGCAGAATCTGCGCCTTGTCTGATTGCGCGATCGTCAATCGATCCACGTGCTTCGTATCGGCGCCGATGAAGGGATCATCGCTGCCGAACAGCAGCTGCGATGCACCGACCGCGCCAAGCGCCAGCATCAAGGCCTGCTCGCCGAATGCGCAGGTGTCGTAGTAGAGCCGCTTGCCGTACTCGCTCGGCAGCTTGCTGATGTATTTGCGGCAGTCGGGAAACAGGCGAAAACCGTTGTCGAGCCGCTCGAACAGCAGGATCGTGGCGCCGCCGGTATGCGCCAGGATGTAGGGGAAGTTCGGATAGCGCTCGAACACGCCGCCGTAGATCAGCCGCGCCGCCACCAGCGTCGTGTCGAAGATCAGCCCGACCCGCAGCGGCAGCTCGAACTCGCCCATCTCCGAGGTGTCGCGCGGAAACATCGGATGCTCGAACACCGGCAGCCGCATGGCGTCGAGTTTTGCCCACAGCGGCTCGAAGCGCGCGTCGTTGAGCGGCGGCCCGCCGATGTTCGAGCCGATCGCCACGCCCTTCATGCCGAGCTCCCCGGTCGCGCGGTCGATCTCGGCGAGCGACGCCTCGACGTCGTGCAGCGGCAAACTTGCAAATCCGATGAACCGGTCCGGATGGGTGCGGCAGTCCTTTGCCAGCATGTCGTTGACGTGGCGCGCCATGGCGACCTGCGCGTCGCCGCTCCACGGGTAGACGCCCGGCGTCGACACGCTGAGCACGCGGGTGGCGATGCCTTTGGCATCCATGTCGCGCAGGCGATGGTCCATGTCGAACATGTCGGGCCGCGTCCAGGCGAGCGTGTAGCCGTTGTGACGCATCAGCGTCTTGCCGTCGGCGGTCTTCTCGACCTCCAGCCGCATGACGCGCTGCAGTTCGTCGAGATAATGCGGGTCGACGAAATGGCCGTGAATGTCGATGGTCATGTGCCGATCCTGGAGCATTTTCCGGAAAAGTGGTCGCCGGTTTTCCGCAGAAAATGCGACCAAAACATCATGCGCGCGCCGGCAGGATCACGCCGCGGCATTCGCCGAAGCCGATGTGTGGACGGCCCTCGGCCGCGCATGCGGCGCGGAAGATCACCTCGTCGCCGTCCTCCAGGAACCCGCGCATCTCGCCGTTCGGCAGCGTGATCGGCTTGGTGCCCCGCGCCGTGATCTCGAGCAGGCAGCCGCGGCTCTCGTCCTGCGGCCCCGAGCAGGTGCCGGTGGCGATCAGGTCGCCGATCGCGAGGTTGCAGCCGTTGCTGGTGTGATGCGCGACCATCTGCGCCACCGTCCAGTAGAGCGTAGCGAACGAGCCGCGGCTCAGCCGCACCGGCGGGGCGCCGGCTGAACGCATCTTCTCGGTTACGAGCAGGACCTCGAGCGTGATGTCGATGCCGCCGCGGGCGTGGTCGGCCGCATCCGCGAGATGCGGCAGCGGCGGCGGATCGCCCTCCGGCCGCGCATAGGCCGGGATGCGGTAGGGCGCGAGCGCCGCGGCCGTCACCACCCAGGGCGAGACCGTGGTGGTGAAGCTCTTTCCCAGGAACGGCCCGAGCGGCTGCGCCTCCCAGGCCTGGATGTCGCGCGCCGACCAGTCATTGACCAGGCAGAAGCCGAAGATGTGCGCCCCGGCCTGGCCGATCGGCACCGGTTCGCCGAGCCGCGACGGCACGCCGATGTAGAAGCCGAGCTCGAGCTCGTAGTCGAGCCCGCGGCTCGGGCGATAGGCCGGCGCCGCATCGTTCGGCCCCTTCGCCTGGCCGAGCGGCCGGCGCACCGGCGTGCCGCTCGCGACCACCGAGGAGGCGCGGCTGTGATAGGCGACCGGCACGTATTTGTAGTTCGGATTGAGCGGATTGTCGGGGCGAAACAGCCGGCCCGCATTGGTGGCGTGGAAGATCGAGGCGAAGAAATCGGTGAAGTTGCCGATCCGCGCCGGGACGAACAGCTCGGCCTGCGCCATCGGCGTGAGGAACTTCTCCGCCTGGGCGCGCGCGCCGGCGTCGCTTAACAGCCGCGACAGGGCGCGCCGCAGCGCGAGCCAGGAGTCCGGCCCGAGCTCCATCAGCGCGTTGAGATGCGGCGCCGCACAGGCCGCCGCCGCGGCGCGCGCCGGGTCGCCGACGAACGGCGCGACCGCGGCGACGTCGAGGATCTGGTCGCCGATTGCCACCCCGACCATCGGCTCGGCGCCGTCGTGGCGCGGACGGAAGACGCCATAGGGCAGGTTCTGGATCGGGAAGTCGCAGTCCGGCGCATTGGCGCTGGCGACCCAGCTCTTGCGGGCCGGATCGTGGGTCTCGTCAAGCTCCACCATTGTGTTGCTCACCACGCTCAATTGAGGAAACGCCCGCCGTCGGCGATGATGATCGCGCCGGTCGTCACCGTGAGCAGCGTCACCGACGCGAGGATCGCGCGCGCCACGTCGTCGGGCTCGACCACCTTCTTGAGCGGCGTCGCCTGCGCGAGCTTGGCCAGCTGCTCGGGCCCGCGCCCGGCGACGAAGTCGGTGTTGACCGCGCCGGGCGACACGCACAGCACGCGGATGTCGGGGCCGAGCGCGCGGCCGAGCGCGCGCGTCATGTTGTCGAGCGCGCCCTTGGCGGCGCAGTAGGCGACGCTCGAGCCCGAGCCGGTGAAGCCGGAGATCGACGAGACGTTGACGACGACGCCGTCGTGGGTCGCCTTGAGCAGCGGCGCAAACGCGCGGATCATCGCGAACGGGCCGCGCACATTGGCGACCAGCATCGCGTCCATCAGCTCGTCCGTGACCGCGTCCAGGTCGGCATGCGGAATGGGCCTGGTGAAGCCGGCAGAGTTGACCACGATATCGGCCCGCCCGTGCGCATCGCCGATGGTCTTGGCGGCGTCACGGATCGTGGCGGAATCCTCCAGCACGATGCGCACCGCCTTGTGCCCGGCGCCCGGCAGCTCGGCGATGAGCTTTTCGGCGCGCTCGCGCCCCTTGTTGTAGCCGACATAGACCGTCGCACCCTCGGCGGCGAACAGGCGCACGCACGCGGCGCCGATGCCGTTCGAGCCGCCGGTGACGACGGCGATCTTGCCTTTCAGTGTCTGCGCTTCCACCCCGCACTCCCTCATTCAAACTGCTCAAGTCGTCCGTAGGGTGGGCAAAGGCGCGCAGCGCCGTGCCCACGCGTCGGTCAACGGTGGGCACGCTTCGCTTTGCCCACCCTGCGCCGTCATCTTGCGGATTTTCACTCCCGCGGGAAGCGCCGCTGCAGGCCCTGCCAGCCCTCGAAATAGTCGTGCTGCAGCTCGGCCGATTCCACCGCGTAGCGCGTGAGCCGCATCGCGAAGCGGCTCTCGAACATGAACGCCATGGTGTCGGTGAGCTTGTGCGGCTTGAGCTCCGCATCGGTGGCGCGCTCGTGCGTCTCGGCATCCGGCCCGTGCGCCGTCATGCAGTTGTGCAGGCTGGCGCCGCCCGGCAGAAAACCTTCCGCCTTGGCGTCGTAGGCGCCGTACAAGAGGCCCATGAACTCGGTCATCACGTTGCGGTGGTACCAGGGCGGCCGGAAGGTGTCCTCGCCCACGAGCCAGCGCGGCGGGAAGATGACGAAGTCGATATTGGCGGTGCCGGGCGTGTCGGACGGCGCCGTGAGCACGCTGTAGATCGACGGATCGGGATGATCGAAGCTCACCGTGCCGATCGCCATGAAGCGCGCGAGGTCGTATTTGGACGGCGCAAAGTTGCCGTGCCATGCCACCACGTTGAGCGGCGAGTGCTGCATCTCGGCGGCCCACAGGTTGCCCTGGAACTTGGCGATCAGCGTGCAGGCCGCGTCCTTGTCCTCGTAGGCCGCGACGGGGCTGAGGAAATCGCGCGGATTGGCGAGGCCGTTCGAGCCGAGCGGCCCGAGCTCCGGCAGGCGCAGCGCCGCGCCGTAGTTCTCGCAGATGTAGCCGCGCGAGGGGCCGTCGGGAAGCTCGACCTTGAAGCGCAGGCCGCGCGGCAACAGCGCGATCTCGCCCGGCGCCGCTTCGACCACGCCGAGCTCGGTGACCAAGCGGGCGCGACCCTGCTGCGGCAGAATCAGGAGCTCGCCGTCCGCATCGTAGAAGTAGCGGTCGGTCATCGATGTATTGGCCGCATAGATGTGCGCCGCCATACCGGTCTGCGTCGCCACGTTGCCGTTGCCGCCGAGGGTGACGATGCCTTGGACGAAATCGGTCGGCGCCTGCGGGATGGGGAACGGCGACCAGCGCAGCTGCGACGGTGTCGCTTCCGCGTCGTCGAACGGCGCGCTTCGGATCAGCCCGTTGTCGATGCGCTGATAGGGGCGGTGCACCACGGAGGGCTTGATGCGATAGGTCCAGGTGCGGCGGTTCTCATGCCGCGGCGCCGTGAAGGCGGTGCCGGAGATGAGCTCGGCGAAGAGACCGTGCGGCGGTTTTTGCGGACTGTTGCGGCCGACTGGCAGTGCGCCGGCGATCGCCTCGCTGGCGAACTGGTTGCCGAAGCCGGATTGATACTGCGGCGCGGACGCCGGCTCCGCCTTGTGCGCGTCCTTGCCCTTGGTTTTGACCTTCGCGTCCATGGCGATGTCTCGCGGATGCTGTTTAGTTACGCTTGCAACGATTGTACCCGCTTCCCGGCGGCCTGGCTATGTGCAATCGGGCGCACGCAGGCGCCCTACAACACAACGCAGCGACCCGCTAACGTGGCGCGACTTGAGACAGAAAGCGCAAGGGATGGACATGAGTGGGGAGGAGAAGTTCGCCGGCTGGGCGCGGCATTTCCCGGGCAATCTGCGCTGGAGCAATGCCATGCAGATCGTCAAGGGCATGGCGCCCTACGGTGCGATCGCCATGGAGGAGGTCGACCGCATCGGCGACCGGCTCAAGGCACGTGAGCACGAGAGCGATCCCGACGTCGCCTGGAAGGAGGAGTGGGCCGCGATGGCCGACCGCGTCGCCGCGGTGGCCGACACGGCCGCCGCGGAAGGCCGCACCATCACGGCCGGCAACCACTACATGCGCGCCGCCAACTACTACTACAGCGCCGAGCGCTTCATCCCGCCGGGCGACGAGAAGATGGCGATGTACCACAAGGCGCTGCGCTGCTGGCACGCCGCGCTCGAGCGCCTCTACCCCGAGATCGAACGCGTCGAGGTGCCCTATGATGGGGCGAGCCTGCCGGCCTACTTTCTTCCGGCGCCGGGGCCCGGCCGCAAGCGCACAGTCGTTCTGTTCGACGGCATGGACAATGCCAAGGAGATGAGCGTCATCTTCGCGGGTCTCGATTTCGCCAAGCGCGGCATCAACACGCTGGCGATCGACGGACCCGGCCAGTCCGAGACCCTGCGGCTGCGCAAGATTTACAGCCGGCCCGACTACGAGGTCGCGGGCCGTGCGGCCTACGATTGGGTGGCGGCGCGCCCCGAGGTCGATCCCCGACGCGTCACCGTGATGGGCTACAGCTTTGGCGGCTACCACGCGCCGCGCGTCGCCGGCATGGACAAGCGCTACGCCGGCTGCGTCGCGCTCGGCGCGATGTTCTGGGATATGCAAAGTTGGCTCACCACCAGCAAGGCGCAACTCGCCGCCGACGCGCGCAACAGCTCGACCTCGGTGTTTCAGTTCCGCTGGGTGGTCGGCGCGCCCGACAACGCGACAGCGCTCGAATGGGCGAAGAAGTTCACCCTCGAGGGCATTGCGCAGAGGATCGAATGTCCGGTGCTGATCCTCCATGGCGAGAGCGACCGGATCGTGCCGCTCGCCGAGGCGAAGACGCTCTATGAGAAAGTCGGATCGAACTACAAGACGCTGAAGATCTTCACCGCCGAGGAGGGCGGCACCGAGCACTGCCAGGTCGACAACCGCCAGCTCGGCATCGACTATGCGGCCGACTGGATCTTGGCCAACACGTAGGCGCTGGTTTTTTACCCTCTCCCCTCCGGGGAGAGGTGAAGAAAGAAAAAGACACGGAGGAAACACGATGCCCGGACTCTTTCGCCTCTGCGCCTTGCTCGGCGCGCTCGCCGCAAGCCTCGTCGCGGCGCGCGCGGAGAATTATCCCGAGCGCCCGATCCACCTGATCGTCGCCTTCGTGCCGGGCGGCGCGACCGACACCATGGCGCGGCAGATCCAGCAGGACCTTTCGGCGGCGCTCGGCCAGACCGTCATCATCGAGAACAAGCCGGGCGGCAGCGGCTACATCGCCTGGAACTACGTCGCGGCCGCGCCGCACGACGGCTACACGCTGCTGATGGCCGAGAATGCGCTCGCCATCAGCCAGGGCCTGTTCAAGAAGGAATCCTCGATCTTCGATCCGATCAAGCAGTACGATCCGATCGCGCACGTCGCGACCTCGCCGCTGGCGCTCGTCGTCGCCAATCGGGTCAAGGCCAATTCGGTTGCGGAGCTGATCGCGCTCGCCAAGTCGATGGTCCCGCAGCGGATGAACTACGCCTCCGCCGGCATCGGCAGCGTCGCGCATCTGACTTTCGAGGTGTTTCGCGACGCCGCCGGCATCGACGCGGTGCACATCCCCTACAAGGGCGGCGGCGCCGCCATGGCGGATATTCTCGGCGGCCAGGTCGAAATGCACATGGCCTCGATCCAGGTCGCGGCGCCGCTCGCCAAGGACGGGCGCATCCGGGCGCTGGCGGTGACGAGCAAGCAGCGCTCGCCGGCGCTGCCCGACGTGCCGACGCTTGCGGAATCGGGGCTCAAGCTCGCCGACGTCGATCTGAACTTCTGGTACGCGATCTTCGGCCCGAAGGGCATTCCGCCGCAGGCGCGGGAAAAGCTTGCCCAGGCGGTCGAGCACGTGATGAGCGATCCAAAAGTGCGCGAGCGGCTCGCCAAGCTCGACATCGAGCCCGCCTATGCGGGACCCGACGCGCTCGAGACGAAGCTCAAGAGCGAGATCGCCAACTGGACCAAATTCATCGACGCGAAGGGAATTAAAGCGGAGTGATTCTCTTTACCCTTCCCTGCAGGGGAGCTTGATCGCGCCAACCGGAGACGCTCATGACACTTCTCGCTCGCTGTCTCGTCATCGCGACCGCACTCATGTTGACGGCCCGTCCGTCGACCGCGCAGGACTTTTCCGCCAAACCCATCCGCATCATCGTCGGCCTGGTCGCCGGCGGCGCGACCGACGTTACGGCGCGCCTCGTGGCACAGAAGCTCACTGAAAGCCTGCACACCAGCGTCTATGTCGACAACCGCCCGGGCGGCATCTTCATCCCGGCGACGCGCGAGCTGATCGGCGCCCCGCCGGACGGCCACACCCTGCTGATGATCTCCACCAGCAATGTGATCACCCAACCGTTCCATCCCGACTATCCGATCGACTTGCGCACCCTGACGCCGATCACCGAGGTGTCGGCAGGACCGCTGATCCTGGTGGCGCGCAAGGAGCTGCCGGTGAAGAGCATCGCCGATCTGATCGCCTACGGCAGGCAGAACCCCGGCAAGCTCACCTTCGGCTCGGGCGGCGGCACCGGCAGCTCGCTCTATCTTGCGGCCGAGCTGCTGCGGCTGAAGACGCAGATCCAGTTCCAAAACGTGCCTTATCGCGGCGCCGCCGCGGCGCTCAACGATCTGCTCGGCGCGCACATCGATCTCATGTTCGACGCCATGCCGGTGATGTCGCAGCAGGCCAAGGCCGGCAACGTCACACCGCTCGCGGTGACGAGCGCCCAGCGCTCGCCTGTCTTGCCCGACGTGCCGACCATGATGGAGGCGGGGCTGAAGGATTTCGAGGTCGTCAACTATTTCGGCCTGTTCGCGCCGCCCGGCACCTCGCCGGCGGTCGCCCAGCAGCTGCGCGACGCGGTCGCCAAGATGGTCGCGGCCCCGGACATGGTGGAGAAATTCGCCGAGCAAGGGATGGCGCCGGTCGCCAGCGAGCCCGGCGATTTCGCCAAGCTGCTCGCCGCCGAGCTCGACCGCTGGGGGCAGGTCATCAAGGCCGCCGGCATCAAGCCGGAATGAGCATCAGGAGGAGGGCGCCGTGCGACTGTTGCTCCGACTGTCCTGCGCGGTGGCGGTTTCGGGCCTTGTCGCCGCAGCCGTGAGCCCGGCGCGTGCGGAGTATCCCGAGCGCGCGGTCCGGCTGCTCGAGCCGTTTCCGCCCGGCGGCGCGGTCGATCTCGTCACGCGTCTGGTCGCGGCCGATCTGGCAAAGACGCTCGGGCAGCCCTTCCTGGTCGAGAGCAAGCCGGGCGCCGGCGGGATCATCGCGACCGAGGCGGTCGCCAAGGCGGCGCCCGACGGATACACGCTCCTGGTGACGACGCCGAACCACACGATCAATGCGGCGCTCAACCCGAAGCTGCCCTACGACACCGAAAAGGACTTTGCGCCGATCGCCGTCATCGCCGAGGTGCCGGAGGTCCTGGTCAGCCACGTGGCGGCGCCGTTCACGAACTTTTCCGGTTTCGTCGATTATGCGCGCGCCCATCCGGGCGAACTGAACTACGCGTCCGCCGGCAACGGCACGCTGCCGCACGTCTCGATGGAGCTGCTGCTGCATCGGCTCGGCGTTAAGGTGACCCACATTCCCTACCGGGGCGCGGCGCCCGCCATGGCCGACCTCCTCGCCGGCCAGGTGCAGCTCAAGATGGACACCTATGCGACCTCGGCGCCGCACATCGCCGAAGGCAAGCTGCGCGCGCTGGCGATCGCGAGCCGCATGCGCTCGCCGCTCGCGCCGGACCTGCCGACCGTCGCCGAGCTCGGCGTGCCGGGATACGAGGGCATCTTGTGGATCGGTGTGCTGGCGCCGGCCGCGACGCCCGCGCCGGTCATCGCGAAACTCGCGGCAGCGTGCGATCGCACCGTGCGCTCGCCCGAGCTGATCGAGCGCTTCCGGCGCGACGGCATCGATCCGGGCGGCGGAACGCCGAGCTCGTTCGGCGTGCGCATCACTGCTGAGATCGCGCAGTGGCGCACGCTGGTGCAGTCGGTGAAGATCAACGCCGAGTGAGCGCAGGAGGCCATCGCGTGTAAGGTGAGCACGGTGCCTGCGCTCCTTCTCCCCCTTCAGGGCAGGGCAATCGCATATGGACGAAATTCGCGAATTTCGGACAGCGACGGGCGACTTTGTTCCCCGTTGGATTCCGATCCGTTCTCGTTCCGATTCCCTCGTCCATTGCCTGCAATGGCCATATGCGATTGCCCTGCCCTTCAGGGGGAGAAGGTCGGGATCAGGGGGCCTATCCGCGAGTCGTTCGCTTGTGGAAGCACCCCTCACCCCCGACCCTCTCCCCGCAAGAGCGGGGGAGAGGGAGCGCAGGCACGGGAGGGTGAAGAGAAGCATCACTCCGATCCCGCAAGCCCGGCGCGCCGCACGATGTCGCCCCAGCGTGCGATCTCCGACTTGACGTAGCCGCGCAGTTCCGCCGGCGGCGGTGAATCGAGCGGAAGGTTGCCGAGCTCGACGAAGCGCTGGCGCACCTCGGGCATCGCCATGATCGCCTTCACGTCGCCGGCGAGCTGGTCGACGATCGCATCCGGTGTGCCGGCCGGCGCGACCAGCATCAGCCAGGCGACCGCGTCGAAGCCCGGAACGCCGGCCTCGGCGAGCGGCGGAACGTCGGGCAGCCCGGCAAACCGCGTCGTCGACGAGATGCCGAGGGCGCGCACCTTGCCGTCGCGCACGAAGCCGAGCGCCGGCGCGAGATCGGTGAACATCAGCGGTACGCGTCCGCCGACCACGTCGAGGATCGCCTGCGCGGTCCCCTTGTAGGGCACGTGCGTCATCTCGGTGCCGGTCAAAGTCTGAAACAGCACCGTGAAGAGGTGCGGCGTGCCGCCGACCCCGCTCGATCCGTAAGTGAGCGCGCCGGGCTTTTGCTTGGCGAGCCGCACCAGGTCGGCGACCGACTTCACCCCGGTCGACGGATCGACGATCAGGATGAACGGCACGCCGGCGACCAGCGCGATCGGCGCAAAATCGCGCGCCGCGTCATAGGGCAGCGCCTTGTGCAGCGTCGGCTGGATCGCGAGCTGGGTGCTGGCGCCGGCGAACAGCGTGTAGCCGTCGGGCGCCGCCTTGGCGACCGAGGTCGCCGCGATCACGCCGCCGGCGCCGAGCCGGTTCTCCACCACGAACGACTGGCTGAGCCGCTCGGTGAGCTTCTGCGCCAGGAGCCGCGCGATCAGGTCGGCGCCGCCGCCCGCCGCATAGGGCGCCACGATGGTGACCGGCCGGGCCGGATAGGTCTCGGCTGCGGCGCCAACCGCTGCGCCATGGGCGAGCGCCGATAGAACGACTGCCGCCAAAAATGCGCCGCGCCGCACCATGCTGCCCTCCCGGCGGTTGCTCGATCGGGCGAGCATAGCGCAGACGACGTTGCGTTCAATTCGCTGTGAGCGAGGCCGGGCGCGCTTTTCGCCGCGGAGGCGGATGGTGCATCGTGGTGCAGGGCAACGGCGAAGATGGAGCGTTGCCCGTCATCCAGCGGCGCAAAGACGCGGCAACCAGGGGGACGCGCATGAGTGCGGATATCGATTCGAAACGCCTGATCTTTCCCGGCCTCGCCGGCCTTTACGAGGCCGGCGCGCCCTATGCCTACGCGTTCATGCGGTTTGCGACCGGCGCCGTGCTGGTGCCGCACGGCGTGCAAAAGGTGTTCTTCCTGTCGATCGGCCAGTACACCAAGACGATCGGCGGCAAGGGCCTGCCGTTTCCCGAGCTGCTCGCCTATCTGACGTTCTTCACCGAGCTCGTCGCCGCCGTCTGTCTCGCGATCGGCCTGTTCACCCGCGTGGCCGCCGTGATGATCTGGATCGAGATGGCGGTGATCATCACGGTGTTCAACTGGCAGTTCGGCTACTTCTGGACCAACCGCGGGGTCGAATACGCCCTGCTGTGGCTGCTGCTGTGCACCGCGATCTTCTTCCGCGGCGGCGGCCGTTATTCGGTCGATCACCTGATCGGCAAGGAGATTTGAGCGGGCGTGAGCTGAGCACGCTGCCTGCGCCCCTTCTCCCCCTTTAGGGGGAGAAGGTCGGGATGAGGGGGTCTCTCCGCGAGCTCGGAGTCTGTGGAGGCGCCCCCTCACCTCACATGCGCTCACCCTGCAGCGGAGCTTGCCTCACCCCTTCAAATACTTCTTCTCCAGCATGCAGTGCACGCCCTTGTTGCCGTTCACCACCTGTGTGATGTGCAGATCGGCCGCGAGGCTCGCCAGCATATAGGCCTGCGAGCGCGTCAGGCCCGCGCGCGCCTCGATCAGGTCCAGCATCAGGCGCAGCGCGATCACCACGCAATCGTCGAGGTCGGGATCGAACGCCATGGTCATCACGTGGGTCGGCGTCTCGGCGGCGGGCCATTCCAACTTGAGGTCGTCGCGCACCGTGAGCCGGAACTGGCCCACGAGCCCGGTCTCGATCGCATTGACGCAGACCTCGCCGTCGCCCTGCACCGCATGGCCGTCGCCGGCGGAAAACTGCGCACCGTCGACGAAGATGGGCAGATAGAGTGTGGTGCCGGCGACCAGCTCCTTGTTGTCGAGATTGCCGCCGTTCTGCCGCGGCGGCAGCGTCGAGATCGTGCCCCAGGCGGGCGGCGGCGCGACGCCAATCACGCCGAAGAACGGCTTGAGCGGGATTTCCATGCCCCAAGGGAGGTGGCCGATCATCCGTTCGGCGTCGAGCCGGCTGTGCGCGAGGCCGCGCTCGGCAAAATCGTGCGGCAGCGCGCCGGCGAGCGGCCGATGCGCCGTGTAGCCCCAGTCATAGGCCAGATCGATCGCCGCGATGTCGACCTGCAGCACCTGTCCGGCCCGCGCGCCGCGCACCGCGACGGGACCGGTCAGCATGTGCCCGGGCAGCATGCGCCGCGTGTTGGCCTGGTGGATCGCCGGCAGCGCCGGTGGAATCTTGAAGGGCGGTCCGGGCAGCACGTCGGGAGGGCCCGACACGCTGGCGATCGTCACCGTCTCGCCGCTGTCGATCGTCGCGACCGGCGCCAGCGCTGCGTCGAAATAGCCCCAGTGAACGGTGTCGGCGCCGGCATCGATTCGGACTGGCATGGGTTGCTCCACCACCTGTGGCCACACGATGTCATTGTGAGCGAAACGAAGCAATCTCGCTTCACCCGAGCCACACCCTCCGCCGTCATCGTCCGCGCAAGCGGACGATCCAGTACGCCGCAGCGGGTGTGAGGTGGGACGGCCGGCGTCCCATTCACGGATTGTGAGTACTGGATTGCCCGCGTGCGCGGGCAATGACGGCAGCACTTTTTGCCCAGACCCCTACGCCACGTCGGTCAACGCAAAGCCGGCGATGCGTTTGTAGTTCTCCGATAGCGCGCGCAGCTCGTCCTGGGTGATGTGGTCGTCGAGATTGCCGAACGGCCGGTCGCCGACCAGCTCCTCGACCTTGATGTTGATGAAGTCGGGTGGATGCTCGCGGTTGGTGCGCACGATTTTTGCGGTCGCGGGCGCGCGGGCCGCCTCGTAGGCGCGCAGCGCCGCCGGCAGGTCGGCGCGGCTCGCGCGCAGGCATTCGGTCAGCACGCGCGCATCGATCGCGCCCTGCGCGGCGCCGTTCGAGCCGCGCGGATACATCGGGTGGGCGGCGTCGCCCGCGAGCGTCACCCGGCCGAAGGTCCAGCGCGCGATCGGGTCCTTGTCGACCATCGGATATTCGAGGATCTGGTCGGCATCGCGGATCAGCGCCGCGACGTCGAGCCAGTCGAAGCGAAAATCCTGGTAGATCGGCAGGAAGTCGGCGAGTTCGCCCGGCTTGTTCCAGTCGTTCTGGTCGAACGTGTCGCGCTTGATCTCGGCCATCCAGTTGATCAGCTGGTTGCCGCTGCGGTCGACGTCGTCGATGATCGGGTAGACCACGATCTTGCCGGTGAGGATCGAGCCGATGCGCATATAGGTGCGGCCGGTGAGGATCGGCTTGCGCCGCGTCACGCCGCGCCAGGTGTTGATGCCCGCGAAGGCGACGCGGTCGTGCGGGTAGAACTGCCGGCGCACCACCGAGTTGATGCCGTCGCAGCCGATCGCGGCGCCGGCGCGCACCGCCGGCCGCATCGCGCCGGTCGAGAACTGCTTGAACGCGACCGTGACGCCGCCGTCGTCCTGCGCGACGCCGATGCAGTCGTGGTCGGTGAGGATGCGGTCGAACCCGAGCCGTTCGCACGCGGCGCGATACAGGATCATGTGCAGCCGGCCGCGATGGATGCTCACTTCCGGATACTGATAGCCGGCGCCCTTGCCGCGCGGCTCGCGGTAGATCAGCTGGCCGAACCGGTTGAAGAAGCAGCTCTCGGCGATCGGAATGCCGGCGTCGAGCAGCGCCTGGTCGAGGCCGAGCGCCGCGAACTCGCGCATCGCATGCGGCAGCAGCGTGATGCCGACGCCGAGCTCCTTCACCTCCGGCGCGCGCTCGAACACGCGGCACGCGATGCCGTGCCGGTGCAGGTTGAGCGCAAGCGAGAGGCCGGCGATCCCGCCGCCGATGATGGCGATGTCCATGTTGGCAGCTTCCGCGAGGTGCCTCACCCGCGGCCCGGCTGGGTCATCACGTTGAGCAGCGCCGGCGTGCCGGCGCGCACCGCGGCGAGCCCGCGCTTGAGCGCCGGCATGAGGTCGGACGGCTTCTCGACCTTTTCGCCCCGGCCGCCGCAGGTCTCGATCACCTTCTCGTAGTCGGGCGAGGGCTTGAGCTCGGTCAGCGGCATCACGTTGGCCTTGGCGGCGCGGCCCTCGGGATAGACGTCGAGCGTCGCGCGCTTGACCGCGAACCAGGTCTGATTGTTGCAGATGACGGTCAGCGTGGCGAGACTCTCGGAGCGGCCCACATAGTGGAACGGCAGCGGATTGCCGAACATGTAGGAGCCGTCGCCGACGATCGCGATCACCTCGCGCTCGGGCGCCGCGAGCTTGGCGCCGAGCGCGGCGCCGAGACCGAAGCCGAGCCCGCCCGACAGCAGCCCGCCGAAATAGGAGCGCGGCTGGGTCAGACGCAGCTGGTTCACCGGCAGGCCGAGCTCGTTGACGATGATGGCATTCTCGGCCTTGAGCTCGTTGAGACAGGCCGCGATGTAGGCCGGATGGACCGGCGTCGCGTCGCGCACGCTGTCGAGGAATTTGCGCCGCCTCGCCTCCATCTCGTCGCGCAGGGCGGCGAGCGTCTTGCGCCGCGCGTCGAGGCCGTTGCCCTTGGATTTGATCGCGGCCCGCAGCGCCGCGCGCAGCACCGGCAGCGTCGCGCTCGCCTCGCCGGTGATCAGCAGGTCGGTCTCGAACTCGCGGAACGGATACTTGCTCTCGAGCGGATCGGCCGCCACGTGGATGATCTTGGCATCGCGCCGCGGCGCGATCGCGCGCGGGATCCACGGCACCGCCGACTCGAGCACCAGCACCACGTCGGCCTTCGGCAGCAGCGTGCTGATGTCGAAGCCGAGATGCATCGGGTGGTCGGTCGGAATGTTGACGTCGCGCGCCTCGCTCTGAATGACCGGCAGCGCGAACTCCTCGGCGAGCGCGGCGAGCTCGGCGAAGGCCGCGGGATTGCGCCCGCCGCTCGATGTGACGATGAGCGGAAACTCAGCCTTGGCGATCAGGTGCGCCGCCTCGTCGATCGCGCCGCGCGACGGCTCGGCGGGCGACGATCCGAGCGGCCGGTTGGTGCTGCGCCGTGACGCGACTGCCGGCTCCGCCAGCACCTCGCGCGGCAGGTTCATGTAGACCGGCCCGCGCGGCTCGCTCATCGCGATGTCGAGCGCGCGGTCGACCAGCGTCTCGACCGGCTGGCCGGCGCGCAGCTCGTAGTCCCATTTGACGAACTCGCGCACCATGCCGCCCTGGTCGAACGACTCCTGTCCCCAGTGGATCGAGCGGTTGCGCGAGCCGATATGCCCGGTCTCGGTCAGCGGCGTGCGGCCGGCGGCGAGCAGCAGCGGAACATTGTCGCGTGCCGCGTTCATCAGGCCGTTGATGGTGTTGCCGGTGCCGACGGTCACGTGCACCATCACGGCGGCGGGCCTGCCGCTGGCGCGGTAGTAGCCGTGCGCCATCGCCATGGCGACATTCTCGTGCGGCACGGTGATGAATTTCGGGATTTTCTGGTCGCTGCCGGCGTTGCGCGAGATCGCCTCGATGATCGGCGCGAAATCGGTGCCCGCATTGGCGAACACGTACTCGATGCCGCGCTCGGCGAGGCGCCGGAGATAGGCTTCGGCGGTGATTGTCTGGGGGTCGCTCAAGGTTGAGGTCCGTTTCGTTGCCGCGCATGCGCGAGTGAGCGCGCCCGGGCGGGCGCGAGCCGGCCGCAGCTTATCGCCGAGCGTCCCTCTGTCAATCGAGGGGCAGGGCATCGGGATGAGGCTTGAAACGGCGGCCCGAACGGTGGTTTAGCTTTCGTTGCCGAAGAGACCAGTGGGCAGACCGGAGGGGCGTCGCGTGGACCTGAACTTGGCCGGCCGCAAGGCGCTGATCACCGGCGGATCGAAGGGGATCGGGCTCGCGATCGCGCAATCGCTCGCCGCCGAGGGCTGCGACCTGCATCTCGCGGCGCGCACTCAATCCGAGCTCGACAAGGTCGCGGCTGACCTGCGCGGGAAGCATGGCGTGCGCGTCGCGGCGCACCCGGCCGATCTCGCGGACGGCGCGCAGGCGCGGGCGCTCGCCGCGGCGGTGGGTGACATCGACATCCTGGTGAACAGCGCCGGCGGCATTCCGCGCGGCACGGTGCTCGACATCGACGAGGAACGCTGGCGCAAGGCGTGGGACCTGAAGGTGTTCGGCACCATCAACCTGACGCGCGCCGTCTATGGGCCGATGTGCCAGCGCGGCAACGGCGTGATCGTCAACATCGTCGGCCTCTCGGGCGACCGGCCGGACGCCTATTACATCGCAGGCAGCAGCGCCAATGCGGCGCTGATCATGTTCTCGCGCTCGCTCGGCGGCGACTCGATCCGCCATGGCGTGCGGGTGGTTGCGGTCAATCCCGGCCCGGTCGAGACCGAGAAGCACATCCGCGACACCGAGCGGCTCGCCAAGGACAAATTCGGCGATCCCACGCGCTGGCGCGACGTCATGGCCGGGCTGCCGATGAAACGGGCCGCGCTGCCCGCGGAGGTCTCCGCCATGGTGGCCTTCCTGTGCTCGGATCACGCGTCCTACATCAGCGGCAGCGCGGTCACGATCGACGGCGGCCTGTTGTCCGACGCGGCGATCGGCGTCAAGCGCGGCTGACACCGCGAATAGAAGACAATAATGGAGGAATCCCGGTGAGCGTGCCCAAGACCAATCCCAACGCGCCGTTCAACATGACGCGCGCGAGCCACGCGGTGCTGACCGTCAAGGATCTCGGCGCGAGCCGCGCCTTCTACGTCGACGCGATCGGGCTGGTGGCGAGCGACGAGACCAAGGACGCGCTTTTTCTGCGCGGCGTCGAGGAGGCCGCGCACCACAGCCTCGTGCTCAAGCGCACCAGCGAGGCGCCGGTGTGCGAGCGCGTCGGCCTGCGCGTCTACACCGAGGAGGACCTCGAAAAGGCAAAAGCCTATTTCGACAAGGCGCAGCTCCCGGCCCGCTGGGTCGAGGTGCCGCACCAGGGCCGCACTCTGCACGTGAGCGACGCGGTCGGCACGCCGCTCGAGATTTGCGCCACCATGGACACCAGGCCGCGCCTCACGGTGCAGTTCGAAAAATTCAAAGGGGCGGCGCCCGGGCGGGTCGATCACTTCCAGATCCTGTGTCCCGACGTGCCGAAGGCCTGCGCGTTCTATCTCGACATGGGCTTCCGCCTTTCCGAGTACATCTGCCCCGACGGCGGCGACGAGCTCCTCTTCGTGTTCATGCAGCGCAAGGGCAATCCGCACGACATCGTCTTCGCCAACGGCGCCGGCCCGCGCTTCCACCATGTCGCCTTCACGGTCGCCGAATCGCACCGCCTGTTCCAGGCCTGCGACATCGCCGGCGCGCTCGGGTTCGGCCGCAACCTGGAGCACGGCCCCGGCCGGCACGGGCCCGGCCACGCGCTGTTCGTCTACTTCCGCGATCCCGACCGCCATCGCATCGAGCTGTTCAACACCCACTATCAGATGATGGACATCGAGAACGAGCCGGTGCGCTGGGACGCCTCCTACACGCGCAACCGCGCCTGGGGCCTGCCGCCGCGCCGCGCCTGGCACTTCGAGGCCTCGCAGTTCGCCGGCGTCGCGCCGCGCGAGCCGGCGAAGAAGCCCGACCCGTTCACCCTGGAGAAGTTCTTGGCGGAGGGGGCCTCGTAGCCCGCATAAAGCGAAGCGGAAATGCCGGGAAGCCGGTCCCCGATTTCGCTTCGCTCCATCCGGGCTACGCTTCCTCTGCATGCATGCCATGCAGGCGGCTACGCGTTTCGCCAGGCCCGTCGCGCCGGTAACGATTCGTTAACACTCTTCCTTAAAATGAAATGGAATTGCGCCCGTCCGCGCGACACCTTTGCGTCCCTTGATTTAGCGCAAGGCGTCGCCACCTTCGAACCGGCACAAAGCGCGGGCGATAGCGACCATTGCGCGAATCAAACGGCGTCTTGCGTGGCGCGGCGGGAGGACATCGGCCAAACACAGGATGTCGATTGAGGACGTGACATGAGCAGCCAGACGCACAGCATACCGAGCGGACGCGCGCGCGGAACGAGCGCCATGAACTGGGCGAACGTCGCGACCATCGTCGCCGTGATCGGGCTTCTCACGTTAGGACTGCTCGGGGCCAACGTGGAATACATCGCGCTGGTCGCGCTCGTCGTCCTCGGCAGCCTGCTGATCCTGACCGACAAGGCCATTGCGGCGCCGCCGCATCCGCCGGTGGTGTAGCGGGTCTTGATCGTCGGCTAGTTCCACAGCGCCTTGCTCGCCAGCCGCGCGCCGGCGGCGAGCGCCTCGAGCTTCGCCCACATGATCGAAGGATGGACCCGGCGGTAGAACGGCCCCTGGGCAAACCCGCAGTCGGTGCCGGCGATCACGTTCTCGCGTCCGATCAGCTTTGCGATCCGCACGATGCGCTCGGCGATCAGCTCGGGATGCTCGACGATGTTGGTCGCGTGG
>Ga0335081_10006630_pt1 | contig 18451 bp, 17 predicted proteins | sample Lox_Sample_35_FD_206713 | JGI IMG/M metagenome (GOLD analysis project Ga0335081, IMG submission 206713) | Soil microbial communities from Loxahatchee National Wildlife Refuge, Florida, United States - Lox_Sample_3.5 | ecosystem: Environmental > Terrestrial > Soil > Wetlands | place: USA...
CGAGCAGGTGCGCGGCGATCTTCTTGGCCTTGGCCTCGACCTTGTCGAGCGCCTTGACGATCGCCGACATGCCGACCGCGCCGGAGCGCGAGCCGTAGGTGCCCATGCCGAACTGCACCGTGTCGGTATCGCCGTGCACGATCGAGACCTGGTCGATGCCGATGCCGAGCCGCTCGGCGACGAGCTGCGCGAAGGTGGTCTCGTGGCCTTGGCCGTGCTGATGGCAGCCGGTCAAGACTTCGACCGAGCCGGTCGGATTGACCCGCACCTCGGCGGATTCCCAAAGGCCGACGCCGGCGCCGAGCTGGCCGACCAGCGACGACGGCGCGACGCCGCAGGCTTCGATGTAGGTCGCAAAGCCGATGCCGCGCAGCTTGCCGTGGCGCTCGGACTCGCGCTTGCGCTTGCCGAAGCCTTTGTAGTCGTGGATCTGCAGTGCCTTCTGCAGCGAGGCATTGTAGTCGCCGGCGTCATAGAGCGACGCCACCGAGGTCTGATACGGAAACGATTTCACGAAGTTCTTCTTGCGCAGGTCGGCCGGATCGACGCCGAGCTCGCGGGCGCCGACCTCGACCAGACGCTCGACCACATAGGTCGCTTCCGGGCGGCCGGCGCCGCGATAGGCGTCGACCGGCACGGTGTTGGTATAGACCGCGTCGACCTCGCAATAGATGTGCGGGATCTCGTATTGGCCCGACAGCAAGGTGGCGTACAGGAAGGTCGGCACCGCCGACGAGAAGGTCGACATATAGGCGCCGAGATTGGCGGTGGTGTGCACCTTGAGCCCGGTGATCTTGCCGTCGGCGTCGAACGCCATCTGCGCCTTGGTGACGTGATCGCGGCCGTGGGCGTCGGTGATGAAGCTCTCCGAACGCTCGGCGGTCCATTTCACCGGGCGCTTGAGCTTGCGCGCGGCCCACAGACAAACGACCTCTTCGGGATAGATGAAGATCTTCGAGCCGAAGCCGCCGCCAACGTCGGGGGCGATGACGCGGAGCTTGTGCTCGGGCGCCATGCCGACGAAGGCGGCGATGACGAGCCGCGCCACGTGCGGATTCTGCGTCGCGTTCCACAACGTCAGATGGCCGGTGGCGTCATCGTATTCGGCGAGCGCGGCGCGCGGCTCCATGGCGTTCGGCACCAGCCGGTTGTTGATGAATTCGAGCTTGGTGACGTGCTTCGCGTTCTTGAACGCGGCCTCGGTCGCCGCCGCATCGCCGAGATGCCAGTTGTAGATGGTGTTGTTCGGCGCCGACTCGTGGATGAGCGGCGCGCCCTTTGCCGCCGCCTTGGCCGGATCGACCACCGCGGGCAGGACTTCATAGTCGACGGCGATCTTCTCGGCGGCGTCCTTGGCCTGGGCCAAAGTATCGGCCACGACCACGGCGACCGCGTCGCCGACATAATTGGCCTTGCCGGCGGCGAGCGCCGCGTGGGGCGCCATCTTCATCGGCGAGCCGTCCTTCGACAGCACCACCCAGCCGCAGATCAGATTGCCGAGCTTATCCTTGGCGAACTCCTCGCCGGTGAACACGCCGGCGACGCCCGGCATGTTCGCCGCCGCGCCGGTGTCGATCTTCTTGATCCTGGCGTGGGCGTGAGGCGAGCGCAGGAAATAGATCGCGCCCTGCCCCGGCCGGTTGATGTCGTCGGTGTAGTGGCCCTTGCCGGTGATGAAACGCTGGTCTTCCTTGCGGCGCACCGCGGCGCCGATACCGGTCGCACTCATGGCGGCTCCTCCGGTAGTGACTTTGCAGTCCTCGTCCCGTCCGACCCTTCCCTGCTTCAGCGCATGGCCTTGGCGCCGGCCGCGATCGCCTTGACGATATTGTGATAGCCGGTGCAGCGGCAGATGTTGCCTTCGAGCTCCTCGCGGATGGTGTGGTCGTCGAGGTCGTGACCCTTGCGCCGCACCATGTCGACCGCGGTCATGATCATGCCCGGCGTGCAATAGCCGCACTGCAGGCCATGGTTCTCGCGGAACGCCTCCTGCATCGGATGCAGCGGGCCGTCGGCCGGGGCGAGCCCCTCGATGGTCAAGACGTTGGCGCCTTCGACCTGCACCGCGAGCACGGTGCACGACTTCGTCGCCTTGCCGTTGACGTGCACCACGCAGGCCCCGCATTGCGAGGTGTCGCAGCCGACATGGGTGCCGGTGAGCCGCAGGTGTTCGCGCAAAAGCTGCACGAGCAGCGTGCGCGTTTCGACTTCGACAGTGACAGGCTTGCCGTTCACCGTCAGGGACACGGCTGCCGTGTTGGCTGCCATTGGGCTCCTCCTCAGGAATTCCGCTAAATGGTCCGTTTTTGCCGTGCGATCCACATCGCACGCTGGCCCAAGGGCGAAATCGGGGGGATTTTGCCGGTTTTCGTACCTTGGAACGAGAATTACTCTGAACCGGGGCCTAGCCGCCGGTCAAGTCGGTTCGGCGGACGAAACGCCTCATAGCTGCCATCCGCTGCGACCTTTGGGCGAGCCGGTGGGCGGCCGGTTCAGGCGCTCTTGCCGCCGACCGCGCCGGCAAAATTGGAGAAGAAATCGTCGGCGATCTTCTTCGCCGCGCCGTTGATCAGGCGCTGGCCGAGTTGCGCCAGCTTGCCGCCGATCTGCGCCTCGACCTCGTAGCTCAAGAGCGTGCCGCCGTCCTTCGGCGCGAGCTTCACGGTGGCGCCGCCCTTGGCGAATCCGGCAACGCCGCCCTCGCCCTGGCCGGAAATCTTGTAGCCGTTCGGCGGATCGAGATCGGACAAGGTGACGTTGCCTTTGAAGCGCGCCTTGACCGGGCCGATCTTGATGGTGGCGGTGGCCTGGAACGCCGTATCGGAGGTTTTCTCCAAAATCTCGCAGCCGGGGATGCACGCTTTGAGCACCGCCGGATCGTTGAGCTTCTCCCACACCGTCTGCTGCGACGCCGGCAGCTGGTACTCGCCCGTCATCGTCATCGCCATGGCGCGCCACTCCTCAGCTTGGTCGAGCCCATCGCTTAGCGCCTGCGGCGGCGGCTGGAAAGCCCGCCCGCGGATGCTACAAAGGCCCGCACGCACAGGGAGGAGATAACAATGCCCGACATCAAAGTCGATGATGGCTGCACCATCCATGTCGAGGTCGAAGGGCCGGAGCGCGCGCCAGTCTTGATGCTGTCGAACTCGCTCGGCACCGACCTGCACATGTGGGACGACCAGGTGGCGCCGATCACGCAGCATTTCCGCCTGGTCCGTTACGACCGCCGCGGCCATGGCAAGTCGGGCGTGCCGAAGGGCCCCTACACCATGGAGCGGCTCGGCCGCGACGTGCTTGGCGTGCTCGACGGGCTCGGCACTGCCAAGATCAACTGGTGCGGGCTGTCGATGGGCGGCATGGTCGGCATGTGGCTCGGCGCCAATGCGGAAAGCCGCATCGACAAGCTCATCCTCTCCAACACGTCGTGCTACTTCCCCGACCCTACGATGTGGGATGCCCGCATCAAGCTGGTGCGCGAAAAGGGCCTCGAACGCATCGTCGACGCCAACATGGAGCGCTGGTTCACCAAGGGCTTCCGCGACCGCGCTCCGGACGCGATCGCGCGGATGAAAAAGATGTTCTGCGCCACCGACGTCGAGGGCTATATCGGCTGCGGCTACGCCATCCGCGATATGGACCACCGGCCGCTGTTGCCGAAGATTTCGCGGCCGACGCTGGTGATCGCCGGCCGCCACGATCCCGCGACCACGCTGGAAGCCGGCGAATACATCAAGCAGCACATTCCCGGCGCCAAGATCGCCGTGCTCGAAGCCGCGCATATTTCGAACATGGAGCAGCCGCAGGCTTATGCCGACACGGTGCTGGGATTTTTGCTGAACTAACCGCCGCGCTGTGCGCGGAATTCGTGCGGCGTGGTGCCGGTCTGCTTGCGGAAGAAGCGCGCGAAGTGCGAGGGGTCGGCGAAGGCGAGCTCCTCGGCGATGTCGTGGATCGGCTGGGTGGTGAAGACGAGCTGGCGCTTGGCTTCGGTCAGCACGCGCTGGCGGATCAAATGACCGGCGGTGACGCCGGTCGAGCGTTTGACGTGATCGTTCAGCCGGTCGACGGTCATGCCGAGCTTCTCGGCGTAGAAGTTGAGCAGCCGCTCGGTGCGGAAGTTCTCATCGACCAGCGCGCGGAGCTGCGTCACCGTGGCGTCGGCCGGATGCAGGGTGACGGCGCCGGTGCGGGCGCGGCTCGCGGCAAGGCGCGCGACGCCGACGGCGATCAGCACCAGAAGTCCGCGCATGGCGAGGCGAAAGCCCTCGCGGGCGAGCGAGTGCTCCTCGAACAGGTCGTTGCATAGCGCCGACAGCCGCGTGCGCTCCGCATCGTCGCCGATCGGAATGACCGGCTGCGCGCCGAGCGCCCGCAGCCGCGCCAAGGCCTCGCCGGCGCGGTCGATCAGCGCGCCCGCGGCATCCTCGGTGAAGGTCACGACCCAGCCGTTGGTGACGTTGGGCTCGAAGCGAAAGCCGTGCGCGATGGTCGCCGGCACCAAAATCGCCGCCGGCGCCGCGAACGGCAGCCGCGCCGCGTCAAACGTCATCTCGCCGCCGCCCTGCTCGATCAGCAGGATCTGAAACAGATTGCGATGGCGGTGGGCGCGGATGGTCCAATCGTGGATCGACGACCGCGAGGCGATGGTTTCGACATGGATGAAGTCGAACGCCTGATCGTCCGGCGGATCGCCGTAGAGGTGGAACAGCGGCAGCGGGTTCGCCATGGTGCTGAAATCCTGGCCGAAGCATAAGCCAGCCGGCGGAAAGAAGAAGAGCCCGAGCCTGTGTATATGCCGGAAAGCTAAAGCGCCCGGCGTCACACCTTCTTATAGAGCCGCTCGTGATAGACCAGCGCCGGGCCCGGCGGCCCGAGCCGCACCGCTTCGACGACGCCGAAGATGACGTTGTGCGACGCCACCGTTTTGATCTCGAGCGTCCGGCAGTCGAAGGCGATGACGGCGGAACTGAGCACCGGCGAGCCGGTCTTCAGCGTGGTCCAGTCGCCGACCGAAAAGCGCTCCTCGAGATGCACGCCGCTTCGGCCGGCAAAAAGGTCGGCGAGCTTTTCTTCCTCGGCGCCCAGCGTGTTGACGCAGAACACGCCGTTCTGGACGACGAGCGGCGCGCTCTTTGAGCGGCGGTTGAGGCAAACCAGCAGCGTCGCCGGCTGGTCGGACACCGAGCACACGGCGGTCGCGGTAAAGCCGGTCTTGCCGGCCGGGCCGGCCGAGGTGACCACGTGCACCGCGGCGCCGAGCCGCGCCATGGCTTCGCGGAATTGCGCCGGATCGACGCTTTCGATCGGCGGCGTCGGCGCCACCGCAGTGAAGGCGCCGTCCATGGCATCGTCGGGCCGTTGGTCGATCCAGCTCATAGGGGGCCGACTCCTGAGTGAGTGGGCCCGATCCTACTCCGCCACGCGCGCTTCCGGTATGCCCGGATAGGCCACATCATCGGGGTCCAGCCATGCAGAACTGGTCCAGCCGTTCTCGTCGTATTCGGACATGCACTGGTCGGCGAGCGCCGTCATCTGCTCCATCATCCCGGTGCCGCGCGCGTTCCACAGCGCCTGGATGCGGATGTCCTCGTGGTTGCCGGCGTAATTTCTCTCGTAGAGCTCATGGCGGCCGCCGAACTCGGTTCCGATGGCGTCCCACAATAGTTTCATCACCTTGATGCGCTGCTTGTAGTCGATGCCGTAGGAGCCGCGCACATATTGCGCGAGGTAGCGGTCGATCGCCGGATTTTTGAAGTCCTTGGCCGACGACGGCAGATAGATCAGCGACGAGGCGACGATCTTCTCGACGATTTCCTTGATGCGGCCGTAGGCGTCGCCGGCGAACACCCGGTAGCTCGAGCCCGATTGCAGGTTCGGCAGCACCGCGCCGTTGACCCATGGCGTCGGGTTCATGGCCATGGCGTCGGTCAGCGCCCAGAACAGATGGCGCCAGGCGATGACTTCGCCGAGCATGGCCTGGTTGCCGCGGAATTCGTCGGAGCCAGCCGCGCGCAACGCCTTGGCGATGACGCCGGCGAGGAAGTCGAGCTTGACCGCAAGCCGCGTGCAGCCCTGGAACTGATAGCCGGCGAGAAACCCGGATTGCGGGAAGAAGACTTTCAGCTTCTCCAGGTCGCGGTGCAGCAGCACGTCTTCCCAGGGGATGAACACATTGTCGAACACGAAGATGGCGTCGTTCTCGTCGAACCGCGACGACAGCGGATAATCGAACGGCGTACCCATGACGCTTGCGGTCATCTCGTAGGAGGTGCGGCAGAACAGCTTCACGCCCGGCGCGTTCATCGGCGCGATGAACATCACCGCGAGATCGGTGTCGTGCAGCGGCACGGCGGCGTTCTGGCCGAGGAAGTTGTAATGGGTCAGCGCCGACGACGTCGCCACCACCTTGGCGCCGGAGATGTAGATGCCGGCATCGGTGTCCTTCTGGATGGTAATGTAGACGTCTTTCACCTGATCGGCGGACTTGGCGCGGTCGACCGGCGGATTGACGATGGCGTGGTTCATGAAGAGGACGTTCTCTTGCGCCCGCCGGTACCAAGCCTTCGCGTTGTCGGCGAACTTGCCGTAAAAATCGAAATTGGCGCCGAGCGTGTTCATCAGCGACGCCTTGTAGTCGGGCGACCGGCCCATCCAGCCGTAGGACATGCGCGCCCACTGCGCGATGGCGTCGCGTTGCCCGACCAAATCTTCGCGCGAGCGCGCGGCGCGGAAGAATTTATGGGTGAAGCCGCCGGAGCCGGTGTCGGTCGGCGCGGTGAGCAGCGGCTTGGTCTTTGAGTCGTGGAGCGCGTCGTAGAGCCGCGCGATCGAGCGCGCGGCGTTGCGGAACGCCGGATGCGTGGTGACGTCCTTGACCCGCTCGCCATAGACGTAGACTTCGCGGCCGTCGCGCAGGCTTTCCAGATATTCGGCGCCGGTGAAGGGGCGACCCTTGGCGCCGATGGCGTCTTCGGATTTGGACCGGTCCATGGGGGTCTCCTTGATGGCGTCGGCTTTGGGCCTGGCGCGTCCGTCGCGGGACGACGGGCCGCCGTGATGCCGCGCGCCGGCCCGTTCCAGCCGCGTGTCAGCCGCTTGTCAACGAAAGCCGGCTCTGGTAACTAAGTTCAACATATTGAACTTAGTTTAGAATATGAAACTAGGCCAGACCGCCGCTGTCAAGTCGCTCGACCGCGGGCTCGACATCCTCGAATACGTCGCCGGCTGCTCCGAGCCGCCGTCGTTTTCGCAATTGCTAGGCAGCCTCCGCATCCCCCGCAGCAGCCTGTTCCATCTGCTCACCAACCTGCTGTCGCGGAATTTCTTGGAGCGCGACCCGAACACGGAAGGGTACCGCCTCGGCGCGGAGGTGCTTGAGATCGCCAGGAAAGTGCAAGGGCCGTCGCTGTCCGACCGGGTCACGCCGCTCCTGCATCAGCTCAGCCGTGAAGTCAGCGAGACGTGCGGTTTCTATGTCCGGGTCGGCGATGCGGTCGAGGTGGTCGCGTCCGCGATCTCAACGCAGGCGCTGTCGTACACCATGAAGGCCGGCATGACGGCGCCGCTCTATGCCGTTTCGGCGGGCAAGATCGTGCTCGCCGACCTGCCGTCGCAAGAGCTAAACGAATATCTGGCGCACGTCGCGTTCGCAGCCGTGACGCCGCACACGGTGCGGTCCAAGCCGCGGCTGAAGAAGGAGCTGCAGAAGGTCAGGGCGACCGGCTTCGCCTATTCCCGGGAAGAATTCACGCTGGGCATCACCGCGATCGCCACCGCGGTGCACAGCGGCACGAAGCTCTGCGGCGCCATCAATCTGGCGGTGCCCACGGTGCGCTTCACGGCAAACCGCGACGCCGAGTTTCGCGAGGCGTTGCGGCGAACCGCGCAGCTCGTCGGCAAAGAAATAAGCACAGAACGGTGAGGCGCGGCGGCCGCAAGCGCCGCTCCGCGAATTTGCAATGATCAAACCCTGGATCTTCGAGTTCCTGCCCGAACTGGGCGGACCGACGACGGAGCCGGAGCCGCGCGACGTGGTGGCGCTGTTCGCGCGCTACCTCGATCTGTGGGCCCGCGACGAGGCGCTCGGCTTCGAAGGCATCTTCTTCAGCGAGCACCATTTCGCCCGCTCGTACTCGCCGTCGCCCAATCTCCTGATCGCGGCGCTCGCGCAGCGAACCGAGCGGCTTCGCCTCGGCGTCATGGGCGTCGTGCTGCCCTACTACCATCCGGCGCGGGTGGTCGAGGAAATCGGCATGCTCGACCACTTGACCGGCGGCCGGCTCGAAATCGGCACCGCGATCGGCGTGCCGCAGGAGCTTGCGCGGCTGAACATGACCATGGCGGAGGCGCGCGAGCGCAACGACGAGATCGTCGCGGTGCTCGATGCGGCGCTCGCCAATCGCGTCATCTCCCACCGCGGCAAATATTTCTCGCTCACCGATCTGCGGCTGCTGCCGCGGCCGCTGCAGCAGCCATCGCCGCCGCGATGGACCACCGTCGTCAGCGCCGAGTCGGCGCGGCGCGCCGCGCGGCGCCGGATCAAGATCAGCACCGGCTTCAATTCAACGGAAACGATCAAGCGCATCTTCGACGCCTATCGCGAGGAAGCCGACGCGGCCGGCTATCGGGCGGGGCCGGAGTGTTTTGCGTTGCGGCGGCGCGTGACGGTGGCGCCGACCATCGACGAGGCGCGGCGCCGCGCGCAGGCCGTGGCTGATCGCCTGAAGAGCTTCGTCGCCGAGGACGAACGGCTGAATACGAACGTGCCCGACGCACCGGCGCCGACCGGCGGCTTCACGCTGAGCGACGAGGAGTTCATCACCGGCACGCCAAAGGACGTGGCGCAGACTGTCATCGCGCAATGCCGGACCGTCGGCGCCGGACACTTCCTGGCGGTCCTCAATTATTGTGCGCCGGTCGACGAGGTTGTGGAGGCCCACGAGCTGTTCGGCCGCGAGGCTGTTCCGTTGTTGCGGGCGGCATCCTGAAGGGTCGCTGCAGCGGTCTCGACAGCTCCGACTCTCGCTGTCATCGTCCGCGAAGGCGGACGATCCAGTCATGGCGGGCTGCGCCATTTCGCGCCGTGTTTTCGAGCCGACAATCTGTGAATACTGGATCGTCCGCCTTCGCGGACGATGACAGGCGAAATCGCCCCTGTTAAGACTTCGATGGGATTCGGGGAGCGCGGCGGACGCATGGAATACTTCGTCCAGCAGCTCATCAACGGCATCACGCTCGGCTCGATCTACGGCCTGATCGCCATCGGCTACACCATGGTGTTCGGCATCATCGGCATGGTCAACTTCGCCCATGGCGACGTGTTCATGGTGTCGGCCTTCATCGCGCTGATCGCCTATCTCATTCTCACCGCCTGGCTCGGCATTTCCTCGATCGTGCTCGACCTGTTCGTGGTGCTGATCGTCGCCATGGCCTTCACCTCGCTGATCAACTGGGCGATCGAGCGCGTCGCCTACCGGCCGCTGCGCGGCTCGTTCCGCCTGGCGCCGCTGATCTCCGCCATCGGCATGTCGATCTTCCTGTCGAACTTCGTGCAGGTGAGCCAGGGGCCGCGCAACAAATCGATCCCGCCCATGGTGCGCGGCGAATTCACCCTGTTCAACCAGAACAATTTTCCGGTGACGCTGTCCTACAAGCAGCTGATCATCTGGGGCATCACTGCGGTGCTGCTGCTGGCGTTCTGGTATCTGGTGGCGAAAACCTCGCTCGGCCGGGCGCAGCGCGCCTGCGAGCAGGACCGCAAGATGGCAGCGCTGCTTGGAATCGACGTCGACCGCACCATCTCGATGACCTTCGTCATCGCCGCGGCGCTCGCCGCCGTCGCCGGCACCATGTATCTGATGTATTACGGCGTGGTGACCTTCTCCGACGGCTTTCTGCCGGGCGTCAAAGCCTTCACCGCCGCGGTGCTCGGCGGCATCGGCTCGCTGCCCGGCGCCGTGGTCGGCGGCCTGCTCATCGGCCTGATCGAGACGTTCTGGTCGGCGTATTTTTCCATCGACTACAAGGACGTCGCCGCCTTCTCCGTGCTGGCGATCACCTTGATCTTCCTGCCGCAAGGCCTGTTCGGCCGGCCGGACGTCGAGAAGGTCTAGATGGCAAGCGGCGCGCAAACCGAGCGCGTCGATATGCTCGGCGCGTTACGCGACGCCGGCCGCATCGCCCTGATCGCCTTCGGTCTGTTCTTGCCGCTGATCGGCTTTCTCACCGGCGTCAATGGCAGCAATCAGCTCGTTCTGACCACGCGCTGGCCGTTGTTGTTCGCCCTGGTCGCGATCGTCGCCGCCAGCCGTTTCGCCTACTGCGTCGCCATTACGCCATGGCTCGAGCGGCGCGCGCAGCAGCCGGCACGGCCGGCACCGGCGTGGTGGCACACGCTCACCAGATGGTTCGTCCCCGCGGCGATCGGCTTTGTCGTCGCCTATCCGCTGATCGTCTACGTCACCGTCGGTCCGAGCGGCGGCCAGAAGTGGATCGACAATTTCGGCGTTCAGATCCTGATCTACATGATGCTCGGCTGGGGGCTGAACATCGTGGTTGGGCTGGCCGGCCTGCTCGACCTCGGCTATGTGGCGTTCTACGCGGTCGGCGCCTATTCCTATGCGCTGCTGGCTAAAAACTTCGGCTTCTCGTTCTGGATTTTGCTGCCGCTCGCCGGCATTCTCTCGTCGTTCTGGGGCATCCTGCTCGGCTTTCCGGTCTTGCGGCTGCGCGGCGACTATCTCGCCATCGTAACTTTGGCGTTCGGCGAGATCATCCGCCTCATCCTCATCAACTGGGTGGCGCTGACCAACGGCTATGCCGGCATCATCAGCATTCCGCGCCCGAGCTTTTTCGGCATTCCCTTCACCGCCAACGACGACGGCTTCGCCGCCGTGTTCCACCTGCCGTTCTCGCCGATCTATCGCCTTATCTTTCTTTATTATCTGATCCTGGCGCTGGGGCTCCTCACCTGCTTCGTCACAGTGCGGCTGCGCCGATTGCCGATCGGCCGCGCCTGGGAGGCGCTGCGCGAGGACGAGATCGCCTGCCGCGCGCTCGGCATCAACACCACCAACACCAAGCTCACTGCGTTTGCCATGGGCGCGATGTTCGCCGGCTTCGCCGGCTCGTTCTTCGCCGCGCGCGAGGCGTTCATCTCGCCGGAATCCTTCACCTTCATCGAATCGGCGACGGTCCTCTCCATCGTCGTGCTCGGCGGCATGGGCAGCCAGATCGGCGTCGCCATCGCCGCCATCGTCATGATCGGCGGCACCGAGATCTTGCGCGAGCTCGATTTCCTGAAAAGTATCTTCGGCCAAACCTTCGATCCGACCCAGTACCGCATGCTGCTGTTCGGTTTTGCGCTGGTGGTGATCATGATCTGGCGGCCGCGCGGCCTGATCTCGACGCGCGAGCCCTCGGTGTTCCTTAAGGAGCGCAAGACCATCTCGGCCGAGATGGTCAAGGAAGGGCGCGGCTGATGACGGCGGCGGCCGATACCGTGCTCCGGGTCGAGCATCTGACCATGCGCTTCGGCGGCCTCGTCGCCATCGATGACCTGTCGTTCGAGGTCAAGCGCGGCGCCATCACCGCGCTGATCGGGCCGAACGGCGCCGGCAAGACCACGGTGTTCAATTGCATCACCGGCTTCTACAAGCCGACCGAAGGCCGCATCGCGCTCAAGCGCGGCGATCCTGCCCTGTGGGACGCGCTCGAAACTTTGACCGGCAGCGGCCGGCGCGGTGTGACGCGGCCCGATGGCGCCCTGTACCTGCTCGAGCGCATGCCGGATTATCTGGTGGCGCAGCAGGCGCGCGTCGCCCGCACGTTTCAGAACATCCGGCTGTTTGCCGGCATGACCGTGCTGGAGAACCTTCTGGTCGCCCAGCACAACGCGCTGATGCTCGCCTCCGGCTATACGCTCTTCGGCGTGCTCGGTTTTCCGTCCTATGCCGCGGCCGAGCGCGCGGCGCTCGACAGGGCGCGCGCCTGGCTCGACCGTTTCGGGCTGTTGGCGCGCGCCGACGATCCGGCCGGCGATTTGCCCTATGGCGCGCAGCGCCGCCTCGAAGTGGCGCGCGCCATGTGCACCGATCCGGTGCTGCTCTGCCTCGACGAGCCGGCGGCCGGCCTCAATCCGCGCGAGAGCGCCGAGCTCAACGAGCTTTTGCTCGGCATCCGCGGCGAGCATTCAACCTCGATCCTTCTGATCGAGCACGACATGAGCGTGGTCATGAACATTTCCGATCACGTCGTCGTGCTCGACTATGGCGTCAAGATCGCCGACGGCGCGCCCGACGCGGTGCGCAACGACGCCAAGGTGATCGCCGCCTACCTCGGCGTCGCCGACGAAGAGGTGGCGCAGGTCGAAGCGGCGGTGGGCCTATGACCGCGGCGCTTCTGTCCGTCCGCGGCGTGACCGCGTTCTACGGCCGGGTCCAGGCGCTCAAGGGCGTCGACCTCGACGTCAATGCCGGCGAGATCGTGGCGCTGATCGGCGCCAACGGCGCCGGCAAATCGACCTTGATGATGACGGTGTGCGGCAATCCGCAGGCCCGCGACGGCTCAATCGTCTTCGCCGGCGAGGACATCACCCGGCTGCCGACCCACGAGATCGCCCGGCGCAAGCTCGCCCAGGCGCCGGAGGGCCGCCGCATCTTTCCGCGCATGACGGTGCTGGAAAACCTACAGATGGGCGCCACGGTTGCCGCGCCGGCGGAATTCGGCACCGACCTGCAGCGCGTGGTCGCGCTGTTCCCGCGCCTGCAGCAGCGGCTGCATCAGCGCGGCGGCACCTTGTCGGGCGGCGAGCAGCAGATGCTGGCGATCGCACGCGCGCTGATGAGCCGGCCGCGGCTCCTCCTCCTCGACGAGCCGTCGCTCGGCCTGGCGCCCTTGATCGTGCGGCAAATCTTCGACGCCATCAAAAAACTCAACGCCGAGGACGGCCTCACCGTGTTCCTGGTCGAGCAGAACGCCTATCACGCGCTCAAGCTCGCCCACCGCGGCTATGTCATGGTCAACGGCCTGATTACGCTCTCAGGCAGCGGCGCCGAGCTGCTCGACCGGCCCGAAGTCAGATCCGCCTATCTGGAAGGCGGCCGCCAGCAGGCCGTGCCATGACGCAAGGCCTTCTCAACGAGGGCACGATCGGCGTCTTCCTGCTGGTCACCATCGTTCTGGGCGGCGGTGCCGCCGCGCTCGCCGGGCGCGCGGTCGCCCTGACGTGGCGGCCATGGTGGCAAATCGTCGTCTATGTGCTGATGCTGGGCGCCGCGGTGCGGTTCATCCATTACGCGCTGTTCGACGGCACGCTGCTGTCGCTGCACTATTATGTCGTCGACACGGCGATTTGCCTCATCTTCGGCGCCATCGGCTTTCAAACCGCGCGCGCCACCCAAATGGTCACGCAATATCGCCGGCTCTATCAGCCGAACGGCCCGTTGCGCTGGCGCCGCCGGGCGCCTTGACGTAACATCGCGGCAAGCTTTCCAGTTTGCCGGCACCAGTTAGGGGAACTGACGATGAAACGGATTATCACGCTCGGCCTTGCGCTCGGCTTTGCATTGGCGCTCGCGGAGACCGCGGCCGCCCAGGTCAAATTCGGCGTCGGCGGCCCAATCACCGGCCCCAATGCCGCGACCGGCGCGCAGATGAAGAACGGCGTCGAGCAGGCCGTCGCCGACATCAATGCCAAGGGCGGCGTTCTCAATCAGAAGCTCACCGCTGAATACGGCGACGACGTCTCCGATCCCAAGCAGGGCGTCTCGGTCGCCAACAAGTTCGCCGGCGACGGCGTCAAATTCGTCATCGGCCATTACAATTCCGGGGTCACCATCCCGGCGTCGGAGGTTTATCAGGAAAACGGCATCCTCGAGATCACGCCGGCTTCGACCAATCCGACCGTCACCGAGCGCGGCATGTGGAACATCTTCCGCACCTGCGGCCGCGACGACCAGCAGGGCAAGGTCGCCGGCGCCTATATCCTCGCCCACTTCAAGGGCAAGAAGATCGCCTTCGTCAACGACAAGACCACCTACGGCAAGGGGCTCGCCGACGAGACGCTGAAAGCCATCAAGGCCGGCGGCATGAAGGAAGTGCTGTATGAAGGCATCAATACCGGCGAGAAGGACTACTCGGCGCTGATCTCCAAGATCAAACAATCGGGCGCCGACCTCGTCTATTTCGGCGGCCTCTATACCGAAGGCGGCCTGATCGTGCGGCAGATGCGCGACCAGGGCGTCACCGCGCCGCTGATGGGCGGCGACGGCATCACCTCCGACGAGTTCGCTTCCGTCGGCGGCCCCGGCGTGGTCGGAACGCTGATGACCTACGGGCCCGACCCGCGCAACCGGCCGGAGGCCAAAGCGGTGGTGGAAGAGTTCCGCGCCAAGAAGTTCGAGCCGGAGGCCTATACGCTCTACAGCTATGCCGGCGTGCAGATCATCGCCCAGGCCGCGAACGCGGCCAAATCGGTCGACCCGAAGAAGGTCGCCGACATGATGCATTCCGGCATGACGTTCAAGACCGTGCTCGGCGACTATTCCTATGACAAGAAGGGCGACATCACCAAGCTCGACTACGTGATGTACATCTGGAAGAAGGACGCAAGCGGCAAGATCACCTACGTGCAGTGTCCGGATTCTGGCTGCTCGATGTAGCGGCTTCGACGATGCGACGCGGAAAAGCCCGCCGGCGCGGCGGGCTTTTCATTTTCAACCGATCTTGCTCAGGATCGGGAAGGTCTCGAGCAGCCAGACGCTGGCCTGGCCGACGGCGCCGGTGAGGAAAGCGACGCCGGTGAGCACCAGCAGCATGCCCATGGCTTTTTCGATGTGAGCGAGATTGGTGCGCATGCGGGCTAGGAACGCAGCGAAGGTCTCGACCGCGAATGCCGCGGCGATGAACGGAATGCCGAGCCCGAGCGAATAGACCGCCAGCATGCCGGCACCCTTGGCCACGGTCTGCTCCGATGCAGCGACCGCGAGAATGGCGGCGAGGATCGGCCCGATGCACGGCGTCCAGCCGATGGCGAAGGCGAGCCCCATCAGATAGGCGCCCCACAGCCCGACCGGCTTCGGGATTTCCATCCGCTTCTGTTGCATCAGCCAGGCGATCGGCGTGACGCCGAGGAAATGCAGGCCCATGATCATGATGGCGATGCCGGCAACGATCGCGAGCTCGCTCGAAAACGCGCGCAGCAGCCGGCCGATGAAGCTGGCGCTGGCGCCGAGCGTGATGAACACCGTGGAAAAGCCGAGCACGAACAGGCAGGCCGCGATGATGGTCTCGCGCCTGACCTGCGGCACCGGCTCTTCGTCGGCAAAGCGCTCCAGCGACGCGCCGGTGAGATAGATGAGATAGGGCGGCACCAGCGGCAGCACGCAGGGCGACAGGAAGCTCAACGCGCCCGCGGCAAGGGCCGCGAATATGGTGACATTCGCCATGGCGAGGACATGCACCGGGCGCCGGGGCGATTGCAAGGCATCTCCCTCTCGCCGCGCGTCCGGAGCGGCTAATATGTTCGTGATGCGCAACCTCATCACCGACGTTCCCGGCGTCAAAGTCGGCCACGGTACGGACCTGCGGCTGGGCTCGGGCGCGACCGTCGTTGTGTTCGAGGAGCCGGCGGTCGCCTCGATCGACGTGCGCGGCGGCGGGCCGGGCACGCGCGAGACGGCGCTGCTCGATCCGGCGCAGACGGTCGAAGGCATCGACGCCATTGTGCTGTCGGGCGGCTCGGCGTTCGGCCTCGATGCCGCGTCGGGCGCCCAGGCCTGGCTGAAGGAACAAGGCCGCGGCTTCCTCGTTCGCACCGCGCGGGTGCCGATCGTGCCGGCGGCGGTGCTGTTCGATCTGCTCGCCGCCGGCGACAAGGATTGGGGCCGGTTCCCGCCCTATCGCGAGCTTGGCTATCAGGCGGCGGCGAGCGCCGCGGAAGATTTTGCGCTCGGCAGCGTCGGCGCCGGCACCGGCGCGACCACGGTCAGCTACAAGGGCGGCGTTGGTTCGGCCTCGGCGCAGACGCCGGACGGCCACACGGTCGGCGCGCTCGCCGCGGTCAACGCGGTGGGTAGTGTGACCATCGACCGCGGCCCGTGGTTCTGGGCGGCGCCGTTCGAGCGCGACGGCGAGTTCGGCGGCCGCGGCCTGCCGGCGCCGTTCCCGCCGGGCGCCTTGGAGCTTCGCACCAAGGGAACCCCGCAGGCGAGCACCACCCTCGTCGTGGTCGCGACCGATGCGATTTTGACCAAGGCCCAGGCCAAGCGGCTCGCGGTGATGGCGCAATCGGGCCTGTCGCGGGCCATTTACCCGGTGCATACGCCGCTCGACGGCGACGTGATGTTTGCTGCCGCTACCGGCCGCCGCGGCCTAAGCGACCCGCATCTCGGCCTGGCCGGCCTCGGCGCGCTCGCCGCCAATGTGGTGGCGCGCGCCATCGCGCGGGGGGTTTTTGCAGCAACGACGCTGCCGCTGCCCGGCGCCATGGCGGCCTGGCGGGACGAATTCGGCCGATAAGTCCGCTTGGTTGAGCTAGCACAAAGCATTGGACGCAAATCGTTCGTCGCGCCGAAGCCACAATCCCCTTGTTTCGCGTCTTAACCCTTCGGGCGCATTGACTCCTCGGGCTATTGCGCCTTGAGTCCGGTTTGGGCAGGGACAGGGCCGAAGTTGTTGCGGAGGGTCTGATGCGGATCGTCGTTGTGATGTTCGCCGCGCTGTTGACGCTGGGTCTCGCGGCATTCGGAGTGGTGGCAGCGCAGCGCGCCACGACTCCTGCGTCCCACGTCGCAATGGCGGCAAAGGTCGAGCCGGCCGCCCCGGTCGCTCCCGTCGCCGCCGCGCCTCGGCCGGTGGCCCAGCCGGTCAGCCAGATCGCCCAGAAGCCGGCGGTCGAGCCGGCACCGGCGCCCGCAACGGCAGAAGCCCCGGCGGCGACTGCCACCACCCAAGCCGCGCCCGCCGCCCCAGCGGCGCTCATCCGCTTAGCCCAGAATACGCCGGCTCCAGCCGCTGTGGCCGCCGCCCCGGCGCCCGCTCCAGCCCCGGCGCCAGCCCCCGCCCCGGCCAAGGCTAGCCCGGCATGCGACAAGCCCGACGGCATGGGCATTTCGCGGGTCGTGCAGATCGACACCACCGGCGGCCCCGCGTTCGGCACCGAGCACTTCAAGCAATATGACTTCCTGCGCGACCACGAAGTGGTGCTGACCTTCGACGACGGCCCGTGGCCCGACAACACGCCCGCCGTGATCAAGGCGCTCACCGACATGTGCGTGAAGGGCACGTTCTTCGAGATCGGCGAGCACGCCAGCTGGCGTCCCGACCTGTCGAAGATGGTCGCCGAGGCCGGAATGACCGTCGGCAGCCATACCTGGTCGCACAAGGACTTGGCCAAGAACCCCTATGCCAAGGACATCGAGCAGGCCAAGCAAGAGATCGAGATGGGCGTCAGCGCCGTGCACATGGCGGTCGACGGCCCGATCGCGCCGTTCTTCCGCTTCCCCGATCTGCAGCAGCCGGCCGATTTGATGACCTATCTCGGCACGCGCAACATCGCGATCTTCTCGACCGACATCGACACCTTCGACTTCAAGATGCGCAAGCCCGACGACGTGGTGAAATCGGCGATGACCAAGCTCGCCAAATACGGCAAGGGCATCTTGCTGATGCACGACTTCCAGCACGCTACCGCGGAAGCGATGCCGGAGCTGCTGCGGCAACTCAAAGCCGGCGGCTACAAGATCGTGCACATGGTGCCGAAAGCGCCGGTGACGACGATTGCCAAATACGACGACATGGTCCGCGCCAAGGACAAGTTCTCGAGCTCGAACAACACGCGGCCCGAGTCGAGCGTGGTCAAGACCATCAGCGAGTAACGTCGTCTTACATCATTGCGAGCGACAGCGAAGCAATCCAGCACGGCGGGACCGTCTGGATTGCTTCGTCGCTTTTGCTCCTCGCACTGTCCGTCAGTGCGAGAACCGCTCCGCCGCGTAAGGCGCCGGATCGCAGAACGGCGTCGCGCCGGTCATCAGCTCGGCAAGGAGCCGCCCGGTCGCGGGCCCGAGCGACAGGCCCCAATGGCCGTGGCCGTAGGCGAGCCACAGCCCACTCTGGCCGGGCGCGCGCGAGATCACCGGCCGGGAATCGGCAAAGCACGGCCGGCTGCCCATCCACGGTCTGTCCTCGACCGCATCGCCGAGGTCGAACAATTCATGGGCATGCGGCAACACGCGGTCGAACTGCACTGGCGTCGGCGCCGCGTCGCGGGCGGCAAATTCGGCGCCGGTGGTCAGCCGGATGCCCTGCTCCATTGGCGTGATGCAGTAGCCGTTGTCGGCATCGAGGATCGGCCGGCTCAGGCTGGCATTGCCGCGCGGCCGGTAGTGCCGGTGATAGCCGCGCTTGACCGCGAGCGGCAGCTTGATGCCCAGCGGTTTCAGCACATCGG
>Ga0335081_10006632_pt1 | contig 18450 bp, 14 predicted proteins | sample Lox_Sample_35_FD_206713 | JGI IMG/M metagenome (GOLD analysis project Ga0335081, IMG submission 206713) | Soil microbial communities from Loxahatchee National Wildlife Refuge, Florida, United States - Lox_Sample_3.5 | ecosystem: Environmental > Terrestrial > Soil > Wetlands | place: USA...
GGACCCATCAGGATTGGCGCCGCTATCAGCTTCAGCGGGCCCTTGGCACGTGAAGGCGGGCTCATGAAACAAGGCTACGAACTCTGGCAGGAGACGGTCAACAAGGCCGGCGGCATCCAGGTCGGCACGGTGAAGCGACCCGTGGATCTCATCTTCTACGACGACAAGGGCGACGCCTTCACCTCAGCCAAGCTCATCGAGAAGCTCATTACCGAGGATAGGGCTGACTTCATCTTTGGTCCTTACGGCAGCGGCATCACCGCAGCCGTCAGCGCTATTTCGGAGAAGTACAAAAAGATCATGATCGCGCCCATGGCCAACGCCGACGAAGTTTATAACCGCGGCTTCAAATACCTCTTCGGCCTGCTGCCGCCTGTCAGCCGCGGCTTGGGCGCTCACATTGACCTGATGCTGACCCTTAATCCCAAACCCCAGACATTGGCCGTCGTCTGGCCGGACGATCTTTTTCCGAGCGGGGCGGCCAAGGCCACTCGGGAGCGGGCCATCGAAGCCGGACTAAAGGTGATTTATGCCTCCAAGTACCCCAAGGGCACCAAGGATCTGACCCCACTGTTGAGCGAGGTCAAGACCAAGGCGCCGGATGCCTTGATCTGTGCCGGCTACTTCGAGGACAGTGCTCTGTTGGTAAAGCAGGCCCGAGAAATGAAGGTGGAAGTCAAGTACCTAGGCAACGTCGACCTGCCCCTTCACAAAGATTTTCCCCGGGTACTGGGCAAGAACGCCGACTACATTTACGGCGCCAGCACCTGGTGGGTACCCAGTGTGAACTGGAAGGGTCCGGTCTTTAAAAATAGCGGCGAGTACGAGAAGCTTTTTAAGGCCAAGTATAACAACCAGGACGTGACGCACTTCGACGCCTCGGCGGCGGCTGCCGGCATCATCCTGCAGATGGCCGTAGAGAAGGCGGGTAGCGTTGACGTTGAAAAGGTGCGAAGCGCCTTACGGCAGACCGATACCGAAATGTTCTTTGGCAAGGTCAAGTACGACGAAAGAGGCGCGAACACTGCTGGGACAGGATTGGTTATCCAGCTGCAGAACGGGAAGGCCATTGTGGTCTGGCCAAGGGAGATTCGCCAAGCCGATCCCATGTATCCTATGCCCCCTTGGGATAAGCGCTAGCCTTCAGCAAATTCAGCCCTATCATTGAATCGGCACAGATCTGGAAGAGGTTAAGAGGGCTACCCTTTTGGGACTTGCCGCCTGTGTTACCCCTACCCTTATTTCGGTTCGGGGCAGATTTGACCCGGCGACTGAGTCATGATTTCCGCGCCGATCGCAAATCATATTAAAGATGCTTTATGTACCACGCCTGATTTCAACTTGGAAGACTGGGGGGAAAGATGACACTTCGTATGTTCATGAAAAACCCCTTCTTGAAATACAAATTGGGTTATCGTAAAATTTGGTTTTGTATCCAGACCCGGTTCTTACCAAAGGCAGTGTCTACACAATGCCAAACATGACATGAGCCTAACGGCAAGGATCAGATCAGGAATCGTTGAGTTGGTGCAGATCGTATTGATATCATAGGAGGTTGTGTTATGGTTCTTCGCTGTTGGAAAAGACAGAACGTTGTCAAGGTCGCGGCCATTGTGTTGATGGAACTTTTCGTTATTTTACTTTGGGGCGGGGAGAATTTGGTATCGGCCCAGAATCAGGCAGCCAGTACCATTAGGATCGGCGCCGCTATCAGCTTTAGTGGTCCGCTTGCGCGCGAAGGTAACTCCATTGCCAAAGGTTACGAACTCTGGGCCGAGGAGGCGAATGAGCATGGCGGACTAGACGTGGGGGGGAAAAAGTATAAGGTTCAACTCAAACTGCTGGACGACAAGGGAGACTCTTCAACCGGTGTCAAACTGGTGGAGAAGCTTATCACAGATGACAAAGTGGAATTCGTCTTCGGTCCCTATGGCAGCGGTATGACCATTGCCGCCAGCGCAGTCAATGAGAAATATAAGAAGCTCATGATTGCCCCTATGGCCAATGCCCCAGACGTTTACAAACGGGGGTTCAAATACCTCTTCGGCCTGTTGCCACCGGCCAATCGCGGTGCGGGCAACCATGTCAACATTCTCCGATTCCTGGAACCGAAACCTAAGACTGTAGCGGTTGTGTACCCAGACGATCTTTTTCCGAGCTCCACGGCCAAAGGCATTAAGGAGGAGGCAGAGAAGCAGGGCTTCAAGGTCGTCTATTTTGAGAAATACCCCAAGGGCAGCAAGGATCTGACACCGATCATCTCGGCTCTGCAGCCCATCAAGCCGGACGTATTTATCACTACGGGCTACATGGAGGACAGCGTATTGCTTGTCCGTACCTCTCGTGAGATGCGGTTCAACGTCAAGTACTTTGGCGGCTTAGACCTCTTCCTCCACGAGGACTTCCTAAAGGCCTTAGGCAACGACGCCGAGGACCTCTTCTCTCACGCCTGGTGGGACAAAGTGGCGAACATGAAGTCCGATGTCTTCGGTTCAGCCAATAAGGTCATCGAACTCTATGAGACCAAGCATCATACCGAGCCCAACTACTATACCATCTCCGGTGTGGCCACCGGCGAGGTGCTGCAATCAGCGCTAACCAAGGCGGGGAGCCTGGAAACGGATAAGATCCGTGCGGCTCTCTTGAAGAATCAGTTCCACACCAGCCTATTGGCGGTGAAGTATGACGACACTGGGGCTAATAGTTCCGGTAGCGGCGTGCTGATCCAGATCCAGAAGGGCAAGCCGGTGGTTGTTTACCCGCAGGAACTGCAACAGGCCAAGCCCGTTTACCCCAAACCTCCGTGGGGCAATAAGTAGCAGAGAGATGGAACTGAGGGTTATTTGATGGGCTTACAGGAGATCGCCAACGCCCTCCTCCTCGCAGGCATCTATGCTTGTGTGGGCATGGGCTTTTCCCTGCTCTATGGCGTGATGAACATCGTCAACCTGGCTCATGGTGCCATGGTCATGGTAGGAGCCTACATCTCCTTCTGGCTCTTTACCTTGTGGGGCATCGACCCATTCATTTCCATTCCAGCCTCGGCGCTGCTGCTCTTCGCTATAGGCTATCCTATGCAGGCCTACCTGGTCAATAACGTCATCCGGAGTGACATCCTCCGTTCCCTGCTCGTCACTTACGGCGTAGAGATGCTGCTGCTTGGCGCGGTATTAGTGACCTGGGGCTCCAACTACCGTGCCATCACTCCCCGTTACTTTGGTGCTGGTTTCCAGATCGGCCGCGTCGTTATTCCGTACTTGCGCACTGGCGTAGTGGCAGTGGCTCTCGCCATGGCGGTGGGCCTCAACCTCTTCATGTCCCGCACTCGGATCGGTATGGCCATCAAGGCCACCGCTCTGAACAAAGAAGCGGCTGCGTTGGTTGGAATCAATATCCGGCGCATCTACGCCATCAGCTCCGGACTCGGCTGTGCCCTGGCTGGTGCCGCAGGCACCCTCGTGGCAGCATCCTATACTATCTCCCCCTCCATTGAGGGTCCCTATCTTGGCAACGCCTTCGTTATCGCCGTCCTCGGTGGCCTGGGTAATATGATGGGCGCTGTGGCCGGGGGCGTGGTCTTGGCCCTTGCCGAGACCGTCGGTGCCGTCTACTTCGGCATGTCCTTCCAACGGCTGATCGGCTTCGTCATTTTTCTATTGGTCCTGATTTTAAGGCCTTACGGTCTTATGGGGAGGCGCTTCTATGCGGAGATTTAAGCGCTACTGGCCGATCTTTCTGCTGGCCGTGGCCCTATTCCTTCCAGCCTTAGTGTCCGGGTATTGGCTACGGGTCTTCACCAGTGCATTGATGTTTGCCGTCTTGGCCCAAGGGGCCAACATTATTTCCGGATACGCCGGTTGCCCCGCCCTTGGTAACATCGTTTTCTTCGGCGTAGGGGCCTACGGCGCCGCTGTGCTCATGACAGCCCTAAAGATGCCATTCCTGCCAGCCCTTCTTCTGAGCGGCCTCATCGGTATGGCATACGCAGTCCTTCTGGGAGTTCCGGTGCTCAAGACAAGAGGCCACTATTTCGTCATGGCCACCATCGGCCTCAATGATGCCACCCACGAGTTGGTCAACAACGTCGACTTCCTTACTCAAGGATCTCGGGGTATCGCCTTGCCCCTACCGGAGACCGGAAAAATCGAGCTTCTTACCTTTTTCTACTTCGTGATGCTCGCTATCCTTCTGGCCACTATTTTCGCCACCTGGCTAATGGCCAAGAGTCGCATGGGTTACGCGCTCAAGGCCATCAAATCCGACGACGAGGCGGCGCGAGCGGTTGGAATCAACGTCACTTTCTACAGGGTGGCAGCCTGGGCAATGAGCGCCTTCTTCACCGCCATGGCTGGCGGTGCCTTCGCCTACTGGATGACATTCATCGAACCGCACGTAGTCTTTGACATCGTCATGTCAGTGAAGATGTTTATCATGATGGCCCTTGGCGGCGCCGGAACGATTATCGGCCCCACCCTGGGGGCCATCCTTTTGGAATTGGTGAGCGAGACCGTTTGGGGCGGCTTCCCCCAGGTCCATTACTTGGTCCTAGGAGCGGTATTAGTGGCGGTGGTTGTTCTGTTGCCGGAAGGTATGACTTTGCTGTTCGGTAAAGGGGCCACCCTGAAAACTTACCGGCAGAGGCTGAAAGCGGGACGACTTTAAGTATGGCAGCAGTCATCCTCAAGGTAGGGGAAGCGACTAAGCGCTACGGCGGTGTTGTAGCCGTGGATAACCTGAGCTTTGAAGTCTACCAAGGGGAGATTCTTGGCGTGATCGGCCCCAATGGCTCCGGAAAAAGTACGCTAATGAACCTGATTTCCGGCCTGACACCTCTGAGTGCCGGCGATATCTGGTTCACCGGCATTTCTTTACGTAAGAAGAAGACCCACAATATCGCCCGGCTGGGCATTGCTCGCACCTTCCAACTTTTGAAGCCTTTCAAGAATATGACCGTGGGCGAAAATGTGGCCACAGGTGCCATGTTCGGGCACATCCACCGGATGGGGTCAGTCGAGGCTCTGGCAAGGAGTGAGGAGATACTCGCCTCCCTGGGTCTTTCCCATCAGGCGGCTGTGCCTGTAAATAAATTAGCCGTGGCCGAGTGGCGACGGCTGGAATTGGCGCGAGCCTTGGCGATGGACCCCAAACTCTTGCTCCTAGACGAAGTCATGGCCGGCATGGTGGCTAGCGAAGTTCAGGCGGTCGTAGAGACGGTTAAGCGTCTCAATCGTGAACATGGTGTCACGATCATAGTGGTGGAACACATTATGCGCGCGGTCATGAGCATGGCCGACCGGGTGCTAGTCCTTGACCGAGGCAAGCGCTTGGCCCTTGGTACACCGGCGCAAGTGGCTCGGGATCCGGCAGTCGTCAGTGCTTACCTGGGCGCCAACTATGCAAAATCCTTCCCCAAACAGCATGAGGTTGAGGAATGAGCGGGACGATCTTCACGGTCCAGGGCCTCGCGGCCGGATACGATTCCATCCAGATTCTATGGGACGTTGACATAGAGGTGATGGCTGGCGAGATCGTCGCTCTAGTGGGACCCAACGGCGCCGGCAAGACTACGGTCATGAAAACCATAGCCGGCCTCGTGCCCGCCCAACAAGGCTCCATGATCTTCGAAGGGAGGGACATTACCGTCTTGCCCGTAGCCGAACGGGTGCGCTTAGGCCTATCTCTGGTACCCGAAGGTCGCCAGCTTTTCGCAGGAATGTCAGTAACGGAGAACCTGCTCACTGGCGCTTATCTGCGCTTAAACCGGCAGGAAGTCCAAACCGACCTGGAAGCCATCTTTGCGCTCTTCCCTAGCCTTTATGAGCGGCGCCGCCACCTGGGGGGGCTCCTCTCTGGTGGAGAACAACAGATGTGCTCAATCGGCCGGGCACTTATGGCTAGGCCCAAGTTTTTGCTCATTGATGAGCTCTCCCTGGGACTAGCGCCGTTGATGGTGGAACGGATCGCCGCAGTATTGGAGAAACTCAACCGGGAGGGAGGCCTGTCGATCCTGCTCGTGGAGCAGGACGTGCCGGTAGCATTCGGACTGGCCAGTCGTGCCTACGTGCTTGAGAGTGGTAGCGTGCGCAAGACAGGGGCGACGGCAGGTTTGAAGAACGACCCTGAGATCAAGGTAGCCTACCTGGGTATTTAGCCTCGCTGATATTAGCCGCCGCACCGGCCGATCAGTAGCCTCTATGAGTGGCCACGCTCCCACAAAAAATCAGAATAGATAAAGACCGTCCGTCGTTGGAACGAAGAAAATATGATTGACGCCCTGGGGCTCAAGCCTTACCAGCCGACTGACTCTGCCATGTCTATATGGTCCGACCCAGCTCCGTAAAAGCCGTTAACGCCCCGGTCATTCTGAAATTACGGAACAGAAGGAAGTAAAACACACCAGCGGTTACCCCTCCTTTGCGAGGTAATCCTCCAGCCGAATCTGTTTCTCTCCTGGGAAAAGGCGCCGGGCGAACATGTCCTTTTTGGTGAGGGGAATGGTGGCATCAATTCCCACCTTCCCTCGATGGATATCCCGGATATCTTCTCGCGTGTAACTGGGAATACGGGGAATGACATAGATCCCCGTCTCCGGTGTGCACCGAGTCTGAACGGCCCACAGCACATCGGCCGCATCAAAGGGGTTTACATCATCGTCAACGACTACGGCCACTTTGATCCATGAGTATGCGGCTAGAGCAGCCAAGACGGCATTCTTGGGTTGATCTTCGTTTTCCTTGCGTATCGAAATGACGCATCCGAAAACATAACCCGGCGTCGCGATGTCTTTGACGTGAGGCACAAAGGGAGCAATTTTCTTGTACACTTCGACTTGAATAGGCACTCCCACAAGGTTAAGATCTTCAGTGCCTCCGGCTAGGATGGCATGATAAATAGCGTCTTGACGCCGGGTAATCGCCGTCACCCTCATGACATGATTTCTCATCACCGGGACATAGCTATCCGTAAATTCTCCAAAGGGTCCCTCTTCCTCACGAACCCCGGGCAGGACTTCTCCCTCAATCACCATCTCCGCATTGGCCGGGACGTCAAGAGAAATCGTCTGGCAGGGCACCATCTCGAGGGGAGTTCCCTGCCATGCACCGGCGACCTCCAATTCGTCAGCCTCGTAAGGAACTTTCGATGCCGCACTCAACATCAGACCCGGTGGGGCTCCTATGACGATGGCGCAAGGGAGGGGCTGGTTTCTCGACTCGGCCTCCGCATGATACCGCCCCAGATGCTGGGGGGGCATCATGCGAACTCTTAACTTCGTTCCGCCGACGATCTGCACCCGGTTCCATGAGGCGTTGTAGACCCCTGTTGCCGGATGTCGGGCCAGCAAAACTCCGGCTGTGATGTAGGCTCCCGCATCCTTCTCTGAAAAAACAATCGGCGGGATGTCCCGTGTAACATCGATGCTCTTGTCAATCACCCTCTCCTGCACGGGGCCACGTGGGACCCGTCTCACCGGGCATGGCTTTCCTTCCTTCTCAACCAACGCTCTCAGGAGATCTGCTTCTTCAACACCGAGGGCGGCGGCGACGGCATGCCGAAAACCGAACAGGTTCGTGGCCACGCGGAGATCTGTTCCGCGTACCCGGGAAAAAATGAGGGCGTGGTTAAGTCCTCTCTGCATGCACCGGATCACCGCAGTCAGTTCATACCGTGGGTCAACTTCCCGGGTGACACGAGAACTCTCTCCCCTCCCCTCAAGCCAGGTCCATAGTTCTCTGAAGCTATTCACTGGATCACCCTATACAAAAAATTACTCTCCTGGCGACGTCTTTGCTTTTTCAAATGCCGTCCTCCTTTGTTTTATTGAAGATTCCAGATGCAGCGGTAAGCTGGTCAGTCGGACGCCGACCGCGCTGTAAATCGCATTAGCCACGGCAGCAGCAACGGGGAGTGTCGGCGCTTCTGCAACCCCCTTGGCTCCAAAAGGGCCTAAGGGATCTTCGTGTTCGACGGTGAAGGTCTCTACCATGCCGATGAGGTCGATCGTAGGAATGCCATAGGACCTCAAGGAATCGTGACCAATCTTCCCTTCGCGAAGATCCAAATCCTCATTCATCGCCTGCCCCAGCCCCATGAGGGTGCCGCCCAGGATCTGACCCCGGCACAACAATGGGTTGATTACCTTTCCCACGTCGTGGACGGCTATGATCCGATCAACAACCACCCTGCCCGTCGACTCCTCAACCTTCACGATCGCTGCATGAGCTCCATAGGTCAGACTCTGATCGAAACGAAGGCCTCTTACGTCTTCTCCCTTCTCAGGGATGGCGACAGCTTGAGGAAACGTGTGGTGGTAAGAAGCCTGCAGGTGCATCTTGCTCAACGGTCCCATCCTGTCCATGCGGTCCCACGGAACGCGCTCCGTCTCTTCTTCCAGAAGCCCCAGAATCTCCTCCTTCAAATTTCGCGCAGCCCGAAGAACGGCCGTACCAAGTACAAAAGTCTGTCGCGAAGCAATGGCCGGTCCCCCTTCGGGCACCGAGGATGTATCGTTACTGATAACCCGAATCCGGTCCAGGGTCAATTCCAGTTCGTGAGAGACAATCTGGGAAAGGCCCGTGGTTGTGCCCTGTCCCAACTCGTGGCAGTTCACCCTGACAAGCACCTTACCCTCCGAGTTCAATTCAAGATGAGCTTTTGCTCCCGGATCCCTTCCGTGGCTGATGCCCGAGGTCTTCCAGAGGCCGGCCAACCCGATTCCTACCTTCCATCCCTTGGCGGGTGAAGGAACAACCTCCAAGGCTCGCTGATACGCCCGCTCCAGGCATTCGACCAGGCTGACCTCCGTATCGATGATCTGCCCATAGGACGTTCGCCCCCCTTTTGTAATCGCGTTGATCCTTCGAATCTGAATTGGATCAAAACCCAGTCTTCGGGCCGCGACATCGAGCTGCGATTCCATCGCAAAAGTGACCTGGGGGAACCCGTAGCCTCTCATGGCCCCTCCGATGGGATTGTTGGTAAAGGCGGCCTTCCCGATGATCTCAAGATTTGGAATGACGTAGGGTCCCGTGCAATGCCCGACGGCCAACCTCAAAACCGGAACGGTCTCGGACGAATAGGCCCCCGCATCCATGGTGATCTCCATCCTTGAAGCGGTGATCTTTCCCTCTCGCGAAAAACCGGTCACATAACGCATCTTCATCGGATGGCGCTTGGTGCTCATCCGCATCGACTCCTGCCGCGTCAACACCATTTTCACGGGCCTGCCGGTTTTTATGGCTCCCAGGGCAAGATAAATTTCGATGGATATGTCTCTCTTCGCCCCGAAGCTGCCTCCCAGCGTGGGCCGGACGATGCGAACTTTTTCCTCCGTAAGATGGAGCGCCCGGGCAATCTCCAGGCGATTGCTTTCAGAGTCATGGCCACCCGTGTACACCACCACGCCGGATTCCGAAGGGGTTGCAACTCCTGCCTCCGTCTCCAGGTAGGCATGCTCTGTGCACTGTGTCGTATAGGTCTCATCGATGACAAGATGGGCCTCCGCCAGACCCCGGGCGACGTCTCCCCGAACCACGTGTTCGCGGCTGCACAGATTCCCCTCGGGATGGACCTTAGGAGAATTTTCCAAAAGGGCTGTCTCCGGATCAGAGACAACGGGTAAAAGACCGTATTCGACGTTCACCTTCTTGGCAGCTGTCCGGGCCTCGGCAAGAGACTCGGCGATCACGAGGGCGACGACATCTCCGGTGAACCGAACCCGATCCTTCACAAAGACGGGCCAATCCGGAGTGACCACTCCTCGGCAAGCAAATCCAGGAACATCCTCGGACGTTAAGATGGTTACCACCCCGGGCATCGTCAGGGCTTCACAAAAATCAATGTTAAGTATCTCCCCATGAGCGCATCCGGCCAAAACCGGAGCGGCGAAAAGCATATTCCCGAAACGGAGATCCTGTCCATAGACAGCTTTCCCCGTCGCCTTTTCCTCTGCATCCAGTCGAGGCAGGGGAAAGCCTATCGAGATGCCACCGAAAGCTGCTGGACGATTGACAGGGCGGTAGCACTCCTCGCCCCGCACATGAGAAGCCTTCAAAACTGCAGCGATCATTCGTTGGTACATTCCGCAACGGCACAGATGGCCGGAGAGGGCCTTGGTCACGTCTTCCTTTGAAGGATGAGGGTTCTGATCCAACAAGGCTTTAGACGCGAGAATGGCCCCTGGCGTGCAGAATCCGCACTCGATTGCTCCCTCTTCGGCGAAGGCCCACTGGAGAGGGTGAAGATTTTCTCCTTGCGCCAATCCTTCAATGGTCACGATCGAGGCGCCGTCAAGACGCTCCAAAAGCAGGAGACAGGCTCGTTGGGCTTTGCCGTTGACGATCACGGTGCAGGCGCTGCATTCCCCGCGCTGAGAACAGCCATCCTTGGCTCCTGTCAGGTTGAGGTGATCTCTCAAATAAGTGAGAAGGGTTGTCTTCTCTGGGACATCCCCGGGAATTGTGACATGATGAGTCTGAAGATTGATCTTCAACCGAACGCGTTGCGGCATAGAATTTACTATTTCAGGGATCTCCTATCGCGGCATCTTGCCGCGAAGCCACGACCAAAGTCACCAGCATCAGGACGACCACGAGGGCTATGAAAGAGGGGATGAGGACCAGCCCTCCTTCAGAGGACCGAACAGGACATCGAACCCTGCGTTTGGTAATCGTAGAGTGACTAACGAGATCGCTGCCTAGCATAGACATAGAAAGGAAATTGATAGTTACTAAAGCGAAAAAGCAAGAAAGGCCAAACCCATCGTCAACATGCTCGACACACCCAATCCTTTCAGAGTTATCATTTCGGAGTGATCACGCCATCCGAACTCTTGACTAACCCAAGATTTTGACCTCCAGTGAAGTGATTCGGCCGCCATTGGTCGGACCGTATTCATTCGGACACGTGCTCAGGGCACACAGGCAGTTCATCTCTGCGGTCAGCTCGACCACATCCCCAGGTTTACTCGCTGATTCCAGTATCTCGATCCTTCCGTCGGGATGAACGAGGGTATTCATGAACACATTGAATGGATCCACCGGATCAATTTGGTCAAACCCAAAATCGACCAAGGCCTTCGCCAATAACTCCGTGCACCCGTCCTGGTCGACGGCGAACCGGTTCTGATAGACCCATCTCGAGCAGGGCTGCCAGATCAGGTCGTGTCGTCCACAGGTGTCCTTGGACAATGTGAACATCGGGTTGTCTCTGTCGGAATAGAGCTTGTCTCCGATCCGGAGGTCTACTCGCATGGGGAAGGCTCTCGTCCTCGACTGAGAAAGTTTCTCCCGCGGGTTATCGGAGTTGTAGGCAATGAAGTCACCCACCTGTTTGCCTTCCACGTCGATAATCTGAAGTCGCTGCCCTTTATGGATGAAAAAAGCTCTCGCCGATTTTGGGGCGATGATGAATTCGACCGATCTTCCACTCATCATGGCTTCTCCGTTCTTGAAAATGACGAACTCATTCCATCAAACAGACTAGGTCCCGAATGACCTTGTCTTGGTGAAGAGGTTCAATCACCAGGTCCATCTTCCCAAAATCTTTCATAGGCTTTCGGCAGGCGAGAACCCCCTTGCCGTTGACCTTCATGCTGCAGAGGCTGCAGTTCCCGATGCGACAGGACTCACGGAACACCAGGCTTGGGTCGTGATCCCTGACAATCCGCTTGAGGATGCCCAGGATCGTCTCTTCCTCGTCGTAGGGAATCGTAAAACTGTCGTAGCGCGGCTTCGGGTCCATCGATGGATCGAAACGGAACACCTTGATGGTGATGTTCAGGTCTTCTTCACTCATCAATCATTCACCCGCTGGTTCTTGTCGTCGGCATCCAGCCCCACCTTGGTCAGAAGCGCTGGTCGGCGGTCAATCTTCATCCGGTCTTTCTCCTGGCGGACGATCAGGTTGACCAGCCAATGCTCGTTGTCTTCGACGGGGAAATCGAACCGGAAGTGGGCCCCACGGCTCTCCTGACGGACCAGGGCGGCTCTCCCGATCATCTCCGCCACATCCAACATGGCCTCCGCCTCCAGCGCCTCCAGCCATTCAAGATTGTAGTTTCTTGTCTGGTCCGAGAGGAATAACCGGGGAAGCTTATCACAGCGGATGTTCTCAATCTGCCGGAGTGCGTTTTGAATCGTTCCCTCGTCGCGCAAGGCCAGAAGGTTATCCCACATCACCTGCTGAATCTCCTCGCGCACCTCCCTCGGCCGAATCCCTCGTTCCCGGGAAAAGATCGCGTACCGCCGATCCCGAATCTCCCTGACCTGTGCGGGTTCGGGCTCCGTAAAGCCTTTCTCTCTTCTCGCGATCTCGACAGCACGCCTGCCCGCCCGCATGCCGAAGACACTCATCTCAGGAAGCGCATTGCCTCCCAGGCGGTTGGCGCCGTGCACGCCGCCCACCACTTCACCGCAGGCCAGAAGACCCGGAAGCCCGACTTCACCCCATTCGTCGGCGACGATACCGCCCATGAAGAAGTGAGCTCCGGGAGCGACTTCGAAAGGTTCTTCACGAATGTCAATTCCCTCTTCGAGCATCTTAACCCCTCCGAAATCGTAGCCGGGGTATAACCTCGCGATGGCCGCATCAACAACCTTCCGCGGCAAATAAGAGACGTCCATGTAGGCCCCGCCGTGCTCGGTGCCCCGTCCTTCCTTCACCTCCATTTGAATCGCTCTTGCGACGATATCCCGCGTCGACTTCTCCATGTGCACGGGGGAGTAGCGGGTCATGAAGCGTTCCCCGTAGAAGTTGAGAAGTTGGGCGTTCAACTCGTAACGGAGCCGCGTCACCGTCTGCTGGCCGAAGAGGCGTTTAGGCCAGATCATCACCGTAGGGTAATATTGAACAAACTCCATGTCCCGGAGAGGTAACCCAAGGCGGTAAGCCATGGAATACCCATCTCCCGTGGCCTCCCGGGCGCCGCAATTTCCCTTGTAAACCTCCATCCCCCCGCCTGTGGCGAGGATCGTGCACTTGGCCTTGATCACCAGCATCTCGCCGGAACGCAGGTCGATGGCGGTCACTCCGACCGCACGGCCGTCCTTGACCAGAATATCCGTGACAAAGGTGTCATTGAGCAGCTGGACGTTCCGATGACTCGCCTCCTTGACCAGGGCTCGTGTGATCTGCCGGCCGGTGGTCCCAATGGGCAACGTATAACAGCCTCTCGCGTAGGTATGGCCGGGCATCGCCAGGGCAAGATAACGACCTTTCTCTTTCGCCCAGCGAACCCCGTAACGTTCCAGTTCCGTGACGGTTTCCGCCGCTTCCCGGGAAAAGATTTCGGCAAGATGCTGGTCGTTCAGAAAACGGCCTCCGATAATCATATCGCGGAAGGTCGCCTCCGGGGTGTCTCCGTCGGCAAAAGGGGCGCTGTACGTGGCAACGGCCATGATCGTGACACCGCTCTTTCCCATCACGCCTTTGGTTACCATCAGGACATCAACGGAAGGGCTTGCTGCGATCGCTGCTATTCCGCCCGCGGCCTCCGTTCCTATGACCAGGACGTCTTTTTCGATTACCTTGTCCGCAATCTGTTCGATGCTCACGTATTCCTCGTTCGTTTTGTTTCAAGCGGTCAAGAGTCAGACTGTTCGTGCCCTTCCCGATGGAAGGCTGGCATCTCGGCAAGCAATCGCCCAAAACCCTTCACAAGATCCGGTTGCTTCAGGATCCTCAGCAACGCCCAGAGCGTCACCTGGTTGCTGCTCAACACAGGCTTCTTGAGTTCAGTCTCCAGGAGGTCAATCACCTCGATTGCCCTGAAATCGGTACAACTGATGAATAACCCATCTGCCTCGGGAACATCTGCACGCTTCGCCAGTTCGTATACCTTTTCGGGAGGCTGTTCCCGTATGGTCCGGCCAGAGAGACCCAGCCCCCTGCAACAAACCACCTCAAACCCACTCTTCTGGAGGAATTCCACTTCCCTCTCGTTGACGACTTCGAGATAGGGCGTGGCCAACGACACTCTACGAATACCGAGCGCGCGCAGGGCTTCCACCATGGCCGTTGAGGTTGTAATCGCCGGACAGCCGACGATTGACTGAAGCTTGTCCACAATCCACCGGTCCCATCCCAGCCCCTTAACAAAACTTCCACTGGTACAGGCGTAGACCACGGCATGGGGATTGATTGTCTCGATGAGCCGCGCGGCCTGATCCAGATCTTCCTCCATCCTCATCAAGGCTTCAGGTGTTGTTTCGGTGAGCAGGACCCTGGTACTGTGGAACGAAATGCCTTGAGGAGCAACCGCGTAGAACTCAGGTTCGATGATGCAGTTAACCGAAGGCAGTATCAGCCCGACCTTGGTCAATCCAATGTTCGGATTTCTTTTATCTCCCAGATTCATCCTTCTTGGGTTGCCACGATGCCATATATTCCCGGGTGAAGAAATCACCGGGAACCCGGTAAGAAACAATCGTTCTTAGGAGGTCGACGATCGATGCATTCGTCTCGGCAGACGTTCCGTCGACATAGGGCCGGAACATGCCCGCCACGGCGTCGATCGCACCGCCTTTTACGGCCTCTTCAATCATCCGGCGCTCCGTCCGACCGTCGTGGAGCAACTCCGGTTCGCCCAGCAACGCGGCCAGACAAGCCTCGATTCCGTAAGCGCCCCAGTTCGAGATATTGGCAAAAATGCCAAGGTCTGGCTCGAAGGCAGCAGCAAGGCCCCCTTGACAAGGACATTGACAGACAGCCCCATGCGGCACTAAGGCGGAAACAGAATCGTTTATATAACCCATTCCCAATTCGTTGCCAAGATCGCCAATGCCAATGGTGAGAATCCCCCGAGCTTTTGCCTCATCAAAGAGGTAGTCGATCTTCGCCGTGAATTCCGTGATACCAAATCCTCCCCCGCTATGGTGGATGTGGTGTTTGTTCCATCCGGGGCGCTCAACGGCAATCAATGCCGAAGGGCGATAGCGATCCATCATGCGCGCGGCCTCTTCCTGAGCCGCGACCGCATCAACAGGAAATCCGCGGATGATCGCCCGGCGGGAACCTTCTTTTGCCGTCTCCGCGTCCCAAGGCAGAAGTCCTGAACCGGCGACGGTCGCAGCCATCGCGGGCGTGATGCTCTCTTCCGTCACGAAGACAGGAAGACCTTTGAGGCCAACGTTGATCGAGCGGGCAAGGGAGGCCGCTCCGATCAAACCATCGGTCTCCGGCTTTCCACAGCTCAGGATGATGAAACCTGTGGCGAAGATGACCGTGTCACCCGGATGGACGCGTTCAACCAGCCTTCGGGCAGCGGCGAGAGACAGCGGTTCGCCCGCCTTTACGCGGCAAGATCGGTACAATTCTGCCACAGGAACTCCCTTCAGGATGGCCCAATTGGACATGGGCACCGTCACCAGCCGGTCGACGGCTTCACCGATGTTCTCCAAAGAAATCTCTTTCACGGTCACTCCTCTCAGCACTTTGTCCGTACCCACAGGCTTGAAGCGCAATGCCCCGCATGGCTGCCCCCGAACCGCGCACGGCATCTGAACATAGAAATGACAAATCACTTACAAATCCACATAAACCACGCCCTGAGCTTCTATGCTAACCTCCCCTGAAATCTGAGCCTCTGTAACGCGGGCCTTCCACTCCGCGCTGACCTGAACCATTCCGCCGGGTTGAAATAACTTCAATGCCGTCACACTGTTCCGATCTCTATCTGCCAATGCAGCCGCCACGGCCACGGATCCCGACCCACAACTGCTTTCCCAGACCAGGGAACCAACTCTTGGAACATAAACAATCGGGGTAAGAAATTGGGTCTCTTCCTGATAAAACATCACGCCTAGGGCTTCCACCTCCCCCACCTCTTTCTCTATCTGTGTTCGTATGGAATGAAACCGGTCTTCCGAACCGGGAAGGTTCCAGACCACGGCATGGACGATTCCTTCGAAACCGACCAGGGTGTAACGCAGTTGACCTTCCCCGTGAACCACCTGTTTCATCCAGTGAGGCACAGGCACGGAGATGGCCACAGAATAGATACGCCTCTGGGATGACTCTATACTCACTCTCGCCTGCAACACCCCATCGTGCCCGGATACCTCGATCGGTACCTCCACGGTGGACAGCCCTTCTACGAAATGGATTCCCGGGTCGCGCTGTTCGGTCAGCCACGCAGCGAACCCGCGGGATGCGTTTCCACAGAATTCCCCTCCCATCATCTGCAGTCGGCCTAGGGCCCCTGCGGTCGTGGCCGGTTCCACGAACCCCACTTGCTCTGCCGAAAGACAGCTTGGTTTCATAACCCGAGATGCCACTGCCGGATAGATATCCCTTGGCAAGGGATCAAGTATCAGTATTGTTGTATTGCCGCTGGGATTGATCTTCACAAAATTGATTTGCAACGCATCCCTCCAAGGCCATGCCCATAGCAGCCTGTCTTGCATCACAGCAACGGTCCAATGACCTTTTCCACCCTACGGAGCAACATCCCGGATTCGATCAGACAATGAATTTTCTCAATGTCCTCCCCGAACCTCCGATCGGCCTTGATCGGCGGGACCACCTCCCTGACCGTCCGGTAGGCCTCCTTGGTTCCAAGCCCCGGCTGAAGGGGCAGCAGGAACTCCAGCCCTTGGGTGGCACACAATAATTCCATGGACAAAATATGCTCCACATTCCTCACGATATCTCTTGCCTTCCTCGCTGCAATCGGGCCCATGGATACATGGTCTTCCTTGTCCGCAGAGGTCGGAATGGAGTCCACGCTTGCGGGGTGAGCCAAGACCTTATTCTCTGAAGCCAAGGCAGCCGCACTCACCTGCACCATCATGAGCCCCGAATGGAGCCCTCCTTCAGACGTGAGGAAGGCCGGCAATCCTGACAACGCTGGATTGATCAGCTTTTCAATCCTCCTCTCAGAAACACCTCCCAGTTCTGAAACAATGATCCCTAAAAGGTCAAGTGCAAATGCCACAGGTTCTCCATGGAAGTTTCCGCAGTTAAGGATCTTCCCCTTATCGGCAAAGATCAATGGATTGTCGGTAGCTGAGTTCACCTCGATCTCAAGGGTCTTTCGAACGAAAGCAAGGGCATCTCTGATCGCGCCATGAACCTGAGGAATGCACCGCAGAGAATAGGCGTCCTGGATCTTGGAGCAGAACTTGTGTGATTCGCAGATCTCGCTTTTTTCACCGAGTTTCCGAAAGTTTTTTGAAACCGCCAGAGGTCCGGAAAAGGGGCGTACCCTCTGAATGTCGGGGTCGAAAGCGGTTAGGGTCCCTTTCAGGGCATCCAGCGTACAGGCGCCGATGATATCGGCCACCTTGCAGAGGCGCTCGGCCCTGAGGACAGCCAGAAGTCCCACCGCCGTCATCACCTGGGTACCGTTGATGAGTGCAAGTCCTTCCTTCGAACTCAGGGTGAGGATAGGAACGCCGGCCTTCTCCATGGCCTTCTTCCCTGACATCACCTTTCCCTGAAAGACCGCTTTGCCTTCTCCGATCAAAACCGAGGCCAGATGGGCCAGTGGGGCAAGGTCCCCGCTGGCACCTACCGACCCCTGTTCCGGGATGAGAGGGTGGACCCCCTTGTTAATCATCTCAATCAAGCGTTTCACCACCACGAACCGAACCCCTGAATATCCCATGGCAAGCACGTTGGCCCTGAGAACCATAGCCGCGCGCGTGGAGGCTTCGTCGAAAAAGGGCCCAATTCCAACCGAATGGCTTCGGATGAGATTTCGTTGAAGGGCTTCGATCTGCGAAGGATTGATGATTTGATCACTTAGTAAACCAAAGCCCGTCGTTACCCCGTAAATCTTTTCTCCTTCGCGGAGGGCCCTCTCCACGAATTCTCTTGATTGATTCATTTTTTCCGAAACAGAGGATGAAACCTTAACCCGAGCCCTTCCTCCCGCAACCTCCAGGACATCTTCCAACGTTAATTGTTCCCCGTTAAGGATCACCGTTTTCATAAAATTACCCAGTATAGTTTCAAACTTCAGGATCCAAATGTCAAATCACGAGTAGATTCGAAACGACCCACACCAACCTCTCCAACCCTCAGGTGGAGTGTAACAGAAATGGAGCCCCACGGGCAAAGTCCATGGTTTCATAGAGACGCCCACAAGGGGCGAACATCCCGTATCAGAGGACCAATTCACCCACGCGAAGAACGCGTGGTCCTCTTGGTTCGGGATAGATCGAAAATCTGATTTTCGGACGAAGGAATTCTCGGGAAAGAGGAGAGTGCACCACCCCCGGATGTCACTCTCGCGCGGCTTTGGAAAACAGGGATTTGTCATCGAACCTCAATCTGTGCTTTAATGACATGCAGCTCGGTACAGAATTTCTCCAAGAGTCCTTTCCGAAACAGGGGACTAGTTCGTCAAAGCACCTGCAGCATAATCGATCAGCTTTCCCTCGTTGTAAAGAACTTCCAATCTTCCCCCATTGCTGCCTCCGCATAGACCAAGACGAATGTTAACAAAACAAC
>Ga0335081_10006633_pt1 | contig 18449 bp, 14 predicted proteins | sample Lox_Sample_35_FD_206713 | JGI IMG/M metagenome (GOLD analysis project Ga0335081, IMG submission 206713) | Soil microbial communities from Loxahatchee National Wildlife Refuge, Florida, United States - Lox_Sample_3.5 | ecosystem: Environmental > Terrestrial > Soil > Wetlands | place: USA...
CGGCGGCGTTCGTCTCGCGGGGTGTCCTCCAGGTGGAGGGTGCCGTCCATGCGGCTGATCCAGACGTCTTCCATTGCCTGGGCCTATCGACAGCATCACGACACGGCAGACTATGAGCCGTCTACGCTTGGCGTGCCCTGTGTCCCGGTCTGTCTGACCGCCGCGGCGAGTTAGGCCTAACTGGGACAGCCACGAGGTGGAGATCGCGGATCCGGCGGGCAAGTCGATCAGAAGGCCGGCTGACGTAACATCTGTCCGCGCATCGAATCCGATATAGAGTCAACCTCCCGTAACAAAAGCGGTTGCTATTGATCGTCCAGCAGCCGCTGGACGATGCCCAGGTTGCCGAGGGTTCCGGCGACCTCGGGGTGGTCGGGTCCGTAGGCCGCCTTGTTGATGGCCAGGGCGCGTTCGAAGCTCGCGCGGGCCGCGGACAGCTCACCCAGATCTCGCTGGACGCTGCCCAGGTTGGTGAGGGTTGCCGCGACGTCGGGGTGGTCGGGTCCGTAGGCCGCTTCGTTGATGGCCAGGGCGCGTTCGAGGGTCGCGCAGGCCGCGGACAGCTCACCCAGATCTCGCTGGACATGGCCCAGGTTGTTGAGGGTTGCCGCGACGTCGGGGTGGTCGGGTCCATAGGCCGCCTTGTTGATGGCCAGGGCGCGTTCGAGGGTCGCGCAGGCCGCGGACAGCTCACCCAGATCTCGCTGGACAATACCGAGGGGGGCAAGGGTTGCCGCGACGGCGGGGTGGTCGGGTCCGTAGGCCGCTTCGTTGATGGCCAGGCCGCGCTCGAGCCTCGCGCGGGCCGCGGACGGCTCACCCAGCTGCCGCTGGACATTGCCCAGGTTGTTGAGGGTTGCCGCGACCTCGGGGTGGTCGGGTCCGTAGGCCGCTTCGTTGACGGCCAGGCCGCGCTCGAGCCTCGCGCGGGCCGCGGACAGATCACCCAGCTGCCCCTGGACGCTGCCCAGGTTGGTGAGGATGATCGCGACGTCGGGGTGGTCGGACCTGTTGGCCGCTTCGTTGATGGCCAGGGCGCGTTCGAAGCTCGCGCAGGCCGCGGACAGCTCACCCAGCTGCGCCTGGGCGCTGCCCAGGTTGGTGAGGATGATCGCGACGTCGGGGTGGTCGGACCTGTTGGCCGCTTCGTTGATGGCCAGGGCGCGTTCGAGGGTCGCGCGGGCCGCGGACAGCTCACCCAGCTGCCGCTGGACGCAGCCCAGGTTACTGAAGATGATCGCGACGTCGGGGTGGTCGGACCTGTTGGCCGCTACGTTGATGGCCAGGGCGCGTTCGAAGCTCGCGCGGGCCGCGGACAGCTCACCCAGCTGCCGCTGGACATTGCCCAGGTTGTTGAGGGTTGCCGCGACCTCGGGATGGTCGGGTCCGCAGGCCGCTTCGTTGACGGCCAGGGCGCGTTCGAAGCTCGCGCGGGCCGCGCTGAACTGCGCTGACACGGAAAGGTAAATACCGAGCCGCGTGAGCAAGAAACCCCGCTCTACTGCCAAGTCCGGACGGCTCTCCGTGTGCGCTACGACTGACTGCACGTGCGGAGCCAGGCTCGCGCAGATCGGCCACGACGAATGGTTCTGCGGCATACCAGGGAACACCGCCGAAACCAAGCTCAGGGCGCATTGGCTCCACGCGGCGGCCTGGTCGTCATCGAGCTGATCACGGGTGACGGCCTGCACCAGGCGGTGGACCCGCAGTCGATCATGCGCCGAGACCGTGATTAGGCTCGCGCGGGCCAGCGCACCTGCCGTCTCGGCCCGCTCCAACCGATCACGCAGCACCGCGGCCAGGGCCAGGCCAGCTTGCTCCGCTCCGGCGGCGAGAAGCTCGAGGTCGATATCGTCGGAGTCAAAGAACGCGCACAGCCGCAGAAATTCCACCGCGGCCGGGCGCTCAGCAGACAGCCGCTCGATGCTCAGCAGCCAGGTCCGGGCCACGCTAGCCGGGTATTCCTCGGATTCCAGGCCCTCATCGCGCAGCCTGCGCGCCAGCGCCGGATCCCGGTACAGGCCCAGGTAACCGCCGACCGTCACCGAGCGGGTATCGATATAGGCGGCGGCCTGCGCCAGCGCCAACGGCAGATCACCCAGCTCACCGGCCAGCTCCGTCGCCGCCCCGGGTTCATCGCGCCCGGACCGCGTGCTCACGAATGCCACCGACTCGGCGCGAGTGAATTCTTCCAGGTCCAGCTGCGCGGCGATCCGACCCCACTGCCGGTTCCGGCTGGTGATCAGCACATGCCCGCCCCCGCCGGGAAGCATCTCGGCCAGATCAGCGGGGAACTGGGCATTGTCGAACACCACCAGCCAGTCCCGCCGCGCGCCCAGGGCCGCCACCACAGCCGCAGCCAAATCACCTGTAGGGCCGTCCGTGCCGATTCCCAGCCGCGGCGCCAGCGCCGCTAGGTCCTCAGCCACCGTCACCGCTGAATCCGCCCGCACCCACCCAGCCAGCTCATACCGGCCCGACTCGCACATCCGATATGCATACTCCAGCGCCACCTGCGACTTGCCCACACCCCCCAATCCCCGCACCGCCACCACCGCCACCGGGCCGGACCCCAGCCGTTCCTCCAGCTCTTCCAGGACCTCTGCCCGGCCGGTGAACGCCGGATTACGCAGTGGCGCGCCCATCAGCCGCGGCATGCCGCCCGGGAACCGCGGCGCCGGGCCACCCGGCCTGTTTGCTGTGCCCGGCCCGGCCCGACCGGGGAAGATCGGCTCACCATCTGGACGCCGTGGCCCGGCAGCCGCCTCCAGCAGCACCCGCCGCGCCTGCCCCGCATCCACACCGAACACATCACAAGAAACCAGCGGGCGCAGCACCGCGGGCATCTGCTCCACCGGCACATCCTCCACCAGCACCGGGACAACACGGCCTTCCTCCATTCCCAGCACATGAACCATGGCGGCGGACCATTCCCCGGTCGTATATCGGGAGCGATCGAAGTACGCAAGCGAGAACAGCGCCAGCACCCGGTCACACCGACCCAGCGCATCGCTCATCGCTGTCATGAAATTACGGCCCGCAGCCCACTCCCACACGTCCAGTTCAACGCTGTACCCCGCCTGTTCCAGCTGCCAGGCTGCCCACTCCGCCCACGCCCGGTCTGAAGCGGCGTGACTGACGAAGAAATCCTTCCGGTCCCCGCCCATCGCACCAGTATGCCGCCCAGTACACAAGCTGAATAAGGCCTCGGCAGGAGCTCACACAGGAGACTAGTCGTGACTGACTGCCGCGAGCCCGCCCGGACCGGACGCGGGCCATCCCCTGCACGGTGCGGGCGCGCATGAGGCAGTTGCCAAGGGCGGGAATCTCTCACAGCTTTCTCACGGACTGGTCGGACAGTACAGGACTGTGGCATCAATGCCGGAGACCCGACAGGACGCTGGCCTGCGGATACGGACTCCGGCGCACTGGTTGGACACCTTCCATTGATCTACGGATCTGATTGTTGGCCCGACCGCCATCGGGAGACTCGTACCTAAGTTAGGGTGCTCGCGCCGGCGTCACATCTTTGCTGGCGGACCAGACGCAGACCAGGAGCTGGTCGGATCATGAGCTGGCGAGGTCGCCCGGACGTCGTGCGCGCCGATAGTTCGCATCGAGATGGTAAGGCCACGCTGGCCGCTTCTTTGGCCGCCAAACGACGCTCGATGCCGCTACCTACTGCGCACCAGTGAGTAGCATCTTGGCAGGTCAGCAGCGAAATGAGCAGGTAGCGGGTGCGTGTGACACGGTCTGCGGATCAGAAGGTCGCGGCTGAGGAGTAGCCCGATGGCTGTATGACGGTGAGATCATCAGTACTACCAGTCACGGCGCCGTCAGCGCTGACGGCGCAGATCAAGAGGCCGTCATGTTCTACCCGCCAAACCCTGAGCAAGACCGTGATCGCTCCGCGAACTCGGAGATCACCCGTACTCAGCTCCGTACTCAATGGGCCAAGTTGCGCGAGAGCGTACGCCACTGGTTCCGGTGGCTCACGCGGCGAAAGCCTGCGGAGCGCTAGCAGTTGCGGGCCGCCACCCACCTGACTGCGAACCGTGACCTTGACTCCGTTGATTCGTCAAATCAAGCCCTTCTTAGCGACTCAGACGTTAAGGTCGTGGCACGGGCAGGAACCCGTCGCACCCGGGCACCCGGGCATAGAGGACGAATCGACAGGAATCACGTCGAGCCTCATCTTAACAAGGAACCTAATTCGCTGGTCATGACCTGGTACGACGTGTCACGACAAGAGTTGCGCTGAACCAGCCAGAAAGGCACTCGACTTGGTCGGCACGCCAGGAGCGTTCAGCTGCAAAACAAACAGTATAGCGTGGCCGTAAACATCACCCGCGGCGATCGCGGCATGTTCTCATGAAATGTTAATAGCATAATCACGGGGCGTTATGTCTCGTCAGGCCGCGTTCACAACCGTATGGCGGGCAGCACGCACCGCATCGGCAGCGTTCCTCCGTACTGGTACACTCCAGCCCCGGGGAGCAGTCAGGATGTAGCGGCTTGCCGGCGTAGCGGGGGTCAGCCGCCTCCCGGGGCATCGGCTTGGGGGGCATCGGATACCGGGGCATCGGATACCGGGGCATCGGATACCGGGGCATCGGATACCGGGGCATCGGCTTGGGGGGCATCGGCTTGCATCGTCGCGGGGGCCGTCTGCGTGAGCAGGACCACCCCGGCGCACATCACGGCGAACGCGATCGCCGCCGCGGCCAGGACGGCGGCGTCGGATGTGAAGTGCTCGTTGAACAACCACACGCTCAGGGCGATGCTGACGATCGGATCGACGATCACCAGGAAGGGCTGGGAGACCCGCAGCGGCCCGACGTGGAGCGCCGCCTGCTGCAGGAACAGGGCCGCCACGCTGCCCGCGGCCAGGGCGTAGAGGGGCCAGTGGGTGAACATCCCGGCCACGCCGAACTCGGCCAGGGTGTCCGTCGTGGCCTTGATGAACGTCGCCACCAGCGCCCACATGACCGCGGCCGCCGAGGCATACAAGGCAGCGCGCAGCCCCGGTGACCCCCAGCGTGCCAGGACGGCCAGGACCGCGGCGGCGGCGCAGCAGGCCAGCCCGGCTGTGAGCCAGTGATGACTGACCGGGTTGGGCTGGCCGCCCCTGGGCTCGCTGGTGATGATGAACACGGTCAGGCTCACGCAGGTCAAGGCGGCGGCACCCCAGGTGACCAGGCGGATGGCCTGGTGTATCCAGAACTGGCGGAGCACGAGCATGAAGACGAGTTCAGTGGCCAGCATCGGCTGCACGACCGAGATCAGGCCATTGTGCAGGGCCAGGGCCTGGAACAGGAAAGCCCCGGCCAGGGCCACCCAGCCGAACAGCCACAAGGGGTTACGGAACAGGTACACCGCCAGCCGCCAGCCCGAGGGCTGGCGCGGGCCAGCCGTGCTGGCCACGTGCTGCGTGGCCTCGTTGACCGCGTTGCAGAACGCGGCGAGCAGGGCGAAGACAATATCCACTGGCGTCGTCAGGTGCCGGCGGCCGCCGATGGCGCGGGCGGGAGGCCGGCCAGGCTCCCGGCCAAGCCCTCGCCGGGCATGGCCGGCCTGCGCACGATCTCCTGGAAGCTCACCGTCTGGTCCATGCCGCTCCCTGGTCCATGCCGCTCCGCTCACCGCCCAGAGCACCATTCTGCGCTTCCGCGGGAACCCGGACGGTGCCGGCCGATCGGTCCCGGCCGGCGGCATACCGCCGAAGCGGTGAGCGTTATGCAAAACCGGTTGCGAGTGCAGGCCTTCTGGGCCTGCGCGAGCGGCCGGTGCAGGTCGCACGGGCAGCAACCGCAGCGGGTTCTTGCATAACGCGAACTTTTGCATAAGACACGGTACCGGGCCTCGCGCGGCGGTATGCGATCGGCTATCCCGGCCGCTGGCAAATCGCGTAATTCGCCTGCCCGGGCGCGGCCGGAAAGGGCACGCTCATCGTCGCATGCCGTTATTACCCGGTGCCGGGGGTTTTACCGCCATCATCAATTCCGCGGGACTTGAGACGAGTTCGGGATCCCGCCTTTCCGTTCGGGGGGAGCCGGGTTAAGCTCGTTTCTCCGGGGAGGTGCTGGGATGACAGGGCCGGGTGACCAGACGGCGGTGGCCGGCGGTCACTTCCTGGCGTCTCACGCCGACCGCGAGCAGGTGATCGACACGCTCAGGGCCGCGTTCGCCCGCGGCATGCTGACCCAGGACGAGTTCGCCGCGCGCGCGGTCCGGACGTCCGGCTCGCGGACGTACGCGGAGCTGGCCGCGGTCACGGCCGATATCCTCCCCGCCCCGCAGTCGGCGAACATCGAGGCCGCCCTGTGGGGCATGGGCGTGTTCGCCGCGCTTCCGCCCGCCATGTTCGTGCTGGCCTACCTGGTCAACAGCGAGAAGATGGCGGCCGTGGCCGTCCTGCTTTTCCTCGCCGACTTCGTGCTCGCCGTCGTGGCCGGGGCGGTAGCCCTGGGCAGCGCGATCGACACGCGGCTCAAGAACCGCCGTCGCGGCGACGGCTAGCGGGTACCCAGGATCCGGGCCTGGCCGGGCAGGCTGCCTGCCGGCCAGGCCCGTCGTGATGACCAGCCGCGCTAGGAGGCGTGAGCGTGCGGGGCGGCGACCGGATGGGTCAGGGCATCCAGCACGCCCGGGTAGGCCCAGTCCAGGTCAGCGGCCATATCCCCGAACTTGAGCTGGCCATTGTTCCACTGGTAGAAGTGCGGCCAGCCCTGGGCGACCTCCTGGTCGGTGGGCGCCGCGCCGGCCAGCCACAGCCAGCGGGCGTGCCCGCCGGCCTTGGCCGCCTTGATGAAGTCGCGGAAGCCGTAGGCGCCGGTGCGGGGCCGGCCCATGACCGAGGCCGCGCCGTCCAGGTAGGCCATGGCGGTGGAGACCGGGATGTGCGCGGCTTCCAGCCAGCCGTCGGCGGCGAAGAAGATCGGCAGGTGCTCCGGGTAGCCGACGGAGCGCGCGTCCCCGAGCGCCTGCTTGGCCGCGGCCACGCCGCCGGCGAAGCCGGCCCGCGGGTCGGCAGTGCCGTTCTCGAACACCAGCAGGACTGTGCGGCCCGCCTGAACGTGCCGCTGATAGGCGCCGGGGTAATGCGAAATGCACTTGGGATTTCCCGGCGACCCGATATAGCGGATAAGGAAGCGGATGTTGTACTTGGTGAAGTGATCCAGTTCGGATGGCGATAGCTCGCGCGCAGAGTAATCTGTGCCGTAGACGACACTCATGCCTTTCCCCCTCGGTCGTACCATGCGCTTCGGTGTCCGCCGTCGTCTCCACGAAGCCTGATATCAATCAGTGGGCGGGAGGCTGGCATTTGATACATCGAGGTTGCGCAGCAGCAGGGCCTCGGCCAGGCAGGCCCGCTCGAAGGTGGCCAGGTGCAGGCTCTCGTTGGTGCCGTGCGCCCGCGAGCCGGGGTCCGCCACCCCGGTGATGAGGATCTCGGCGTCCGGGAAGAGCCCCGCGTAGGCGGTGACGAAGGGGATGGTCCCGCCCGCGCCCGCGTCGACGGCCGGCGTCCCCCAGGCCTCGTTCAGGGCCGAACGGGCGCAGTTGTACGCCCGCCCGCCGGCCCGTGCGGCGAACGGCGCGGCGACGGCGCCCGGCTGCACGGTCACCTGCGCCCCCCAGGGCGCGTGGGCCCGCAGGTGCGCCGCCAGCGCGTCGCGGGCCGCGGCCGCGTCGTCGCCGGGCGCCACCCGCAGGCTGACCTTGGCCCGCGCGGCCGGGACGAGCGTGTTGGAGGCCGCCGCCACCGACGGCGCGTCGATGCCGATGACGTCGGCCGCCGGGCCGGCCCACAGCCGGTCGGTCAGGCCGCCGGTGCCGGTCAGCCGCACCCCGTCGAGCAGCCCCGCCTCGGCCCGGAACTGCTCCTCGGTCAGGTCGAGGGGATCTGCCCGGCCGCGGGTCAGGCCGGGCACGGCCACGTCGCCGTGCTCGTCGTGCAGGGTGGCCAGCATCCGGCACAGCGCGGTCAGCGCGTCGGGGACCGGGCCGCCGTACATGCCGCTGTGCACCCCGTGGCGCAGCGTCCGCACCTCCACCACCAGGTTCACCCCGCCGCGCAGCGTGGTGGTCAGCGCCGGGACGTCCGCGGACCAGTTCCCCCCGTCGGCGAACACCACCACGTCGGCCGCCAGCCGGTCCCGGTAGGCGCCGAGGAAGTCCGCCAGGGCCGGCGAGCCGATCTCCTCCTCGCCCTCGACCAGCACGGCGACCCCGACGGGGAGCCGGTCCCCGTGGGCGCGCAGCGCGGCCAGGTGCACGGCGACGCCCGCCTTGTCGTCGGCGGCGCCGCGGCCGTAGAGCCGCCCGTCCCGTTCGGACGGCTCGAACGGGTCCCCGTCCCAGCCCGCGGGGTCGCCGGGCGGCTGCACGTCGTGGTGCGCGTACAGCAGGACCGTGGGCGCGCCCGGCGGCCCGGCGCGGCGGCCCAGCACCGCGGGCCGGCTGTCCCCGGCGGTCAGCACGTCGACCTCGGGCAGGCCGGCCTGGCGCAGCAGGGCGGCGACCTCGCCGGCGCTGGCCCACACGTGCGGCGCGGCGGCCGGATCCGCCGACACCGACGGGATCCGGATCAGCCGCTCGAGGTCGGCCCGGGCGGACGGCAGGACCCGCCGGACCGCGTCGCTGAGGTCCGATGTCATGATCAGGACGTTACCGGCTGGCCTCAGCTCGCGAACAGGTGCAGCTCGGCGGCGAAGCGCTGGGCGATCTCCATCGCCTGGGGCAGGTCGGGGTGGCGGACGATGACCATGCCGTCCGCGATGGTGGTGGCCCGCCAGTCCCGCCGCGGCGCGCCGACCGGGAGCAGTTCCAGCGCGGCGACGTGGTCGCCGTAGGTGGCCAGCAGGCGGTCCAGGCCCTCGTAGTGCGTGATCCGGCCCGCGCCGCGGGCCCGCTTGAAGATGCTCCCCGCGTTGTAGTGCCGCTCGACCGGCCACGGGATGCTCCCGTGGGTGACCGCGTGCGCCCAGGCGGTGAACAGGTCGGCGTCGGTGGCGTAGTTCATCACGTCGACCGTGCGGGCGCCCGGCGGCCGGGCGCCGATCTCGCCGAACACCACCTCGCCGTCGGCCTTGCGGTACCACTCCATGTGGGTGAACCCGTCCCGGAACCCGAGCGCCCGCAGCACGGCGGCGCCCAGTTCCCGGCCGCCCGCCAGCCCCGGCGCGTCCAGGTCGCGCAGCGCCATCGTGATCGGGCTTATCCACTCGTGCATCTTGGTCATCAGCGGGCGCGGGTGGTACTGGCAGATGTTCTCGACCAGGATGGTCCCGCCCGCGCAGATGGTGTCGTAGGTGAACTCCTCGGCGTCGATGAACTCCTCCACGCTGACCTGCGGCACGTGCCGCAGGCCCGGCAGGATCGCGTCGAGGTCGGCGGCCGAGTCGGCCCGGTAGGTGTCGGCCGAGCCCGCCCCGTCGATGGGCTTGACGATGAGGGGGTAGCCGACCCGGTCGGCGGCGGCCCACACCTCCGCGACCGTCCGCGCGGCGACATGCCACGGGGTGCGCAGGCCCGCCGCGTCGAGCAGCTGCTTCATCCGCTCCTTGTCGCGGAACGGCACGGTCTGCGCGACGGTCAGCCCGGGCAGGCCGAGTTCCTCCCGCAGCCGCGCGGCCAGCACCATGTAGGGCTCCCACAGGCACTCGACCTGGTCGATCCGCAGGTGCCGGGCCATGGCGCGCACGGTCACGGCGACGTGCTTCTCGTCGGCCAGCGAGCCGACGTGGACGTAGTGCGCCATGGCGTCCCTGGCGGCTGGCGGGAGCGCCTCCGGCGACTGGTCGCCCAGGCCGATGACGTCCGCGCCGGCCTGGCCGAGGCCGCGGGTGAAGAACGCCATCTCCGCCGGGTAGCCGGGCGAGAGCATCAGCACGGCCATGGCGGTCAGCCCAGTTCCACGCGCACGGTGGTGACCAGCTTCTTCAGGGCCGCGGTGACCACCTCCGTGTCCGGGTGCCTGATGGTGATGTAGCCGTCGCCCTCGTAGCTGCCCGAGGACGGCTGGCCGGGCCGCGGCAGCCGGGAGTCGACGATCAGGGAGGCCACCCCGGGCGGCAGCGCGTCCAGGCCATGGGTGGCCACGATCAGGCCGGCGCCCTGCCCGCGCAGGTAGACGGTGCCCGCGGCCCACTTCCGCTGCGGCGGGTCGAAGCTCCCGTGGGTCATGAGCCGCGCCCACGCGGTGTACAGGTCGAAGTCGTGCACGTAGCACAGCATCGAGGTGATCTGGGCGCCCGGCGGCCGGGCGCCCACCTCGGACACGGCGACCGTGCCGTCCGGGCGGCGGAACCATTCCATGTGGGACAGGCCGGTGGTGAGCCCGAGCGCGCGCAGCGCGGCCGGCGCGACCTGCCGGATGCCGGCGTACTCCGGCCCCGATATGTCCCGTGGCAGCAGCACCACCCACTGCATCCACGGGTGGCGCAGCACCTCCAGCGGGGTCGGCAGGTAGTTCGAGACCGAGTCCCAGACGACCTGCCCGTCGACCATCACGCTGTCGTAGGAGCCCTCGTCCCCGGTGAGGAATTCCTCCATCTGCGCGGGCCGGCCCGGGGCGGGGGGCGCCGCGTCCAGCCAGGCCTTCAGGTCGGCGGGATCGTCGAGCCGGAACGTGCTCTTCGCCCCGGCCCCCGCAGGCGGCTTGACGACCAGGGGAAAGCCCACTCGTTCGGTAAATTCCAGGGCTTCACCGGCGGAGACGGCCAGCTTGTGGCGGGCACACGGGACGCCGGCCGCCTCCAGCACCGTCTTCATCTGGTCCTTGTCGCGGAAGTTACGGGCCGTGACCTGGTCCATGCCGGGGATGCCGAGGTGCTCGCGCACCTGCGCCAGGGGCACCTGGAGCTGCTCCAGGACGGCCAGCAGCCGCTCCAGCGGGCCGAGCTGGCGGCTGAGGCCCTGGACCGCGGCGGCGATCTGGCCGGGGTCGAGCGGGTCGTCGATCCGCCAGTGCCCGGCGAGGCTGTCCGTCAGCTGCGGCGGAAGCCGGTCGGCCGGCTCGCAGGTGATGAGGGCGAGGCTGACGTCAGGAAGCTGAGCAGCCGCCGCGACGAACCGCGTCGTGGTGTCGAGCAGATACGGCGCGACGAACCCGGCGACCACCATGGGGAAAACGTACCCCTCCCGTTACGATGCCAGTCATGAACGTGGTGTTCGTGGAGCCGTTCTTCCCGAATAACCAGCGGCAGTTCGTCCGGGCCCTGGCGGAGGCCGGCGCGACCGTGATCGGCATCGGCGAGTACGGCGCGGAGTCCTTCGACGACCAGCTGAAGGGCTGGCTGTACCACTACGAGCGGGTGCCTTCGGTCACCGACGTGGACGCGATGACGCGGGCGGTCCGCTGGGTGCAGGACAAGCTGTGGGTGGACCGGCTCGAGGCCACCATCGAGGCGCACACCATGGCCGCCGCGCAGGTCCGGGAGGCCTGCACGATCCCGGGCACGTCGGTGCGGACGGCCTGGCTGTGCCGGGACAAGCCGTCGATGAAGGAGGCGCTGCGCGCGGTGGGGGTGCCCACCGCGGCCTCGGCGGCGGTGGACAGTGCGGCCGCGGCCCATGTATTCGCCGAACGAGCGGGGTTCCCGCTGATCCTCAAGCCACGCAGCGGCGCCGGGGCGTCGGGCACGGTCCGGGTGGATTCCGCGGCGGAGCTCGATCACGCCCTGGGGGTGTTCGGCGGGCAGGGCGTGGGGTCCATCGCGGTGGAGGAGTTCATCGAGGGGCACGAGGGCTTCTACGACACGATCGCGGTGAACGGGCGGGTGGCGCTGGACTTCGTGTCGCACTACTACCCGAACGTGCTGGAGGCGATGCGGACCCGGTGGATCTCGCCGCAGTTCGTCTCCACCAACCGGGTGGAGACGGCGGCGGACTACGGCGAGCTGCGCGAGCTGGGGAGCCGGGTCATCACCGCGCTCGGCATCGGGACGTCGGCCACGCACATGGAGTGGTTCTTCGGGCCGAAAGGCCTGCGCTTCTCCGAAATCGGCTGCCGGCCGCCGGGCGTGGGCGCCTGGGACCTGTACTCGGCGGGCAACGACGTCGACCTGTACCGGGCCTGGGCCGACGCCATCGTGCACGGCGGGACTTCCGCGGTGCCGTCGCGGCGGTTCGCCAGCGGGATCGTGGCGCTGCGGCCTTCGCAGGACGGTTCCATCTCTGGCTACAGCGGGGTCGATGAGCTGCAGCAGCAGTACGGCGAGTGGGTCATCGACGCGCACCTGCCGCCGCCGGGCACGCCGACCCAGCCGGTGGAGGCCGGGTACATGGCCAACGCGTACGTGCGGATGCGTCACCCCGACTACGACACGCTGCGCGGCATGCTCGACGCGGTGGGCCGCACGCTGCACGTCTACGCCTCGTGAGGGTCATCCTGCTCGGGCCGCAGCGCAGGCCCACGGTGGACGCGGTGGCCCGGTACCACACGCTGGGCGTTTCCGGGCCGGTCGCCGTGGTGACGGCCGGCTGGCAGGAGCGCGAGCCCGACGACGCCGAGCTCATCAGGCTGCTCGGCGGCCGGGCCGTCAACCTCGCGCTGTACCGGCGGTGGCTGGACGTGCAGGACCGCGATCCCGGGTATTTCGCCGCGGAGCGCCTGCTGGCCGAGACGCTGGCCGAACTGCAGGACCTCTACCTGCTGCGGCTGGACTACGCGCTGCGGGCGGTCTACGCGCTGCAGCGGCGTTCCGGCGGGTTTGCCGCCGAGGCGCTCGACGTCGCCATGGCCGCGGTCCGCGAACTGGACGCGGCGCACCTGCGCCGGGTCAACGGGGCGCGGCTGGAGTTCATCCAGCGGTGGCCGCCGCACGACCGGCCGGTGATCGCGGAGCACCGCGCGGAGGTTTCGGCGCTGCTCGCCGGGGCCTCCGCCGTGGTGATCGCGGGGGGCCACGTGGGCGTGCTGGCCGGGGTGCTGCACCTGTTCAACGTGGGCGCCGCCCTGCCGTCGACGGCGGGAGGGCCGCTCGTGGCCGCCTGGTCGGCGGGCGCGATGGCGCTGACCGACCGGATCGTGCTGTTCCACGACCGGGCGCCGCAGGGCCCCGGCCACCCGGAGGTGTACGCCAGCGGCCTGAGCGTCGTCCGCGACGCGGTGCTGCTGCCGCACGCCCGGGCCAGGCTGCTGCTCGACGATGCGCCGCGGATGGCGGTTTTCGCCAGGAGGTTCGGTCCGGCCCGCTGTATCCTCCTGGAGAGCGGCACCCGGATCGAAATCGGCGGCGCCGGCTGGCCGCCCGGCGTCCGGGTGATCGGCGAAGACGGCCACGTGACCGCCCTGGAGACCGCGCTGGAGGCTTCGTGACCGCCCCGAGTGAGCCGAAGGGGCGCGGCGCCGGCTGGACTCCGCTTTCTCCCCCGAACCCACCCCAGGAGCGAGAGACGAGCGACGAGGGCCCGCCGCCGCAGGCGGCCAGACCAGCAGGGTGGCGCCTCGAAGCGCCCCGGAGGCGAACGGAAAGCACGGTGAGCGAGCCGAGGGGGGCGGGCGCGGGCGCGGCGCCGGTCAGCCGGAAGCTGGCCATCAACCGGCTGCGCGACCGCCGCCCGCTCGACGCGGCCGCCGTCGACCGGTTCCTGGCCCGGTACGAGGTCCCCATCGTCGAGGGCGCCCGCTGCACGTTCCTGTACCGGGGCGAGGCCGACGAGGTGTTCCTCATCCACCGGATCTTCGGGCTGCCCGACCACCTGCCGCTGCGCCGGCTGCACGGCACCGACCTGTGGCACGTGGTGCTCGAGCTACCCGAGGGATCCAGGGTCGAGTACCAGCTCGAGGTGGCTTTCGCGGACGGGCGGCGCGAGCGGGTCAACGACCCGCTGAACCCCCGGCTCGCACACAGCCCGGTGGGCAGTTCCTCGGTGTGCTACGCGTCCGGGCACGTGATCCCGGACTGGACGTTTCCCGATCCCGAGGCCCGGCCCGGGTCGCTGACGGACCTAGTGGTGCCGAGCCGGGCGCTGCGCCGCGACTGCCCGGTGACGCTGTACCGGCCGGCCCGGTTCCGGCGCACCGCCCGTTATCCGCTGCTGATCGTGCACGACGGCGGCGACTACCTTGGCTTTGCCGACGCCAAGACGGTGCTGGACAACCTCATCCACCGGCTCGACGTGGCCGAGCTCGTCGCGGCGTTCGTCTACCCGGGCGACCGGCTGGCCGAGTACGCCAACTCCGCGGCGCACGCCCGGTTCCTGACGGCCGAGCTGCTGCCGCGGCTGGAGGCCGAGCTCCCGCTGGCGGGCACGCCGTCCGGCCGGTGCCTGATGGGCTGCAGTTTCGGCGCCGTCGCCGCGCTGTCGACCGCCTACCGCCATCCCGAGGTCTACGGGTCGCTGCTGCTGCAGTCCGGCTCGTTCGTCTTCACCGACATCGGCCACGACCACGGCGGCGGGCCGCCGTTCGAGCCGGTGGTCCGGTTCGTCAACCGGTACCGGGCCGCTCCGCGCCGGGTCGCCGACCGGCTGTTCGTCAGCTGCGGGGTCTACGAGCCGCTGATCGTGCCCAACCGGTCCATGGTCCCGGTGTTCGAGGCCGCGGGCATGGCCGTCCGCTACGTCGAGGCCCGCGACGGGCACAGCTGGGAAAACTGGCGGGACCGCCTCCGGGACGGGCTGTCCTGGATTTTCCCTGGCCCGCAGAAGTTCTTTTACGAGTGAGGGAGCTTTCCATGGATGAGGTTTCTGTGCGCGGGCTGCTATGAGTGATGATCTGAGGGTCAGGGAGCGGTGGTTTTCCGAGCGCCTGCAGACGGACATCACGGTCGTGCGGTGGGGACTGTTCGGGACGCCGGTGCTGGTCTTCCCGTCGGCGGGCGGCGACGCCGAGGAGATCGAACGGCAGGGCCTGGTCAACGCGTGCGGGCCGCTGCTGGCCGAGGGCCGGGTCAAGCTGTATTCGGTCGACAGCGTGGCCGGCCACGCCATGATGACCAAGGCGGGCTCGGCCGAGCACCGGCTGTGGCTGCTCAATCAGTTCCACGAGTGCGTCCGGTGGGAGGTGGCGCCGGCCATCCACGCGGACCTCGGCGGCCAGGCCATCGACGTGATCACCACCGGCGCCTCCATCGGCGCGTTCAACGCGGTGGCCGTGCTGTGCCGCTACCCCGACGTGTTCTCCGCGGCCATCGGGATGAGCGGCAGCTACCGGATCGAGCGCTTCTACGACGAGGCCTGGAGCCAGGACCTGTACTTCTCCGCGCCGCTGCAGTTCCTGCCGGGCCTGGAAGGCCCGCAGCTCGACCGGCTGCGGCAGCGGCGGGTGATCCTGGCGTCCGGGGAAGGCGAATGGGAGGACGTCGGCTCTTCGTGGCAGATGGCCGCGGTGCTCGGCGATAAGGGCATCCCCAACCGGGTGGACAACTGGGGCCCGCAGTGGCCGCACCAGTGGCACACCTGGCGCCAGATGCTCCCCCAGTACCTCCGCGAGCTCACCTAGCGCTTGCTCCCCGTCCCCCGGATCCCCCGTCCCCCCATCCCCTGGATCCGCATCCCCCTGGATCCCCGATTCAATGGTTGTGGCAACGTACCCGATCTTTTGGGCAGGGTGCGGCAACCATTGAATTCGGCATGTTGCGGAGGTTACGTCAGTTCCCCGGTGAGGATCTCGTCGCAGAGGTCCAGGCACTCGGTGCAGATGCCGGCGAATGCATTGTCCTTCCCCGGGATCAGGCGGGTCAGGGTCAGGGGTCGATCAGCTCGGCCGGAGGGCGGCGGGCGGTGGGATGCGTGGACCGGGCCAGGCCGAGCTGCAGCAGCATCTGCGGCCAGCCGGGCAGGGTCAGCTGGCTGCGGATCGCCGCCCGGACCCAGACCACCTTCAGCGGCTGCGTCTGCAGGTTGCCGAAGACCCACTGGCTCGCGGCGCGGAGCAGCAGGCGGTGCAGGGCCTGGCCGGCCCGCAGCCAGTCATCCTCGCGGTCTGCCGGGGTGACCAGCATCGCCGTCACCGGGGGCAGGGGCGGCTCCACGGCGGGCAGCCGCCCCAGGCCCCGGCCGAGGTCGAAGTCGCGCGGCGGCAGCCACCCGGCGGGCTCGTCCGGGGTGGGCGGGAACGCGTACGCGGGCACGCCGTCCCGGGCCGGGCTGCCGAGCTCGCGGGTCCACCGTTCCACGGTGGCCCGGGAAACCGGGTCCAGGGCCTGGCACAGGCTGGCGGCGGCGACTATCGCGGCCAGGTCCTGGCCGCCCTGCTCCTGGCCGACGACGGTCAGCGCCGCGCCTTCGGCGGCGGCATCCCGCCGCAGCCCCTGGAGCAGCCCGCCAGGCAGCGGACCCGGCTCGAAGGTGCCGCGATGGGTGTGCCGGTGCGGCACCGCGGCCAGCAGCTTCTGTTCCTCCGGCGTGATCGGCGCGGCGGCGCCCAGCCGGACCCGGGCCAGCGGCCCCGCTCCGGCACGACGCGACCCGGCCCGGCCGGGAAGCAGCTCCACCTCGGGCAGATGGCCGAGGGAGCGCATCGCGAGCCGCAGCCCGTACAGGGCCGCGCCGCAGCTGATCAGCATCTCCCGGCCGTCCGGGTCCTCCGGGAGCTGGCGGCGGCGGTCGGCGTACAGCACGATGGCGTCCTCGCCCACCCTGAAGCGCCACGGCTGGGTGTTGTGCAGCGACGGGGCCCGGGCCGCCACCCGGACGAGGTAGCCGGCCGAGCCGGCCGGGATGGGCGTGGTTTTGCTCAGCACCGCCTCAGGCTAGGCAGGGCCGCGGCGGCCCGGGCCACGGCCGAAGGGCCCGGGCCTGGCAGGCCGAAAGCCCCCTGGATCCGCGGGGTGCGGCGCTACGGCGAGAACCGCAGCGGGGCTGCGGGGGGTTCCAGGGGGGTCGTCCCCCCTGGTCTAGCACTTTCCCCCGGGCTAACGCGCTGAACCGGGCGATCTGCCGCATCTTGTTCATCGCGTCCAGGGCGGCCACCTTGTAGGCCTCGGCCAGGGTCGGGTAGTTGAAGACGGCGTCGACGAGGTAGTCGATGGTGCCGCCGCAGCCCATGACGGCCTGGCCGATGTGGATCAGCTCGGTGGCGCCGGTGCCGAACACGTGCACGCCGAGCAGGGTGTGGGTGTCCAGCGAGACCAGCAGCTTCAGCACCCCGTAGGAATCGCCGATGATCTGCCCGCGGGCCAGTTCCCGGTAACGCGAGATGCCGACCTCGAACGGTACGTTGTCGTGGGTGAGCTGCTCCTCGGTCCGCCCGACGAAGCTGATCTCGGGGATGCTGTAGATGCCGATCGGATACAGCTCGGCGACCTGGTGCAACGGCTCCCCGCAGGCGTGGTGGGCCGCGACCCGGCCCTGCTCCATGGACGTGGCCGCCAGGGCGGGGAAGCCGATCACGTCGCCCACCGCGTAGATGTTCTCCACCGCGGTCCGGTAGCAGTCGTCCACCGCGATCCGGCCGCGCTTGTCGGCGGTCAGGCCGGCCGCCTCCAGGTTGAGCATGTCGCTGGCGCCCTGCCGCCCGGCCGAGTACATGACGGTGTCGGCGGGGATCTTCTTGCCGCTCAGCAGCGTCGCGATGGCGCCCTCCGGGTGCGCCTCGACCGAGGACACCGTCTCCCCGAACCGGAAGGTGACCGCGAGATCGCGCAGGTGGTACTTGAGCGCCTCGACCACTTCGACGTCGCAGAACTCGAGCATCCGCTCGCGCTGCTCCACCACGGTGACCTTGGTGCCCAGGGCCGCGAACATCGACGCGTACTCGATCCCGATCACCCCGGCGCCCGCGACCACCATCGAGCGGGGCACCCGCTCCAGGTGCACGATCCCGTCGGAGTCGATGACCGTGCGCTCGTCGAACTCGACGCTGCCGGGCCGGGCCGGGCGGGTGCCGGTGGCGACCACGATCTTGTCCGCGGTGGCCCGGCGGATCTCGCCGTGGCCGCTTTCCACCTCGACCGTGTGCGGGTCGACGAACCTGCCCGTGCCGGTCATCATCGTGACCCGGTTACGGGTGAGCTGGCTGCGCACCACGTCCATCTCGCGGCCGACCACGTGGTTGGTGCGGGCGGCCAGGTCGGCGATGGTGATCTCGTCCTTGACGTGGTAGCTCTGCCCGTACATCTCCCGCTGGCTGAGGCCGGTGAGGTACATGATCGCCTCACGCAGGGTCTTGGACGGGATCGTCCCGGTGTTGAGGCACACGCCGCCGATCATGTCCTTGCGCTCGATGATCGCCACCCGGCGCTCGAGCTTGGCCGCGGCGATGGCGGCCTTCTGGCCGCCGGGTCCCGAGCCGATTACCAGCACGTCGAAGTCGTACACATGATCTAGTGTGACGACCGCGGGCCGCCTTTTGAACCCCCGGGATGCCCGAGGCACGAAAAAGGCGCCTAAGGCGGCTAGCGGGTTGCCGCCTCAGGCGCCCGGTCCTCCGGGCGGGCGCCCCGACCGCGGCGGGGCCCCGCGGCGGGGGAGGGGGGCGGTGACGTGGGGGGCGGGCG
>Ga0335081_10006634_pt1 | contig 18447 bp, 17 predicted proteins | sample Lox_Sample_35_FD_206713 | JGI IMG/M metagenome (GOLD analysis project Ga0335081, IMG submission 206713) | Soil microbial communities from Loxahatchee National Wildlife Refuge, Florida, United States - Lox_Sample_3.5 | ecosystem: Environmental > Terrestrial > Soil > Wetlands | place: USA...
GCGGAACCCTGTACATATTGTGCTTCAGCGACGATGGCCCCGATACTGGCCCGCACCCCGTTGGTGAAGAAGAACTGAGAGTGGTGTTCGATCCAAGCCGTGGATGGAGCGTCGCCGCCATCGAACCGGAGCGGATTCACACAAGATTCCACGGGGAGGGCGGCGCCCCGGCCTGGTTCGCGACGATCAAGCGCATCTAGACTGCGGATCGGCATGCAGCGAGTGATGTTCCTGCATCCACTTACAGGCTGGTAAGCTCCGGCAGAATTAATTTCGATGGTGCGCAATTGCCTTCCTGGGATGCAGCACCGATGCCAGAACCGAAATTCCGAGCACGCCTCCCACCGTAAGCAGCGCCCATTCTGTCGGAATCGAATAGTAATGCGATAGCAGCATCTTGGCGCCGACGAAAATCAGCACCACCGACAATCCGTAGTGCAGGTAATGAAAGACTTCCATCATCCCGGCTAAGGCGAAATACATCGAGCGCAACCCAAGAATGGCGAAGACGTTGGATGTGTACACGATGAAGGCATTCAAGGTGATCGCGAGGATGGCGGGAATGGAATCGACGGCAAAAAGCAAATCTGTGGTTTCCACCACTACCAGCACAATCAGCAAGGGCGTGGCGTACAATCCGGCGCGCCGCACGAAGAACTTGTTCCCTTCGTAGTCCTTGGTTACCGGCATGAATTTGCGGAAGAGGCGCAGGACGGGGTTCTTCTCGGGATGGATCTCGGTTTCTTCCTGGAACATCAGCTTGATACCGCTGTACACCAGCAGCGCTCCGAAGAGGTAAACGATCCAGTGAAATCGCTGAATCAGACCGACGCCGGCAATGATGAAGATGCCGCGCATCATCAGCGCGCCCAGGATCCCCCAGAACAGGACCTTGTGCTGATGGATGCCTGGAACCTTGAAGTAGCGAAAGATGAGCAGGAAGACGAAGAGATTGTCGACGCTGAGGGAGAGTTCGATCACGTAGCCGGTGACAAACTCCAAAGCCGGCGTGCGGCCGTGCCAGAAATAAACCACCAGCGCAAATGTGGCTGCGAGCAGTATCCACATCACGCTCCAGCCCAGGGCCTCCCGGAATTTCACAGCGTGCGCACGGCGGTGGAAGACGCCAAGATCGAGCGCCAGCATGAGCAGGACGAAAAGGTTGAACATGATCCAGAAAAATATGCTGGTCACGGGATTTTCAATTTCCGATTACCGAATTTCAATTTAACAGCAAATATAAGAACTTTTTCTGGGTGACACGTACCGAGACTAGCGCACTGGAAGCAGGCCGGAGGCGATGGGCGCCAGATCCCTTCGTTCGGCTGAAGTGCGCCGGCCTTGGGGATGACCCTCGGTGACACACCTGGCGCAGATGACGCAAAGACTTAATCTGCTGGCAAATTCAATCTGTCCGTCCCCGTTTTCCGCTCTCCCAGTCGGGCCAAATGCCGAAGCCCTTCATCTCTTCGTCGAGATGGGTTTCGCGGAGGGTTTGCTCAATTTGCCCGCGATGCAGGCGAGCGCCAACGCGGTCATTGGAATTGGCGAGATTGAACGTCAAGGTCGCGGCCTCGGCAACGTGCTCCTTCAGTTCTGGGATGTCGACTTTGTCGAACGTATCGGACATGGCGTGATAGTTGATGAGGTAATTGCCTTCGACCTGATTGGCTACGAAGGTGGGCACGCCCTGAAGCAGGAAGTCGAGATTGTCGGTGCCGGCGTCGGCGTCGGCGGTTAGAGCCGTAGCGTCGAACTGCTTCAAGGGAGCTACTAGAGCACTGGCTGGATCGACAACATCTTTACGTCCGCCTACCGAGAATCCGGTTACGCGGCCGATACCGGAATCGAAGATCACGACTCCCGCGACCTTTTCGAGGTCCGCGCGATGCGCGTCAACGTAGGCGCGCGACCCGATAAGGCCCTCCTCCTCGCCCGAGAAAAGGATGAAGCGGATGCTACGCCGGGGGCGCAGTCCGGACGCCTTGATCGCACGCAACGCGTCGACCACTAATGCGGCGTTGCAGCCGTTGTCAAGCGCTCCCGTGCCCAGTTCCCAGGAATCAAGGTGGGCGCCGAGGACGACGTATTCGTCCGGTTTCTCGCTGCCTTTGACCTCCGCGACTACGTTAGCGGCGGCAATGGGGCCTCCGATGCGGTTCGGGATCGAGAGATCAGCATAAAGTTTTTCGCCGGAGGCGAGCAGACGAATCATGCGGCTGGCATCTTCGCGTGCCACCAGGACAGTGGGAATCCGGTCGATCTCGCCGGCATTTGCATTGGTGTGCCGATAAAGCAAGTCGTGCGGCCGGGTGGACTGAAACGCCAGGGCCAGCGCCTTGCCTTGGACAGCGCGCTCAATGATCTCCGGAGCGCGAGTGTACTCGAAGAAGAGATCGCTCCAGGTCTTCATTTCGTCGGAATGTACCAGCACGATTGCGCCGGCGATACCTCCGGCGTGGGCGAAGTCATCGGCGTTGCCATTCCCGACATCAACCAGGCGCACATGTTGTTGAGGCAAGAGCGCCGGACCCCAGGCGATGGATACAACCCGCAACTTGAAGGAGTCCGGGGCGACGACGCTCATCTCGGTATTGCCTTCCGTCCAGGAAGTCTGAATCGAGAAGCTCTCGGTATGAACGCTGTCGGCGCCGGCAGCCTGGAAGGCGTCCACTCCCCACTGCACCGCCTTATCCATAGCCGGCGTGCCGGGCACGCGCCCGCCGATACGGTCGGTCAAGCGCTCCAGATTGGCCTCGATGGAGGAAGGCTTCAGGGCTTCGCTGATGAGAAGCCTGGACGGATCTTGAGCCAGGAGCGGACAGGAGGAAATAGCTGCAGCTAAGCACCAGAAGATAGCTCGTCGCATAGGCGGAAATTAGAAATCAAAACGGCGAAAAGAGCAAAAAACAAGCGCCGCAGACTCGGACGCCGGACCTCGGCTGGTTTCGGCTGACGTCCGAGGCCGAAGGTCGACACTGCCTTCACATCTTTTCAATCAGCCGAACCGTTTCCAGAATCACACCGCCCACGATCTCCAGGCTCTTGGGGCTCAGCTTGTCGATGGTGTCCTGGACTGTGTGATGAAAGACGTTGCCGTAGCCGTAGTCGAGATCGATAAGGTCGGCGCAAGGGACGCCGCGCTGCATGAAGGGCAGATGGTCGTCGTCCACGGCGATTTGGCGCGCGAAAAAGTGCGACTGATAGCCGAGACGCGTGGCCGCCTGCAGCACCACATTTTCCAGCCAGGGAGTGGAGTTCTGGTCCTGGTCGATATTCAGGTCGGCATCGCCGATCATGTCGGCTAGGAGGAAGGCCTTGATCTTCTTCAGGGTGCCGTCTTTCTCCCATTTCGCGGCGAGGTGCCGGGTGCCATAGAGGCTGTCGGTGTCGCTCCACTCTTTAACGGCTTCCTCGCCATCGGTCCAGACCAGCCAAACGCTATAGCCTTCGCGTTTCTTGCCACGCAGCTGGTTGGCGAGTTCGAGCAGGATTGCCGTGGAAGAGCCTCCGTCGTTGGCGCCCACGTAGGCGATGTTGCGCAGGGGATAGTTGGTGTCGTAGTGCCCGGCGATGACGATAATGCCGTCGCGCGTACCTGGGTATTTCGCGATGAGGTTGCGAACCGGAAACTTCCCCTCCGGGGTGTCGGCAGTAAAGGCATCGTCCTCGACTGCGTCCCCCTTGAGCTGCGCAACGATGTAGTCCTCAAGTTTCTTATGGCTGACGCTGCCGATTGGACGCGGGCCGAAGGCCACGACCTCTTTCACATACTTCATGGCGCGGCCGGCATCGATGGCGGGCGGGTCGGGATCGGGGGTTGTGCCTACATTATCGAGAGAGGTCGGCAGCAGCGTCGTGGAGGTCGCCGGTTTGGCAGCTTCAGTGGTCTTCTGACTCGAGCAACTGAAGGCCGAAAGGATCACGGTCAGGCAGGCCGTCAGCGACGTACTCTTGGCAAGCGAAATCAGCATATGCATCTCAGTCAACCAGACTAGCAACGGGAACCGACTTACGACTAGTGGCCGGGCCCAGGGCCGCGTTTGTGCCGGGTCGAGGTTGCATTAACTCTTCCGTTCCCTGCGCGCCCTGCGGCTGGCGGGATGCACCAGCCAGGCCACGCCAATGCTCACAATGTAGAGGGCCACCATGGGTCCGGCAAAGATGCACATGTTCAAAATGTCGGTGGTCGGAGTCAGAACCGCGGCAATGATGAAAATGACCAGGATGGCGTAGCGCACGTTGCGCCACATCCAGCCGGGACTCACCATGCCCATGAGACTCAGGAAAAACACCAGGATCGGCATCTCGAAAACAATGCCCAGTCCTACGATGATGGTCAGAAAAAGGTCGGTATATTCGCCGATCGTGATCATCGGCTGAAACTGTTTGCCGTAGCTGATCAGGAAGTCGAGTGCCGCGGGATAGACCATTTTGTAGCCGAACAAGCCGCCCGCCAGAAACAGACCGACGGTCGAAAACATGAACGGCATCACGTAACGCTTCTCGTGGCGGTAGAGGCCGGGCGAAATAAAGAGCCATACCTGGTACAACACAAACGGGGAGGCTACGAACAGACCTGCCATGAATCCGATTTTCAAGTAAAGATTGAAGGGTTCGGTGGGATTCAGGTAGACCAGTTTCTCCGCTAGGCCGTTGCGCTGGAGCGCCACCATGATGGGCTGCTGCATGATGGCGAAGATGCGGTCGGCATAGCCCCAGCAGGCGATAAATCCGACCGAGACCGCGAGCAGGGAATAAATAATCCTGCGGCGAAGCTCCTCAAGGTGATCGAGGAAACTCATGGTGGGCATGGCGTCCTGAGGTTTGTCAGGAGCGGGGAATTCGGCAGCCATCTCAGGCATCGGGTGCCTTGGCAGGAGGCGCAGTCTCCGGAGCGGTTGGCGGCAGTGGGCTTGGATTAAAACTGCCGTTGGCCACGGTATCTCTCACCGTATCCCTCAACGAGTTCAACGACGGCAAAATCTGGCGGACATTGGTCTCGGAATCCAGATTGTTGATTTCGGATTCGATCTGCGCCTTGAATTCGTTGGAAGCGCGCTTGAACTCACTCAACGCACGGCCGATCTGGCGGCCGATGTCGGGCAGTTTCTTCGGCCCGAAGATGATAAGGGCCAGGAAGAAAATGAAGATCATCTCTGGAAAGCCGAGATTCATAGGTTCATGATACTGCCGGCACGCGGTAGCAGCAACGGGCAGCAGCGAGACTATGCCGCATCCGCTGAGAAACTGGCGGCAATGGGAAGTTTCGCATTCACCAGCGTGCCCTTGCCGTTTGAGCAAATCTCCAAGTCACCGCCCAGCTGCCGCACCCGCTCGCGCATGCCGCGCAGGCCCACGCCCGGGGTGCCCGCCGAGGCCAACTCGGCTTGTTTTTCGGGCAATATTCCCTTGCCGCCATCGGATACTTCGACGCTAAGGTACCTCCCCGAGCGCGTAATCCGTACCTTAGCGGTAGGGCTCTCCGCATGCCGGTGGACATTGGTAAGGCATTCCTGGACGACGCGGAAAACGGTAGTTTCCAATTCGTTGGGAAGGCGGCCGACATCGTCCGCAAATTCCAGGGTCACCTGGATGTGGCTGCGCGCGCCGAAGCCTTCCGTATACCAGCGCAGCGCCGAGGCCAATCCGGCTTCGTCCAGGAGGGGCGGATGCAGCAGATGGGAGATGGTGCGAATCTCCTGGGTCATCTGCCTGACCAGCCCTTCGCTGTCGGTTACGGTTTTGGCGGTGGCGAGAAGTCTCTGTAATTCGCCGCCCAGGCTAGCCAGGTTCATGCCCAGCGCGGCCAGCATCTGCCCCACACTGTCATGGAGTTCGCGGGCGATACGGCGGCGCTCGTCGTCCTGCAGTTTAAGCAGCCGCGCCGTCAAGTCACGAAGACCCTGGTTGGCCTGATCCAGTTCGCGGGTACGCTCCCGGACCCGCTGTTCGAGATCCTGGTGGGCGCGGAAGAGGATTTCCTGGCCATGCCGATGCACTTCGCCCATGGCGGCCAGAATGCCACACACCAGCACGAATGCAGCAGCACCGAGCCATTGCTCGGTGGTTGCCGGCAGGAGAGAGTGCGGACTGACGAAGAGATATTGCGCGGCCACCGCCGCGATTCCAGTGCTCACCGCCGATACTAAGACTCCGCAATACCAGGCGGCGAAAGCGACGGCCGGAAAGAGCGTGATGTAGGGAATATTCCTGCCAAACAGGGGGTTCAGAAGCCAGCGCACCAGCAAGGCGACAGCGAGCACACCGATACCCACCGCATAGCGTCCCAGCTTCGATGCCCAGATGTGGCTAAGAAAGGGCTTCTCGTCCAACATCGTTGTCCTCAGCTGAAAAACCGGTTAGGGAAGATCGAGGTCCTTACCTTTAGATGCATGAGAACACCATTGAGCTCAAAAAGCCAGCCTAGCTTCTCGCGGGGTAGTGCCCTAATAGCAAAATAGGACACTATCTCCCGCGGAGGGGTAGTTTCCGTGCCCAGCGCGCAGCCAACCGATTTTGACGAATTCATGAGAACCCAGAGCCCGGAGGACGCATCGATATCAATAGGTAAATGGCGGGCGACCCAATGGTTACCTCGGGTCGTAAAAGCAGGTTCTGGGGTGGTCAGCCACGTGCTATACTTCGCCCAGAATGTGCGGTGACCGGGCACTTTTCCACGCCCCAACCGAAGGACACTGAAGATGGTTCGTAGTACACGTCGTTCCCTGTTAGTTATCACTTTGTTTCTGGCAGTTTGCGGCTTCCTGGGACTGCTGTTCGCGCAACGCAACCCGGCCATCGCGCCGAGCAGCGATTCCGACGTGCGAGACAGCCTGCGCCAGTTCACAGAGGTCTACGACGTAGTGGAACAAAACTACGCCGAACCGGTGAATGCGGACAAGGCGATCTACAATGGCGCCATCCCGGGCATGCTGCATGTGCTCGATCCGCACTCGAACTTCTTCGATCCCAAGTCCTACGCGCTGCTGCGCGAGGACCAGCGCGGCAAGTACTACGGCGTCGGAATGACGGTTGGCCCGCGCAACAATAAAGTGATCGTGATCGCGCCCTTCGTAGGAACGCCGGCCTATCGCGCTGGCATTCGCCCCGGCGATATCATCATCGCGGTCGATGGCAAACCCACCGACAATATGAGCACTTCGGACGTCGCCGATCTGCTCAAAGGGCCTAAGGGCACCACAGTCCATATCAGCATCCTGCGGGAAGGCACGGACAAGCCTTTGGAATTCAGTGTAGTCCGCGACGAAATTCCGCGGTACAGCGTTGACCTGCACTTTCTGATCCGGCCCGGGATCGGTTACATGCACGTCTCCGGATTTAACGAGACCACGGAACATGAGGTCGGCCAGGCTCTGGACGAGATGGGAGATATCAGGGGTCTGATCCTTGATCTACGGCAAAATCCTGGCGGCCTGCTCAGTGAAGGGGTGGGCGTAGCCGACAAGTTCCTGCACAAGGGCGCATTGATCGTGTCGCACCATGGCCGCTCGTCGCCGGAGAAGCGCTATGTCGCGACTCATGGAAATAGCGGCAAGGATTATCCGCTGGTAGTGCTGGTCAATCGGGGCACGGCTTCGGCGGCGGAGATCGTCGCTGGCGCCATCCAGGATCATGACCGCGGGCTGATCGCCGGTGAGACTACCTTTGGCAAAGGACTGGTGCAGACGGTTTATCCGCTCTCCGAGAATACCGGGCTCGCGCTCACCACCGCGAAGTACTATACCCCAAGCGGACGATTGATCCAGCGCGACTACTCCAACGTTTCGCTGTATGACTACTATTTCAATCGTGATACGGACTCGAATAATAACAACCGCGAAGTCAAACTCACCGACAGTGGACGAACCGTTTACGGCGGCGGGGGCATTACACCGGATGTGAGCATCCCGGCGGCCAAGAGCAATCACTTCCAGGATGAGCTGCTGACCCACTATGCTTTTTTCAATTTCGCCAAGCGTTATGTCATTAATCATCATCCGACCAATGAGTTTGAAGTCGATGATGTGACCTTGCAGGACTTCCGCAAGTTCCTCGACGAAGAAAAGATCGCCTACACCGAAGCGGACCTGCTGGAGAACAATGATTGGGTGCGGTCGCAAATTAAGAGCGAGATTTTCGTGGATGCTTTTGGCCAGGAGGAAGGATTGAAGGTGCGGGCGGAGACCGATCCGGAAGTGGTCAAGGCGCTCGATCTGCTGCCTCAGGCCAAAACGCTGGCCGAAAATGCGCGCAAGATCATCGCCGAGCGCAATACCCCGCGTCCCTTGAGCCGCTAGGTTTTCAATTCGATCCTGAAGCCCGGCCTCGGCCGGGCTTTTTGTCTCTGCCCTTTTGCGGCCTTGATCATCAACCCGAGAGATTTGCAGCAGCGGCGCGGCTCGTCGAGCCTTGATTGGCCTGCGTTAAAAGGTTGGGTCGCAGCAACCCGGGGCAGTCCCGTCTTGACGGTGGAGTTCAACGAAATTGTCGTTTCTTCGCATTGACTTGGCCCCCTTAACGTGTGAAAATCCGCGCGTTAGCTGCTTCCGAGCAACTTCGACGGCCCGTCTGGCTGGCATGGAGGCTCTCCCCCTTCCATCGCGGCGGGCCCCAACGAGTTGGACATTTCTGCCGTCTCCGGACGAACCCTGATGGCCAAAGAGGCGGTTTGGATGCTCGCGATTGTGTTCGGAGCCGCTGCCGGATGGATGGATTGGCGCTCGCGCCGCATCCCGAACTGGCTGACCGTCCCGGGATTGTTGGTTGGGGTAGCTGCCAATTCCCTCGCCGCGGGCTGGGCGGGCGCTAAAGAAGCGCTGCTGGGCGCGGGATTGGGGCTGGCGCTTCTGCTACCCTTTGTCCTGGTGAGAAGCCTCGGCGGGGGGGACTGGAAGCTCGCCGGGGCACTGGGAGCATTCGCAGGTCCTGGTCCACTGATCAGCATTCTGCTGGGGACAATCCTGATCGCGGGTGTGATGGCGATGGTCCTAATCATCTGGAAGAAGCGGGTAAAGCAGACCCTGCGCAATATGGGACGCATCCTAGCCGCATTGTTGAGCTTTCATTTGCCAGGACAGGACTTGACTCTGGACAATCCCGAGTCGCTGAAAGTGCCGTTTGGCGTCGCAGCAGCCATTGCGGTTATCCTTTACGGTGCAGGCCAGGTTTTGGGAAGATCTTGAGATATTCCATGCAGCTTTGGAAGCGAATCGCAGCGGAAACCAGCGGGGCCGAGATTGCGGAGGCGGCCGCGGTCCTCCCGTTAGTCTTCATGCTGATTCTGGGGATCTACTGGTTTGGGCGGGCCTATAACATTTATGCGACAATCACCCACGCGGCGCGTGAGGGTGCGCGCGTAGCAGTGGTAAGCACCTGCGGGACTTGCGGCAATTCGGCTTCCACCCGCACCGAAATCGCCGACCGCGTGGCCCAGGCGCTGCTCGCCTCCAAGCTTGATCCGGCGCGGGTGACCCGCGTTGCGCCGGCGAATTGTGCTTGCGGTGATATCGCCTGCTCAGGTGGACCAGTTCCCTGCGAGAGCGTCTCCCCGGGAGAACCGCAAATCTGCATTCAGCACAACGTGGCCCTGACTCCAGCCGCTACCAGTACGCCATCGTCCTGCGGGGTGGCCGTAAGTTTTCAGTATCCTTATCAGTTTTATCTCCCGTTCACTTCGCTGAATAACCAGCAGATCGTTCTCAAGGCATATTCCCAGATGGCGGGAGAGGAATGATGTGGCCGGTAGGAAGATTTCGGGCCTGGATTCGTCTGCTGTGTGGTGCCGAAGCTGCTCAACTCCTGGAATTTGCCATCTCCCTGCCTCTGCTGGTGGTGTTCGTGGTAGGAATCTTTGACTTTGGTGACGCCTTCAATCTCAAGCAAAAGCTGAATACGGCGGCGCGGGAGGGTGCGCGGCGCGGATCCAATCTGCCTACTGGCGATCTGGACAATTCCGCAACGCCCACTACAGTGCTGGCCGTCCGGAATGTCGTCGATCAGTATCTGATTGGAAATCGGGTAGACGATTGCGGTCTGAATGGAATCTCCGGCGCCGCAGGCAGCACACCCTTGAGTTGGGTGTTTACAACCGCCACGAGTACGTGTCCGGGACCGATGACCTTGACGGTGGAACGGGGATACTCTTTCCCGGCGCTGCTTGGATCCGGCAGCCAAGCGACGCACTTGATCAGTACCCGAGTCAGCATTAGCTATCCCTACCAATGGCACTTTAATCGAGTCATCACGCTACTGGTTCCAAGCGCGACTTATGCGGGGATCACGCAGATTACGACGAACGCGGTAGTCCCGAACATGGATTAGGATGAGGCGATGAGGGCGGAACAGTTGGCTTTCAGGCGGCGCCGGGGCGAGCAGGGGCAGACCATTTTTGTGGTCGTGATCGCGCTGGTCTCGCTGCTGGGCATGGCGGCGTTGGCCATCGATGTGGTGACGTTGTATGTGGCGCGTGCCGAAATTCAGCGCGCCGCCGATGCGGCCGCGCTGGCCGGCGCCAAGGCCATCGCGGATTCAGGGGCTACGACGGATGCAGCCTACATCACGCTGGCGCAGACCATGGCCTCCAAGGTCATCACCGACGGCGGCAGCAACGGAATTCTGCAGCAGAATCTGGTCGCCGGAAGACGTCCGCTTCTGGTAAGTGCCGTCACCGACTTCACGACGCACGGCAACAATGATGCCATCATCACAGTAACCCTGCAGCAGACCAATCTTCCGGTGTTCTTCGCCAGGATTTGGGGACGCGGCTTAGGGACAGTGAGTGCTACCGCCATGGCGGAAGCCTACAACCCGTCGGGATCGCAGATTCTCTTGGGCAGCCCCGTGCCCATTGCGCCGATGTGCGTCAAGCCCTGGCTGCTCGCGAATTTCGATCCAGCCAATCCGACTTCCCCGCTGATCAACTCCACCAGTGGAGCCGTGATGGCCGATATCCCGGCCGAACCAGCGTTCGACATGATTTACAACTGCCCTACCAGCAGCACATGCTTCCCAACGCCTCTCTCATCTCAACAATTTCTGCCGGCGCAGGTGGCTTCCGGAACTTCCGAAGCCGTGCCCAGTTGTGCCTCGTCAGGCACGGATTACGAGCAAAGCATTGCCGGATGCGACACCACGGCATATGCCTGCGGAGGCGGCACGGTGAACGCTACCATCGACACCACTCACGCGAACTTGTGGAACGTTCAGAGCAGCCTCGAATGCCTGATCCATGCCGGCGGTTTCGGCGCAGGCCAGGGACAGGATCAAATTGACGCCAGCGGCCTGCCCACCAATCCGATCCAGATTACCGCTGGCAGTAACAACCCAATGATCGGCGCGGGCTCGCCGATTACTCAGGGAAGTCCCGTCACCACAAGTTCGTCGATCGTTACCATACCGATCTTTGATACGGGCTTGACCTTCGGCAACCAGGTCCGGGTCATTGGGTTTATGCAGGGTTTCGTCACCGCGGTCTTGAACCCGGGCGCGGCCCCGCTCCCGCATCTCCTGACGATCAAGCCGCTCAATGTCTCGGGCTGTGGCAACGGCACCGCGACAACCGGACCGATCAGCGGTGGGGGCGTCTCGCCGGTCCCCGTCCGGCTGATACATCCATAGCAACAACTAGTGCGGCTGGGCTTGATCGGGCTGCTGAGGCAACTGTGGGGCTTCCTGTTGAGGCGGTGGAGCGGGTTGATCCGGCGGTTCGTCTGCGTCCTCAGAGTCGTCTTCATCTGAGGCTGGTGGCGGCGGGACCGGCACCAGGGCCGCTCTGCTTACCGGCTGAGCTACCGGTGAGATCGTCGAGATCACCTGGCCCTCGGGTAGACCGCTCTTGGGTGTGAGTATCACGCTCTGCAAGGCTGCAGGGTTTCCTTCCGATCCGACCAGGATGAAGTTGAATCGCGATCCATTCAGCATCGACGCCAGCGCTGCTTCGGCCGGCAGCGGACCGATCTTCGCCACCACTTGTTCCTGATCCGCTCCGGCGGGAATCGGAATGCTGGCGCCGGTGCGGCGCTGCACTTCGGCGAGCACCTCGGCCAGGCTGGCCCGCTCTGCCGTAATGCTAAGCAGTCCGTTCTGAAAATGTACGATGACTTTGGGAGCCGGCGGCGGGGGCGGCGGAGCAACCACAGGTGCTGGCTGGGTGGTGGAGGACGGGCGCAGTGGCTCCCCCGGCAGGGAGGCTTTCGCGGTTTGCATGGGTGTGCCGCTCTCGCCGACTTTCACCAGCACTTTGTTTCTCGAGGGTAGAACCTCGTAACTCTGGGGTCCTTTCAGGTCGAGCACCACGCGGGTAACCGGAGGATGAGAGGCGAACAGCCCCACCCGCACCGACTTTACCTCTCCCCGATTGACCGACAGATTGCGCAGATGGGGACCGGGGACAGCTTGCAAAAAATCAATCACAAGGCGTTGTGGATTGTCGATCACCTGGCTTTGCGGCGTGATGGGAGCGCTGCTGGTGATCTCGATTTCAAAGTCTTCTGCGGCGCTGACCAATGAAATCGATTCGACCGTCACGGCCTGTTGCGCGAGAAGACGATCGGGTAGACATACCGCGGCGGAGATCGCTAGGGCGCAAAACAGCGCGCTCTTGGGGAGGACATCCATACAAACAAGCCGATTCTAGCAGGCAGTAAAGACCAAGCGCAGAAACTTAAGTGCAGCTACCGGAGAGACCCGGCCGGTGTGCCGCGTCTCGGAATCTTGGGCGGTTTCGGTTGCGGCGTGGCTAAGATAGCGTTCCACTCCGCTTCTGCGATGATTTCCTGCGGCAACGCCAGTAGACTCCGGCGATTCCGGAGGAGACTAGCAGCAGGGTGCCGGGCTCGGGAACCGGTGCCGGTGGTGGACCAGGACAGGGGTTCTTTTTCTTGCCGCCGCTCTTTTCGCCCGGCGGGGTGCACGTGCCGGGAACCGGCGGCGGAAAAATCGGAGGAAAGCCCCAGCCGCCGGGCAATCCGGCTGTAGCACCGGGACCGAGTTCGAATTGGGGAAAGTCCGGACGATTCAAGAGTCCCGCGTCCAAGCCTCCGGGATAGGGTAGTTCGGTTGAGCCGTCGCCGGAATAAATCGGCACTTCGAACATTTCGGCCGGCGGTTCTTCCGAAGACACTGCCTTTTGCGCGGATTCTGACACCCGGTTCCCGCAGCGCGCCCGCGCGATAATTTTGCCGTCGGTGATCAGTTTCTCGCCTTTGTGTAGCGGGTGCTTCCCTTTTGTCCAGTAGAGCTTGCCACGCAGCTTGTAGGACAGATACACCAGCTTTGGTTGGTCCACCTCAATGACCCGTGCGCTAGTGAAATCGAACCCGGCGTAGTGTTCCGCGAGTTCTGGATCGCGTGCGGTCGCCTGCTGCAATTCTTCGGGGCTGCGCACGCCGCCTGCGATCAGGGAATATCCGTAGACCGAACGGCGGGGAAGGGCCGCTGGAAGCGACCAAGACTCCCGGCTGGCAAGAATTGCCAGATTACGGCTGGGATCACCCTTCTCCCAACTGGAGGCGTTATCGGTGGCAAACCAGGAACTGGGTGGGCCAAGGCGCTGAAAAGCCACCCAAAAGGAGAATGCAACAAGCAAAAGGGACGCCAGAACCATAGCCCGGCGTATGCGTCGACGGCTACGGGACTTGCGCTTGCGTCGCACTCGCATCACCGGATAGCTCACAACCATCTCCTGCAACAGCCTGGGTTCGGCCTGGATACGGCAGGGGAGGCCACTCCTGGAAGTGCAGTTCTACTTCCACACCCGCTGCCCTAAGCCCAGAGATCATAACGCGATCCGGAGCCTTGTGGCTAGAAAATGCAGCGCTTTGCACAAAAAGCGCCTTGCACCTGCATTCGTTGGGACTTCGGCTGCTTCGGCCCAAGAGGGCCGATTTCATTTTAGGAATCGTCTCAACGCCCAAATCAAGCAAAGCTTCGCCGCGCACTGCGGAGAGGCGCAAAATGGAAGATGTGGAGGGCAGAGGAACAATCCCCCACTCAGGAGGTCTTTGTGCCGCTGAGAAAACTGAGAGAATTTCTCGACCGTCACCAAATAGCCTACCTAGTCATCTCCCACTCCGTGGCTTACACAGCTCAGGGAATTGCCGCCGCGGCGCATATCTCCGGAAAGGAATTGGCGAAGACGGTAATCGTGAAGTTGGATGGAAAGCTGGCGATGGCAGTGCTACCCGCCTCTTCCCTGGTAGATTTGCCAAGCTTGCGGGCGGCATCGGGAGCCGCCAGCATCGTCCTGGCGAGTGAGCGCGATTTCCGGGACTATTTTCCCGACTGCGAAACCGGCGCAATGCCCCCCTTTGGCAATCTCTATGACCTTCCCGTGTTTGTCGAGCAGAGGCTGACATTGGATAACGAGATCGCATTTAACGCCGGTTCTCACCGCGAGTTGGTGCGGCTGGCCTACGCCGATTTCGAAAAGTTGGTGAAGCCTCAGGTGGCCAGCTTCGCTGCCGGGCGCAAAGCGGCCGCCGCCTGATCAGTCACCGGAAGGCGTGATCCAGCTCACCGCGCGGCGGTTGTGTTTGTACGACAATTAGCTCGGCCTTTCTGTCGGGCGAGGTCCAGGGTGGTCCCATGCCGCCGGACCCAAAATCCGAAATTGCTTTCCAACCGGCGCACGCCATGCTGGTTGTTTTCCCGTCCAGGCACAGCCCTTGCGCTAGAGATCCGCTCCTCGTTGGTGCAGATCAAGCCCATTCCATATGTCGATCGGAAGGAGATCGGCCATGAAAAATATCAAAATCATTCTTGGTGTGTTGACCGTCGTCTTGATCATCGTGTTGTCGGCTACCAGCCCGAAGCGTCAGGCCCGCATTCCTACCTACAACGCGGCCACCGAGACCAAGGCGCGTGGCGTAGTCCAGGAGGTTCGGGACTATTACTGTCCCATCAGCGACGATCAGGGCACCCATCTCAAGCTCAAGACCGACAATGGACTCTTTGAAGTACACGTGGCGCCGGCGCGTTTCCTGCGGAGCCAGGAGGTGAAGTTCAACGTCGGGGACACAATCGAGGTTTTGGGTTCGCAGTTGCGCTACGACGGGCAAGATGCGCTGCTGGCGCGCGAAATCACGCGCGGCGACGAGGTATTCATCCTGCGCGATCATGCGGGCCAGCCCGTCTGGCGCTAGCCGCTACTTGGGGGAAGACGGCATCGAGGCGGCTGCGGATTCCTTGTCGATTTCCGTCAGTTTCTTGCGCGCCGCCTCAGCATCGTCGGCGTTAGGCGACAACTCAAGGTAGCTGCGGAAATGGTCGCCGGCCTGAGAGAAATCGCGCTTGTCGACCAGGATGGTGGCGAGCAGGAACTCCATTCTCGGAATCCTATGATCCGGATCAAGTTTCAGGCCCTCGCGAGCGCTCTTTTCGGCCTCGTCGAGCTTTTGCAGGTTGTAATTCGCGGCTGCATTCAGAAACCAGGCTTGCGGCAGCAGGTTGTTAAGCGCGATCAGTTTGTCAGTGATTTCCAGAGCGTGATTCCAGTCTTTCTGCCGTGCCGCCATCAGAGCCAGTTCCTCGTACGGGCTCACGAATTTCGAATCGGCATCCAGCGAACGCTGGAAGGACTGCTGCCCGGCGGCCGCGTTGCCGCTACGAAGTTGCACGCGACCTAATTCCAGCCATGCTACGGCGTAACTGGGATAGATCTGAACCGCCGCGTGAAACTGCTCTTCGGCTTGCAACCACTTGCCTTTCTTTGCCTCATTCAGCCCTTTTTCGTAGGCTTTCTTGGCTTTAGGCGGAGCCGAAGCGCTGGTGGCGCTGACGGTGAAACCCTGCACCGCACCCAGGCGATGTAGCACGATGCGGCCCACCTCGATGCCTTCCATGGAAGCCAGCCTGGAACTGAGCTCAATGCTGTCGGAGCGGAAACCGGCGAGCACAGCTTGCAGTTCGCAATCCCGGAAGTCACGTTGCGGGGAACGGCCTTGCGCGGCGCCACCCCGGCCGTCAGGATCCGCGGCCGCGCCTGTATTGTCAGCATCGCTGATCGAGTCGGCCGTCATGGCGGGAGTCTGGCCCCCGAACTGAAAGCTGAATCCTCCGTGCGAATCGGTGTGCGTCTCCGTCCGTCTCTGCCCGTGGCAGATGGTCTGGATGCCGGCCGCCTCGGTCAGCGGTGTACCGTCCTCCACCACAACCTTGCCGGACAGGAACAATGCCGTGGGCACCGCCATGGACGAGGGCGCTGCGGGCATCCCCCGGCGCGACGATCCGGGAGTTTTGCCTCCACCCCGTTGAGCTGCAGCTTGGGTAGAGAGAAGAAGACTCAGGCAGAACAGCAGTGCGGCTAGGGATTTCATGGAACGCCCCCGACTTATTGGCGGCATTATATGCCGGATGCGCCAGCGCACACTAGAGGATTTGCCTTAGCTGAGGGGTTGCCACACCTTAGGCTCGCGGCCGGGCGGGGATTTCCGAGACCGCCTCGACGCGGTTTCGGCCCCTGGCCTTGGCCTGGTAGAGGGCATCGTCTGCGGCACAGATCAGGGCTTCGCAATCCAGCAGGCCACTAGCAGGCGCTTGCGCGGAGACCGAGCCGATGCTGACGGTGAGAAACAGCTGTCCGGTGTTGACCGAGAAACTCTGGCTGGCCACGCAGGCGCGCAATCGTTCGCCACTTGCCGAAAGGTCGGCGGCATTGCAACCGGGAAGAACGATCATGAATTCTTCGCCCCCATAGCGGCCGACGGAATCATAGTTGCGCACCGCGGCCGTCAAACGATGAGCCATCGCCTGCAACACGGAATCTCCGGAGAGATGACCGTACGAGTCGTTTACTTGCTTGAAGTGATCGACGTCGGCCAGGATGAGCCCGAGCGGTTCGCCAGTACGCGAGCTGCGCTGCAATTCCCGCTCCAGCGTATCCACGATGGAGCGGTGATTCCACAGGCCGGTCAATCCATCATGAGCCGCTTCAAACTGCAAGGCTTGATGGGTCCGGGTGAGCGCCTCCTGCAGTTCCAGAATTCGGCGGCCGGCTCGCACGCGCGCCCGCAACTCATCCACATTAAAGGGCTTGGTAAGATAGTCGTCGGCGCCCGCCTCCAGACCCTGCACCACGTCCTGCTTGTCGTCCTTGGCGGTCAGCAACAGCAGGTAGCGGTAGGGGCCCGGTTCGCAGCAGCGAATCCGCCGGCAGAGTTCGACTCCATCCATTCCCGGCATGATCCAATCGAGAATCGCCATCTGCGGGGAATCCTCCTGCTGGAGAATGTTCCATGCATCCATGCCATTGTCCGTGGCCACCACGCGATATTTCCATTTCGTCAGCCAGCTTTGGAGCAGATGTCGAAACAACGGATCGTCTTCGGCGATGAGGACGGTGTCGAGAACGGATGGTTCCCGCTCCAGCGTCAGCCCCTGCTCGCGCAATTTGCTAATCAGTGACCGCATGTGCGGACTCCTGTTTGCCCTGCAGCGCTTCAACCAGGGCGGCTAGCTCCTGTTCCAGTGGGCGCATGGCCTCGCCCAGGCGCACAAGGTCCACAGCGTTGGCCATGTCTTCGATTTCGCGGGCCAGCTTGGCCGCGCGGCTGGCGCCCAGGCAGCCAACTTCCGCCTTGAGGGAGTGGGCCGCCCGCTTTATAACTTCGGGACTGCCCGCCCGAATTGCCTGTCGAAGGGCTTCCAGCAGCCTGGGCGATTCCTCGAGGAATATACGGCAGAGTTCGCGGAACAGGTCCTCATCGCCGCCAAGACGCTCCAAAGCCTCGGCTCGGGACCAAGGCATGGGCGGCGACTCCTGCTGCAGGTTGAGCCTCGGCGATTCGGCCAGGGTGGTCAAGGTGTGCTCGATATCGCTGAACCGCACCGGCTTGCTGATGTATCCGTCCATGCCCGCCCGCAGACAAATTTCGCGGTCCCCCTTCATGGCGTGAGCAGTCATGGCGAAGATCGGCAGGTGGTTCCCGTTAGACCCTTCCAGTTCGCGAATGGCCGCGGTGGCGTCCAGGCCGTCCATTTCGGGCATTTGCACATCCATAAAACAGATATCGAATTTTCCGTTGGCGGCGAGGGTGAAGGCTTCTTTGCCGTTCTGCGCAAGGGTGGTGGAGTGCCCCATCTTCTGCAGCACTCGAACGATTAAGGTCTGGTTGACTGAGTTATCCTCTGCCACCAGAACCCGCAGCTTGCGTGTCGCAGGCCGCAGGGTGTGCCGAGTCACCAAGGCGGGTGATGTCGCGCCCTCGAGATGGCGGCTGCCGAGCACGGTCAGCAGCGCCCGTTGCAGCTCTGCCTTCAATACCGGCTTGAGCAGATAACCGGAGATGCCCAGCTGGCGGCAGCGCGCCGCTTCCCCGGGCTGGCCGGCGGAGGTCAGCATCACGATGGACGTGCCCTCCATGATCGGGTCATTCTGCAGGCGCGCAGCCAGGTGAAAACCACTGGCGACCGGCATGCAGACGTCCACCAGCACAATACGGAAAGCGT
>Ga0335081_10006635_pt1 | contig 18445 bp, 16 predicted proteins | sample Lox_Sample_35_FD_206713 | JGI IMG/M metagenome (GOLD analysis project Ga0335081, IMG submission 206713) | Soil microbial communities from Loxahatchee National Wildlife Refuge, Florida, United States - Lox_Sample_3.5 | ecosystem: Environmental > Terrestrial > Soil > Wetlands | place: USA...
CCATCGCTCGGTCAATTCCTGCCCTAGTCGGAGAAAATAGAAACGGTGCTCCGAAAATCGAAGCACCGTTCATTTTCCAGCCCCTAAGAGCCGAGTTTCGTAACGGCCTCAAGAAAGAGGCCTTTCTGCTAAAGAATGTGGGGGCTAATTTGAATTCTGGCTTGGCTGAGTGATGGAGGTAGCGGTTGGCACTGGCGTCTTGGCCACAAAGAAGTTGTGGTCGTAAAGGTTCCGGTAGAAAACCCCTGCCAGTTCCGCAGCTTTGGGTCCGAAAGTGGGGCGGCCGCCTTCCAGGAAGATCACGACGACAATGCGGCCCACGTCGGTGTTGGCGTAAGAAGCAAACCAGCCGAAACGGGTACCGGCGTGCGAGCAGGTGCCGGTCTTGCCAAGGATTTCTTCTTCGTTGAAGTTTACTCGCAAGCTGCGCGCTGTGCCGTAAGTAACGGCGCCGGCCATGCCATCGGACATTTCCGGAATCAGCGGAGCGATATCGAGGCGGCGCTTCACCCGAGGCTCGAAGTTTGCGACCTCTTCCGGAGTTGTCGGATGCTGCAGGTAATAAAGCGTGCCGCCGTTGGCGATCGCTGAAACCAAAGCGCCCAGTTGCAGCGGCGTCATAGAAATACCTTCGCCGAAGGAACACATCTTGCCCACACCGCCCAGCTTCGCGGAAATTTCCTCGTCGGGATAAGTGCCAAGCTGCTCGCCGGGAATGTTGAATCCTGCCATTTCACCGAGTCCGAATTGATGCGCGTAGTAGCTGACTTTTTCAAAGCCCAATTGACGTCCAACGGCCTCGAAGTAAGCGTTGTTCGAGTGGGCGAGAGCTGTGGTCAGGTTCATGCGGTAGCTGCCGCCAAGGCGAATCTCAGTGTCCTTAGTGATCAGACCTTCATTCAAGGCTGCCAAGGCAACCGAAAGTTTGATGGTCGAGCAGGGCTGCGCGCCGCTGGAGAGTGCCAGCCGTTGGTTGACCATCGCGAGAATGCGGCCGCTCGTCGGCTCAATGGCTACTACTGTGCCGTTCATGTTCCCCAAGGAGTCGATTGCAGCCTGTCGAACGATTGGATCTTCGCCGGTGGTGACGTCGCCTTCGGTCAGATCTTGAGCGAACGAGTTCATATAAAAACGTTCGTAGTGACGGCGTCGATGCAGACTGGTGCGCCGCACATGCACTCCAGCAACCGGCCGGCTGCTCGCCAGACGCCGCATGCGCTTCCTGGCATGGGGAGTTTCACTGACCTTCTGTTGTTGCGACCGCGCTTTCTTGGGAGTTACAACTTGCGTGCTGACGTTGGCCGCTGATGCCAACTGGCACAGCAGGAAAAAGATGGAGACGAAGACTAGACCCAGGCGCGAAGAAACTCTCCCTTTGCTCACTTCAACCTTACCTATTCGGAAATTCACCCCTACCATGGAGCAAGCCGGCTGCCAACCAGTGGATCACTGCAGCTAAGCTCTTTCCCAGCCTGATGTTATGAAAGTTTCCGCGTCCACGCAATGGAAAACTTAGTCTGTGAGTAACTAGTCCCAGTTTTCTTAACCCAATGGAATGCAAAGAGTTGCTTTAGTTATGCACAGGGCATGAGACTTTAGTAACAAATCCGGCTAGTTACCTTGCTGGCACCCCACGAAGGGAAAAAGTTTTCACTCGGCACCTTTCAAGGCTGCGAACGAAAAAAGGAGCCGCAGGTGGCGGCTCCCAGACAGAGTTTTGCCTAATCCTCTCCTACATCGTTTCGCTGCGCTTGCGTAGAAATGCGGGCACGTCCAGATCGGCTTGCTCGAAGTTGGCGATCATGGCATCGCGCATGGCATCGATTCCGATAGGTTCCCGCGATGTCATAGCTACAGGAACGGGCGAAGCTTCCTGCATCACCATGGGGGGCGGCGGAGGCAGAGGATCAGATTCGGGCTCCGGCGTGGGCTCGAAGAAGTCGTCAGAGCGTGAGACTACGAACGCACTTTGAGCATCCATGCGACGGCGGCGTTGATCGGAGTCTTTGAATCCGGTCGCGATCACGGTGATTTTCACTGCATCTTTCATCTTCTCGTCGAGAACCGCGCCGAAAATGATGTTCGCATCTTCGTCGGCGGCGCTTTGGATGATGGTGCAGGCTTCCTGGACCTCAGCGAGCTTGAGCGACGCGGATCCGGTGATGTTGATGAGAATGCCGCGCGCGCCATCGATTGCTCCCGCTTCTAGCAAGGGCGAAGCGATGGCCTTCTGCGCGGCTTCGGTGGTGCGGCGCGGTCCGGCAGCGGTCGCCGTTCCCATGACTGCGTAACCCATGCCGGCCATGATCGCTTTTACGTCAGCGAAGTCGCGATTGATGATCCCAGGGATAGTAATGATGTCGGAGATGCCTTGCACGCCCTGACGAAGGATATCGTCGGCGACGCGGAAGGACTCGAAGAAACCTGCATCCTGAGCGACGCCGAGCAACTTCTCGTTGGGGATGACAATCGTGGTATCGACTGACTCCATCAGCTCGGCGATTCCGCGCTCGGCTTGCTGCATGCGGCGCTTACCTTCAAAGGCGAACGGCTTCGTGACCACGGCAACCGTAAGCGCGCCCATTTCGCTGGCGAGCGAAGCGATGATCGGTGCTGCGCCCGTGCCGGTGCCGCCGCCAAGTCCGGTAGTGACGAACACCATATCTGCACCTTCGAGCACTTCGATGATCTTGTCGGAATCCTCGAGCGCAGCCTTGCGTCCCACTTCCGGGTTCGCGCCGGCGCCGAGGCCATTCGTCAGCTTGACGCCGAGTTGAATCTTCATGGGCGCGCGCGACATGCGCAGGGCCTGAAGGTCGGTGTTGGCAGCGATGAATTCGATGCCCTCCATGCCGGCGTCGATCATGCGGTTGACGGCGTTGCCACCGCCGCCACCAACTCCGATGACTTTGATTTTAGCGTCGTTGCGTGGGTCGTCGTTAAAGCTGATGCGAATATCCGTGTCGTTTTTCATAGGCACATCCTCAAATGCAGCATTTAGCACTCAGCAATTAGCACTTAGCCAATCGCGATCTGTGTCGCAATCTTGCACGATCCTTGCGGGGCTAAATGCCAACTGCTAATTGCCAATAGCTCTCTATGCTCCCTTCTTGGCAAATAAGTTCATCAATCTCGAACTCCAACGCGTGTCCTGCATGCCGCGCGCGATACGCGAACGGTGGCCATAGAACACCATTCCTAGCACGGTGGCATATTCCGGCTCGGCGAGTGTCGATGGCATTTTGGCCAAGGGCGCAGGCCACGACAGCCTGACCGGCCGGCGCAATACCGACTCAGCCACTTCGAGAATTCCCGCCAACCGCGATGTGCCTCCACTGAGGACCACGCCGCCCACGCAGGCTTCGAGGGTGCCGCTGTGGCGCAGGTTTTCGCGCACCATTTCAAACAGTTCCCTCGCACGCGGCTCCAGGATCTCGCCCACCATGCGTTGCGGAACCAGCCGCGAAGGCCGGTCGCCAACTGAGGGCACCTCGACTTCATTCGCTTCTGGGATCAAGGTCACGACTACGTTGCCGTAAGTCTTCTTGATCTTTTCGGCTTCCGCCAGAGGAGTGCACAATCCGACCGAAAGATCGCTGGTAAAGTGATCGCCACCGACGGGAATCACCGCGCTGTGAATGACCGTTCCTTCCTGGAAGACGATCATGCTGGTTGAACCTGCTCCCAAATCGACCAGGCAGACTCCCAGTTCGCGCTCGTCATTTCGCAGCACTGCGTCGGCACACGCGAGAGGTTCGAAAACCGTATCATCCACTTGCACCCCAGCGCGGTTCACGGCGGTAATTACGTTTTGGGTTGCGCTGGAGGCTGCGGTCACCATGTGAACGCGCACCTCGAGGCGCACGGCCATCATTCCCAGCGGATCGTGCACACCGCTTTGGTCGTCGAGAATAAATTCTTGCGGCAGCAGATGAAGGACCTCGCGGTCAGCGGGAAGCGGAATGGCACGGGCCTTGTCGACCGCGGAGCGAATTTCCTCCCGCGCGATTTCTCGGGCGCGAGTGCCAAAGCTCAGGCCGCCATGGCTGTTCACGCCGCGCACATGCGAACCGGCAACGCCGAGCAGCGCATGTTCGATGGGGGCGTGACAGGCATCCTCCGCTTGCTCGACGGCTTTTTGGATCGAGGCAACAGCCTTTTCCAGATCGACGATCACGCCTTTTCGTGATCCGCGCGAATCGGTGATGCCGTGGCCGCGGTATCGCAGGCCGCTGTCGGTGATTTCGGCCACGAGCACGCACGTCTTGGCGCTGCCTACGTCAATTGCCGTCAGAAGATGCTGATGCTGGCTCGCCATGCGTGATCAGTGTTCCTTAGGGATCTCCGGGCTGGGTTTGTTGGATTTTGTAGTCGTGATTACGGACGGCGTAGTCACGTGCGATTGAGCGACCGCTGGTGCTGCAGCTGGCTTTGAAGTTTGGGTCGCCGGTGAAGGCTGTCTTTTAGCAGCAGTTACCACGGCGGGTTTCTTGCGATGTATCTTCCTGGTCCTGGCGGCAGCCGATTTTGCCGCAGGTTTTGGGCTAGCCGGCTTCGCAATCGTGACGCTGCCCGATTTTGCGATCGTCGACTGGCGATTGATCAAAGCCGCCGGTTTCACGCCCGCCGCCACTGCGGCTTTTGCTGCCGAGAACGACAAAGGTGGTTCTTTGGTCGTGCCCTGCAGATCAGGATTCACAATGATCTGGTGTTCGTAACGCAAGTCAACCGAATCGAGACGCGAAAACTGCTGCCGCCACTCCTGCACGTGTCCGACGTAGATCTTGAAACGCTCCAGGAAATCAGACGATCCCAGGTGAACCAACACCTCGCCTCCGGGATCGCTGGCCACAACTTTCACGTCCTCAGGATCGGAGAGTTCAACTTCGCTCAGGTTCTGCGAATAATGTGCGCCGCTGGAATCAAGCTCATTGATCAATTCGTTGTAGACCTTCATCTCTGCAGCGCGCGTGGAAAGCGAATCGTTGTCGCTCATGCCGTTAATCACGGGAAATGAAAACTTCGCCTTGTTGCCAACTGGCAGTTCCATCAAAGTGCCGCTGCCGTCCACCAATCGAATGCGAGATCCGATGCGCGCGAAGGCGATGGGAGTGCGCTCGTGAATCTGGATTTTCAGGCGATTGGGCACAAAGCGCATCACGCTTGCGGTCTCGACCCAGGGGATCTGTTCCAGTTGTTTCTTGCGCTGTTCGAGAGGAACGAAAAAGATGTTGCGGCCTATGTCTCCACCCATCACTTCGACGATCTGCGGACGAGTGACATTGCCCAAGCCGCTGATTTCGATGTCGTCGCTGGAATTGATGCGGAAACGCCAGGAGTGCTTGCCGTAGTCGTAGAGCGCGCCTGCGCAGATCGCGCAAACAACTACGCTGGTCACCGCCGCGGCGGCCCAGGTTAGGCGGGTAGCGGTTTTCTTGGGAAGCGTGCTGCGGCGAACGGAGACGCGTTTCTGCGCGCGCAGAAAGGGTGACTCCTCATCTACGTCCAAGTCGACCAAGCGGGCGTCGTCGAGTTCAGGACGCGCCGGTTCGTCGGCCTGCAGATGCAACTCATCCTGCAAGATGGTGGAACTGCTTTTTCTCGCCATCAACCCAGGTCAGTTGTCGGCAGCGAATCGCTTGAGCCAGTTCACTATAACCGCTTTTCTCGAATTGAGATATGGAAAAGTTGGTGCGTTTTGCACAGGGAGGACAAGAATCGTGAGAATTCCCTGCCGTGACCGGATGCGGTTGCCAAATGGAAAGGGATCGTTCGACTGCATGTGTCTGGCGTTTGTGCGCCAGACACATTTCGCTCACGATGACATCGAGTGGGTATGTGCGGGCTACGCAGCCCTCTTCAACTTGCCTCGTCCCGTCTTCGCGATCTGCTCAATCTGCTTGAGGTGGTTCAGATCGTGCCCGGCGAACATGCGAACGAGATGGGTGATCGTCTCTTTCCCACGTTCTTCGTGCATGCCGTAGTTTTCCCAGAGATCCTTTGGCAGGGCCTTTAGCATGCGCAGGTTGTTCTCCCGCAGGACCCGGAAGGTTTCCAGTGATTGCTTCGGGTCACGTTTCGCATAGGCGAAGGTTTCCGCCCAGACGTCCTGATCGAAGGCCTGCACGCTCACACCGCTGTTGCCGATGATCAGCCGCATCCGCCAGCCGCCGACAAGCTCCGCGTCAGCCAGATGGGCCAAAATTTCAGCGATCGACCACTTTCCCGGCTCAGGCCGTTGTGTGAGTTGTTTCTTGCTAGCTTAATAAGACTGTCGAGTTTCTTGGCGGTGGATTGCTGGACCTTAAGTGGCTCCTGGCCGTCGAGGTTACCCAATATTCGTTGAATGTATTGTTGTGCGGTTTCCTGCATGGTTCCTCCCCATGCAGATTGGAAGCAGAAGCGGTCAAAAAGAACCAGAAAATTCGTTCAGCGGAGCCTAAATCGCGTCCTCGCTAATCCGGGATGGGACTTCCGGCACGACAATCTGAAGCTTCTGTCGCGGGCAGCGGGCTGAATTGCGCACTTCATCCATGATCCTGAGGTGCTGGTCCCTTATGGCCTGAGCTTGAGCAAGAGCAGCTTCTTTGCGGGCCATCACGCTTTGGGCGTAGGCAATTCGGCTCTGGGCACAAGCCACTCGCGACTGGACCCGGGCATAACTGGCAGAATCGCGGTCCATCATGGCCTGGGCGTGGTCCGCCAGGCCGTTGGCGGAGCCGGAAATCCGCTCGACGGCGTACAGGGCCCGCTGGCGCAGGCAAGAGCTGTCGACCTTACTCATGAAGTGATTGCCGAACAAAATCGCCATGATTCCAACCGCCAGCCAGTAAGTCATTTTTTCTGAAGCCATTGCGTTGCTCCTGATCGGTTATGGATAGATAGACGAACGGGGCCGGAAATTGTCATCCGCTCATGTTATGTACGGGGACAAAGCGGCACGAGTTCCACCGAAAAAATGGAACAGGCGGGACTCCGGACCGAGTCGGCAGCTACAGATTGACCGTGGCGAGGGCTGGCGTAGCCAGTTCCCGGGATTTCAGCTGTTCAAGGATCATAGGTCCGAGCTGGGAGACGCTGCCGGCGCCCAAAGTCAGAATCAGGTCTCCGGGCTCAGTGGCGGCAGCCACAGCTTCGGCGGCATCGGCAAAGGTGCTGGCGTAGGTCGCTTCCTGTCCACCAGCTTCTTTGATCTTCTGGGCAAGAGCCGCCCCGGTTACACCTTCAAGCGGCGGTTCGCTTGCCGGATAAATGTCCAGGACGAGCAGGGAATCGGCATCGGTGAAGGCGGTGGCGAATTGATCCATCAAATCGCGGGTACGCGTATAACGGTGCGGCTGAAAAATCACGTGGATCTTCCGATAGCCACACTGACGTGCAGCCGAAAGAGTAGCCCGAATTTCCGTGGGATGGTGGCCGTAGTCGTCGATTACGCTGACTCCGGCTGCTTTGCCCCGAAGCTGAAATCTTCGATCTACACCGCGGAAGGTTTCCAGGCCAGAACGAATCTCCTCAGTCTTGATCTCCAGGCCAATCCCCACGGCGATGGCGGCCGTCGCGTTCAAGATGTTGTGAACTCCCGGAACGTGGAGACGGAATTCCCCCAAGTCAGAACTCTCGAAGGTCACCCGGAATTGGCTCATAGGTGTATTGTCGGCTTGCACCTTGGCCGGTTCGGTGAGCTTGATGTGAAAATCGGAGCCACGGCGCGTGCCATAGGTCACCATGCGGCGGCGAACCTGCGGCAACATGCGGCGTAGCACCGGGTCGTCATTGCACACCACCAGCATGCCGTAGAAGGGGATGCGGTCCATGAATTCCAGGAAAGTGCGTTTGACGTCGCCCATGTTGCGGTAACAATCCATGTGCTCGCGGTCAATGTTAGTGACAACGGAAAGGATCGGTGACAACTTCAGGAAAGAGCGGTCGCTCTCATCGGCTTCGGCGACCAGGTACTGCGATTTTCCCAGCCGGGCGTTGGAACCCATGGCATCGACGCGTCCGCCTACCACGACGGTGGGATCCAGTCCTCCGGCAGCGAGAACTGCTGCCACCATCGAAGTCGTCGTGGTCTTGCCGTGCATGCCTGCCACCGCGATCCCGTACTTCAGACGCATCAACTCGGCCAGCATCTCAGCGCGAGGTATGACCGGAACGTGGAGCTTGTGGGCTTCAGCCGTTTCAGGGTTTTCGGCGCCAATTGCCGAGCTGGTGACGACGACCTCGGCTCCCACCACGTTCTCGGCGCTGTGTCCCTCGAAAACGGTCGCGCCCAGCGAGGCCAGGCGCTGGGTCACCACTGAAGTCTTCAGGTCCGAACCCGAAACCTTGTAGCCGAGATTCAGCAGAACCTCGGCGATGCCGCTCATGCCGATGCCGCCGATGCCGACAAAATGCACGCGTTGGATTTTGGCAAACACTAGCTAAAAGCGCCGCCACGGATTTTCACGGATTAACACGGATTGATTCTGGAACATTAGAGTGAACGGTGCAAGTCTGGAAGGTTGGCAGATTAGTGCGCGACCGCGTTCCTGTCGTTGGTTAAGTGATCGAGAGCGCGGTCGATGACCGTCTGGATCTCGCGAGCGTATTTCACTTCGCGGCCCTTGGCCAGGGTTTTCCGCGCGTCCTCGGAAGAAAACCAGGTGGGATTGCGCATCGGCTCGTGAAAGGATTCAGTGCGCTCTACTTCGAGCAGGAATGCCTTAACCACAAATTCGCGAACTCCCGGCGGCTTCCAAAAAACTCCCTTGGAATGCAGATAAAGGTGGAAGTGTCGTGGTTCTACCTGGCCCTTGACACCGGCCTCTTCCCAGGCTTCGCGTTGGGCCGCCTGACTGTGCGAAATGGCCGGTATGGGGGCGCCTTTAGGGAAGGTCCACTTGCCGCCGCCGTTGGTGTTCACCAGCAGGAAGTCGACTTCTTCGCCACGCCGCCGATAGCACACAGCTGCCACCTGGAGTGGCAACGCGGATCGAAGAAAGCGGGGTGATGACAACGGTTCCCTCTGCGAAAATCCCTGCATCTATGCTACTTAAAGAATATTGCAGCAATGTTAAATTGCAGCAAAAAAGGTGCATAATTCCACATTACGGAAGTTCGAAGTGGGAAACCGAAGCCTGGCGGAAACGTCCAAATAGGGTAGGATTTGAGAAACGATGTTCAGTCAGTTTACCGATCCCGGCCGCACACGTCGAAGCGTGGTTCTCGGTGTTTCCCTAGGCCTGCATTTGCTGTTTCTGGCTTGGGTACTACGGAGTCCGGCTCCCATCTTTATCGCGCCAGTATCTATGGCGAAAGGGATGGACGGCAAGTCGCTCACTCGAATCTACTTCGGCGGCGACCAGGGGATCACACAGGAGCGCCCACAGCCCAAAGTACGGCTGCCAAGATCGAGCCCACCAGAAAAACAGCTTTCTCTTCCGCCAATCCCTGCCCGGATGAAAGCGGGCAACGAGGTCGCAGCATTGGCCCATCGTGAGGGCCCGGCAGCCGGCTCTGACTACGGTTCGCTTTCCGTCGGTTCTTTCTACGGCTCGGAAGTTCGTCCCGCCTTGCCGGTGGTTTCTCCTGATCCAGCGATCGATCCGGAAATTTCCCGCGCCACACAAGGTGATATTGTCGTCGAAATCACCATTGACGAAGCCGGAAACATCGTGGAGAAGCGGGTTCTGCAAAGCCTCGGGCCTGCCATTGATCAGACAGTGATGGCGACGCTCGAGCGATGGCATTTCATGGCGGCAACACGTAATGGAGTTCCAATTCCGTCAAAGCAAGACGTCTATTATCATTTTCCCCGTTGAAGAAATTCCACTACGGTTTGATTGAACTGCTCCGGCGCCTCCTCGTACGGCAGATGGCCGACGCCTTCCATCATGCACAGCCGAGAATCACGGAAGCACTTCTTGAGGCAAGCTGCTGAAGCCGGATTTACCGCGGCGTCGCGATCTCCCCAAGCCAGTAAGGTCGGGATATCTGCTATAGCGGGAAGACAGGCACGCAAGGCTTTTAGGTCGTGATTCCATGTCCGCAGGAGGTTCAGGGCATACTCGTAAGATCCTTCCTGCTTCATTGGAGCTCGATAGCCTTCGAGGGTTCCTGGGCGTATCCGCCGGGTATCGCCGTACAGCCGCCGGAAGTAAAACTCATGCACCGGGTCAAGGCGCGGAAAGACCCGCAGAAAAATCGAATCAACTGGAGGAGTGGTAAACAACACTGACAGAATCTTGCCGTGGGCGGACCAGGGATTAACTGGCGCTACCAGGATCAGACTACGAAATCGTTGAGGATCCAGCGCAGCCGCCATCATCGAAAGTGCGCCTCCATGCGAGGTTCCCAGCAGATCACAGGAGCCGATGCCGACGTCGTCCATGAAATGCAGCAATCGCTGAGCGCTGGCTCGCAGCGAGCAATCCAGGTGCTTGGGCCGGCCGGAATAGCCGGTCCCCGGCAAATCTACGGCATAAACAGTCGCATGTTGTGCAAGGACAGGCAGGGCGTGACGCCATGAGAATGAGTATCCAAGCAGTCCGTGCACCAGCATTAACGCCGGACCTGAACCAGCCTGTTGGTACCGCCAGAGCAAGCCTTGAGATTGGATGTGAAGATCGTTGACGGGAATCGCTGCCTTCGCACTCAATTCGCAGTTCATGCCGATTTTCATTGCTTTTTGAGCAACGTTTAGCACGGAACAGCACTCTAATTAGGTGATATCGCCTCTGTCGCTTTTATGAGGGAGGGCAAAACGCTCTCCCCTTTTTTTGCCTCAGCGTTTGCGCTTGCCTAGCAGCTTCTTCAGCACGCGAATTCCTTTATCCACATGCTTTTCCTGTAGCAGAAATGGAGGCAGAAAGCGCAGAACCGTGTCTTGGGTACTGTTGAAGAGCACACCCTCAGATAGTGCTTGCTCCACGATCGGACGCGCCGGCACGTCGAGCTGCACGCCTTGAATCAGTCCTCGCCCCCGCACTTCCTGGACTGCCGCGTTTCGTTCGGCGAGACCTCGTAGTTGTTCGTTCAAGTATTTGCCTACGCGCACGACGTTCTCGAGCAACTTCTCTTCATCGATGATCGCGAGATACTCGAGAGCGACCCTGCACGCTAGCGGCCCGCCGCCAAAGGTGGTCCCATGCTGCCCAACTGCAATTGCCGAGGCGAATTCCTCTTTAGCAAGGAACGCGCCCAGCGGAAGTCCAGCAGCCAGCGGCTTGGCGATGGCTACGATGTCCGGCTGAACTCCGAAAGTTTGAAAGGCAAAGAGGTCTCCTGTCCTGCCCAAGCCGCACTGGATTTCGTCGAAAATCAGCGCCGCATGGTGGCGATCGGCCAGCGTCCGGCATTCCAGCAAGAACTCCGCTGAACACTCGCGAATGCCACCCTCGCCGAAAATCGGTTCAAGCACCATGGCGCAAGTATCGTCGTTGACAGCCGCCCGCAAGGATTCGGCGTCATTCCGCGCGACAAAAGTGACGTCTTCGAGCAACGGCTCAAAACCATGGCGGTACTTGTCCTGGCCGGTGAGGGACATGGCTCCGAAAGTGCGTCCGTGGTATGAGCCTTGCAGAGCCACCAAACGGCTTTTGGCCTCGCCGCCCGCGCGATGGCCCGCGAGACGCGCCAGTTTTATCGAGCCCTCTATGGCTTCCGTGCCGCTGTTAGTAAAGAAAACCCGCTGCAAGCCAGACAGTCCGCACAGCCGCTCCGCCAACCGCCCCTGATACTCGTTGTAGTAGAGGTTGGAAAGATGAATGACTCTCGCGGCTTGCTCCCGGATTATCCTTACGATCCGTGGATGGGCATGACCGAGGGCGTTCACTCCCAGACCGGCCACGAAGTCCAAGTATCGCTTGCCGTCGGAGTCAAAAAGGAACACACCCTTCCCGCGTTCAAGCAGCAGAGGGTATCGGTTGTAAGTCTGGAGAAGGAACTGTCGTTCATGATTGACGACCTCTTCGAGGGACATAAGGAAGAAAGTTCATTCTAATTGAAGATGAGGAGAGAGGGCTTTCGCGGCCTCCGATCTTCCGTACGAGGCTCAAACTACTGCTGCACAGCCGCTTACAAAATTTCAGAATCAGGATTCCAAAATACGTATTCAATCTATGAATTCTGCCCTATAATGTCGGAAGTTATTGTTTTTGGGTTACTTAAGAAGTCGTCGCTTCTCCAGTACATGGCAGTGAACGTGCAATTCCGCAGCACGGAGATTTCTGACTCGCGGTTGGCGGGACCCTCGCCCTCCATGAACAAAGATTTTCAGATCCGCTTTACTGCCATCACCCTGGCTTTGCTGACGGCGGCCGCGATCGTTTACGCAGGTTACAACCTCTCGGCCGAGCGCAATTTCCAGCTTCCCAATGACGGAGTTTGGTGGGTTGAACAAGACAATAACCTCCTGGCAAAGCGGGTGGAAGCGGATGGACCGGGAGCGCGTGCCGGGGTCAAAGTCGGCGACCAGCTTACCGCTATCGACGAACGCCCGGTGACGACTACCGCTGCGCTCACCCATCAGCTTTACCGGATTGGCGCCTGGTCGAAAGCCACATATTCGCTCGTTCGGCAAGCGGTACCGGTGGACGTGGTGGTGATTCCGGTTCCGGCGGAGCGTTCCCAATATAACTGGCTTCGTCTGATTGGTTTGATCTATCTGGGGGTCGGGATTTATGTGCTCCTGCGGCGCTGGACGGCTCCTGGATCGACTCACTTTTACATTTTCTGCCTGGTTTCCTTCGTCTTCTACGCTTTTCACTATACGGGGAAGCTGAATCAGTTCGATTGGACCATCTACTGGGGCAACGTCTGCGCCTGGCTCTTACAGCCGGCGCTGTTCTTGCACTTCGTCCTGACATTTCCTGAAAAACGGCGCTTCGTTCGTGAGCAGCACTGGCTCCTGCCATCTCTTTACGTTCCGGGGGCATTGCTTCTAGGGGTGCACATCGTTGCCCTTACCTGGTTGAAGGCCAGCGAAGTCTTGCGCTGGAATCTCGACCGGCTGCAGATGGCCTATCTGGCGCTGTTCTTCATCGCGGCCGCAACGGTGCTTGTCTACAGCTATCGCCGCGCCAGCACGCCGATCCTGCGGCAGCAACTGAAGTGGATCACTCGTGGCACAATCCTCGCGATCACCCCGTTCACGCTTTTCTACGTGTTGCCCTACCTGTGGGGATCATTGCCGGCGAGCTCGATGAGAGTTTCAGTCCTCTCGCTGGGAATTTTGCCGCTGACCTTCGGCTATGCCATCTTCCGCTACCGCCTGATGGATGTGGATCTGATCTTCAAGCGTGGCATGGCGTACACGCTCGCGGCGGCTGCCATAGCAGGAGCTTATTTCGCAGTGGTCGCGGGCGTTGCCGAACTGGTGCACGCGCGGGTTCCGAGCTCCGGGCCTCTTGGTTTGGTGCTGGCCATTGTAGTCACGGCGCTTTTATTCGATCCGGTACGCAAGTGGATCCAGGACGGCATCGACCAGTTTTTCTATCGCACGCGCTATGACTATCGCAAGACCTTGATCGAGTTCGGTCGCGAGCTCAGCGCGGAAACTGATCTTGATGAGATGCTGAGCGCGGTGGTTGACCGGCTTTCGCGAACCTTGCTGGTTGATCGGATCGCCATCCTCCTTGCCGGTGCTGAGCCACCGCACCGTTTTCTGCTCGCGAAGTCATTCGGCATGACCCAGACGAGTGGACTGGACCTGAGTTTTCTCAACCTGCCTCGTCCGGAGATCGGAGACGGTCACCTGTTTTTCGACAACACGCATCAGGTCCCGCGAGAAACGCCGAGTGCGCAGGAAGCGATCGCCAAATTGGACTTGAACTACTACATTCCCTGTCGCGCGCAGAAACAGACGGTTGCGGTGCTCGGCCTGGGCAAGACGGTCGACGGCGATTTCCTCTCGAGCGAAGATGTCGAGCTGCTGGAAACCCTCGCCGGGTACCTGGGCATTGCCGTGCAGAATGCCCGCCTGTACGCCTCGCTGGAACAGAAGGTCATCGAATACGAGCGTTTGAAGGATTTCAACGAGAACATTGTTGAGTCCATCAACGTGGGTGTGCTGGCGGTCGATCTGCAGGATCGCATTGAATCCTGGAACTCACAGATGGAAGTGATGTACGCGCTGCCCCGCTGGCAGGCGGTGACCAGGCCGCTTTCTGAGATCTTTCCGCCGGCATTCGTCGAAGAGTTTTACCGGGTGCGGCAAAACCCCGGGATTCACAATCTCTACAAGTTTCGTCTGGGCACGCACAGTGGCGAAAGCCGCGTAGTGAATGTCGCGATCGCGCCGCTCGTGACCCGAAAGTTCAACGTGATTGGTCGGCTCATCATCATGGACGACATCACACAGCGTGTGGACCTAGAGGCCCAGCTGTCACAAGCAGACAAGTTGTCTTCGATTGGCTTGCTCGCTGCAGGCGTGGCCCACGAAGTGAATACGCCGCTGGCGGTCATCTCTTCTTACGCTCAAATGTTGTCCAAGCAATTGCACGGCGACCCACAGAAGAGCGCACTCCTGGAAAAGATCACGCGGCAGAGCTTCCGCGCGTCGGAGATTGTCAACAATCTTCTGAACTTCTCGCGCACCAGCGGCAGCGAGTTCACCAAGGTCGATGTGAACAAGATTATCCACGACACCCTGGCCCTGCTCGAGCACCAGTTCAAGACCTCAAAGATTCAAGTGCAGAACGAACTGGGCGCGCATATTCCGCCGATTCATGGAAATGCCGGGCGGCTGCAGCAGGTGTTCTTGAACCTGTTCCTGAATGCGAAGGATGCCATGGCCGGGGGCGGTACTTTGCGCATCGCCACACAGAATGGAGACGGAGTCAGCATCGTTGTGTCAGATACCGGCAGCGGCATTGCTCTGGAACACATTCACCGCATCTACGATCCCTTTTTCACCACGAAAGCATCGCGCGAGGGGCAGCCTCGTGGTACAGGTTTGGGCTTGTCGGTCAGTTACGGGATCATTCAGGAGCATTCCGGGAAGATTCGTGTGGAAAGCCACCCTGGCCATGGCACGACCTTCTATCTCGACTTTCCTCTGACGCGGGAGGCGGTCCATGTCTGAAGCAGCCGTGATCTCCCGTCCCAGCAATGGAATCCTGTCTTCATCGGCCGGGTCGGTGTTGATCATCGACGATGAAGCGGAAATCCGTGAGTCGCTCGAAACTCTCCTGGGTCTCGAAGGTTACCTCGTGGAGTCGGCTGCCAATGGTGAAGAAGGCCTGGCTCGGATCGGTGAGCGGAGCTTCGATCTGATTCTGCTCGATCTGGCGCTGCCCGATCGCGATGGCATGGAACTTCTCGCCGAGATCCACGTTCAGGACCCTGATCTGTCGATCATTATGATCACGGCTTATGGCACAGTCGAGAACGCTGTCAAAGCCATGCAGGGCGGAGCGGTGAATTTCGTCCAGAAGCCCTGGGACAACGAAAAACTGCTGGCCGACGTGAGAGCAGCGATCGCCCGGCACAAAGCCGAAGAGGAGAACGTCCAGCTAAAGCGCGCTCTAAAGCAGCGCTACAACTTCGAAAACATCGTGGGCAAAAGCGAGCCCATGTTGAAGATCTTCGATCTTATTGCCCAAGTTGCCCCCAGCCGTTCCACGGTGCTTTTGCAGGGTGAGAGCGGGACGGGGAAAGAGCTGATCGCCAAAGCGATCCATCTCAATTCGCCGCGCCGTGATCATCCTTTTGTTCCGGTCAACACCGGCTCCATGCCTTCGGATTTGCTGGAATCCATCCTGTTTGGTCACGTGAAAGGCGCATTCACCAGCGCCGTGACATCGAAGAAGGGACTCTTTGAAATGGCGGACCGGGGCACATTGTTTCTGGACGAAATCGGAAACATGAGCCTGGATACGCAAAGCAAGATCTTGCGCGTGCTGCAGGACAGGAAGTTCATGCATCTCGGCGGAGTGCACGAGATACAAGTCGACGTAAGAATCATTGCCGCCACGAATGTCGACCTGAAGCAGCAGGTGCGCGACGGCAAGTTCCGTGAGGACCTGTTCTATCGCCTGAACGTTATCACCATCGACCTTCCGCCGCTGCGCCAGCGTAAAGAGGATATTCCGCTGCTGGCGTCTTTTTTCCTGGACCGGTTTGCCAAGGAAAACGACCGGCCTTGCAACCGCATTACAGCTGAAGCGCTTCGTCCGTTGATTTCCCATACTTGGCCGGGCAACGTCCGAGAACTGGAAAATGTGATGGAGCGCGCCGTGGTGCTCTCCACGGACAGCGAAATTGGCCCTGACCTTCTTCCCGACCAAGTCACCGGACGTTCGGTGGCATTCGCCCGAATGGAGCACCGGGCTGATGCTTCGCTCTTCGACATTATGGAGGATTGCGAGCGCAACATCATTCTCGACATGCTTGAGAAATGCAACTGGAACCAGACCGACGCCGCCGAACGCTTTCACGTTCCACTGTCCACGCTCAATCAGAAAATCAAGCGCCTTAACATCGAAATCAAGAAGAAAGGTCGGGAGTAGGACGCAGGAGTTAGTGGTGCGCCTTGCGTCGTTGGGCGTTGGCAATCCCTTGCGGTTGTCATTCCGAGGAGAGGAGCGACGAGGAATCTGCTTTTGCCTATGACGAACGACCAAAGGCGAGCGACCACCCAACGATCCCGCAAGCTGATTGCTCACCTCCATCTCTGCTATAGTTCCGTGAGAGTTCACGAGAGCCTAAACGCGCATGGAACTGATCTCTCCCACCGAATTCGCGAAAGATAAGGTTGAGGCAGTACAGGATTATTCCATTCTCGCCGGCAGATCGGTCGGCAACCTGTTTCGCGTACCTCGCTATTTCGCGGACATGGTGCAACAGGCGGATTTGATCGGCGTCGGATCGCTGCCCATCGTCATCCTCACCGGGTTATCGATTGGCGCGGAACTTGCCCTGAACAGCGCCAACACTCTGCAGAGATTCGGTTCGCTGTCCTTGATTGGCCAACTGGTTTCCGTGGGCATGGTGCGCGAGCTTGGTCCCATCATCACCGGACTGATGGTCGCAGGCCGAAATTCATCAGGCATGGCAAGCGAGCTCGGCTCAATGATCGTCACCGAGCAGATCGATGCGATGCGCGCTCTCGGCACCGATCCGATGAAGAAGTTGGTTACGCCCAGAGTCGCATCGACCGTGTTCATGCTGTTCTTCTTGACGATCATCTCTGACCTGCTGGGACTGTTCGGAGGCGCGCTTATTTCCACCTTCCTGTACGGGCTGGACTGGCGCCAGTACTGGAGCACCGCCTGGCAAATCCTGGTCTTCCAGGACGTGTTCATGGGCCTGGTGAAACCGGTGTTGTTCGGATTCATCATTGCGACAGTTGGGTGCTACTACGGAATGACGGCGAAGGGCGGCACGCAGGGTGTCGGTCGCGCGACCACGCAGGCAGTGGTCGCCTCATCGGTTCTGATTCTGGTCACGGATTTGGTTGTCACCAAGTTGCTGATGACAATTTTTGCCTACCACTAAATATGGCCGCACCTCCCGCTGTGATCGAAGAACGTCAGCCATCCAGTCAGGACCCTGCTTCCTTCGCCGTGGTTTTCGAGGATGTCGCGATCGCCTTCGAAGATAAGCCCGTGCTCGATGGCATCTCTTTCCGGCTCAACAAAGGCGAGACTAAGGCCATCTTCGGCGTTGCGGGAGCAGGGAAGAGCACGATTCTGAAACTTGCGCTCGGGCTGGTCCGGCCTGATTCTGGTCGCATTTACGTCTTGGGAGAAGACGTCACGGCGATGCGCGAGGAGGAGCTATTTGATCTGCGCCGAAAGATCGGCATGGTGTTTCAGGAGAGCGCGCTATTCGATTCTCTCACCGTGCGTGAAAATGTGGCTTTCCGGCTATTGGAGGAAGGCAATGTCTCCGAAGAGGAAGTTGAACGCCCGGTACGGGAATCGTTGAGCTTCGTCGAACTGGAAAAAACGGTTGACATGTTTCCCTCAGAGCTCTCCGGCGGTATGCGGCGCCGGGTCGCCATTGCCCGCGCCATTATCACCCATCCCGAGATTCTGCTCTATGACTCGCCGACCGGCGGGCTTGATCCCGTGACCTCCACAACCATCATTGAACTGGTCGTGAAGCAGCGCGATGTGTACAAGACTAGTTCGCTGCTCGTGACGCATCGTCTGCAGGACGCTTTCATGATGGCGACGCATTACTTCGACCGCAAAGCCAACCATATGCAGCCGCTGCCTCCCGGAATGAAAGGGGAGGTTCCGATGGGCTTCCTGATCCTGCGCGACGGTAAAATCATCTTTGATGGTGATGTGCTCGAACTGGCACGCTGCAAAGACGAATACATCCGCGAGTACATTTCGTGAAAAAGGCCGCGCCCCGGAGGCCGTTACGAAACTCGGCTCTTAGGGGCTGGAAAATGAACGGTGCTTCGATTTTCGGAGCACCGTTTCTATTTTCTCCGACTAGGGCAGGAATTGAC
>Ga0335081_10006636_pt1 | contig 18441 bp, 16 predicted proteins | sample Lox_Sample_35_FD_206713 | JGI IMG/M metagenome (GOLD analysis project Ga0335081, IMG submission 206713) | Soil microbial communities from Loxahatchee National Wildlife Refuge, Florida, United States - Lox_Sample_3.5 | ecosystem: Environmental > Terrestrial > Soil > Wetlands | place: USA...
GAGCTTGCGCACGACGTCGGCGCGAATGGACCACGACGTGATTTTGGTGGCCTTCGCCTTCTTGTTCTTGCCGTTGGGCTGCTCGTAGGTCGAGCTCACCAGGCAGCCCTCGATGAGGACATGGGCGCCTTTCTTCACCGTGCTGAGGACAGCCTCGGCCAGCCGAGGGCGAAAAATGTATGTTACGTGGAATCTGATTGGGCAGGTCAAACTGCCAGTCCGGCACTTTGAACGATCCCCTTATTACCTTCCAATTAGCCTTTCCACCTCATTCGTGCTTGATTGACATGAATGCCTGGTGTGAACCTTTTCGTTCCCCCGAGGGGGAACGAAAAACGCGCGCGCCGAACTGGTGACGCGCGCCACAGAAGGGACCCTTGCACTGTCATGCCCTTCATGGGGGAAAAGCATGGGCGAAGTTGATTGGTTCCGTTTCCCGTTGGTCCGAGATACCGATTGTGGTCGTCGGTGGCTGCAGATTCAGAGTGACTTGGGGCTTGCCAAAAACACAGTCGAAGCCTATGGGCGTGGGCTCGATGAGTACCTGCGATTTGTTCGCGATCTGGAGATAAATCCCACAGAATGCAACCGCGAGATCATTGCCTCCTTTATACGCAGTTTGAGGGTCAAGCCGGGTGCTACCCGAGGAAAGGTGATCTCGATTCGTGGAAAAGCCGTCCTCTCGAATTCGACGTTGCAGCAGCGATTGACCGCCGTCAGGCTCTTCTACGACTTTCTGGTGGAAGAACAGCTCTGCGAGAAAAATCCCGTCGGAAGAGGTCGTTACACTCCAGGCAAAGCATTTGGTTCGATGAGCCAGCGCGGTCTAATCCAGCGCTATGACACACTGCCGTGGATTCCAACAGAGGATGAGTGGCGGAGCATCCTGGCAGTGGTCCAGACGAAACCGACGCGAGTGCGTTTAATGTTCGCACTGGGCTACGATGCAGCCCTCCGCCGCGAGGAACTTTGTTCAATCGAAACGGCGGATATCGATCCCGCACATCGCACGGTGCGGATTCGTGCCGAGGTGACCAAAAACCGCTTGGAGCGGGTTGTGCCTTACTCGATCCATACGAATCTTCTGTACCAGCAGTATCTCGGCGAGAGGCGGCATCTGGGCACTGGCCGAGGACTTCTGTTCCTGTCTTCATCGCGCCGGAATCACGGCAAACCGTTGTCGTTCTGGATGTGGTCGAAGACCGTGCGAGGGCTTGCGATCGAATCCGGTGTGAGTCGTTTAACGACTCACACGCTGCGACACTTGCGGCTTACAGACTTGGCGCGTGCCGGTTGGGACGTACACGAGATTGCGACCTTTGCCGGACATCGCAGCATTCAAACGACACTTGGATACATCCATCTTAGCGGCCACGAGTTGGCCGAAAAGCTTGAACGCACGCTCGCCGAGGTTGATGTGCAGCGACTCCGCATTCTTCGTGGGGAGCCTCGATGAACCTCCGATCTGCGAAGAAGAGAGAGCAAGAAAGAATAGTGCGGTGGGATTGGCCGTTGGACTTGGCTCGGTACGATCAGAAGGCGACGCTGAGCAAGGGAGAACGAACGGCGATCAAGGAGATGCTGGAAGGGCCACGAAGGAAGGAGTTTTCTCGTGAACCCTGGAAAACAAAATTGCGACGGCTCCTGACACCAATTCTAGACACTCTGGAGTTTACAGGCGCAAAGCAGCCGGTCACTGGCACCTTGATTGGGATTCTGTTGCGCGAGATGTCGCGTCGCGAGAGTTCGTTTTGGAGTTGGCCAGAACATGAATGGGTGGGGATGCTTCAGCCCTCGATGGCGACTTACTCCCGGGTGTATGGGGTTCGTGGCGATACTCGCCCCCATCTCATGGCTCTAGCTCTGCTGTTGCGGCGTATCCACGACCCAGGGCCTTGCGGTGAATTCGATCGGATCATGCTGGCGAAGCGCGTTTTTGGCGAGGCAAGTGTCGAGGCATCGGCGAACCGTACTACAGAGGCACTGGCGACATGGGGATTCAGTGTTCCCCTCAACGAGACCCGTCAAATTACGGCGCTGTGTGACGCGCTCCTTGTAAATGGCAGCCCATTGCTCGAGGATTTAACGACGGAGGTCTTGGAGGAAGTCTACAACGGTCCCACAACTGCGACGCGCAGATGGAGCTTACAACGTCTCTCAAACGTACTCTTTGCTCTCCGCTTGATTCGTAAGCCGCTGCGACACGGCTTTGCAAAGGCTCGCGGAGGGAAGCCTAGCGACCTGACATTAGGGGTTGCTGCTGGATGGGTGCGGGCTGCCGAACGGTGGCGTAGCACCTCGACTCTGGTGCCCAAGGCCAGGGCCGGCGTGTATTACAACGTGCTGAAGATAGGACGTTGGTTGACAGCGACGCACCCTGAGGAAGCGTCCCCAGAGCGGTGGACGCGAGAGACAGCCGCTCGATGCGTGGCTGAAATCTGTCGGATGACGGTTGGTCAATGGACGAACCAGGTGCGACGGCAAACTGATCCGTCGAAACCCCTCAAACCGAGAGCAATCAATGGACACCTCGCTGCGTTGCGTACTTTCTTTCGAGATTGTCAGGAATGGGGTTGGATCCCCACGCGGTTCGATCCGAATCGGAGCCTGCGTACTCCCCTGAGCGTGAGACGCTTAATCGGTCCGGACCCGCGGATCGTCGCTGACGATAGCTGGGCAAAGCTTGTGTGGGCCGGCCTCAATCTCGTCGAGGCAGATTTACCGTGTACGGAACATGGGCGCTTCCTTTATCCATTCCCCATGCTGCGGGCGCTCGCGATGGTCTGGCTTTTCGCAGGCTTGCGTGCGGATGAAATATTGCGGCTGCGATTGGGTTCGATCCGGTGGAAGGATTTCGAAGAGAGCCAGTCGACAAATAGCAGCAAGCAGACATGCCTTCTGCACGTGCCAGTCAACAAGACGGGGACGGCCTTCATAAAGCCGATCGATTCGATCGTCGGTCGAGAGATCGAAAGTTGGGAAAAAGACCGTCCTGAGCAGCCAGCACTGTTGGACGCGAAAACGGGAGAGCTAGTTCATTTCCTCTTTGTCTATCGGACTCGCAGAGTTGCGGCGCGATATCTCAATAGGACTCTCATTCCGGCTTTGTGCAAGAAGGCGGGCATTCCCAGTACGGACGCGCGTGGCACGATTACCTGTCACCGTGCTCGTGCCACGATCGCATCGCAGCTCTATAACGCACGGGAACCGCTCTCTCTATTTGAACTACAAGAATGGCTCGGACACCGTTCTCCTACATCAACGCAGAGCTACGCAAAAATCTCGCCCACAAAACTGGCTAGGTCCTACAACGCCGCCGGATATTTCGAAAGAAATCTTCGCACGATTGAAGTGCTCGTCGATCAGGCGGCAGTGCGCAATGGACTCGCGAACGGCATCGCGTGGAAGTATTACGATCTCGGCCACGGCTATTGCACCTATGACTTCTTCGATCAATGCCCGCACCGCATGGCTTGTGCCAAGTGTTCTTTCTACCAGCCGAAAGACGCGACCGCCGCATTCCTTCTCGAAGGCAAGAACAACCTATTGCGAATGCGACAGGAGATTCCTCTAGGGGACTCGGAAATCGCCGCGCTGGATGATGGTGTTTCCGCGCTCGAATCGCTGCTGAGCCGTCTTGCGCATGTTCCAACTCCAGCGGGCCCAAGTCCGCTTCAGCTCCGTGGCGACTCTCTTGTACAGATTGAACTAAAGGCGAGTGATGACTGAACTAAAAACAGGAAAAGGCCCCGGCTCTGCGCCGGGGCCGAATCCAGTTTTCAGTCAGAAGCGAGCTTCGTCGGATTCCGTCGCCGGACCGCTGGCAGGCGCTTCCGGCTCCTGCTCGTTGCGATCGAGTTTGCGGACAACGTCAGCGCGGATCGACCACGATGTGACCTTCGTGCCCTTCGCCTTTTTGACTTTGCCATTGGCGACCTCGTAGGTCGAGCTAACGAGAGAGCCTTCAACTAGCACGTGAGCGCCTTTCTTAATCGTGCGAGCTACGTGGTCTGCCAAGCGTGGCCGGAAGAGCACTATCCGATGCCACTCTGTTTTGGAGCTCCACTCATCATCGGCGTTCTTCCAAGAGCGCTGCGTTGCAACCGACAGCACGGTGAACTTCGAACCGTTGCCTTTCGCTTGACGTTGCTCTGGATCAGCACCGACGAATCCGACGAGAGTTACTGAATTGAGATAGGACATTTTCTTTTACCTTTCTTTCTGCCCCGGTTTTCTTTGGGGCACGAGAGAGAGCGAGGGGGCTTGGAGTCGCAGGCTAGCGTCTGCTTTGTTGGAGGGAACCCGGTGTTGTTAGGGCGGAACCGACAAAGCAGAAGACGCGTAGGCCGGAGCGGAGAGGAATTGCCGGAGCGGTGAGCCCAAAGAAAATCGGGAAGAGAAAGAAAGCAATGTCCAAGCTCAGCAACGTCGGAGAGAACGGAGGCCCGGACGGGTAAGCAGTGAGGTTCGAACAGTGCAATCGTCGCCGCGTTGGAAGTCGCCAATGGAGCGAGAAGAGGGCGCACCGTTCGCAAGGAACAGATACAATACCCGGTATGGTATACTGCTGGCTATGAGCCACACGATCAAAGAAAAGGACAACCTACTTCTCCGAGCGAAGCGCATCCAGGGACAAGTCGAAGCTCTCGTACGGGCCCTCGACGAAGAGCGCGATTGCTCGGAAGTCCTCCAAATCATGAGCGCCGCGAGGGGAGCGATGAACAGCCTAATGGCTGAGATGCTGGAAGGCCACATCCGCAGTCACGTTCTGAACAGAAAGCACAGGCCTACGTCAGGACAGGTAAACGCTGCCGACGAGGTCATCGCGATGGTGAAGTCCTATCTGAAGTGAGTGAAGCCCAGCCCTACAGGAGGATCGCTGTATGAAAGCTTCACCCCTAGCGAGGAACAATCAGGCAAACCCTTCCCCCTTCGGCCCGGACTCTAACGCGCAGGAGACCGCCGCGTTCAACCTTGCTGAGGGACATGGGCATACGGAAGGTGAACACGAGCACGGTCTCGAATGGACTGACCTTGTCCGTATCGGTTTTGTAGTGCTGGCCGCCCTTGCCGTTTGGTTTCGCATATGGGAACCGTTTCCACACGTCAGCGTCATCGGCATCGCAGCCACTCTTATTGGCGGCTACCCCATTTTCAAAGAAGCTTTCGAGAACATCGTCGAACGGAAGATGACGATGGAGCTCTCGATGACGATTGCTCTTTTGGCAGCTTTGGCCGTTGGCGAGTTTTTCACCGCTCTGGTCATCACCGCGTTCGTTCTGGCCGCCGAGGTATTGGAAGGGCTCACCGTTGGGCGCGGGCGCACCGCGATCCGTCGTTTGGTTGGGCTCTTGCCCACGTCCGCCCTGGTGCGTCGAAACGGTTCGTGGCAAGAGGTGGAAACAAAAGAAATCGCTCCGGGCGACACTGTACTCGTGAAACCTGGCGCACGAATTCCGGTGGATGGCACGGTTAGAGGGGGCCATTCCTTCGTAGATCAAGCGACCATCACAGGGGAGTCAATGCCTGCGGAGAAAGCCAACGGAGCTTCGGTCTACGCCGGTACGATCAATCAGTCTGGTGCGCTCGAAATTCAGGTGGACCGCCTAGGACGCGACACCACCTTTGGGAAGATCATTGATGCCGTCGAGCGCGCAGAAAAATCACGTGCTCCCATCCAAGGAATCGCTGATCGTCTCGCTGGGTATTTGGTCTATTTCGCACTCGGGGCCGCTGCGGTCACTTTCCTGGCCACTCACAATGTGCGCTCAACCATTTCCGTAGTTATCGTAGCCGGGGCCTGTGGGATTGCGGCGGGAACACCTCTCGCGATTCTCGGGGCGATAGGACGGTCCGCGCAACTCGGCTCGATTATCAAGGGTGGCATCTACTTGGAATCGCTCGCGACGATCCATACGGTTCTCCTCGACAAGACGGGTACTCTCACTTACGGCACTCCGGAGGTCGTAGAGGTTCGCCCGGCTGACGGAATCACGGTGGCATCTTTGTTCGAGGCAGCGTCGACAGCAGAGCTGCGGTCCGAGCATCCGGTGGCCAGGGCGATTCTAAGGAAAGCTGCAAATATTGGGTTGCTTGCCGAAGAACCCGAACATTTTGAATACACGCCTGGAAAGGGAGTCGTTGCGACTCGCGACAGCGTCAAAATAGTTGCAGGTAATCGGCTCTTTCTCGAGGGCCGCGGCATTGAATTGCCGCTGGGCGGCATTCAAAGACCGACTCAGAGATTTTTGTGGCACGTGGGGGCAAGTTTCTCGGATCTCTGACGGTTGCCGACACGCTTCGACCTGAGGCGACGAAGGTCATTCAAGATCTGAAATTGATGGGAATGAAAACTGTGCTTCTTACTGGCGACGCCAAAGCGGTCGCCGAAGATATCGGCCGAAAGCTGGGTGTGGACGAAATCGCAGCGGAACTTCTGCCCGAGGATAAGCTTGAATTTGTTTCTCGACTCACCAAGGCGCGGCAGAACGTCATCATGCTGGGTGACGGCGTCAACGACGCACCTGCCCTTATGAAAGCCACCGTAGGAATCGCCATGGGTGCCGGTACGGACGTCGCACGGGAAAGCGCCAACGTCGTCCTCATAGGCAATGATTTATCGAAGCTTGTTGAAACTGTCTCGATCGCGCGGCGCTGCCGTCGCACCATTATGCAGAACTTCGTTGGGACGCTAATTGTGGATACCGTAGGTGTGGGTCTGGCGGCTTTTGGATTTCTGAATCCTTTGCTGGCGGCCTTCATTCATGTCTCTTCCGAAATGGTATTCATTTTGAATTCTGCAAGGCTGCTGCCACCGCTCGCTTCAAAGAACCCGCTCGTGCAAGGGCTCTTCTCACGCACCCCAGAGGCCACGAGCTCGTAAAAATGGTGGATCCATCTTTACTTGAGGTACGTTTTGACAATTTCAATTACATCTTCCGCGGCCTCTTCGGAAGATTTCGAGTTTCGGGGCATGTGGTTGCGGATATGGTCCTCCATGAGCTCCGCCATGAGGCTGTTGATGGCCCCTCGCGCAGCAGCGAGACGCTGGAGAACATCCGCGCAATGCTCATCTTCGTTGAGACCGCGCTGGACGCTTTCCAGTTGGCCGATGATCTTCTTGGTTCGGTTGACCAAATCGAGTTTTTCGCGAGAAGTATGTGACATTTTTTCTTGACTACCCTATGGGGGTATGGTATCCAATCCAAGCTCGTATAGCAAGGACCCTGAAGGAGCATATGGAAAGTAGCACGAAAGAGCCAGACCCTCCGGGAAGCAGAGTCGCAACGGACCCCAGGGAGCGAGCCTAGCGAAGTAGTACCCGCCTGACCCCGCTCGCTGCCCGGAATGTTGGGAGACCGGAGCGAGTGGGGAGCTGTAAGCGTTCTGTAATGTCCCCACCAGAGACTCATCTGTTCGAGCGTCCAGGTCGGTAGTCTGTCTTGGGTCTAAGGGCAGTTGATCTTTTCCGGCAAGCAAGGTGGAAGCGTCGGAAAAATCATTTTCAGCAAATGCACGGGGCAATTTCTGCTGGCTTGCATTTACCCTTTCCGTGGTTGATCAGGCTAGGCAACAAAGGCGAGGAGGATTCATGCGGGGGTACGTTCGACGTCTGTGCTTTGCAGCGGTTCTGACGACAATTTTGGCTGGGAGCACCTTCGGTCAGAAGCCGCTGACCTGGGGTGAAGTACGGCAGCGCTTTGAGATCAACAATCCTACTCTGCGGGCTGGCCAAATCGGAATCGATGAGTCTAGGGCAAACGAGATCACGGCCTACTTGCGCCCCAATCCCGCCTTAACCGTGCTGACCGACCAAATCAATCCGTTTCCCGGAGGTCCCGCACATGGACCTTTCTCCTTTTTGTTAACGTCCGCCACTCTCAACTATCTCCACGAGCGGCGGCACAAACGGGAGTTGCGGCTCGAAAGCGCCAAAGAGGCGACGGATATCACGATTTCGGGTCAGGCGGATTTGGAACGGACGCTTCTATTTGAGTTGCGTGGAGCGTTTGTGCAAACGCTTCAAGCCAAGGCGATACTCGATCTGGCAAAAGAAAATCTCAAATACTACGACCATGTTCTGGACCTAAATCGTGAACGCTATAAAGCCGGGGGCATGGCCGAAATCGATTTAGAGCGCCTCGAATTGCAGCGCGTTCAATACGAGTCGGATTTACAGACGGCGGAAGTAAATTTACTTACGGAGAAGGTTCAGTTGCTGGCGCTTCTGAACGACCCAACAACCCCCGAGCAATTTGACGTAACTGGACCTTTCGATTTCTCAAATCAAATTCCCGCTCGGGACGAGGTTCGCCAGACGGCTCTAGATAGCCGGCCGGATTTACGAGCCGCGCTGCAGTCCGTCGTCAAGGCCAAGACAGATCACAGGCTGGCCGTTGCTAACGGATCGACCGATCCGACGTTCGGATTCGACGTGGGTCGCAATCCGCCGATCGATCAGTACATCGGAGTCAGCGTGAGCATCCCCTTGCGTGTTTTCGATCGCAACCAGGGTGAGAAGTTGCGCACCCAGCTCGATATCGATCGCAATGAAAGAATCACCGAAGCGGCGAAGGCTCAGGTTCTGAGTGATGTGGATTCCGCGCAGGCCACGGTAGCCAGTACGGTGGTCCTTCTGCAGCCCTACAAGGATCGCTATCTGAGCCAGGCAACCCGGGTTCGGGACGCAATCGAGTTTTCCTACGCGCACGGTGCCGCATCACTCTTGGATTACTTAAGTGCGCAAGCCGAGTATCGCAGCGTGCAGGTCAACTATCTGAATTTGGTCGCGTCCTATCTAATGGCTGCCAGCCAATTGAATCTGGCGGTGGGACGTGAGGTTATCCAATGAGCAGGCCGCACATCGGAGCTGCATTGCTATCCTTAGCCGTCGCCTTATCTCTCGCGGGCTGCGGCACGCACGAGGGTCAGAATGCCGGAGCACCACCACCGCTCAAGGTCGAGCGGGTCGGGGATCCCAATGTTTTCCAGGCCGACCACCCTGATCAGTTCGCGTTGACTACGGCCGTCGAGCACATCAGTACATCACAACTAAAAGCAACGGCAACGGTGAATCCGGATATCAACCGAAGTGTCCCCGTCATTTCTATCGCCGCGGGCCGCGTCATAGAAATAAAAGCCCGCGTTGGCGACGTGGTCCAGAAAGGCCAGGTTTTGCTGAGGGTGCAAAGCGCGGACGTTTCGAGTGCCTTCTCCGATTATCAAAAAGCTGTGGCCGACGAAAAACTGACCCGCACCCAACTGGAAAGAGCGCAACTGCTCTATGACAAGGGCGTAATTTCGTTGAATGATCTCCAAGTTGCGCAGGACACAGACGCGAAGGCCAAAGTTGACGTGAAGACTTCCGCCGAAAAACTGCGGGTGCTTGGCAATGCAAATCTTGACCAACCATCGGGTACTGTCGAGATTCGCGCCCCCATCTCCGGCGTTATTACCGACCAGCAGGTTACGAACGCGGCGGGCGTGGCGGGCCTTGGTTCGCCGAATCCTTTCACGATTTCCGATCTTTCGACGGTTTGGGTGCTCTGTGACGTGTACGAAAACGACCTTCCGACCATACGCCTGGGGGACAAAGCTGAGGTTCGTCTGAACGCCTATCCGGACAGAGTGTTTAGCGGCCTCATCGGCAACATTGGTCCCGTTCTCGATCCGGCGATTCGCACGGCCAAAGTGCGTATCGAAGTGGCGAATCCTGGTCTGATGCGCGTCGGCATGTTCGCAACGGCCACATTCCACGGCCAAAAGAAGGAAACATATGCGGCCGTTCCCGCGACCGCAGTCCTGCACTTGCACGACCGCGATTGGGTCTATTCGCCGGCAGGTGGCAAGGCATTTCGGAGGACCGAAGTGAAAGCCGGTGAAATGCTCCCTGGCAACATGCAGACGATCTTGTCGGGAATTACTCCCGGCCAGCAAGTCGTCGCGAATGCTCTTGAGTTCCAGAATACGGTGGAACAGCAATGATCCGTTCGCTTGTCGATTTCGCCCTCAACAATCGCTTCATCGTTCTCGGTGTGGCGCTGGTTCTCTTTGTCTGGGGCGTCGTCTCCTTTAAGAGATTGCCGGTGGAAGCCTACCCGGACGTTGCGAACACCTGGGTTCAGGTGATTACGCAATGGCCGGGCCGGGCGGCGGAAGAAGTCGAGCAGCAAATCACCATACCCATCGAAATCCAAATGAATGGGCTCCCGCATCTTTTACATGTCCGGTCGGCCTCGCTCGCGGGTCTGTCCGTGGTCAATCTGATTTTCGATGATGATTCCGACAACGACTGGGACCGCCAGAAAGTCTTGGAACGCCTATCGGAGGTAACCCTGCCTCCCAATGTTTCCGCGCAAATCGGCCCAGATTTCAGCCCTATCGGCTCGGTCTATTGGTACACGGTGAAAAGCACGAATCCTAATTACGATCTCATGGAGCTGAAGTCTCTTCAGGATTGGGTTATCACGAAATACATCAAATCCGCGCCAGACGTGGTGGATGACTCGTCCTTTGGTGGATTGACTCGCGAATATCAAGTTCGTGTCGATCCTGACAAGTTGGTTTCATACGGTCTGAGTCTTGCTCAAGTCGAACAGCAACTGACGAATAGCAATGCGAATGCAGGCGGGAGCTTCATCGAGCAGGGAGCACAGCAGATCAACGTTCGCGCGTTGGGCTTGGTCGAAAATGTTTCCGATATCGAAAAGACGGTCATTAAGACGCAAAAAGGTACCCCGATACGCATAAAGGATATTGCGGTGGTCACGCAGGGACCAAAGATTCGCCTCGGGCAAATCGGGTGGGCGATTCACCGAGCGGACGGCGTGGTGGTTGACGACGGTGATGTGGTCGAAGGCATCGTGTTCATGCGCAAGGGTGCGGACACGGAGACCACGATGGATGGCATTCATGCCGCCGTGCAAAAGCTCAACGATCACATCCTGCCTCCAGGCGTGAAGATCGTTCCCTACTTGGACCGCAGCGACCTGGTGCACTACACAACCAACACCGTGCTTCATAATCTCGCCGAAGGAATGATTCTTGTGGTGATCATTCTGTTCCTCTTTTTAGGCAACGTCCGTGGGGCGCTCATTGTCTCATTCACCATACCGTTCGCTCTCTTGTTTGCGTCCATTTGCCTCGATCTGCGGCACATCTCCGCGAATTTGCTTTCGCTGGGTGCTCTGGATTTCGGCATGGTGGTGGATGGTGCAGTGGTGATGGTCGAAAATATCGTTCGCCACCTGAATCGATCCGGGGAGGATCACCGCACGCCGTTGGAACGAATACGAGAAGCCGCTCACGAGGTTCAGCGGCCTGTGTTCTATGCCATTGCGATCATCATCACCGCGTACCTGCCGATCTTCACTCTGCAGAGAGTCGAAGGGAAATTGTTCAAGCCGATGGCCTGGACTGTGGCCTTTGCACTGCTGGGCGCTTTGCTCTTTTCGATGCTGGTGGCTCCCGCACTGGCGAGCTTTCTTTTCCGGTCAGGCGTGAAGGAATGGAAAAACCCACTGATGGGTTATTTGACGGCCCGCTATCGGAACGCCGTCAGTTGGGCGGTCCGCAACCGCCCCTTTACGTTCGCAGCGGCCACCGTTTTGTTTGCATTCGCGATGTTCTTGGCCTTCGGGGGAGTGATCGGTTCAGAATTTCTTCCCCATTTGGATGAGGGGGCGATTTGGGTTAGGGGCACCCTAGCGCCGAGCACGGGACCCACCGAGAGCGCGCTTGTCGCCGAGAGAGCGCGCGAAGTGCTTTGCTCCTTTCCCGAAGTCCCTCGGGTGGTTAACCAGATCGGGCGCCCGGACGATGGCACGGACACGACAGGATTCTTCGACATGGAGTTTTTTGTCGATCTCCTGCCCAAGGAGAAGTGGCGACCGGTTTTCCATCAGGATAAGGAGAAACTGATTGCCGCGATGGACCATGAGTTGGAGAAAATACCAGGGGTCTTCTGGGGTTTCTCGCAGCCTATTTCCGACAATTTGGAAGAGGCCGTAAGCGGTGTCAAAGGTGCCCTGGCTGTGAAAATCTACGGAGATGATCTCAAGACACTCGAAGCAAAAGGCGATGAGATTGCCAGCGTGATGCGGGGCATCCGAGGTGTCGAAGATCTTGGAGTGTTTCGGGTCATCGGCCAGCCGAACCTCAATTTCAAGGTAGATCGCGATCAGGCCGCACGTTTCGGGATCAGTGTCTCGGACGTTCAGGACGCAATTCAAACCGCTGTTGGAGGCAACGCGCTGAGTCAGGTTCTGATCGGGGAACAGCGATATGACCTGGTTGTGCGGTACCTTCCGGAATATCGGGACACGAAAGAGGCGATTGAAAAAGTGCGTCTACTGTCGCCCTCTGGCGAGCGTGTTTCTTTGGCTCAGTTGACGAAAGTAAGTGTAACGGATGGCGGCTCGGAGATTTATCGCGAGGCAAACTCTCGTTATGTGGCCATTAAATTCAGTGTGCGAGGCAGGGACCTGGGAAGTACGGTCGAGGAAGCAATCAGGAAGGTGGGCGCCGCCGTGAAATTGCCTACGGGTTACACCATCGACTGGGCGGGCGAATATGAAAGCCAGAAGCGCTCCCAACGCCGGCTCATGATCGTGCTACCGGTCACAATTTTAGTGATCTACGTCATCCTGTACACCATGTTTACGTCAGTCAAATGGGCGTTTCTAATTTTGACAAATGTGGCTATGGCTCCATTAGGTGGCCTGCTGGCTCTGCTCGTCACTCATACAAACCTTAGCGTCTCTTCGGGCATCGGCTTTCTTGCGCTCTTCGGTGTATCGGTACAAACGGGCATCATCATGGTGGAGTACATCGGCCAGCTTCGAGCCAGGGGGTACACGATTGACCAGTCTGCGGTAGAAGGCGCGGTCCTCCGGCTTCGGCCGATCATGATGACGATGCTGGTTGCGACGTTGGGTTTGCTTCCTGCAGCTCTCTCACGCGGAATCGGCTCCGATTCGCAGCGCCCGTTCGCAATTGTCATCGTTGGAGGCCTGATTTCGAATCTGCTAATTAGCATCTTCCTGTTGCCAACGCTTTACACCTGGTTCGCGAGAGATGATGATCGGCTGCCTGAGCCTGTTTCCGAGGGTGAGGTTTAAGATCATGCGCAACACATTTAGGGGGAGATGAAGGATTCCGATGATGAAAAAGAACGAAGTCTGTGCGCTCATTCAAGAAATAGGCATCGTTCCCGCGGTTCGCGTCTCATCGGCCGAGGATGCGCATTTTGCCGCTGAAGCAGTTACGGCTGGTGGAATTCCGATTGTGGAAATAACACTTACGGTGGCCGGGGCGGTTGAGTTGATCGCCCACCTCGTTCGTTACCATCCGAAGATGGTGGTGGGTGCCGGCACCGTCGTGAATACCGAGATGGCGAATAAATGCCTTGATGCAGGGGCCAGTTTCCTTACCAGTCCGGGGCTCAATCTGAAGGTTGTGGAATTCGCGGCCAAGAAAGAGATTGCGATATTGCCGGGTGCTTTGACACCTACGGAGGTAATGGCCGCATGGCAGGCGGGGTGTGACTTTGTCAAAGTGTTTCCCTGCGCCGAAGTCGGCGGCGAACGATATGTCAAGGCTTTGAAGACATCCTTACCACAGATTCCATTGATCGCAGCGGGCGGGGTCAATCAACATACAGCAGCCAATTATATTTTGGCTGGAGCTACGGCAATCGGCGTGGGAACAGAATTAATCCCGCCGGAATCTATCGAACGCAGAGAATCTGACCGAATTCAAGAGCTGGCCCACCGGTTTGCAGGTTTCGTGAAAGATGCCCGTCAGCGATTGACTCCGCCGAAAGAACCCGCTGCCGCGACGAAAACCGATTTTTGGAAATTTCACAAGCATCCTCCGCGGAACAGACACGGGGACGAAGGCGACTAAACAACGTCGCTAGCAGGAACATCGACCCGAGTGATCCGCTCGGTCTAACGGCGGGATTGACCCGTGGCCTAATTCCATATAATCGCGACGCGATGCCACTCGACCTTCGAGACCCATTCATCTTCAGCGTTTTTCCAGGAGCGCTGCGTAGCGACGGAAAGCACGGTGAATTTTGCACCGTTATTTCGCGCTTGGCGTTGCTCCGGGTCGGCTCCAACAAATCCGACGATCGTGACTGAGTTCAAGTAGGACATGGAAAGTTCTCCTTTTTCTGCCCCATTTTTCTGGGGCACCCGAAAGCGAGTGGCTTCTGCTCCCAAGGCGAGCGGCTGCTTTATGGGAGGGACCCAAGTTGTTCGGGAGGAGCCGGGAAAGCAGAGGCCGCGAAGCTGCCGGGCGCAGGAATTAGCCCGAAGCAGTGCCCAGGAAAATGAGAGGCAGAAAGAGAGTGGCCGACTGAACCGCAGAGGTCCGGTTGTGGGCAGAGGCAGGGGGACGGCCGCAGCAGAACAGGGAAAAAGTCACGTGTTGGCGAAGCACGCCCTTGGCTCGAAGAAGGGGCTTTCAGTGGGTGGCGTTGTGCAAGAGCGGTCTTCGTTGTCAGTGCGGTACGCGGAAACGGTTACACGGAAATGCTGCCATCGTCGCGAATGTTACCCGTAGGATAGATGTATAGCGACTAGGAGCGGGCTATGTGTGCAAACGGCGAGAACTTGCAGGTCAAGCTGACCGAGGTGGAAGCAGCCCTAGCTGCGCGAATCGATTTCGGCAATTCCGGAAAAAGACATGACACGGAATCCTGGCGGGCGGTGGCAGACGCCATGGACGAACTGATGCAGTCGCTACTGGCCCGCCAAGCGCTCCCTGAAGTGCGACGGAGGTATTTTTCTGATCCAGCGCTTAACATCGGCGGGCACGGAGCTTCGCGCAGCGAAATCTTTGAACGGAATGGCACGCGCGGCCGTGCGATCTTCCGTCATCCTCACTTTGTGCGGTATCTGCGGTATTTCCTCTATGGGCCGGACCTGCCGAGTCCTCTACAAGAAGGGTTCCAGCAGAAGATGCGCGGTTTGGGCACACCATCCTCGAGTGATCGGATGGAACTCGTAAAGTTTGCCAGAGAACTGGCGCGTTCGTTCGGCGTAGACGCCAGAGATTCCTCGGAAGAATTCTATAAGCTAGCGCTGGAGTGTGGCTTAGATTTGGACGACGCGCGCGCGATTCGGGACGGAGTGAGAAAGCTGCGCTGACCTCCGAGTGAAAGTCAGGGAGAATCATTGCCCTTCTTCGGAACGCCCCTGGGTCTGCTTGAGGGCTTCCTGGGCTTCCTTCAAAAGCTTCAGTTGGAGTTCGAGCTCCGAGGCGTAGATTTCGGCGCGCTCGTACAGCCTCGCGTTCCGAATGGCGACCGCCGCGGAAAGCGCGAGCGATTTGGCGAGCCGCAAATGCTCTCGGGTGAAACGTCCCGGTTCCTTACCGCTCACAGATAGCAAGCCAACCAGGTTTTCGGAACTGACCAATGGCACACAGATCCAGGAGCGCGCCGTCCCGAAGGCGGGGTGATCGCGCCAATCGGCCTCCCGTCGCGTATTCTCGATAAAAATACTCTTGCGGGCTATGGTCGCGTCTTGCAGGAAACGACTGTGACTCATATCGATGACCACGATGTTCTTGCGGCTTGAGGGGCGAGGCATTTCTCGGGCCACCAAAAATTCCGTTGGCGTCTCTAGTAGAAGGACCGAGGCCGAATCATAGGGAACGATGGATGAAAGCGTTTCGAGCAGGGCGTCCAAAAGGTCGTTCATCCGCAGGTTTTTCGTCAACGTTAGCGTGGCATTGCGCAGGGCATTGGCTTCTGCTTGCGCGGCTTGGGCCTCGCCCAGATGCTGGGCAATTTCTTCCTCGGCGACTTTGCGGGAGGTGATGTCCAGGGCGACTCCGACGAGTCTCCTGGCATCTCCCGGGGAATCGTTGACCAGGAAGCCCCTGCTCCAGATCCAGCGGATTCCCCCGTCGGGACGGATGATTCGAAATTCCTCGTCGAAGCGCCCCACGGTAGCGGTTTCTTCGAGTTTGGCCAGGAAGCGGGTGCGGTCTTCGGGATGGATCAGTTCTTTGTAGGACGAGGGACGTTGATACAGGTCGGAGAGGAACTGTCCCGTTATGGTTTCATAGGCTTTGCTGGCATAGACGACTTCCTTGGTCTGGGCATTGAGCATCCAGAAAACTTCCTGGATGTTGTTGGCCATTTGTTGAAAACGGTTCTCGCTTTCCTTGAGAGAGCGTTCGGCATTCCGCTGTTCGGTGACATCGCAAAGGATGACGATGTGGCGGCCCGGCGAGTGGTCGGCAGCGGCGGTGTATTGAACGAAGAGCGGGGTGCCGTCTCCGCGAGTGAGTTCAGCGCTTCCGCGTTGGTATTTTTCGGCGAGGAAGTCAGTCCAGCTCCGCGTGAATTCCTCTCGATCTACATAAAAATCGCCAAAACGCCGGGCGAAGAGACGCTCGCGGTCGACGCGAAGAATCGCCAGCGCGGCCGGATTCGCTTCGGCACAATCGCCCGCATCATCCAGTATCAAGATGCCGTCGAGCACGTTTTCAAAAACAGACCTGAATTCGCGGCCCATGGACAGAAGATTTGTTGCGGTATCGCGCGTTTCCGAACGAAGAAGAACGAAGTAACGGACGAGGAGAAATACGGCAAAGCTGAGCCCGCCGAGGACGGCGATCAGGAACCACGACACAGGTCTCGCGTGGTTGTGTCGAGCAAGAAGCACGGTCGCAAATAGAACCAAAGCGGCAAAGAAGACGAGGAAGGCACAAATCGTGAGCCAGTTTTTATGCTGCTGAGATGGCATTGCCGTTCGGCGGGCGGCAGACACAGTAACTCGGCCTCGCGTTTCCGTATTTGCGGGCGAGTCGGAACCAGGCGAAGCCGGAGACTCTAGCATGACGCGTTACTGGATGGAATCTTGCTTGACATGCTACGCGGCCCTGTTTCGGAGAGTCAAGCCGGAACTGGGTTCGCGGAATGATTCACAGCGTTCCGGGCTACTCAGAGGGTCAGCCGGGAAGGAAGAGTTGACAAGAAGTGGAAATGGAGTACAATAATAGTAGAACAGATGGAGATAGATCATGGATACAGCAATTGTGGTCGAGCGCCAAAAGAGCCGGCAGAAGCTGATTACGGATGTCTTAGAGGAACAGGGGATTCGGGCACGTGTGTTCGGTGAGCCCGAGGAAGCGGTGAAGAAGGTTGAGGAGCATGTTCCGGACCTGATCCTGATCGATGTGATGATGCCGAGTCTCTCGGGTTTCGAACTGTTGTCGAAGCTCAAGACCCTGGATACAAAAGTCCTTCTACTGACCAGCGAGCAGCCCACCTCGAGGCAGCGGTCCACCTACGACGGCATGGACTTCTTTGTTGCGCCGCTGAACCGGAAACGACTGGCTGCTTGCATCGTCGAACTGAAGACCCATTGGCCGAAGCGCGCCAGGGTAGCGCGCGATGCGGAGCCTGTTCTCCATGGGTTGACGTCGCACATGCTTTCCGAGTTACACGATCCAGCAAACGGACGCCTCGATGCGGGACGGATTGCAACTTATTTGGATATTCCCCTTTCGTCGCTTTCGACCTGCTTGGAGAGAAGCGTTGCCGGAGTGCATAAGAACCCTTCTGCACCTGCAGTCCAGACGTTGCTTCGACCCATTGCGAGGAGCATCGCGATCCTCGCCTCGCTCCTGGGATCAAAAGAAAAAGTAAAGATCTGGATGAACAGCCCACATCCCGACCTGGAGGGTCGGACACCCCTGAGTGTAATCTTGGAAGGGAAAAGTACGGTTGTGTCTGAAATGCTGGAAGCGGCGCTCGCCGGGCAACCCGCGTAATGCTCCCGGAAGCCGGATTGAAGGCCGCGCTCGGTCAGATTGTGCCGACCTCGGTGCATGGGCCCTTCAGTCGCTGCGTGGCCTTTCAGTACCTGGTATCAAAACCGGGAGGGCCATCGGTTCAGCCGAAGCCACTGTGGGGTTTGGGTAGCATGGCAGGCGGAGCGAGGTTCACACCGCGTGGAAGCTTCGAGACGGTATACCTCGCCGAAGACCCGATTACGGCGTTGGCGGAAGTCTCCGGCATATTTGTGCATCCGCAAGCGCCGGCAGTTACACTGCAGACCCAACCTTGGGTGTTTGTTACCGTTCGCGGCGTTTTGCAGTCGGTGTTGGACCTGACTGACGCCGGCGCGATGGCGGCCGTGGGCTCGAACCGGCAGGAACTGACCGGCGCATGGCGCCTCGCCGCCTCGGGATCGACAGAAGCACCGACGCAACTCTTGGGTCGGGTCTGTCATGACAGCCGTCGATTTGACGCGATTCGTTTCTTTTCCAGCAAGAATCCGCCGAGTGGCGTTTGCCTTGGGGTTTTTCCCGACAGACTCAGCGGCGTGGCCTTCATCGAAGTGTTCGATCCCAATGGGAATCTGCGGCAACGACTGCCGTGATCAAAGGCGAGATAGTTAACTCAGCACGCGTTATTGG